>Ga0209168_10001429_pt1 | contig 18770 bp, 8 predicted proteins | sample Coa_R1_FD_187156 | JGI IMG/M metagenome (GOLD analysis project Ga0209168, IMG submission 187156) | Surface soil microbial communities from Centralia Pennsylvania, which are recovering from an underground coalmine fire - Coalmine... | ecosystem: Environmental > Terrestrial > Soil > Unclassified ... | reverse complement strand
GGGAAAGAATTTGCTACGTCTTGCGCAGATGCTCGGGGCCCACACGTCTCGGTTACCTCATAGGGTCTTGCGATGAGGAACCTCGCGGCAAAGAGACGAACAGATGAATGCTGGCGGAGAGGGGGGACACTGCCCCATAGCAATGACGCTTTGTACGTGTTTGCGTACGTTTGTTTCGCTACCTCTCTCAAATTGCTGAAAACAAATTATCGTAACTCGTTGTGATCGCGGAATCTCGCGGTGCCCAAATCACAGCCGCAAAGTAGCAAAACATTGAATTCATCGGCAATCAGTAGCAACGAACAGTAGCACGGCCACGCGTGAAAGGCTAGCGTTCGGAACGACACTTGTAGCCAACCATAAGCCGCTTCACTGCTTGAAGGGTTTGAACTCCCTGACGCCTCGCAGTGAGTTTTTCAACAAGCTCCTAATGAGCCTCCTTGTAATAAACCGGGAATGGAGGAACCACCGGCTTCGGCTGAGGATGCTCCTTCATCTCCTGGAGGAGTGTCTGCACGGCCTTCTCGAGTTGGGGATCGTGGCCTTCGCGCCAGGATTTCGGATCCATCTCGACTTCGATATCCGGAGGAACGCCTGTGTTCTCGATTCCCCAATTCCCTTCGGCAGTGAAAAACGCAAGGCTGGGCGCGGTCACGGAACCACCGTCGATAAGCGGAGGATATCCAGTAATGCCCACTTCTCCACCCCAAGTCCTCTCGCCGATCAGCGGCCCGAGTCCGACGTGATGAAAAAACCACGGAATCAAGTCGCCGCCGGAACCTGCGTACTGGTTGATGAGCATAGCCTTAGGACCGAAAATTGCTTCAGTGGGCTCGGTCATCACATCACCGTTGGGTGTGTACCAATAATTCCAAAGCGTGCGCTGCAAATAGTTGATGATGTAATCGGCTGCCTGCCCTCCGCTATTGAAACGGTCATCGATTATCACGGCCTGTTTGCCGACCTGCGCAAAGAAGTAGCGGTTAAAGGATGTAAAGCCTCCGGTGCCCGTATCGGGCAGGTAGACGTAGGCGATGCGGCCATCACTTAACCGATCCACAGTGCGCATGTTGTTCACCAGCCAATCGTGGTGGCGCAAGGAAATTTCTTCGGCGATAGGGACTACGGTGACGTCGCGCGAAGCGGAGCCGTCCGGATTCGGGCCGACTTTCAGCGCAACCTGCTGACCGGCCGTATCCAAGAAGAAGCTGTAAAGGTTGTCGCTGCTGCGGAGATCGCGGCCGTTCACGGCGAGAAGATATTCGCCGGGTTCGACCTCGGCGCCGGGTTCGGTGAGCGGTGCGCGAAGGCCGGGATTCCAGTTTTCGCCGCTGTAGATTTTGGCGAAGCGGTAGCGGCCGTTTTCCGTAGCGTAATCGGCACCTAGCAGCCCCACCGAAACAGGCGCGACCTTCGGGATGTCGCCTCCCTCGACAAACATGTGGCCGACCGAAAGCTTCCCGAGCATTTCTTCGAAGAGATAATTCAAATCCTCACGGCTGACGATTCCCGGAAGATACGCGGCGTATTGTTTTTCAGCAGTGGCAGGATCGAAGCCGTAGTAATTTTTCGCATAGAAGTAATCGCGCTCGATGCGCCATACCTCGTGATACATCTGTTTCCATTCTTCCCGCGGATGGACGGAAACCTGCATCGCATCCATGTTCAGGAGGCCTTGACCGGGCTTCAACGGCACAGCCGTCGATGCGATTCCCCACTTTCCGTTCTGGTGGAATAGATACTTTTCTCCGTTAAATGACAGCCGGAAATCGCTGATGCCGGAGGCGATCGGCTCCGCTTTGCGGTCCGTCAGAGTAAATTTGAGCAACGTGGCGGAGCCGCCCTGCTCAGGCGGCTGTGCCTGCTCGAGATACACTTCGCCGTCCTTGCCGGTTGCGAGGCCGCTATAGTTCGCCGGAGGCAGTGGCAAGGCTAGAATACGCTGGCTGATACCTTCGAAATCAAGCTCAACGTTGGCAACCGCCTCGGCATCCTTCTTGTTCCTGCCATCTTTATCCGCTGGGACTGTTGAAGGCGTGGTCCGGCTTTGCGAGGCTGCAACTTTTTCTTCGTCGCTCTCCGGCTTCAACGGGGACGCGGCGCCTTTTCGAAGCACGACCACATATACGCTGCGGGTCACTGTGCGACCATCGCTGGACATGTCCAGGATAGATTCCGTTGGCCCTGAATTTGTGCTGGCGGTGAAGTAAAGATATTTCCCGCCTTTGTCGAATGCGGGGTATTCCGCGTCGCTGAGTCCGTCGGTGATTTGAGTGGCCTTCTTGGAATCGAGCGAATAGACGAAGACAGCGCGCATGTGATTTGTGAGAAGCTTGGTGTACGCAATCCATCGGCTATCGGGCGACCAGGCCGGATTCATTGGTTGGCCGAACGAAAAGTAAGTGTCGGTGTCGATCTTCACGGGCTTTGGATTGTCGAGATCGACATACCAGACATTGAGGCGCTTGTCGGTGTAGGCGATTTTCTTGCTGTCTGGCGACCACACGGGATCGAAAAAATATGACGGCGGATTACCCAAGGCAATCGAGCGCGCCGCGCCCATTCCGTCTTGATTCTTGATGTGCATGGCATATTCCCCGGAAGCGTCGGAGAAGTAAGCGATCGATTTCCCGTCGGGCGACCAAGCGGGCGACCGGTCGGCAACGGAGGGCGAGTTCGTGATGTTGCGGGCGTCGCCCTTCTCGGCGGGTACGGTGAGAATCTCGCCATGCGCTTCGAAAACAGCACGTACGCCCGTGGGAGAAATCCCCGCATTCATGACGTGATCCGCCACCTTTTCAAAGTGGGTGCGAATTTCAGGGAAATCTCCCCGGATGGTCACGGGAACTTCGCGCGTCCGGCCGCTGGCCAGATCGTAGAGATGCAATGAGCCGAATTGTTCGTAAACAATTGCACCGGGACCGGCGGAGGCGGACATAATGTCCATGCCGTGATTTTCAATGGCGCGAGTAACGCTCTTTGTGGCTACGTCATAGGCATATAAGGTGATGGGTTCCGTGCGAGCTGAAAGAAAATAAATCTTATTGCCGATCCAGATAGGACTGAAGTCGCTGGCATTTTCGTGCGGGACTTTGACGACTTCGGAATCTGCCAGATTCGCGATCCATACCTGCGGCGCGAGTCCACCGTGATAATGCGCCCAGAACGCATGTATGAGCGGCACGCCCACAAAGAAAATCTCGCGAGGCAAGGGCGTGTAGGCCAGGCGGGCGCCATCGGCCGAGTACGATCCTTCATAACCCATTGGAAGGGGCACCTCCTGCGCCGAGCCCCCCTCGGTCGAAATCGTGTAGAGCTGATCGTAGCGCGGCGAATAGCTCTTCAGCGCCGAACGGAAAAGAACGTTTTTGCCGTCCGGCGTCCATCCTTCCACGGTGTCCGGACCCGGGCCATAGGTCAACTGGCGCGGCTCGCCGCCTTCGGCAGGCATCACGTACACATTGAAGTTGCCGCCATACTGCGAGGTAAATGCGATCCACTTACCATCAGGCGAGAATCGCGGATTAGATTTGCTTCCGGGGCCGGACGTGAGCTGCAAGGCGGCGCCTCCGTCGCGGCTGACGCTCCATATTTCGCCGCCATACGCGAAGGCGATATGCGAGGCGCTCAGCGTAGGATTTTGCATCAGCAACGGTTTTTCGTTCTGCGCGGGAAGTGCGGCGCAAGTGAAAAGGGCGAGCGCCAGAATGACGAATAGCTTTTTCATTCCCAAACCTCCATTAATTGCTTCATGTGATTGCCGCAAGCACGGAATCGAGTACGTATCACGCAAACCGAAGTCCATCGAAAAAACATTTGAAAGCGGCACGGTCCCCGGCGGGAACGTCTCGCAGGCCATTCATTATTTTTTCGGCGCAGCTGGCGCGACTTTCTTGAATTCCAAGCCCACAACCGTGAATTTGGCCACGTTGCCGGCGTCATCCAGGCAAAACGTCAACCGCGTCTTCGCCTCAAAATTTACGACAAAGGTGTCGTACTGAAAATGATCGAGGCCTGTCTCGATCGAATGGAAGTGGAGGTTCAATTTTCCATCTTGAAATGTGATTTGGACATCGCCGTAGACGGGATTCTGATATGTCCCTGCGTATGCCGCGAGATCGCGCGATGGATGCGTGCCGAGCTTGCGCTTCGATTGCCACGCTTGGCCCGATTTTTCTTCCGCCGTCAAATCCGCGTCCATCTTCTTGAAACGCGCGCCCCACCCGGCATCGGGTAGATGCAACAATTGGTCGGCAATGTGCAGACTCAAGACCTGCCGGTACAAACTGGTCATATTGATTACTTCGAAATAACCGGTGTGAATCTCTGGTATCAGCACGACCATCGTGGCGAAGCCATCGATATCGCCGGCGTGAAGGATCAGCTGATGTCCGCGATAATCCTGCACGAACCAGCCCAGGCCATAGTTGAGCTGCATCGAATCTGGAAAAAATATTTTGGGGATTTCACCGTCTGGCGGAATCACCATTTGAGGAATGTGCATCTCGCGCATGTTTGTCGCAGAGATCAGCCGCTTGCCATCGTACGTGCCATCACCAAGCTGAAAAGTGATCCACTTGGCCATATCGCGCGCGCTGGAATTGATCGATCCCGCTGGGCCCGCGTTATCGATGTTGTGCCAGGGAATGGTCTTTACCGATCCGTCGGGATTCTGTTCGTGCGGCGTGGCGTAGTCGGGTGATTTCTGCGCGGCAGTGGAGCTGGTATCCGATTCGGTCATTCCCAACGGCTGGAAAATTCGAGATTGGACGAAATCATCCCAGGTGCTGTGCGTCACCTGGCCTACGGCGTAGCCAGCGGCGACATACATCAAATTCTGATATTGAAATTTTGCGCGGAAGCCGGCATTGGGTTCGACGTACGCGAGCCTGCGAATCAATTCTTCGCGTGTAGCCTGCGGATAGACATACCACAGCAGATCAGTTCCGGGCACGCCGGTACGATGGGTCAGCAGATCGCGAATGGTGACGTCTTCATCAGCCAGCGGATCGCGGAGATGGAAAAATGGAATATACGCATCCACTTTTCCATCCCACTGCATTTTTCCTTCGTCGACCAGCATGGCGATGGCTGCCGATGTGAACGCTTTGGTGCAAGAGCCGATATCGAATAGTGTGTCGGGCGTGACTGGCTCCCTGGTGTGGATGTCACGGACGCCGAAGCCCTTCATGTAAACAACGGAGCCATCGCGCACAATGGCAACCGATGCACCCGGCACCTTCCAATCTTTCATCGAGGAGTTGATGTATTGATCGAGCGAAGACCAGCCAGCGCTGTCCTGCGCTCTGACGGCAATCGCGGCTGCAAGTACGACGAGACCCAACAGAAGTATCTGCCAAACACGGAACAGCTTATTCATACGGGCTCCTGGCGCGTGCAATTCCTCGGACTGATTCCACTCAGGTGGCGCAGCGATATCCGCGAATCGGGCGCGACGATTCATACTTGCGCTCTCGATGAAGAGAGGGCTATTTCTTCACGACGCGAGGTATGGGACGCCAGCCGTTTGGCGTTGACCTGAAAACCAATTCCCCGCCCCGGCGGTGCCTGAATCGTTCCCTGGCGGCTCACGGTGATGGGCGGATCGACGATGTCTTCTTCCCAGTAACGGCTGGAGGCCGAGATATCGCTCGGCAGCGTGAACCCAGGAAGCGTCGAGAGAGCAATGTTATGCGCGCGACCGATGCCCGTCTCGAGCATTCCGCCGCACCAGACGGGAACGCCGGCCTGCCGAGCCACGTCGTGAATTTTCTTCGCTTCGGAAAAGCCGCCAACGCGGCCGAGCTTAATATTGATGATCCCACATGCGCCCAATTCGAGAGCCTGCCGCGCGTCGGCTTCCTTGGTGATGGATTCGTCAAGGCAAAGCCGCGTTTTCAATTGTTTTTGCAGATTCGCGTGGTCCACCAGATCGCCGGGGGCAAGGGGCTGTTCGATCATCAAAAGGTTATAGCGATCTAGTCCCTTCATCACCGGCACATCGCGCTCAAGCGAATAAGCCGCGTTTGCGTCCACCGAAAGCAAAATCTCGGGATACTTTGAACGCACCGCAGCGGCCAACTCCACATCCTGGCCCGGCTTGATTTTGATTTTGATCCGCTGATAGCCGTTTGTGAGTTCAGCGCTTACTTTCCCGATGAGCGCGTCGATGCCTGGCTGAATGCCAATCGAGACTCCGCACGCGATTTCGCTTCTTTCTCCGCCGATGTGTTTCCAGAGCGGCTTCCCTTCAAGCCGGGCTTCCAAATCCCAGATCGCCGCTTCGACGGCACCCTTAGCCATTTGATTGCCGCGGACTCTCGCGAAGCGTTTATTCACATCAGCGGCACGCTCCACGGGCGAGGAAACGAGCAGTGAAACGAGATGTTTGGTGATGATAATCCAGGCTGTATCGATCGTCTCGGCGTTGAAATACGGGTCTTCCATGGCGACGCATTCGCCGTAACCCTCAGCGCCGTCACCGTTGGTAACCTTCACAATCAGCAGCCGGCGAGCCGTGATGCGGCCGAAGCTGGTTTCAAACGGATACTTCAGCGGCAAGCGCAATTCCCGAAGTTCCAAGCACTCCAGTTGGAGTTGCGACACATCAACCTTTCTTCCAGTTCCTGCAATGGCGGTATCGCTTCACTGTGCTACGACCAAGCGGTTCCGCGCCGCGTCCAGCGGGTCTGTGACAGGCCGGAATTAGATCCGCGTGAGGATCACAGTCACGTGCCGGCTAAAAATTAAGTTTCAACGCCAACTGAATGATTCGAGGTGCGACGCTCGTTGCCTGAATGACGCCAAAAGTGGGATCGTTAAACGCTGCGTCAGGATCCGCGAACTGTGTATGGTTGAAGATGTTAAAGAACTCCGCGCGGAATTCCAGATTTCGCGTCCGATCCGATCCAAAGGCGGTGCGTTTAATGAGCGCGAAATCGAAATTCACCTGGTCTGGTCCGCCGACAATGCCGGGCCCCGCGTTGCCGAAAGCGGTACCCTGAGGACATGTGGAGGCTGATCCGCAGGCGCCCGGAGTAACAGGGGCCTCAGGATCGCCAATGATGGGCGGAGTGGTGAAACACGTGGTGTTGAAATAGTTGCTCAGCTTGCTCTGCACGGAACCACGGGTGACCAGTTGGCCGGCGGTGCAACCGGAGGCGAGCTGCGCTGGATCGGTATTCAATGCGCCGGTGCCGATGCCGAAGACGTTATTCGGGTCCGCGAATGTGAGGTTAAGGCGCCGCCCGGACTGGATCGTTGTTACGCCCGATACAGCCCACCCGTCCAGCAATCGGCCGCTGGCAGAAAGATGGTTCTTCGGTCCAGGCAGCTCGTAGAGATAGCTGAGGACGAAACGCTGCGGCCGGATGAAACCATCCGGACCATAGCGCGCGTGAGCGTCGTTCTGGTTGCCGATGAGATTCGCTCCCTGCTGAGTTCCAGTGCTCGAGTTGCTGGCATCGGTCAGGGACCTCGCCCACGTATAAGCGGCGAGGAACTGCAACCCATGGCTGAACCGTTTGGTCAAACTGACATCCAGGGCGTTGTACCAGGACGCACCCGAGGTCTCAATCTGAAAGGCCCCCGGGGCGGAAAATCCCTCGAATGGCACGCGCTGCTGGATATTGGCAATGGTGTTCGTTGTCATTCCGCGGATCGGATCAGCCGGAGAAGCGAGCGCCGCTTGGTTGAATGCCCGCTCTACCTCGAGCTTCGTTCCGCGTGTACCGTTGTAACCAACTTCCAGTGCGAGATCCTTCGCCAATTCGACCTGCAGGCTCTGGCTGTACTCTTGGATGATGGATGGCTGGAACGCCGGCGAGAACCCTTGCGGAGTTTGCGCGGTCGTCGGTGAATACGCGAGAGGCGCAAAATTCGGGAAAGTTGGCACCGGAGCGAAAGGATTAGCGAAAGTAAAACCAAAAGCAGCAGCTGGCACGACTACACGGAAATCCGAGAACGGAGGAACAGCAATCAGTTGCAGAAAGAGCTGCCCGGTAGACCGCTGGAAGTACATCCCGTAGCCGCCGCGCAATACAAGCCGATTCGTGCGCGGCAATTGCCACGCGTAGCCCACTCGCGGCGCAAACTTGTTTTGGCCATCCCCGTTGATAGCCGCCGAGTTCGGAGCGCGCGTAACTCCCGCGGGAAGGGTTCCCGGAAAATTAGAGCCGACTACAATGCCCTGCAAAGTGCCCCCTGCAGGAGGATTCGGATTCACGAGACTCAAATCCACGTTAGATGACCGGCCAAGGGAGTCGCCGATTACTCCCTGTCGCTCGTAGCGCAGTCCCAGATTCACGGTAAGACGGGACGATACCTGAATATTGTCTTGCGCGTACGCGTCGACGTTTGTCGCTCTCCAGGCACGATCCACGAGGCCCTGAAGATCGGCATCCAGCAGTGGATTCCCGGTCAAGAAATCCGGCACGTTGAAGAAATCGATCAGTCCCGCAAAAGAGAAATTTTCAAAGTTGATTTGCTGCCGGGACAGACCGCCGCCAAAATGGAATGATTGGCGGCCATGAATGTAGGAAAGAGAATCCGAGAAGTTGTAACTGTTTTGCGAGAAAAGAAATCCATCGTTTCCGTTGCCGCCGACGTTGAAGCTTCCCAGGATGCCTATTTCCGGCCTGATGTTGTCATTCGGGGGCGCACTGACTCCCAAGGCGTTCAGAGTTAGGGGAGCCGCGCCAGTTTGGCCGGGGATACTAACAGTTGCCTGGGTCTGACTGCTGTCCAATACTTGCCGGTTATATCCCAGCACGAACTGGTTCACCAAGTCGGGGGCAAACACGTGGTTATTAGAAATACTAGCGTTGCGAAATTGGTTTGCGGTTGAAAAGGGGAAACCCGGCACATTACCACCGCCCGTGCCGGCACTTGGCCGGAAGTTTAATGCTTCATCGTTGTTGGCCCAGAAGAACCGCTCAGACCATGTGCTTTTGTCCGATTGAATGTAATCCGCATTGGCGAGGAACTGGTTTTCCGTGAACGGGCAGGCCACGCTTACGCTCGAAGTTCCATTCGCGTTTTGCGGCGCGGGGATCAAGAATCCGCCGCCAGGGAGCGTGGCGTTGAGCAATGCCAGCGCCTGCGGGCTGATGTTCGAGCCATCGGGAGCGACCGGGGGTCCAAGCACGCCAGGTTGATTGGCAAAAGCCGCTCCGAGCGACGCTGCTGAGCGGTTCGGAAGTCCCGTGAGTTCCGTTGGAGTGTTGAAAGATCCCAGACAATCGGCGTCCAAACCGTTCCTCTGCCGAGTGCCCTGATACGAACCAAAAAAGAAAAGCTTATCCCTTCTTATGGGTCCGCCCAGAGAACCCCCGAACTGGTTCTGCTTGAGCACGGCGCGCGGCTTTCCCGCTGCATTCAAGAAGAAATCATTTGCATTGAAATCGTCGTTGCGCAGAAATTCAAAGGCATCGCCGTGAAACAAATTACCACCGCCCTTTGTGATCACATCCACATTGGCGCCGGCGTCTCTTCCGAACGATGCATCGTACTGCCCCGTCTGCACTTTGAATTCCTGGATGGCGTCCGGATTAGGAACCGGAATGGCCCCGCCGGAGTCTAGATCCGTCACGCTCACACCGTTCATCTGAAAATTATTATCGTTGGTTACCGCGCCATGGGAGGATATTGTGGCGTTGCCAACGCCAATTGCACCGGCATCATTAACGTCGCTTGAAACGCCCGGCGAGAGATCCAGGATTTGCGTGTAGTTGCGCGTAACCAACGGCAGGCCTTCCACCATTCTCTCGTCGGTAAGGTGTCCTAGCGCTTGATTTTGGGTTTGCAGAAGCTGCGCCTCGGTAGAAACGGTCACATTCTGGGCCACCTCGCCAAGCTCGAGCTTCACGTTCAGCGTGCTGGTTTCTGCGACCGCGATGCTCACTCCGGTGAGGTCGACAGTCTTGAAGCCGTTTTTTGAAACTTCAACTCGATACGCTCCTGGCGCTAAGAACGGCGCGAGATAACTGCCATTCGGTTGAGAAACGAAGCTGTGGCTGTCGCCAGTGGCCACGTTGATCACATGAACGGTCGCCCCGGGCACCACACCGCCACTCGGGTCGGTGACCGTACCAGTCAACGCGCCCGTCGAGGCGGTCTGCGCTAGCACGCGGTTTGCGCCGATCGGAGAGAGCAGCAGCGCGAGCGCGAATAAAACCGCGCCGGCCCACCTGATGAAGGATCCCGCCAACTGCCGCCCACACGGAACCAGGATCGTTCGCATTGTCTTTGCCTCCACCCCGAGCTTCACGCGCGCCAACGCGCCCGTTTTAATGAGCGACATATAGGCACAAGGCCCTGAGTACTGTCAAGCAGAAATGCATCACATGCTGCTCTGACATTTGAATGGCATCATCTGTTGTATTGTGGTATCAAGATGGCTCCATGCGGATTGCCCGGACAGCAGTTTGCTGGAGGGGCGGCAACGATGCGCAAGACTCGCGCGGAACGGATTGTTGATTTGCGCTTTCGGCCAGCTGCCGGCTCTCTGGCGGCCAATACACCCGTGCGTAACATGAAAAAGAAATCGCCACACTCAGCTGGCGGTCCTGGCGGCAACTCGAATCGAAGCACGGCTCTTGAGGAAAACTTCGACCGTGCGATGAACGCGCTCGGTACACGCCGCAAGAATCTAATCCAAACCATTCTGGACGATTCCGAAGAGACCTATTTCCTTTCTTCGCGCGAACTGGCCAAACGCTACCGCGTGGACGTGGGAACGATTGTTCGCGCGACGCAGGCGCTGGGCTACAAACGATATGCAGATTTCATTTCCGACCTGCGGGCACATTTCGTAGTCCGGATCAATCCTTATACGGTCATGAAGGCCGCCACGCTGCGCGAACGCCGCAGCGTGCCGGATCATATTCGCGATTGTATCGAGCTGGGAACAAACAATCTCGGCGCTCTTCGTTCTGAGGTGGACCCGCGGAAGGTAATGGATCTCGCAAAAGCGATCCGCCGGGCACGAAAGATTTTGGTTGTGGGAGTCGATCTTGCGAACACCCTCTCCTATTACTTTTCTTACTTGTTGGTTGCTTACGGCGGCTTCGATGCGGAAGCCCCGGTGGGAAGTGCCGCTCACTTAAATCAAAAAGCAAGCCTCCTGGGCCCGAGAGACTTGCTGATTGCCATCAGCTTCGGCCGCTGCCTGCAGGCCACGGTCGATTCAGCCATCCATGCCAACGAGCGTGGCGCCCGGACATTTGGCATAACCGATAGCAATCGATCACCCATCGCGCGATTTTGCGGCCAATTCCTGATCGTTCCAACGTCCAGCGCCGAGTTAAGCGTTTCCTACGTCGCCCCTGTTTCAACGATTGAAGCTGTCATGACTGCCTGCGCCTTCTTGAACCCCAAACGCACTCTGGCCGTGCTAAAGCGCAAAGAAGAAGAGGAAACAAATTCGCGGTGGTATTCGGCGTTCGACCAGCAGGCGCGGAAGGCGAAGAGCGCGATTCTGAATAGCTCGAACGGAGGAAACGCATGAAAAGGAGTATCGGGATTTCGAGTACAGGGCGCGCGGCGGCACTTGCAGTGGCACTATTTTTCGGGGCGCTGCTAGCTGTGCTGCCAGCGCGGGGACAGGGATTCACCGTCGAGCAGGCCATGAGCTATCCCTATCCCTTCGGGCTGACCGCGGCCGCTCACGGCGAGCGCATTGGTTGGGTCTTCAATCTGCGGGGAGCAGAAAACGTCTGGATCGCCGAGGGCCCCGATTTCTCGGCACGACAAGTGACACATTACACCGGCGACAACGGCATGCCTATTGCCAGTTTGCGCCTCACTCCTGGCGGCGACACCATCGTTTACGCGCGCGGCAGCGAAACTAATGGCCAAGGCGAAGTAGCCGATCCCACCAACAGCGTGAACCAGCCGGAACAGCAAGTGTGGGCTGCTGACGTCTCCACCGGCGAGCCCCGTAGGCTTGGCACAATGAATTGCAGCTTCGAGGGGTGCGAAGACATCCAGATTTCTCCCGATGGTCAGTACGCCGTCTGGAGCGGTCCGCACGAGCTCTGGATCGCGCCGGTTTCGGGCAACCAGCCCGCTCGCAAGCTCGCCTATATCCGCGGCAACAATTCCCAGCCGCAATGGTCGCCCGATGGCAAGGAAATCGCCTTTGTCAGCAACCGTGGCACACACTCGCTCATCGGCATCTATACCTTTGGCGCCGACACCCTGCGCTACGCCGATCCTTCTATCTTTCGCGACATGCTGCCGCGTTGGTCGCCTGATGGTTCGCTGCTAGCTTTCATTCGCTTGACCGGCTCCGGTGGAGGCTTCTTTTCCGGTCGCTCGCAGCCCTGGTCCATTTTTGTTTGGGATGCGGCCAGCCGCAAAGCGCGGGAAATCTGGCAGAGCACCGACGACGCCAACGGTTCTTTCCCAGGCGAGGGGGAATGGGAAGACGACGCTTTTCAGTTCGCCGCCGGCAATCGCATCATCTTCGCTTCGCAGGAGGACGGCTGGGTGCACCTCTACTCCATTTCCGCCGGTGGTGGCGCGCCTGTGCTGCTCACTCCCGGCGATTATTCGTTCGAAGGCCTCACCATTACTCCCGATCGCAAGGAACTCATCTATTCTTCCAACGAAAACGACATCGATCGCCGTCACATTTGGCGCGTGAGCGTCGATCATCCCGCACCCGTCTCGTTGACGCGCGGCGAAACTATTGAATGGACGCCGGTGGTCACCGGCGACGACCGTTACGTGCTATGCCTCGGCTCGACCGCGACCCAGCCAGCCATGCCCTATCGCATCACGCGCAACGGCCGCGAAATGATCGCCTCCAGCACGCTGCCCGCCGATTATCCGTCCGCGCAATTCGTCGTCCCCAAGCAGGTAATATTCAAGAGCCTCGACGGCCTCGAAATTCACGGCCAGCTATTCGTACCGCGAGGCCGTACCCGGCCCGGACCCGCCCTCGTCTTTATGCACGGCGGTCCGTACCGCCAGATGGTCCTCGGATTTCACCCGATGGACGCTTACAACTTCATGTACGCCGCCAACGAATATCTCGCCAAGAGCGGCTATGTGGTTCTGTCTGTGAATTATCGTCTGAGCACTCTGTACGGCCGCACCTTTCGGGAGCCTGCTCATGCTGGGCCTCTGGGCGCTTCCGAATATCAAGACATCGTCGCCGGAGCAAAGTATCTGCAATCGCTGCCCTATGTCGATCCGCACAAGATCGGTTTGTGGGGCGGCTCCTACGGTGGCTACTTGACCGCCATGGGTCTCGCGCGCAATTCCGACATTTTCAAGGCCGGCGTGGATTACGCTGGCGTTCACGACTGGACGGGGTTTTTCAGCAGGCCCGAGTCGGCCGGCGCTTCCGACGAAATGAAGAAGATCGCTTACGAATCTTCGCCCATCTCTTCCATCGACAAATGGAAATCGCCAGTGCTGTTGATCCAGGCCGATGACGACCGCAATGTCCCCTTTGCGCAGACCGTGAATCTTGTTCATTTGCTCCGCCAGCACCACGTTCCGTACGAGCAGATCGTTCTCCCCGATGAAGTGCACGACTCACTGCTGTGGCACACCTGGGTCCGTGTCTTTCAGGCTACCGGAGACTTTTTCGATCGCACTTTGGTAAAGGGCGAGACCATTCAGCCCGTCCCGCCGGAAAATTGAAGCTAGACGAAGAGACGAATTCGCGGTGGTATTCAGCGTCCGACGGGCAGGCGCGAAATGCGAAGAATGTAATCGCGAAATCGCTGCATTGGGTATGGCGGGTGAAACATAGCGCTGGCCCGGCGTAGTCAAACTAAAGAACTGCATGTGATTGACGAGGAGGCAAAAGTGCTCACATCAAAATATCCGGCTATGCGGGTAATGGTTTGCGCGGTAATCATGCTCGCCCTCGGCATTTCCATGCCGCTTGTGTGGCATCCGGCAAACGCACGCGCGGCTGCCTTGCAAGGTCCTGCGTCGAAACCCGCCCAGAAAACCCGCGTCAAGACCGCGCCGCCGACCGTGAATGCCGTTGCGAATCCAACACCATCCGCAACGGCTGAACTCACGGCTGCGGATCTGGAAACATTTCTCGATGGCCTGATGCCGGTGGAAATCCAGCGGGCGGACATTGCCGGGGCCGTGGTGGCCGTCGTGAAAGACGGCAAATTGCTGTTTGCGAAGGGCTATGGTTACGCGGATGTCGCGAAGAAAACACCGATATCCCCGGAAACCACGCTGTTCAGGCCGGGTTCGATTTCAAAAACGTTTACCTGGACAGCCGTGATGCAGCTTGTGGAACAGGGGAAGCTGAACCTCGACGCCGATGTAAATCAGTACCTGGATTTCAAAATTCCACCGGCTTTCGGCAAACCGATCACCCTCCGCGACATCATGACCCATCGCAGCGGCTACGAAGAGACGGTCAAGGATTTGTTTGTCGGCTCCGCGAAGGAGTTGCAGCCGATGGGAAAGTATCTGCCCGCGCACATGCCCGCGCGCATTTTCCCTGCGGGTGAAGTTCCGGCCTATTCAAATTACGCGGCGGATGTTGCCGGCTACATCGTCCAGCGGGTTTCGGGGCAGTCCTACGAAGATTACATCGAGGAACACATCTTCAAGCCGCTGCAAATGGAGTACGCCACATTCCAGCAGCCGCTTCCGCCAAACCTGCAGACTTTCATGTCAAGCGGGTACATCCTTGCGTCAAGGGGTCCAAAACCGTTCGAGTATGTGCAAGTGGCTCCAGCTGGAGCGCTCTCCGCATCCGCAGTCGCGATGTCGCATTTCATGATCGCTCATCTGCAGAATGGCCGGTATGGAGACGCGCAAATCCTCAAGCCCGAAACAGCAGAAGAGATGCACGCAAGGCAAAACGGGTGGCCCGCAACCATGAATGCGATGGCGCTGGGATTTTACGAGGAGTCGCGGAACGGACACCGCATCATTGGCCATGGGGGCGACACGGAATGTTTTCACAGCGACCTTCATCTGATCCTGGATGCGAACGTGGGTCTCTTTGTTTCTTACAACAGCCTCGGGAGAGCCGAGGTTAGCCCGCGAGAGGTGCTGTTCGAGAAATTCATGGATCGTTATTTCCCGTATAACGTGCCGAACCCTGCCTCACTATCCACGGCAGCAGCAGACGCCCAGAGTGTGGCCGGCAGCTACGCTTCGAGTAGACGTTTTCAGACTAATCTCCTCGCGGTCACCGAGATGATCGGACAGCTGAACATTTCGGCCGACAAGAAGGACAATACAATCTACTCGAACGCGCTAAAGGGACTGAATGGGCAACCCACCCGTTATCGCGAGATTGGACCGCTGCTCTTCCGCTCCGTCGATGGCCAATCCAAGCTCCAATTCGAGAAGGATGCCACGGGCCGCCGAATCCTCTATATCGATTATCCATTTATGATTTTCCAGCAGGTGGACAGCCCTCTCGGGAAACAGGGTGTGAACTATTTGATTCTGGGCCTGAGCCTCGGAGTGATTGTGCTCACGCTCCTGTTGTGGCCAGTCGGCGCGATCATTCGGAAGCACTACGGCCAGCCGCTCGCACTTGATCCAGGGGCTCGTCGCTTGCGTATGTGGATGCACGTGGTCTGTATCATCGACGTCATTTTTGTCGCTGGAATGCTTGCTCTGGTGAGCGCGTTAAGCAACATCACCGCATTGACCGGCATGCTCGATAAATGGATCCATTTGCTGCAGGCAATCGGCGTACTGGCGGGAACTGGAGCTGTCGTTGGAATTTACACTGCGGCTAAATCGTGGGGCGATGCGCGGCAGTGGATGTGGTACAAAGTGTGGAACACGTTGCTTGCAATTGGCTGCGTGGGATTTTTCTGGTTCATTTTCCATTGGCACTTGCTCAATTTCCACCTCAACTATTGAAGAATCGCGAATTGAGATGCTACGATTAACGGGTCTTGGACTTCACACCCTGTCTCAGCGCGTCGGTGTTGCGGCGCGCAAATGAAAAACATGCCGGCAGCCATCGCGTTGCCGAGCGACTGTAGCAGGCGCGAAAAGTTGGTCAGAGATTCCCGCCGGCCCAATCAGTCGGACACCCCGCTTCCAACACGAGCACGGTTCCTAAAAGGAGACGTGTATCGTGTTCGGACCAAAAAATTGTTCTGATACATCATCAATAACTCTAGCGCCGTGCGCTCTTTCAATTCGCGATGCGGCTGAATACTCGGATGTCAATATGCAGTGTTTATTGGGGTATTGTGATGCTGGCGGAGAGGGGGGGATTCGAACCCCCGGTAGGGATTTTGTCCCTACAACGGTTTAGCAAACCGCCGCCTTCAGCCTCTCGGCCACCTCTCCGCGGTCAGGTGAAACAGGCTGGCGAACAGTATAACATTATCGGCTGCAGCGGCTTCGCACCCTTTTCGATTGAACATCAGTGTCCGCTTCCGCACGCATGCTAGCTGTGTCGCGATGTAAACTAGTACGGCTCGATGCGGGAGATACGACCGAACTCGCCAGCGAATGAATATACGCAGCGTCGCGAAGCGCGGCTGAAGGTTCGCGCCGAACGCGAGCGCGTGCATCTGCGCATCGGAAACTTCAAGCTATTGGTTATTGTCGCAGGACTTGTCCTCACCTGGTTTTCGCTCATAAAAAATACTGTATCGGACTACTGGATGATTCTTCCCGTGGCGGTTTACGGTGCGCTGGCCGTGTGGCATGAGCTCGTGATTCGGGCGCGCACGCGGGCGGAGCGAGCGGCGGCGTTTTACGAGCGCGGGTTGTCGCGGATCGACGACCGCTGGGCTGGAACAGGCGAGGCGGGCGAGCGATTCCGCGACGCGAAACACATCTACGCCGAGGATCTCGATCTATTTGGAACCGGGGGATTATTTCAGTTGCTCTGTTCCGCGCGAACCGCGATGGGCGAAGAGTGGTTGGCGCGGTGGCTGCTGGCGCCGTCGACTGTCGCCGCGATTCACGAAAGACAAGAGCTCGTCGCAGAACTGCGCGACAAAATCGATTTGCGCGAGGACGTGGCGCTGAAAGGCGAAGGTCTGCGTGCGGAACTCGATCCGGCGGGGCTCGCGGCGTGGGCCGAAGGCACGGCGGGGCTGACAAGTTCATTTGTGCGAGGCCTCGTCGCGGCGCTGGCGATTGCGTGTGTTGCAACGATTGTGGCGTGGGCGATAACGGGCGAAGTCCTTCCATTCCTGATCGCGCTGCTCGTGAATCTGGGCGTGTATGCGCGACTCAAAAAACAAGCCGATGCGGCGATGAAAGGGTTTCAGTGCAATGAAGATGGATTGACACTCTTCGCGGAAATTCTGGCACGCATCGAGGGCGAGCCGCTTTCTTCTCCGCGGTTGCGGCGTTTGCAGGAAGACCTGAAAGCCAGCGGCACCGAACGCGCTTCGCACGCGATGCGACGACTGGCGCACATGGTCACGTGGATTGATGCGCGCGACAGTTATTTCATGAAGTTGATCGAATTGCCGGTTCTCTACTCTTTGCAGCTGGGCTTCATTGCGGAGGCGTGGCGGCGGCGGTGGGGACGGCGCGTGCGTGTTTGGATTGACGTAGTAGGCGAGATGGAGGCGCTGCTCTCGCTCGCGGCCTATGCGTATGAGCATCCCGGCGACCCATTTCCTGAAATCGCGGAACCGGAAAACGCGGACGCGCATTTTGCAGGAGAAGGCTTGGGGCATCCGCTGATTGCTGCGGCGCGATGTGTGCGGAATTCTGTGCGGCTGGATGGGAAAACGCGCGTGCTGTTGGTGAGCGGTTCGAACATGTCGGGAAAAAGCACGCTGTTGCGCACTGTCGGAATCAATTTGGTGCTGGCGATGGCGGGCGCGCCGATCCGCGGGAAGTCGCTGCAATTGTCGCCGCTGGCGCTGGGAACGCGAATTCGCAGCACGGATTCGCTGCAGGAAGGCCGTTCGAATTTCTACACGGAGATTCTTCGCATACGACAGATATTCACGCTGGCGGACGAAAAAATGCCGCTGCTGTTTCTCTTCGATGAACTGCTCGAAGGGACGAATTCGCACGACCGGCAAATCGGGGCCGAAGCTTTGCTGCGTTCGCTCGTTGATCACAAGGCGATCGGCATGGTCACGACGCACGATCTGGCGCTGACGGAAATCGCGGTATCGCTCGATGGCTCGATACGCAACGTTCACTTCGAGGATCAGATCGCGGGCGGCGAGATGAGTTTCGACTACAAGTTGAGAGACGGCGTAGTGCCGAGAAGCAATGCGCTGGAGCTGATGCGTTGGATTGGATTAAAGGTCTGACTGGCGCGGGAATGGGAGGGAATTCCCGAATTGAAAATGTTTTTCTTGCGACGCGGGAAAACGCTGGCTAGCATAACGGCACATGCCGCTGGCCATCGAACATATCAGGAGAATGCGCGGCGGCGCGCAATCGCATCTGATGCGCTGCGAGGACGAGAACTATTACGTAGTGAAGTTCCAAAATAATCCTCAGGGAACGCGGATTCTGGCGAACGAATTGCTCGGTACTAGACTGGCGGCGCGGATTGGCCTGCCTGTTCCGGGCGCGGCGGCGGTCGAGGTGCGTCCGGAGATGGTGGCGCTGACCGAGGATTTGGTGATTCAACTGGGGCGCGGGCGTGTGCCGTGCGCGCCGGGGCTGGAATTTGGCTCGCAATATCCCGGAAATCCGGCGGCGACGGTGGTGTACGATTTTCTGCCGGACGATCAGCTGCGCGATGTCGAAAATCTCTCTGATTTCGCTGGGATGATGGTTTTCGACAAGTGGACGTGCAACACCAACGGCCGGCAAGCGATCTT
>Ga0209168_10001428_pt1 | contig 18781 bp, 15 predicted proteins | sample Coa_R1_FD_187156 | JGI IMG/M metagenome (GOLD analysis project Ga0209168, IMG submission 187156) | Surface soil microbial communities from Centralia Pennsylvania, which are recovering from an underground coalmine fire - Coalmine... | ecosystem: Environmental > Terrestrial > Soil > Unclassified ... | reverse complement strand
GATCCGGCCGGAGTTATGGCTCGCGGCGCTCTACGGCCAGCGGGGCTTTGCGCTTCTAGACGCCCGGGATGCGCAGACGGCGCGCAGGAGCTTCGAGATCGGCCTCGCGATCGATCGGTCAAACGACGACGTCAACCTGGGCATGGCGCGGATGTGCTACGACGACGGAAAGTACGAAAAGGCGCTCGGCTATCTCGGCATCGTGATCGCGGCGAGCCCGCGGCGCCCGGAGGCCCGCATGCTGCTCGGCCACACGCTGGCCGGAATGGGCCGGTGGCGCGCGGCGCGGACGGAGCTCGAGACCTGGGCCTCGCTGCAGCCCTGGAGCGGCCAGGCGCAGATCGAGGTCGCGCAAGCCGATTGCCGGCTGGGCGACTACGCCGGCGCGCGCGCCAAGCTGGAGTTCGCGCTGGCGCACTCCATCTGCGACGTGGACGAAGTGAACGCACGCCTGAAGGACCTGCACGGGCGCGCGGCGGCCTTCCTGAACTGACTGCAAGTGTACCGCTCGACGCCGCAGGCGCCGCGCGGATGCTGCCGATGAAACGGATACTGGCCGCGCCGAATGGCGCGGACAGGCTCAACATGGGGGCACATGGAAATGAACACTGACCGAATCACGGGCCGGCTGCCGCGACCCAGCCGCCGGCGAGGAAGATCGCGGGTGCGCGCGGCCTTCACGCTGATCGAGCTGCTCTGCGCATCGACGATCGTCGGCTCGTGCGTCGCCGCGATCGTGACCACCTGGGCCTTCGCCTTTAACATTACGGCTCAGGCGGACCGGTACACAGCGGGGTATGCCATCGGCCGAAGCGTTCTGGAGCAGGTGAAGGAAACCGGCTTTCAGGATACTGCCGAGGGGACTACGACTGTTTACTACGATGGCACGGGCGCGACTTCCAGCACCACGGCGACCGCCAGCTCGGCATACACTGTGACCACCGTCGTATCGTCGGACGCGTTGAACGGCAGTTCGCCGGCCTCGACCGCGCTCCGTACCGTGACGATTACCGTGACCCATCGATCGAGCGGCGTGACCGTGTACACGTGCACCACCTATCTTGCGAGGGCAGGAATATGAACCAGACAGACTACCGGCAGGCAAACGGAAGCGCCCGCAGCCGATCGCGCGCGGCGCGGCGACGCGGCGGCCGCACGCTGGTCGAGATGCTTATGGCGACGCTCATTTCGCTGTTTCTCGGCACGGCGCTGCTGATGCTGATCCAGTCGACCATGACGGCGCGTACCTCGGTCACGGACGGCAATGCGGCCACCCGAGACGTTCGCCAGTGCATGAACACGATCGGCAACAACATTCGCAACGCGCAGATGTACAGCACGAACGGCGTGTTCAGCACGGCCTCAACAAGCTCGGTAACGTGCTATACCAACACGACAGGCACAACCACTGCCCGCTACTGGCTGGACAGTACCGTTACGCCAAAGGCGTTCAAGCAAACCGTCGGAGGAGTAACCACCACGCTGCTCACCGACGTCACCTCGGTCTCGTTCACGTACTACGTCGATCCGAGCAGCACCAACTTCACGTCGCCGAGCACCTGGTCCACGACGGCCGATTCCCACAACCCGACCGCGGCCGAAATCCCGACAATCGGCGCGGTTGGAATCACCGTTACCGTCACCAACGGCACGGTGACGCGTTCGCTCACTTCGCTCGTCCGGCTCCGCAACAGTCCGACGAGGACGCACATTTAGACAGGGTACTGCTATGAGAAAGAGTGCGCCGAGGGGCTTTACCCTTCTCGAATCTCTCATCGTGCTGCTCATTATGGGGATCGGCATGGCCGTGTCCGTGCCGCTGTTCATAAGCGCGATGAAGGACTCTCAAATGAAACAGTGCCGCTCCAACATGATGGCCATCGCCAACGCTGAGGAGCAGTACAAGATCAAGACGGTGCCGCACGCCTACACGACCGCGCTCACGAACCTTGTCGGAGACTTTCCGGTTGTGCCGGTCTGCCCGAATGGTGGGACCTATTCCGTCACCATCTCGGATGGCACGAAGACGGCGCAGAACGGCCAGACCGTGCCGAGCGGCAACATCATCATCTCCTGCAGCGTCAGCAACGACGGCAAATACGCGCAGCAGATCGATACCTATTAGCGGCAAATTGTGCGCTCCCCCGTGTGCTACTTTTGCCCCCAACATGGAACAACAAAACAGCCGGTCGAAGGGTTGCGGCGACGCCTGAAAGGTGTCGCCGCTCCAATTGCCGGGCTGAAGCGAGGACCACTATATGGCAGCAAACGGACGCCCAGTTCTGGGCATCGACATCGGTCCGACGGAAGTCTACGTTGTCGAACTGAAGGGATCCTGGCCGGACTACCAGCTCGTACGGGCCGGCAAGGCTCCCATTCCAAGCAAATCGGTCGACGGCGGCAGAGTCGTCGATCCCGGGGCTATCGCGAGCGCGCTTCAGGCGCTGATGGACGAGATGGGCATTATCACCCGGGATGCCGTCATGAGCATCGCGGAATCGTGCGTCGTAACCCGTGTTCTCGACATTCCGGCCGTTCCGGCAAACGAGCTGCGGGCGGTCATCGAAGGCGAGCTGGCCCACTATCAGGTATTGGGCAACACAGCAGGCGCCTTCGACTTCATGCCACTCGCAAAGCGCGATAACGAATCGGAGGCCGGACCACAGGCGCTCGTCATGGCCGCGGAAGAGACGGTCGTGGCGGCCTATCGGGCCGTTGCCGAACAGGCGGGACTCAACCTGGTCGCCATGGAGCCCGCGCTGCTCGCAAGCTACCGCGCGGGGTTCGCGGACATGCAGTCACGTCCGGTGGCTGCCTGTCTCGCGATCGGCCGTCACGAGTCCGAGATCACCGTAACCTGCAATGACCAGATCCGGCTCTACCGCCGAATCGATATCGGGCGCGAAACGCTGATCCTGGATCGAAATGGCGCGGCGCGCGAGGCGCCACGTCCCACGTCCGGATCGGGCCGCGTGCCGTTCGGCGAGGTTGCGGACGAGCAGGAGCAGGAGGCGGAGCAGGACGACGGCCAGCCGCGCGTCATCAACCCCTCCGCGGCAAGCAGCCTGACCGTCGAGCTGCAGCGCTCGCTCGACTACTACAGCAGCCAGAGCCCGAACGAGGCCACGGTCGATCTGCTCGTCCTCTCGGTACCCACGCCGGAGCTCGCCGCGCTGGAGACCTGGTTCACTCAGGCGATCTCCATCGAGACGAAGATGGCGCGGCTGCCGAAGGCGCTGCAGGGCGGCCTCATGCCGAACGATCCCGAGGGCGCGCGATACATCTGCGCGGCCGGTCTCGCCATGCGCGAGCTCTCCGGACTTCCGCCGTCGATGCCGCGCTTCGATCTCTCGTCCCAGCAGCGCAACGAGGTTGTGGCCCAGACCGCGAAGAAGACGCTCACGCTCTCCTTCGCCGCGGCGGCCGCGACGCTCGTTCTCGGAGCTGTGCTCGCGCTGCAGGTCGGACTGCGGGCGAACGCCGAGGATCGCGTGCTGGCCCACGTGCAGGAAGACCTGAAGGCGCAGGAGCGCGTCCGGCAGGACTACATAACGTCTGTCCAGGCGCGCCAGGATCTGCTCAAGTCGCTCAGGACCCAGGGCTTCCCGTTCCCGCGAATCATGGATTCGGTCTCCGACTCCATCGCGCCCAACGTTGGAATCACCCAGGTCTCCCTCGACGGCGCCGGCAAGCTGACCGTGAACGGCGACGCCACCAACGAGAAACAGGTCATCAAGACGCTCGAAAACCTGCGGAAGATTCCGTTCTTCGAGAGCGTGTCGATGGATACGTTCGACAAGCAGGCGCCGACGCAGGCGACCAACTGGCTGGTGCGGTTCCAGATCTCCTGCCAGTTGACCAGTACGCGAGCTACGGCGGCCGCTGCCCCGGCGGCACGGAGGGAGAGGTTACCATGAACAAAGAGGCCTTCGTCCGTCCGCTGACGATCCTGCTGCCTATCGCCTCGGTCCTCGTGGCGACAGGCGGTACGGCCTACGAGTGGCGGCGCCTCAAGCAGCTCGAGGCGCAGTCTTCCGCGGGCCGCACCCAGATCGCGCACATCCAGCAGGAGATGAGCACCTATCGCGCGCAGCCGCCGTCCGAGAAGTACCCGACGGCCCCGAAGACTCCGCGCGAACAGGCTCTGTTTCTCGACGCGCTGAGAGCGAACGCGGACTTTTCCGGCGTCCAGCTCGTCCGCTGGTCCAACACGCCCGCGCCCGCGCCTCCGCCGCCCAGCCCGGACAAGCCGGCGCCGCCCACCAGCAACGTTACGGCGATCCAGAGCGTCGTGGAGGTCGCCGGCAAATCCGCGAACAGCCGGCAGTTTATGTACAACGTGCTGAGATCGCGGCGCCTGCTCAACATGGCGGAGATCAAATGGGTCCGCGATCAGTGGCCGAATACGCACCTGACGTTCACGCTGACCCGCTACATCGCGCCGCCGGATCCGGTGCTTCCCGGCGCGCCCCAGACCGCGAGTGCAGCCGGCGGACCGAACGGCGAAGCGGCAGGACAGCATCTGCAGAATGCGTCGCTAACGACCAGCAGTCCGGCTGGCGGCGGCGCGGAACCCGGGTCGCTTTCGTTGCCAAATCCCATGGACGCTCCAGGGATCGCGCACGGGCCCTATCAGAGCCGGCTCGATGCCGGTGTATCGAAGCTAAACGAGGTCGATCGGTCCAGCTCTTCGGCGTCGCCGCGTCCGCCATCCGAGTCGAATGCTAAGCGCTGATTATCGCGGAGGTAATCCATTGAAAAACAATCATCGTTCCCAGCTCTGGCGCTCCCTGTCGCTTCCGGTAGTCTGCTCTATCGGTCTCGGAATCGTCGGCGCGCCCGGCTTTGCTCAGATGCCGCAGGGCGACAATACGACCTCGCGAATTCGCAAGGGCGAGCCGTCGTTTCGGCTGCGGTTCGCAAATACCGACGTGTCCGACGTGCTCCAGGCGCTGAGTCTCAAGACGAAGGCCAGCATCGTCTTTCCCTCGCAGATCAAGAAGCCGATCTCGGTCGACATCACCGCAAATAACGCGGAGGATGCGCTCCGGTTTGTCACCGCCGCCGCGGGCCTCGCCTACCACCAGGTCGGTAGGACATATGTGGTCGCGCTGCCGGCGGAGCTTCGCCAGGCGATCGAGCCGTTCGGCCAGCGGGCCACGCTGTCTCTGGCCTCCATGCAGCCTGTCGACGCCGCCAAGATGCTCGAGGGAGCGTTCCCGAGCCTTACCGCGCGTCCTATGGGGAGACAGATCCTGGCAATCGGCGACGCGGAAGACATCGCCCAGGCTCGCGCCCTGCTCGACCTGCAGGATAAGCCCGCGCCGGACACGTCGACGGCGTCGGCGCTGATCACCGTCAAGTACGCAAACCCCGCGCAGATCGCGGCGCTCGTAAAATCGATGTACGACGGCGTGAAGGCCGAGCCGGTATCTTCTCCGAACCAGCCCGGCGGGTCCGTCGGCATTTCAGGAACGAAAGAGCAGCTCGCCGCCGCGCGAAACACGATAATGTCCCTGGACGTTCGTGGCGAGGCGGATGCCGACAAGGTCTACCGGCTCTACAAGATCCGGCACAGCAGCGCCCCGGTGCTGATGGACTTCCTGACAAAGGCCATGCCCGCCGTTACCGCGGTTATGGGACCGCAGACCTATGCGCCTAAGAAGCCGGAGTTCAACCCGCTCTCGAGCGCATCGTTCGGCGCCAGCACCACGAGCGGCTCGCCCGGCGGATCATCGGGCGGATCGTCGGGCGGCTCATCGAGCGGCGGATCGCCGGATGCCTCGGGCGGCAACGGGAACGGCGTCGGCCCCAGGATCGGCGATCGCGCAACGGTTATACTGCTGAGCGGGAGCGTGGCGGACGTGGCTACCGCGGAGAAGCTGCTGGCCGAGGTGGATGTCGCCCCTCAGCAGGTGCTCGTCGAGGTGAAAGTGGTCGATACGTCTCCGGAAGTGGCGGAGCAGATCGGCGCGCAGTGGTCGTTCGATCCGCTCAACTTCTTCGAGACCAAGCCCGGCACGCTGACGACCGACCCGACGTTCCAGGGTTCGACAAAGCCCGTCGGAATCGGACAGTTCAGCCGTCTGCCCTGGGGATTCAACGCGACGATCAACCTGCTCGTGCAGCACAACGACGCGAAGATCCTGGCCAGCCCGAAGGTCATGGTGATCGACAACGAGGATGCCAATATCTTCATCGGCGATACGATCCGAACGAAGATCTCGCAGGCCAGCACCGCCGGCACGACCATCCAGGTGCTGGAGTTCCCGATCGGAATCGTGCTGCTGGTCCGGCCGCGTGTCAACAGCAACGGCGAGATCACGATGCGCGTCCATCCGGTCGTCAGCACGATCACAAGCATCGGGGCCGACAACCTGCCGCAGACAAGCTCACGGGAGGCGGAGACGACCGTTATGATCAAGGACGGCGAGACCATCGTGCTCGGCGGCCTGATCCGCGACGAGTTCCTGAAGACCGTTCAGGAGGTTCCGATCCTGTCGAAGCTGCCGATCGTCGGCCAGCTATTCCGCTTCACCAATAAGGACCACCGGCACAGCGAGATCGTCGTTTTCATTACGCCCCACATCCTGGACGAGAACGGCAAGTTCGTGACGGCGGAAAAGCCCGCGCCGGAGCTGCAGCCGATCGTGCCGCCGGCCAAGAAGGGCTCGAAGCAGGTCGCCGCGAAGCAGATGGGAGCGAACAATGGCCATTAAGCCGGAAGACAAGCCGAAACTCATCGGCCTGGCTGTGGCGCTGGTCTGCGTGTTCGGGTACGTGCTCATCGTGCTCGTCCCGAAGCTGACGGCCGGCGCGTCGCCGGCCGCGCACACGGACGCGCCGCCGCCGCTCACCACGGCTGCTGCACAGTCGCCGGCACAGCCGGGGCCCAGCGCGAATGGCGAGGCCAGCGCGGCCATACCGGACGACGAGACGGCGCCCGTTCCGCCGCCCTCGCGGGATACGTTTATGCCGCCGCCCGCCGGAACGCCCCAGCCACCGCCGGGCCAGCAGGTCAAAGCGGCGGCGCCGTCCAGTTCGGGGCCGGTCCTCGGTCCGGCTCTGCCGGCGGGTTCCGCGCCGGGAGCCGCCGGACCGGGCGGAATCGCGCCCGCTGCCGTCACCATCCAGGCGCCGCCCATCCCGAGCGTTGAGCTCAAGGGTGTGATCCTCGGCAACCCGGCCGTCGCGGTCCTGAGCGTCAACGGCGAGGTGGTCGAGCGGCAGGTTGGAGACGCGCTCGCCTACGGCCTGAGGCTGGCCAAAATCTCGGAAGAGGGAATCATTGTCCGGGTCGGCAAGCGCTACATGAACGTCACCGTTGGGCACGCAATGCTGTCCACGCCGCCGCAGGGGCAGCCGGCCGCGCTGCAGCAGCCGGGGGCCGTGCCAGTGGCGCAGGCGCAGGCCGCCGCGCCGCGTCCCACCCCGCCCGCGATGCCGGCGCTGGTCAAGACCAACCGATAGGCGCGCAGCCACGCGCAGAGACGCAGTCCAGCGGGCGGCCAGTAATGGCCGCCCGCTGGACTGCGTCTACTTGTACGCCGGCGCCGAGGCTCCCGGACCGGAGTTGCTACCTGCCGTGGACCGCCAGAGCGGTGATTGCCGCGCGTTGGCGTCCGTTTCGCCGGTCGATTTTGGTCTCGCGCCGCGCGGCGTGAGATACTGCCGGACGGGCGCCGGCTACCGGCAGGTCAGCCTCGCGTAGCGCTTCGGGCCGACGCGCAGCACTGCCCCGTCAATGTCAGCCAGGACCAGCTCGCCTTCCGGTTCGGCGAGCTTTACGCCATTCAGCGTCACGCCGCCCTGCCCGATCAGGCGCCGCCCCTCGCCGTTGCTCTTCGCCATGCCCGCGGCCACAAGCAGCTTGCAGGCCCACATTCGGCCATCGCGAGCCAGGGACGCATCGATCTGCGCCTCGGGAATCTCGGCGGGCAGCTCGCCGGCCGAGTGGACGCGGCGCCATTCGGCGTCCGCCTGCTGCGCCGCCGGCTCGCCGTGGTAGATCGCGATGACCTCGCGGGCCAGCCTGCGCTTCGCGTCCATCGGGTTGGCCCGGCCCGCCTCCGCGTCGGCCAGCAGGCCATCGATTTCGGCCACCGGCACGTCCGTGCAGAGGACGAAGTAGGTGCGCATCATGGCGTCCGAGATCGACATCAGCTTGCCGTACATCGCGTCCGGCGTCTCGGCGATGCCGACGTAGTTGCCGAGCGATTTGCTCATCTTCTTCACGCCGTCGAGGCCGACGAGCAGCGGCATGAAGAAGGCGATCTGCGGCTCCTGGCCCATCTCGCGCTGAAGATCGCGCCCGGCAAGTATATTGAACGTCTGGTCCTGCCCGCCCATCTCCACGTCCGCCTCGATCGCTACGGAGTCGTAGGCCTGCGCCAGCGGATAGAGCAGCTCGTGCAGGCTGATCGGCAGGTGCTGCGCGTAACGGTTTGCAAAATCCTCCCGCTGCATCACCTGCGCCACCGTCATCTTGGCGGCGAGGTTTACAACATCGGCGAACTCCAGCTTGCCGAGCCACTCGCCATTAAACCGGACGGTCGTCCGCTGCCGGTCGAGGATGCGCGCGAGCTGATCGACGTAGGTCGTGGCATTGGCCTGTATTTCCGCTGCGGAGAGCATGGGCCGCGTAGCCGAGCGGCCGGAGGGGTCACCGATGAGGGCCGTGTAGTCGCCGATGATGATGATCACCTGGTGGCCCAAATCCTGGAACTGCCGCAGTTTGCGGAGGACGACCGCGAAGCCGAGATGGATGTCCGGCGCCGTCGGGTCCAGCCCGAGCTTGACGCGCAGCGGTCTGCCGGTCCGCTCCGAAAGCGCCAGCTTCTCTTCGAGGCCGCTTGCCGGCACGATGTCCAGCGTGCCGCGCCGCAGCATGGCCGCGTGTTCTCGCGCGGTTGCAGAGGTTTCCTTGCTGTCCACTAGGTGAATCTTCTCTCTTTCTAATCCCCGGCGGAGCCGTCGGGGTTCGCAGCCCGCGGCTTAGGGCCGTGCTGCCGCCTCGCGCGAATCGTGTCGAGCAGTTCCGGTAGAGACTTGCCCACGGGGAGACCCCGCGCTCCGGTCCTGAACGCATTTGTTATGCCGCCCCACGTCTCACCGGGCGCTTCGAATACGGGACCAGACTTTTGCGTCGGCCAGTTGCCTGTACGCTGGCGGTGCGCGCGTGCCCATTCGAGGATTGCAGCGACATCGAGCGCCGGCAAAGCAGATGGATTGCGCTTTCCGCGGTGCTTCGCGAGTAGTTCGACCAGGCTTTCCCCCGCATCGAGACCTCGCAATCCGTGGACGAGCGCCGCGTTGACCGCGGTCCATGTCAGCCCATCCGCCTCGGGAATCTGGCCTGAACGTAGAGTGGGCCACGCACCGGCACGCTGATAGTGAGCGTCCGCCCAGTGGATTATGTCTTCACGCAACAGATCGGACTTATTGGCATGGATCTTTCGGCCACGTGCGGCCTGGAGGAAGACTGGCAGCGAAACGCCCATTGGCCGTCCGCGGCGGCCAAATCGACACGCGTTCGCAATGGCCATCCAGGTCTCGCCGGGCACACCCGGTACCGGACCTGAGTGTTGCGTTGGCCACTTCCGTGTTCGCCTGTAGTGTGCGTCGGCCCAGCGGAGGACCTGCGCGTCCGTCAAGTCCGGAAGTCGCGCGGGATTACGCAGGCCGCGCACTTCGGACAGCAGCCTGGCGAGCGAGCGGCCCGCCGGCAGACCTCGAGAGCCCTGCTCCATCGCGTTGTTCAGCGCTGCCCAGGAAATGTCCGGCGCCTCTTCGATTTGACCGCTCGCCGTATTGGGCCACTTTCCATGTCGCATATGGTATGCGTCCGCCCATGCCAGCACCTGCCATTCGTAGATAGGAGGGAGGGCCGCATGGTTCGGCACGCCCCTGAGCGCGGCCAAGAGGCGCGCAAGCGAGAAGTCCCCGGGCAGCCCGCGGCAGCCCTGACGGAGATTATCGCAGATCTGCTTCCAAGTCGTCCCCGGCGACTCCAGCACCTCGCCTGAAGTATTCTTCGGCCAGCGGCCGGTCCGTTCATGGTAGGCATCTGCCCATTCCAGTACCTAGACCGTGCTAAACTTCGGCAGCCTCGACCGATTTGGTTTGCCGCGCTCGGCTTCTAGAAGCCTTGCGAGAGAGCCGCCCGTGTCGCCAATTCCTCGCGTGCCGTGGCGCAGCGCCTGGTCTACCGCAATCCACGTATCGGCGCACATCTCTTCGATGGGCTCTGAGACCGCCGTCGGCCATTGCCCGATCCGCTGAAAGTAGGAGTCGCACCAGATCAGTATGAGATCGACAGAAAGCGCGGGCCGCACGTAGTCCACGCCTCGATTGGCGAGCAGCAATTTGGCAAGGCTCGTACGCCGGGTAATCCCGCGAATCCCGTGGTTGAGTGCAATCGATACCATCGACCAGTTTTCGCCGGGCGCCTCTGGTATTGGACCGGAGCTCGCGTTGGGCCACTTGCCGTGCCTGGCGAAGTGCGCGTCGCACCACACCAGAATCTGTGCCTCCGTGTACGGGGGCAACCCCTTCCGGTTACGATACCCACGTCGCTCCGCCAAGAGGCGCGCCAACGACGAGCCTCCACCAAGCGATCGGACACCCACGCGCAGCGCCGCAGATACGGTCGACCACTTTTCGCCGTAGCCACCGACGACCACGCCAGACTTCTCCGTGGGCCACTCGCCCGTTCGCTCCCTGTGGGCATCCGCCCATTGGAGTATCGTGTCTTCATCTAGCGGCGGCCAGCGGACGGCGCGCGGAGTAGGAGGAGTCCGACGGCGGCCGATCTTCGGAGCGCGACGCCGATCTCCGCCCAGCGCGAAAGCTTGCTGGTCTGATATGTCCAGTCCCCTGCCCGGATTCATCGCCGAGCTCCCGTTCGATCGCGTCTCCTGCGTTCGATCGCGGTTTTCTCCCTTTGTACGACAATGTCGCGCGTCGAATAGTTCGGACAACCTCCCGGGCCGGCGCCGCGGAATGCGCCGCGCGGGCGATTCACGGCGAGTCGTCCGTCGTCCGTCGTTCGATGATACCGCGGAAGCGGGCCGGACGACGGCAGCGAATCCGATGGCCCGCCGAGCGGTGTGGCGAGACGCTCCCTACACGCCCGCCGAGCCGCCCAATGGGGCGGCTCGGTTACGTTAAGATGCCCCGCAAGCGAAGCGGCCTACGACTTCGGATTGAGGATACGGTCGATCTGCGTGCTGCAGTCCTGAAGGTGCAGCATCGTCTCGTGGTCCGTGACGCGGGGAAGCGCCACGTTGATCGAGTGCATCAGCTCCTTCAGCGCTCCGCGCGCGATCGGCCGCAGCTCGGTGCCCGTCGTCGTATCCGAAGCCAGTACCGGCTTCATCGTCTCCAGGTAGGCCCGCTGCAGGTTGCGGCGGTAGAGGTCCATTACCGGGTGCGGCGCCGACAGCTCGCTCCAGATGCCGGCCTGCAGCTCCGTAACGAGCTGCGCAAGCGTATACGCCTGGTTGGGCGAGATCGCCTGGAAGTCGGCGAGCCGCTTGATTCGGGCCGGCTGGAGCAGCGTCGTGAGAAGCGTGCGCTGGTTCGCGAGGATCCGATCCGCCACGCCGGACGGGCCGATGCGGAACAGGATGTCCGGCACAAGCAGCTCGCGCGGCGTCGAGAAGCCGTTCTCCACGAGGAACCTGACCGCCTTCGCCTGCTGGTCTTTGGGCACGTATTTGAACGTGTCGCCGCCCCGGCCGACGTGGTAATCGGTCTCGATGACGCCGCCGACGAGGCTCGCGACATGGCCGAGCTCCCGCTGGCGCTGGGCCAGCGTCGCATCGTACATCTCGTGAAGCAGATCGTAGTCCTCGCCGTACTTGACGGCGGCGGTCGGCAGCATCTGCGCGACTCGCGCGATGTTCTTCAATCCGTAGCGCGTCGCTTCGATCGGGTCCGATCCGAGATCCTCCGTCTGCTGAGTGGGATCTTCGGTATCGCCGGCCTCCGGAGCGTGGCCGAATCGCAGCGTCGGATTCATCACCTGCTTGGAGGCCCAGTCGTCAAGCGTCTGCTTCTCGTCGTCCGGCGTGTGTACGCCGCCGATCGGCGTATAGCCCCAGGAGATGGCGAACTTGTCGTACGGGCCGAGCATGGGGATCAAGTGCGCATTGTCGCCCGGCTGCGCAACGTAGTTGAACCGGCCGTAGTCCATGATCGACGCCTCGTCGCCGTACTTCTCCGTGAACTCCTTGCTCCGGAGCTGCGCCACCGTGTAGGACGAGCTGGCCTTGAAGTTATGATACAGGCCGAGCGTATGGCCCACCTCATGCTTCACGACATACTCGACGATGTCCGACATGAGTGAATCCGGCAGCGGCAGGTGCGCGGCCCGCGGATCGAGGGGGCCCACCTGAGTGAAGTACCAGGTCTCGCCGAGCTTTAGGACGTTGTGCCAGACGATGATGTGCGCGGAGATGATCTCGCCGCTGCGCGGGTCGGAGACGTGCGGCCCCTGCGCGTTCTCGGTGGGAGTCGGCGCCCAGCGGATGACCGAGTAACGCGCGTCCTCCGGGTCCCAATTGGGATCCTCCACTACGGTCGGCGCATCCTTGCAGACGATGGCGTTCTTGAAGCCGGCCTCCTCGAATGCCGCGTTCCACGCCTCTACGGCCTTGTGCATCGCGGGGCGCCACTTCTCCGGCACCTCCCGGCTGACATAGTATACGATCGGCTTGATCGGCTCCGAGAGCTTAGCGGTCAAGTCCTTCTTTTCCAGCCGGTACCGGTTGATGAACGCCCGGTCGACTACGCGATGCTCGTCGCGGCCGTAGTCCTGGTAGCTGTCGCTGAAGAAGCCGACGCGCGAGTCGGCCAGCCGGCCCATCATTGGCTCCTCAGGCAGGAGCGTCATGGAGTAGTGAATGAGCGCCGTCACGCTCGATCCGCCGCCGCGCGCGAACGCGGGCGCGCCGCCGCCGGGTCCGCGCCGGCCGGGCCGCGGGCCAGGCGTCGGGAGCGGGGTGGGCGTCGGGCTCGGATCGGGATTGGGGTTCGGCGCCGGGTCCGGCGTGGTGGGTAGCTGGAAGCCCCCGCCGCCGCCACCGCCTGCAAAGGTATAAAGCGTCCGGACCTCGACATTGGTCGGGAACGCCTTCACATTCTCGATGTAGGAGCGGGTCGGGTCGACCGCTGAGCCTCCGAGCCGGCTCCGGACGGAGAACTCGGTCGTGTCGGAGTTGAGAAGGCGCGTCACGTCGATAACCGCGGACTTGTCCTTGCCCTCGGCCTCCACGTCGAACGCGGCGACGATCGGCTCCAGTGTTGCCGCCGCGATCGCCGTGCGGATCGCGCCGGTCCCCTCGGCGCGGACCGACGTGTCGACGAGGCGCAGGTACACCTTGTTGCCGCGGCGCGTCCAGCGGATGATCTTGTGGCCCACCGCCGTGCCGCCATAGCCGGCGTTCGCCGGGACCTGCGCGATCTCGGTGCTCCAGAGCATCACGCGGTTGAACATGTTCTCCGGGATTTCGTACAGGACGCGCTCGCCGATCCGATGGACGGTAAACACGCCCGGCTCGGACTTCGCGGTATCCGTAATGACCTCCGCGTACGGGCGCGGGCCGGCGGACACGGCGCCGCCGCCACCGCCGGCGCCGCGCTGTCGGAATCCGCCGCCGCCAAAGCCGCCGGGACCCTGGCCGCCCTGCGCGAACGCGCCGGATAGCGCGGCCGAGAACAGCGCGACGAGACCAAGCGTACGAATCGCACTTGTGGGAGCTCGCATTCTCTCTCCTTCAATGATTGCCGGCCGGCAGTGGTTCCGGCCCGGAGCATGGGGGTGCGCGGCGCCTCGTAGGCGTGCGCAATCGCGACCATTATACCCGCTTACCTCGCTTCGTTCGGCGGCGTGCCAACCTCGGTAAAGCCGCCGAGTCTGATCCATTCGCCGTCGGGCCGCTGATATTCGACGTTGATGTGGCGGACCGGGACGTTGACGATCGCGCCGTCCGCCGCCGCAATCCGCAACGCCCTGGCCCGGCCGGTCAGGACGTCGTGAACTGCCGGCAGATCGACGCATCGGCCGAGCGCGGCAGCCAGGTCCTCGGTCAGGAGCAGGCCGGCGGAGCTGCCGAGTGCCGGCGCGGCGCGATAGGCAGCCAGCAGCGGCGCATACGGCATGGCGGCGCGGACGACGGCGAACCTGTCGCGGGCCTTCGCGAGCTCCTTTTTGCCGAGCGAGGCCTGGATGTCGGCGAGGTCGTCCAGAGAGAGATACTGTTCGCCGATTACGCCGGATTCGGTCATGGGGTAGAGCTGCCGCAGATCCGGCGTAACGAAGCGCAGCGGGTGGGCCAGGAGAAGCACGCCGCCGCGCCACTTCTTCATCATGCCCCCAGACTCCTGGAGGATTCTGAGCGGCTCCGAAAGCTTCGAGCGCATCGCCAGCGGCCCGGTCCTTCGTGCATCGTCTTCCGGCGCCACGATGACGGAGATGGCCGCGGCACGGGCCAGCTCCGTTACGCGCCTGTCGAATAGCACGTCGTTCGGCGACGTATCGAGCGGCGAATCCACGGTGACCGGACCTGCCGGCGCGACGAGCGCGCGCTCCTCCGCCGGATCCGCGGCGGGGTCGCCGGGCATTCGCCACTGCCGCTCCAGCCACTGGCGAAGGCCCTCCTCCAGCGGCGGTCCGCCAATACGCTGCGATCCGTTGAAGTAGACGCAGGGCGCCAGCGTGGGGAATGGGAAGTCCTCGCGCGCGTAGATATGGATGCTCGTGGGCGGCGGATCGTAGACCAGCGTTCCGTCCGCCGCGATCGTCCCGCCGCGGCCGCCGTCGGCGATCAGCGTGGAGGCGAGCGCCTTTCCCCTCTCGTCGAGGTCGGCGAGGTTGAGTGTCGCCTCCTGGTCGCCCCGAAGAATCGCGGCCTGGTTGTCCGCCGGCACGTAATTCACGAAGAGGTCCAGCGCCGCGCATCGTGGCGCGCTCAGCAGCCAGTCGATCGGTTTGCCGTCGTCATTAAGACCGAGCGATCGCCGGATCGCCGGAATCATCGCGGCCCGCTTTGCGGGCGGCGATTGCGACGCCTTGAGCATAAGAGCCGCGTGATCGAGATACCGCCGCTGTACAGCGGCTTTCAGCTCCGCGCTGGCCTGATACGCCCTGAACGGGTGCGCCAGCGTGTAGCGATAACGGCCTTTCGAGCCCTCGATCTCCCAGCGCCAGACCGACCCTGGAAAGCTGATCGCGGACCAGAGAGCGTTCATCGCGTCGCAAACGGGGACGTCGGTAAGCACCGCGTAGACCGTGAAGCGCATCAGCGGGTCCAGGCGACTGGCGCGCAGCTCCAGGCCGCTCGCGGCGGACAGCCGCGCGACGAGACCGGCGATCGTGTCCCGGGCCGGCGATATTGTCACACGGCGCTCGAGGCGCGGATCGTCCGCGCGATCCTTCGGCGGAAGCGGTCCCTTGAGGTCGTCCGCCCGGACGCAGGATGCCGCTGCCAGGAGGATGAGGCCTAACAGCGGCACGATCTTCACGGTGGGCGTCCTTCCTAGCTTGAACGCGGATCGAACGAATTGCACGAATGATCGGATTAGAATGCGGCGGCTGGTCGCCCGGTTTCTGGCGGACCACGCTGGGGGCCGGTTACAGGCGACCTGCCGAACCCTGTCCGATAGTCCGGTTTGCCATGCACCCGGACTGGCCCGTCACCGGAACCCGCCGGAGACCGAGAGGATGTCACCGGTCATCCAGCCCGAGGCTGCGGACGCGAGGAAGACCGCAACCGGCGCGATGTCCTGCGGCTGGCCGAACCGGCCGAGCGGCGTCTGTGCGACAATCGCCTTCTGGAAGTCACTGCCGACCACGCCGGCCGAAATAGAGCCCTCGGTCTCCACTCCACCGGGATTGATCGAATTGACCCGGATGTTGCGCGGGCCGAGCTCTTTCGCCAGCACGCGCGTAATGGTGTCCACCGCCCCCTTCGTGCCCGAATAGACCGCCGTCGCCGGCGGCGTCGCGGTCGTTACCATCGAGCCGATGTTGATCACGCTGCCGCCCTCCGGTCCGAAGTGCCGGACCGCCTCCTGGGTCGCAAGCAGCAGGCCGAGAACGTTCGTCCCGAACTGGCGCTGGAACTCGCCCTCCGTAATATCCTCGAGCGGCGCAAAACTGTACACGGCGGCATTGTTAACGAGCACGTCAAGCCTGCCGAAGGCCTGGATCGCCGCCTCGAACAGCCGCTTCACGTCCGCAGACCGCGAGACGTCGGCCTGGACGGCGACCGCCTTGCCGCCCGCGTCGGCGATCTCCGCCACCACCCTGTCCGCTCCGGCGCCGCTCGAAGCGTAGTTCACGACCACGCGCGCGCCTGCCTTCGCCAGAGCCTTCGCAATCCCGGCGCCGATGCCCTTGCTTGCGCCGGTCACAACCGCAACCTTACCCGTCAGCTCGCTCATTTTAATCTCCCCCGACCTCAAATTGCAGTGTACCAGCCAACAATTCGATGATTGTATAACTGTCACAGCGATACTACGCCGGAGGGGAGAAAGGAAGTTGCACGCCTTTGGAAAATAGTGGCGCGTTAGATTTCAGAGAGCCGGCTCAAGTACGCGCGGAGCACATCGCGCTCCAGCGTGAGGTTTGCGAATTTGCCCTCGCGGGCGATCCGTACCAGACCGGCTGCCTCGAGCTCCTTGATGTGGTGAGAAAGCGTTGCCGCGGACACCGAGTGCGCCTGGAGCAGCACGCTGCACGGCGTTACTCCGCTGCATCGGCCTATCTGCTTCAGGATCTCGTAGCGCCGGGGCTCTGCCAGCGCCTTTGAGATCAGCACGAACTGTCGATCAGTCAGATTGAGTTGTTCTTCCAGCATTTCGAATCATTTCCCGTTGAGACGCGCCCTGCACGCTATTATCATACGTCCGAATCTGCAATCTGTGAATCGGATGTATCTAAACGCAAGGGATCGCAACCCCACACAGGCATCGGCGACCGCTTTCGCCCACTTCGCCGCGTACAACTGGCGCGCACCGGTCAATGTCCTGCCCGGCGGCCAATTTGCGCCAACGATATCCCAATTAACCGCCTGGCGCAAACTGTCCTGCACCGCGCACGGCGATGCGGCGATATGCGCGCACTAATGCTCGCCTGTACGTGCAAATTGCGCTTCCGCACGAGCGGCGATATGGAATGGCGCCTCGCTCAGCGGACCTCATCGCCCAAACCGCGTTTCCGCCACACGGGCGGCGATCTGGCGAGGTACCACGCTCCGCGCGACCTGACTGCCGCGGCCCGATTGACACCGTGCCCGCCCCGAAGTATAATCCCGCCAACGACGCGAAGGACCGACAACATGAACCCCAATCTTGGCCGCTGGCTGGACTCGCAGATCGCAACTCTAAAGGAGCAGAACCTCTACAAGCCGGTCGTGGTGATGGATACGCCCTCCGGCCCCCGCATCACCGTGAACGGCAAGGCCGACATCATCAACCTGTCGAGCAACAACTACCTTGGGCTCGCCAACCATCCGAAGGTCAAGCAGGCGGCGATCGAGGCGGTCGAGCGGTGGGGCGCGGGCGCGGGCGCCGTGCGGCCGATCATCGGAACGATGCGCGTCCACGTGGAGTTGGAGCAGCGTCTGGCGGCCTTCAAGCACGTGGAGGCGACGCTCGTGTTCCAGAGCGGCTTCACGGCGAACGCGGGCGTCATTCCCACGATAACAGACGGCGACGACGCGATCATCACCGACGAGCTGAACCACGCCAGCATCATCGACGGCGTGCGGCTCTCCAAGGCGGCGCGCAAGATCTACAAGCACTGCGACATGGCGTCGTTGGAACAGGCGCTGCGGGAAACATCCGGCGCGAAGAAGCGTCTCATCATCACGGACGGCGTCTTCAGCATGGACGGCGACATCGCGCCCCTGCCGGACATCGTGGCGCTCGCCGACCGGTATGACGCCGCCATCATGGTGGACGACGCGCACGGCTCCGGCGTGCTGGGCGGCGGCCGCGGGACCGCGTTCCATTTCGGCGTTCACGATCGGATCGACGTGCAGCTCGGTACGCTTTCGAAAGCCGTCGGCGTCATGGGCGGATACATCGCCGGCTCGGCCTCGCTAATCGATTGGCTGACCCAGCGCGCCCGGCCGTTCCTGTTCAGCACGGGCCACCCGCCGTCGACCGCCGCGGCCACGATCGCGGCGATCGACCTGATGGAGAACGATCGGTCGCTCACGGAGCGGCTCTGGGAGAACGCGCGCTACTGGAAGGCCGGCCTGCAGCGGCTCGGCTTCGATCCCGGCATTTCGGAGACGCCGATCACGCCGGTGATGGTAGGCGACGAAGGCCAGGCGCAGGCGCTGCAGCGCGGGCTGTTCGACGAAGGCGTCCTCGCGCTGGCGATCGTCTTTCCGACGGTCGCGCGCGGCAAGGCGCGCATCCGGACCATGCCGAGCGCGATGCACAGCCGGGCAGATTTCGACGACGCGCTCGCCGCATTCGAAAAGGTCGGTAGGCAGCTCAGACTCATCTGAGGCCAAACCCAGTAGCGCCGCCCTCAGCGCCCGCCCAAACTCGGTATTGAGCTAGCAGCCCCGCGCCCGGTTCCGAGGCGATCGCAGCGCGGGCCTCCGCGCCAGCTCGTCTCGGTAGCCCGGCTCCGCGCCCCCATGTCGGTAGCGCGGGCCCCCGTGCCCGCGAGCCGCGCCTTGTGGCCGCGGAAGGCCCCACTATCGGACGGCAGCAATCGCGCCCGCGGAGGGCCGCACTACCGTAGGAAGCTACGGTGTTC
>Ga0209168_10001426_pt1 | contig 18812 bp, 27 predicted proteins | sample Coa_R1_FD_187156 | JGI IMG/M metagenome (GOLD analysis project Ga0209168, IMG submission 187156) | Surface soil microbial communities from Centralia Pennsylvania, which are recovering from an underground coalmine fire - Coalmine... | ecosystem: Environmental > Terrestrial > Soil > Unclassified ... | reverse complement strand
ACCGGCAAAATCACGCACAACACCAAATCCATGTTTTTCCACTTCTTCTTGTATTGCCGCCGAAATATCCGATAATTTATTGCCTACACGCGCTTGCTCTATTCCTTTTTTTAACGCTTGATGCGCTACATCAACCAATTTTTTTGCAATATCCGATGGTTGACCAACAAAAAAGCTACGTGCCATATCAGCACAATAACCATTCCACGAAGCACAGACATCAATTTTTACCAAATCACCCAATTGTAAAATACAATCAGCTCGAGGCACACCGTGAACAACAATGTCGTTAACCGAAATGCAACTGACATGGCGGTATCCCATGTACCCTTTTACGCTTGAAACTAAACCTTTTACTTTAAGTTGAGCTTCAATCCATGCATCGATTTCGGCTGTTGAAACACCTGGCTTAATCAGCTCTTCAACTGATGCCAAGATTCCAGACAATAAAGCACCTGCCTGAGCCATTTTTTGAATTGAATGTTTATTTTTTATATGAATCATAGCTACGTATCTATTATTCGCCAATATTCTGAACAAAACTGTCAAACACTTCACGCAATGGCTTTGATGCATCTATGGTAATTATTTCATTGCCATTGCCGCGATAAAAATCAATTAATTGCTGTTCATGTCGATGATAAATATCAAGACGCTTTCTAACGGCAATCTCGCTATCATCATCTCTTCTGCCAAGATGCCCAGAACATAAATCGCATACAGTTGGTATAGCTGGCGTAAGATCTGAATGTGGAGAAAGTGAATAAACCGCCTGACATTCTTTATTCTGACATACATAACGAGAACATAGTCGATCAACAACTACATCATCAGCAAGTTCAAATAACACAACGTGTACGCGCACTGCTGGAAACATCTCATTGAGCATAGCACCGAATGCTTCTGCTTGAGCCACTGTTCTTGGATAACCATCAAAAATGATTCCTGACGATCTTCCAGCATGTTCATTAAACCATTCAAAAACCATAGTATTAATGAGGTCATCATTAATTAATTTACCAGATTTAATAATTAAATCTATTTCTTTGCCGATTTTTGTCTGTTCAGCAATATGTTTTCTGCACAGATTCCCGGTAGAAATCTGGACCCATCCAAAACGTTTCACGCACAGGGTTGATAATGATCCCTTGCCGGCGCCCGGAGGGCCAATAAAAATAAATACTTTCGCTGCCTGATTCAACGCACGCCCCTACCTTTTAATCTACCTGAAGTCAAAAATCCTTCATAACGATGTTCAATCAAATATGACTCTATTTGAGCTGCGGTTTCGTTTGCTACACCAACAACAATCAACAACGCGGTACCACTTAAAATACCTGATAAATAGAACGGCATTGCTAACAACCAATGAATAATATTAGGAACTAATGCAAGTGCTGCAAGATATAATGCTCCCACAAAACCTATGCGTGTCAAAATATAACTGAAAAAATCGGCTGTTTGTTTGCCAGGACGAATACCAGGAATAAAGCCACCGCCTTTTTTAATGTTGTCGGCAAGTTCTTCCGGATTGAACACCAATGCGGTATAGAAAAATGAAAAACCAATAATAAGAACAAAATCTAACAAGCCATGGAAAAATCCGCCTGGTCGTAAACTTTCTGCTACCTCTTTAAAAACAGGCCATTTTGCAGAAAGAAGCGTTAATGAGAACATTGGAATGTTCAACATAGCACCGGCAAGAATCACCGGCATAACGCCCGCAGGGTTAATTTTGAATGGTATATAGGTACTTTGTCCACCATATATTTTATTGCCAATAACACGTCGTGAATATTGAACAGGAATTTTTCTGTCTCCTTTTTCAAGAAAGACAATAGCTGAAGCAATTGCTAACACAATAGCAAACAGTAAAATTCCCACCATAACATCCAAGTATCCTTCTTGAATCGCGCCAAGCACTTTGATAATATCTTCAGGAAAGCGTGCAACAATACCGGCAAAAATGATCATTGATGATCCGTTGCCAATACCGAATAATGATATTTGCTCACCTAACCACATAACAAACATAGTACCGACGGTTAAAGAAAGAACAAAAAGAATACGAGAACCAATCCACGGATCAATAATCAAACCATATCGCTCAAGCAAAAACACAAATCCTGTGCTTTGAACCATTGCAACAAGTACCGTCAAATAACGTGTATATTGATTAATGATTTTGCGACCATACTCACCCTCTTTGCTTAACTGCTCAAGGGTTGGTATGGAAAGACTTAAAAACTGCATCATAATTGACGCAGTAATATACGGGCTGATACCAAGAGCAAATAAAGTACATTGTCGTAAGTTTCCCCCAGAAAAAAGATCTAAGTAAGAAAAGAAACCACTTAGTCCCGTACTTTGATTCATCATTTGTAAAAGCTTGTCAATATCAACGCCAATCACTGGAATGTGATTGCCTAATCGATAAATTACTAATATCCCCAACATGAAAAGAATTTTCCAACGTAATTCAGGGATATTAAACATGTTAAGAAAGTTTCTGAGGAGCACCACTATTTACAACTCCTTTGTTTTAAGTGCCTTACCACCAACTTTTTCTATTGCTTGTATGGCTGAAGCACTAAACGCATCAGCGGAAATAGTTAACTTTTTAGTAAGTTCACCATCACCTAATACTTTAACAATAATTCCTTTTTTTACGTCGCGTTGCTCACTTTTTTTAGGTTTTATAAGACCTTTTTGAGCAAGAATTTGAGCATTAACTTCTTCACCGTCTGCAAATGCACGCTCTAATACGGTAAGATTGATCAATGAAACTTCTTTTGCAAAATGTGCGTTGTTAAAACCACGTTTTGGAAGTCTACGTTGCAAGGGGGTTTGCCCACCTTCAAAGCCGCGTCCTTTAGGACCGCCTGAACGAGCATTTTGACCTTTATGACCACGTCCTGATGTTCCACCACGCGCACCGCCACGTCCAACTCTTTTTCTTTTTTTTCCGGATGATTGTAAATTATCTAAGCTAAACATTACGATCCTTTGATCATTTCTTGAACTGTTTTACCGCGCAAACGAGCAATTCTTTCTGCTGTACGTAATTGCGCTAAAGCGTTCATGGTTGCTTTTGCTACGTTAATACCGTTGCTAGAACCAATTGATTTAGTCAGAACATCTTCTATTCCTGCGGCATCCATAATTGCGCGAACAGCTCCGCCTGCAATATTACCGGTACCTTTTGATGCGGGACGAACAACAACTTTAGTTGCGCCGTGTCTACCTAATGCTTCATAAGGAACGGTTGATCCACGACGAGCAACTTCGATCATTCTTTTACGAGCTCTGTTGGTTGCTTTAGCAATTGCCATAGAAACTTCACGGCTTTTACCAAGACCAAGTCCAACTTTACCTTGTTTATCCCCAGAAATGACAAAAGCAGCAAATGAGAAACGTTTTCCACCTTTTGTTACTTTAGTAACACGACGTAAACTTACGACGTGATCTGCAAAAGGGGATTCTTTTTTCTCTCTGCCGTCTTCTCTGTTCATTTCTCTTTCTCTATTCATTGTCATACTTAAATTTCCTGCTTACCTTAAAACTTTAATGTACCTTCACGCAATCCGTCAGCGAGAGCTTTCACTCTACCATGAAATTTAAAGCGACCTCTATCGAATACAACAGTATCTACGCCTTTTTCTTTAGCACGTTTTGCTAATTCCAAACCAATTGCATGCGCAACGGCGCTTTTATCACCTTTTACTGCTTCCATCTCAAGAGAAGAACAAGAAGCAAGCGTGTGATGATTCATGTCATCGATAATTTGAGCATACATATGATTCAAACTTCTAAACACAGAAACACGCGGTGGCATACCATAGCGTTTTACTTTTGAGCGTACGCGCAAAATTCTACGTGCTGTGGTAATTCGATCTTTTTTATGCAAAGCCATCAACATTCCTCAATAACTCAATGATTATTTCTTGCCTTTACCAGTAGCTTTACGGAAAATAACTTCTGATTGAAGTTTAATACCTTTACCCTTGTAAGGTTCTGGTTCACGTAATGCTCTGATATTGCTGCAAAATTGTCCAAGACCGGTCTTGTCGCAAGATTTTACTTTTATCTTTTGACCAGATTTATCGATCTCTATTGTCATGCCTTTTGGTATATCTTTTTCAATTTTATGGCTATAACCAAGTGTCAGAACAATTTTAGTACCAGCAACTGCTGCTTTATAACCTAGTCCATTAATTTCTAGATTTTTTTCAAATTCTTTAGCTGCACCAACGAGTTCGTTTGCTAACAATGCACGTTGTAATCCCCACACGCGATAAACGTTGCTCATTTCTTTTTGAGACATATCGTTTTTATTACCCGCAGGAACAAGATACAGCGCACCATCTTTTACTTGTGCACTCAATTCAGGAGCTAAATGATAAACACCAGATGCTTTAGGACCGTTATAATGAATATCGTGTCCCTTAATATCTATTTTAACTCCATCAAGATTTATCGGCTTTCTACCAATTTTTGACATGTGCGTGTTCCTTTACCAAACCGTACAAATAACTTCACCACCAACCGAAAGTTTTTCTGCTTTCTGGTTAGCAACGAGGCCTTGGCTTGTTGATAATATTGATATACCAAGCTTGCCAATAACCGGTTTAATGTTTTGACTACCAACATATACGCGGCGTCCCGGTTTGCTTATTCGCTCAATATGATGAATAACAGCTTCACCATCAACGTACTTCAACATAACTTTAATCAATTTTTTTGTATCTGAATCTGCATTCACTGTTACAAAATCATGAATAAAGCCTTCATCTTTCAAAATTTGCGCAATAGATTGACGCATTTTTGAGTACGGCGCAGTAACAAATGATTTGGAGACCATCACACCATTTCGGATGATTGTCAAAAAATCAGCAATTGAATCAACTGACATTAGTCACCCCTTACCAGCTTGTTTTCTTAACGCCTGGAAGTAATCCTTCAAGCGCATTTTTTCTAAAACACATACGACACATTCTAAACAACCTAAAATACGCACGAGCACGACCGCATAATTCACAGCGGTTATATGCTCTTACGGCAAATTTTGGTGTTTTATTCGTTTTCTCAATTAATGCTTTTCGAGCCATTTCACATCCTGACGTAAATGCACTTAATTTTTAAATTTTTTAAATGGTACATCAAACGCTTGCAACAACGCCAATCCATGCTCATCTTTATGTGCAGATGTTTGAATGGTGATATTAAGGCCATGCGTTTTTTTGCCAATATCAAAGTCAACTTCAGGGAAAATAGTCCAATCTTTTATACCAACATTGTAACTACCTCTTCCATCCAACTTAGTTGAAAGTCCCTGGAAGTCGCGCACTTTAGGCAACGCTAAAGTAATAAAGCGGTCTAAAAATTCGTACATCATACTGCCTCGCAATGTTACCATTGCACCAATAGGCATGCCTTCACGAAGTTTAAATCCCGCAATAGATTTACGAGCCAAACGCTTTACCGCGCGTTGACCTGAAATTTTTGTAAGTACATCAATTGCTTCTTGAAGTACTTTTGAATCAGAAACAGCGTCCTTTGAACCTACGTTTAAAACAACTTTCAATAACTTTGGAACCATCATAATGTTATCCAAAGCTAATTGCTTTTGTAAATTCGGACGAATTTCATTATTATATTTTATCGACAACCGTGATTTATTCATAAGGTAAGTTCCATTGTTTTTCTAAAAAATTTCCTTACACCGATTGCACACTCGCGCACTTCTTCCTGTGTCTAACATCTTCGCGTTAACGCGAGATGGTTTTTTGCATGAAGAACAAACCGGCATAACTTGAGACATATCAATAAAACTTTCTTCTTTACGAATGCCACCAGGTTCCCCTGCTCGGCGAGGCTTCACGTGACGGGTTGCAATGGCAATACCCTTAACCATAACTTCACCTTCTTTGTTGCCTTTTTTAGGTGAAATTGCAATTACTGAGCCTTGTTTGCCCTTGTTTTTCCCTGAAATCACATGAACTATATCATTTTTTCTAACGCGCGCTATCATGGATATACCTTTACAAAACTTCTGGAGCTAATGACGAAATTTTAGCATATCCACGCGTTCTCAATTCACGCGCAATCGGTCCAAAAATTCGTGTTCCAATTATTTCACCTTGCTTGATGATAACCGCTGCATTTTCACTAAAGCGAATATAGCTACCATCTGCACGACGAAACTCTTTTCTTGTTCGTACGATTACTGCCTCAACAACATCACCTTTTTTTACCATACCACCTGGAATAGCTTTTTTCACAGCGCACTTAATTCGATCGCCCAAAAAAGCATAACGCTTGCGCGTACTTCCAATGATATGGATACACTGCAATGCTTTTGCGCCAGAATTATCAGCTACCTCAAGATACGATTCTTTTTGAACCATACCAAAATACCTCTTGTTTTATGATTTACTGCTAGATACCACTGAAGCAAGACACATATACTTTGTCTTTGCTAATGGACGACATTGATAAAATCTAACAATATCACCTTGTTTTGCTTGATTACTTTCATCATGAACTTTGTAAGTTTTTGTTTTTCTCAAAATTTTACGAAATTTAGGATGAATGTATGTTTGCTCTATTTCTACCACAATGGTTTTGTCCATTTTGTCAGAAACAACTTTACCTTCAAAAAGCTGCTTTGCTTTTTCAGCTTTCATTTCCATAGAAACCTCATTCATTATTTGCTATCCACAGATTTAGCTGTTTTTAAGCGCATAGCAGTCAAAAGACGCGCAGCTTGTTTGCGTAGTTTCTTATACTGAGAATAATCTTTTACGGGTGAAGACGCGGAGTTAACGCGTAACCCGAAAAGATCTTGTCTCGTACTGTCTAACTTTTTTTGCAAATCTTCAACAGATAACTGTTGAACTCTTTGCATAAATCCCATTTGTTTCATAGCATCAACTTTATATAGTTTGATTAGTAGTTACTTCTTGGCCTTTAAGATTCACTGATTCTTGGCCTTTTTTAACTATACGTGTTTTCATTGGAAGTTTATATGCAGCAAGTTTTAATATTTTTCTTGCAAGCGTTTCTTCAACTCCCGCAACTTCACACACAATACGACCACGCTTTACCGCTGCCACCCAAACTTCAGGGTTTCCTTTACCCTTACCCATTCGTGTTTCAGCAGGTTTTTTGGTAACTGGTTTATCAGGAAATACTCGAAGGTACGATGCACCAACTTTCTTCAAATGACGCGATAACGTTACACGCATCGCTTCAATTTGTTGTGCAGACACTCTGCTTGGTTCTATAGCTTCTAAGCCATATTCCCCAAAGAAAACAGTACGTGCACCCTTTGATAAACCTTTAAGTCTACCTTTTTGAACTTTTCTAAATTTTGTCTTTTTTGGCATCAACATGATTTAATCTCGTATTTTAAAAACATTATCGGATATGTTGATATTCACCTTTACACACCCACACTTGAACACCAATCATACCATATGTCGTTTTTGCCTCTGCTCGACCATAATCGATGTCAGCTCTCAATGTATGAAGCGGAACAGATCCAACACGAGTCCATTCTCTACGAGCAATTTCTGCGCCTTGCAATCTGCCAGAACAACAAATCTTTATACCTTTAGCCGCTCCACGCATAACCGTTTGAGCTGCACGTTTCATAGCTCGCTTATAGCTCACTCTTTGTTCAAGCTGTGTTGCTATGTTCTGAGCTATCAAGGTAGCGTCAAGATCTGGCTTTGCCACTTCTTGTACTGAAATTTCAATATTTTGTTTTTTCAACAATGCTGATAGTTGATTACGTAAAGTTTCAATTTCTTGACCTTTTTTACCAATAACATGTCCAGGACGACCTGAATAAATTATGATACGTATGCTATCTGCAGCTTTTTCAATTTCAATACGAGACACTTCAGCTTTTTCAAGGCTTGATTTCAGGAATCTTCTGATCATCATATCTTCGATAAGAAGTTTACCGTACTTATTACCTTGAGCAAACCAACGAGCATCCCAAAAACGATATATACCTAAACGAAATCCTATAGGATGTACCTTTTGTCCCACCTTAATCCTTCTTCTTTGTACAAGGTTCTAAAATAACACTTGCATGGCTGAATCTTTTACGATAGGGATTTGAACGACCCATTGCACCCGGTTTATAATATTTATAAATCGGACCACCATCAATGCGTATATCAACGATTTTTAAATCGGACATAGCAATATTATGAAGATCTTTAGCATTAGCTGCTGCAGATTCAATCATCTTCTTGATAGGTACTGATCGCTTTATCGTTACGGTGGAAAGCCATTTTACTGCCTGTTCCACATTTTTACCACGTACTACATCAGCAAATGGACGTAACTTAAAGGGAGAAATATTTAAAAACTTACTTTTTGCGCTAAATTGCATCAGCAAACCTCAACTAGTTACTTAAGATTCAACCTTTATATCTTTTTGAATCTTATTCTTATTGTATCGTAAAGATTAACAAGTGACAACCCTAAACTTACGCAGTCATACCAGCTTTACGCTGACCACTGTGCGGTCTAAAGGTTCTTGTTGGAGAAAATTCTCCTAAACGATGTCCAACCATATTTTCAGTTACGAAAACTGAAATAAATTTCTTTCCGTTGTGGACTGCAAAAGTAATGCCAACAAACTCAGGAGTAATCAAGCTTCTACGAGACCATGTTTTAATAGCTTCGCGCTTGCCGCCATCCTTCATTTTCGCAACTTTTTGCGCCAACGAATCTTGTACGTATGGACCTTTCTTTGCAGATCGCGCCATATCTCACTCCGTTAACCTTATGGTTTTCTTCTCTTTATAATTAACTGATTCACTCTACGTACTTTACGAGTACGGGTACCTTTGCAACCTTTACCCCATGGAGTAGTTGGATGTGAACCAGATTTGGATCTACCTTCACCACCACCGTGAGGGTGATCAACAGGGTTCATCGCCATACCACGAACAGTAGGTCTAATTCCTAGATGTCGTATACGACCAGCTTTACCCCATACAATGTTCTTGTAATCAGCATTGCCCAATTGTCCAATAGTTGCCCAACATCCATCAAGAACCATGCGAACTTCACCTGACGGCATTTTAAGCGTCACGTAACCATCCGATTTCCCCACGATTTGAGCAGAAACGCCTGCGCTACGCGCAAATGTTCCACCTGATCCTGGACGGATTTCAATGTTATGTACCATGAAACCATCGGGTACATTTTTAAGTGGCATTGCATTACCAACTTTAGCATCTGCAGATTCACTTGCTATAACAGTATCGCCTACTGAAATATTTTCTGGTTTTAACAGATATTTCTTGGCACCGTTTGCATATGAAACAAGCATAATACGAACGTTACGATTTGGATCATATTCTACCGTAGTTACTTTACCCAAAACGTCACGATCGGTACGTTTAAAATCGATAATACGATATTTTTTATCAGCACCACCACCGCGATGACGCGTGGTAATTCTTCCGTAAGAGTTACGGCCACCTGATCTTCTTTGCAATCCCGCCAACAAACCTGCATGAGGTTTCGATGTTGTAATATCATTTGAACTAACAAATGATTGGAAACGCAATGAAGCATTTCGTGGTTTTCGTTTTATTATGGCCATGAGAGCCTCGCATCTTTCCCATTAAAAACTAAAAAACGTGTTTATCTATTCTACTTCTCTTGGATGCTTTGCGCGTTGACCAAAGATGTCGATAGAATAACCCTCTTTGAGAGTTACAAAAACACGTTTTGTTGTTGGTCCTTGTCTCATCGTACGACGCACTCTATAGAATTTGCCGGTACGATTTAAAGTATTAACTTTTTCTACTTTAACATTAAACAAGCGTTGCAATGCTTCTTTGATTTGCATTTTATTCGCTTGTGGATGTACATACAGTGCCAGTTTATTTAATTTCTGATTAAGCAATGTTGCTTTCTCAGACATCACTGGCCCCTTAATAATCTCATGTATATTTAAATCCATTGTGACACCATTCCTTTGAAGTGATCAAAATCCTTTTTCAAAAACAACCAGCAATCACTATTTGCTAGATCATATGCATTTGCTTGATCAAATGATAAAGGACGGACATTTGGAATGTTCGTGAACGATAAAGCTGAATGAATATCCCAAGGATTTACAAACAAAACAATTTTTTTGTTTGTAAGACCTACGTTATTAACCAATTCTTGTGCTTGTGCAGTATTAGGTTTGTCTGTTGAAAGTTCCCAATCCGCGCAAACTACATTTTTTTGGTCAAGATTATTCGCAAGCATGGATAATAAAACTTTATGTTTCATTTTTTTAGGCAATTTAACTGTTCTTACACGAGCTTGAGGCCCAAAAACAGCACCGCCACCTTTCCAAAGTGGTGATCTTGCAGAACCAGCACGCGCACGTCCAGTTCCTTTTTGTTTCCATGGTTTGCGATTGGTGTACGCAACATCTGAACGCCCTTTACTTGCAACGGTACCTTGTCTCCAATTGTTCGCTAAAACGCGAACCCATGTAGAGAACGAAGCTGGCGTTGCGTGCGTAAATGCATTCGAATCAAAATCTAATTCCTGCGCAGCAACTGCATATAATGTGTGTGCTACAGGTTTATTAGTTGTCTGTTTATTACTCATTATTCACCTACGCTTTACGCACAAAGACCAATGACCCCGCTTTACCAGGAATTGAGCCTTTTACTAATAACGTTTTGGTTCCTGCTTCAACCAGAACTACTTCTAAGTTTCTCATCATTCTGTTGTCGCAGCCCATATGACCTGGAAGTCTTTTACCTTTTAATACGTAACCACTTTTTACCAAGGATCCAATAGAACCAGGACGGTTACCCATTGTTGAACCATGGCTTCCTGGAGGACCGCCAAATCGGTGACGTTTTACCACACCAGCAAATGATTTACCTATTGTTTTACTACGCACATCAACTTTTTCACCAAGTTGTACTAACTGGGAAAAATCAATATGTTTACCAACAACAAACTCTGTTGTGGCTTGATTAAGAGGAATTTCGCGAATAAAGCTATAATAATGCTTTGGTTGCTTGATCCACTCTTTGCTATGTTTTTCAGCTTTATAGCGATCTTTTACTTTGCCCACTTGAAGAGCATTGTAACCATCGTGCTCAGCTGTTTTAATATTGGTGACATACCAACCTGAAACATCAATCGCGGTTGCAGGAACCACTTTATCGTTTACAAAGATTTGTGTCATGCCAATTTTTTGACCCCATATTCCGGTTGTCATGTGATAATCCCTTATTTAATTTCCACGTCTACGCCGGAGGAAATATTGAGCTTCATAAGGGAATCCATTGTTTTATCTGACGGAGAGATAATATAGAGAATACGCTTATGTGTTTTAAGCTCAAATTGCTCACGAGACTTTTTGTCTATATGAGGAGATCGCAATACCGTAAAACATCGTCGTTTATTAGGAAGAGGAACAGGCCCCATTAACTGAGCACCTGTTCTTTTTGCGGTTAAAACAATTTGCTTAACCGCTTTATCTAATAAACGATGATCGAATGATTGTAACTTAAGTTTAATACTTTGATTCTTCATCGATCACCTAACATTTTAATCTAAAATTTCAGTTATAACACCGGATCCCACTGTTCTTCCACCTTCACGAATAGCAAAACGAAGATCTTTGTTCATTGCTATTTTTGAAATCAATTCAACAGTGAATTCAACAGTATCACCAGGCATTACCATTTCACGGCCAGCCGGTAATGTAACAATACCAGTTACGTCAGTTGTTCTAAAGTAGAACTGCGGACGATAGCCTGTAAAGAATGCACTGTGCCTTCCGCCTTCTTCTTTTGACAGAATATAAGCTTTGCAAATGAATTTTTTATGAGGCTTGATACTGCCCGGTTTTGCAATCACCATACCACGTTCAATTTCTTCTTTTTTAGTACCACGAAGAAGTAAACCAACGTTATCGCCAGCTAAACCTTCATTCAATAGTTTTCTAAACATTTCAATGCCGGTGACAGTTGTTTTGACTGTGTCACGAAGACCAACAAGTTCAACTTCTTCACCAACTTTAACTTTTCCTGCTTCAATACGGCCAGTAGCTACTGTACCACGACCAGCAATTGAAAACACACCTTCAACAGGCATAAGGAAAGCTTTATCTACTTCACGAGCAGGTTCTTGTATATAAGAATCAAGTGCGTCAACAAGTCTCTGAATTGATGGCTCACCAATTTCACTTGCATCACCATTAAGTGCTTTAAGAGCAGAACCTCTGATGACAGGGATTTGGTCTCCAGGGAAATCGTATTTTTTCAATAGGTCGCGAATTTCTTCTTCAACCATATCAACCATTTCCGGATCATCAACCATATCAACTTTGTTCAAGTAAACAACAAGAGCAGGAACGTTAACGTTTTTCGCTAATACAATATGCTCACGTGTTTGAGGCATCGCACCATCAGCTGCAGAAACAACCAAAATCGCACCATCCATCTGCGCTGCACCAGTGATCATGTTTTTTACATAGTCAGCATGGCCAGGACAGTCAATATGTGCATAGTGACGCTTATCTGATTCATATTCAACGTGAGTGGTTTTAATTGTAATCCCACGTTCTCTTTCTTCTGGTGCGTTATCGATTTGATCATACGCACGAGCTTCAGCATAACCTTTTTTAGCGAGATAATTCGTGATTGCAGCGGTCAACGTTGTTTTACCATGATCAACGTGGCCGATGGTACCAACATTCACATGCGGCTTTTTTCGCTCAAATACACCTTTTGCCATCGTTTATACTCCTACGATTAACACAAAAAATTATTCTTTTTTATTCTTTGCAACTATTGCATCTTGTACGTTTTTAGGAACCTCTCTATAACACAGGAATTCCATGTCATAGCTTGCTCGTCCCTTTGTCATCGAGCGAAGAGTTGTTGAATAACCAACCATCTCTTCAAGGGCTACCTCTGCCGAAATTATTTGCTGATTAAATTCTGTTTTGGAATCTAAGATACGCCCACGACGAGCATTAAGATCTCCAATGACATCACCGATATTTTCATCTGGTGTATAAACGTTAACCATCATAATTGGTTCAAGCAAAACAGGAGACGCTTTCGCCATACCGCTTCTAAATGCCATTGATGCAGCAACTTTAAACGCTATTTCGGAAGAATCCACATCATGATACGAACCATCGTACAAAGTAACCTTAACGTCAACCACTGGATAACCGCCTAATATACCAGCATCCAATGATTCACGAATACCTTTTTCCACTGCAGGAATAAATTCTTTTGGAATTGTTCCGCCAACAACGGCGTTAACAAATTCAAATCCTTTGCCGCGCTCCAATGGTTCCATTTTGATCCATACGTGACCGAATTGACCACGACCACCGGATTGACGAACAAATTTACCTTCAACATCAGCCAACTTCTGAACAGTTTCTCTGTAAGCAACTTGCAACTTACCTTGAACAACTTCAACTTTGTGTTCTCTGCGTAAGCGATCAACAACGATCTCTAAATGCAACTCACCCATACCAGAAATAACTGTTTGTCCCGTTTCTTCATTATAAGAAAATCTAAACGATGGATCCTCTTGCATCATTTTACGCAATGAAAGAGTCATTCTCTCATAATCGGCTTTGCTTTTCGGTTCAACAGATGTAGAAATTACTGGGGTCGGAATAGTAATAGATTCAAGGACTACAGGTACTTTATCCATACTCAACGTATCACCAGTTTGCGCATCTTTAATACCTACAACAGCAACGATATCACCAGCTCTTACGCTGCTGATTTCTTCGCGCTTATTTGCATGCATTTTAAGTAATCTACTTACGCGTTCTTTATCACCAGTTCTGACGCTATACACATAAGAACCGGCCTTTAATTCACCAGAATAAACACGAACAAAGTTTAAAACCCCAACGAACGGATCCGACATAATCTTGAAAACAAGACCATAAAACGGTCCATTAGGATCAGATGGGATTGGAAATTTTTCACCAGTGTCAGTATTAGTACCTTCAATTTCTTGAACGTCGAGTGGCGATGGAAGATAATCAACCACACCATCAAGCAACAACTGAACACCTTTATTTTTAAAAGCAGAACCACAAAAGACAGGTACTACTTTAAGCGCGGAAACGCCTTTGCGAAGAGCTGCTTTAATCTCAGGAATAGTAATTTCTTCTTCCATGAGATATTTTTCAGCAAGAGCTTCATCTAAGTCACATGCAGCAAGAACAATCTTCGAGCGTAGTTCTTCTACTTTTTCACGATGTTCTTCAGGAACGTCGACCCATTCAATTGTTTCTCCGTTTTCACCCTTAAAATTAGCCATTTTACGGGTTAAAAGATCAATAATAGACATGAAATCTTCAGACATTCCAACTTGCATTTGCATTGCAACAACATTGGCACCAAGTTTTGCTTTAATATTTTGAACAGTACGCAAATAGTCAGCACCAATACGATCAAGTTTATTAACAAAAACAATACGGGGAACTTTATAGCGATTCGCTTGTTTCCATACTGTTTCTGATTGAGGCTGTACGCCTTCAACGCCAGAAAACACCGCAACAACACCATCAAGGACACGCAATGAACGTTCTACCTCAATAGTAAAATCAATATGTCCCGGTGTATCAATGATATTAATTTGATTGTCACGCCAAAAACTTGTAGTAGCAGCAGCTGTGATAGTAATACCACGTTCTTGCTCCTGCTCCATCCAGTCCATAGTTGCTTCACCTTCATGTACTTCACCAATCTTGTGGGAAATACCAGTGTAAAACAAAATACGTTCTGTTACCGTTGTTTTACCCGCATCAATATGTGCCGCGATACCAATATTTCTGTATCGCTCTAACGGATATTGTTTTACTGACATAATGATCCTCTCTTACCATGCATAATGAGAGAATGCTCTATTTGCATCCGCCATACGTTGAACATCTGCTCTTTTCTTTACAGCACCGCCTTTAAGCTCACTCGCATCCAACAATTCACGTCCAAGACGTTGTCCCATTGTTTTGTCAGAACGAGTTTTAGCAGATGAAACAAGCCAGCGTAACGCCAACGCTCTTCTGCGCTTTTCGCTTACTTCACGAGGAATTTGGTATGTACTACCTCCAACACGACGAGAGCGAACCTCGATATACGGAGCAACTTGCTCAAATGCACGATGGAAAAGCTCAACAGCTTTTTTCTCATCACCATTTGTTTTTTTTGTCAGCAAATCCATTGCTTCATACACGATTGTTCGCGCACAATTTTTTTTACCACGTTCCATGACAACATTGATGAGCTTTTGAATTAAAGCAGATCCAAATTTTGGATCAACACCAATCTCTCTTATAAATTCGACTTGCCTACGCCTTGGCATAATTAAATCCCTTATTTACTCTTTGGACGCTTAGCGCCATAAAGAGAACGTCCTTGCTTTCTTTTGTCTACGCCAGCACAATCTAATGTGCCTCTTACGATATGGTATTTAACACCAGGTAAATCTTTAACACGACCACCACGCACAAGCACCACAGAGTGCTCCTGCAAATTGTGTCCTTCGCCTGGTATGTACGCGGTTACTTCTATACCTGTAGTTAACTTAACACGGGCAACTTTTCGAAGCGCAGAGTTAGGTTTTTTAGGCGTCGTAGTAAAAACACGGGTACAAACCCCTTTAGCGAATGGTCCTTTCAAGAACAACCCTCTTCTGAGTGCTGGACTCTTAGGTTTCGCCTTAATTTTATTTCTACCAAATCGACATAATTGATTAATCGTTGGCATGTACAAAAATCCTTATATTATCACGTTATGAAAAAATAAATTTTATTATATAATCGCAACTTTTAATCCGACGCGCTACACCAGGCACCCAAGTTGACTAATTGCTATTTTACCCTCTTTGTGAATTTTTTCAAGAAAATAATTCATAGCTTACGCGCCAGAAAGGCAGATTTCATTTAGCTTTTTGACCACTACTACCCATATAATTCAGATTGATCTAGCCAAGCCATAGACTTATATTATTATTAATGATAACTTATTTTTACCCAATTGGCAAAACAGCTTTTTTATACTCTTTATAGACAAAAGGATTATCGACATGGATGCGTATCTCGCAAAAATAGCCCTACTTTTACAACAGTCTTTTTTTATTCTGCTTGGATTTTTTGGCATGGGGTTTCTGGTGGGTTTTCATGAGCTCGGACATTTTCTATTTGCTAAACTTTTTAAAATTCGAGTACCTTCCTTTTCCCTCGGTTTTGGCCCTCGTTTAATCTCTCGAAAAATAGGCGAAACCGATTTTTGTCTTTCATTAATCCCCTTTGGTGGCTATGTTGAGATAGCAGGATCACACGAAGTTGGCCAAGGAGAGCAAAAAGATGCTTTTGCCACTGACCCACATTCCTTTGCAAAAAAGCCTTATTATCAAAAACTTTTTGTAATGTTCGGTGGAATCCTTTTCAATCTCTTTTTTGCCTACGCTGCCATGATCCTTTTATTCACGACCGGCATCCCGCAAACACCACTTATTCAAACGCCGGTAATTGCCACTATTCATGAGCAATCGGCAGCAGAAGAACATGGATTACGCGTAGGAGATCGCATTGTCTCTATTAACGATGAAGATGTCAGCTATAGCGCTCAACGCGTGCAACAAATTATTCATCCTCTGGCACTTAAACAAGCTAACCTTATCATTGAACGTGAAGGTGAAGCACTTGCCAAAACCATCACCGTAGGCTGCAGAGAAACAGAAAGTGGACCAATTGGTCTTCTGGGTGTAGAATTTGCCTGCGTACCAACACCGTCTCATTCTTTTATTGATGCATTTGTGTTAGGTATTGGCGCTTGCAACCGCTGGATCAAAGATACATTTGTAGGCTTTAAATTGTTATTCAGCAGAACAGGCGTCAAAAAAATTGGCGGACCAATTATGATCATCGCCATGACCGTGCAAAGCGCTGCCAAAGGTTGGCAAATTTTTCTTTTATTACTCGCGCTTATCAGCATTAATTTAGCTGTTCTTAATCTTATTCCACTTCCGATACTTGATGGTGGCCAAATACTATTTGCTACCATAGAAGCAGTAATCAGACGACCCATTCCTGATAAAGTTCGTGAATATATCGCGATTGGCACGTGGTTGATGTTTATTGTTCTCTTTATCTATTTAAGCATTAATGACCTCAGCCGCTTAATCAGCCCTTATCTTGGGTCAATAACACAAGCATTTCAGCGGTAAATCATTATAATTGCTGGTTTATTTCTTTGCGCTCGTTCTGAACTTGTTGAAGAATATCTTCGAGCGCTCAAAGATATCCTTCGACAAGCTCAGGACGAGCGCAAGAAAATATAATCTTATACAATATTGCAACAACAAAAGAGGCAGGATTTAAATCCTGCCTCTTTTCATATTCTATAACTAAAAAAACTTACCCTCGTGGTTGTTGAATTTCCAATTCCACTGTTGTTGGGTTTTGTGCAAAGTGAGGATGCTCTGATCCCGCATACACTTTAAGTTTTTTAATAATTTGTCTGCTCAGCTTGTTTTTAGGAAGCATACGCTTAACCGCCAATTCAATCAATTGAGTTGGGTGTTTTGCGTGCAAATCTTTTGCTGCTATTTCTTTTTTACCACCAATCCAGCCAGTTACTCTTACGTACTCTTTATCTTCCCATTTGTCGCCAGAAAGGAAAATTTTGTCGGCATTGGTAATTACCACGTAATCCCCGCAATCTGTGTGAGGGGTATAATGCGGCTTATCTTTACCACGAAGTCTATCTGCAACAAAGGTAGCCAAGCGACCAAGCACTTTACCATTTGCATCAATATGGCACCATCCTGCTACAACGTCTTCTTTGCGCGGATAAAATGTATTATTCATACTCATAAATCATCACCCTTATGTGAAAAAGTCTTTTGTATTTTAATTTTTTAAAGAGGGGGCTCTTTGTTTAAAGGTAGCCCATTTTTACGATACGGTCAATAAAAAACGCTTTTTAATGCCCTTTTTTCAGGTAGTTCAAAATAACAAAACAGGCTATCATTACCGCACAACCTGCACCCAATGGTACAAAGAGCCCTTGCGTAAGTCCGTTACCACAGAAAATACCTGCCAGAACAAATGAAAGTATGGTTGCAATGATTACCGGTACCACATAGTAAAACTGTGATTTTGCATGTTTTAATGGCTCAATCCCCGTACTTGTTGCCGTCATTATCGTAGTATCTGCAATCGGCGAAATATGGTTCCCGCATGCAGCCCCTGATAAAACCGCCCCCAGAGAGGGAAACAAAATCGGAATTTGATCTAACATCACGGGAGGATTAAGTTGCAAGAATGAAATAAGCATCTGTGTGGTGATAGGAATAAGCAAAGAAAAAGTTCCCCATGCAGATCCTGTCATCAAGGTTATAAGTAGTGATATCAGAAAGAGCATAACTGGGATCAAAAACAACGGCGTAGTTCCACTTAACAGTGATGCTATATAACTTCCAGTGTGCAATTCCATTCGTAAAAAACTTCCCAAAATTGATGCTAATGCAACCATGATAATAGAACTATACATCAACGCCACACCTTCATAAATAATCATGGGCAACGCGCGCAATGTAATCATTTTTTTGCACAAAGAAATGCATAAGCTTGTTATAAATGCCAATGTTGCAGATGTAAAAAGCACTAAAAATGTTTTATGATTTTCTCTAAATGCATCAATAAACGAATTATTACCGCCAAATGCATAATAATTGCCTGCATATAATATCCCTACAACCACCCCAACAACTAATAA
>Ga0209168_10001424_pt1 | contig 18816 bp, 12 predicted proteins | sample Coa_R1_FD_187156 | JGI IMG/M metagenome (GOLD analysis project Ga0209168, IMG submission 187156) | Surface soil microbial communities from Centralia Pennsylvania, which are recovering from an underground coalmine fire - Coalmine... | ecosystem: Environmental > Terrestrial > Soil > Unclassified ... | reverse complement strand
AATTCGGATGCCGGTCTTTTCCGCGGTCATGCGGTGGTCCATCAGGGTTAACGTGTCTTCCACAAGATGGAGGAGATCAACTTTTTCAAAGTGGTATTGCTTGGTGCGGGAATACGCGAGGAAATCGGTGATGATGCCGTTCAACCGCTGTGACTCGCGGGTCACGATGTTGAGCAGGCGGCGGTGATCCTCATTCGTTTCCGGCAGCCCGGATAGCATGCTCACCGACCCGGCAATCGAGGTCAGCGGATTGCGGATTTCATGGGCGATTGCTGCCGCCAAACGGCCGACCGCCGCGAGACGATCCTGCATGCGCACTTCGCGTTCCAGGCGCCGAATCTCCGTGAGATCATCGAGAACATACACGAATCCCAAGTCCCGCTCCGGTACTGTCAGGACAGATACACGCACGCGCACCGTCCTGCGGAACCGGGCAGGAACGTCGAAGCGGACCTCGCCATGATTCTGTGGCGATTCCACTGTGGGCAAAGGATCCAGAAACAGCTGCGAAACGGGCGCCCCCAACAGTTCGCCGGGCGTGCGTTCGAGCAGGCGTTGTGCCGCCGCGTTCACCAGCGTAACCCGGCCATCCAGGCCGGTTGTGATCAGGCCGCTGCTGATGGAATGGATGATGTTCTCATGCAGCGCTTGCAAGTTCTCCAGAGCGCCGCTGGTGTCCTTCAGCTGCACCCGTGCCTGACGCAGTTTCGCGGTCAGCAAGCTGGCCAGATACGCAACCGCCAAGAACGCGAATAGATTGACGAAGATGATTCCTTGCAGGGCCTTCAGTCCGGGATGGGTCGTGCAATACGAGGGGACGACCGCGTAAAAATTCAGATCAAGGACCGTGCCGTACAGAATGAAGGCCAGGGCCGCCACCAGGTGCGCCCACACTCGGGGCAGAAGCACGCTCGCTACAATGATGACCAGCGGGTACAGGAAATTGAGCGAGCTATCCCAACCTCCCGTTTCATGCACCACCACGCTCACCATCAGCAAATCGGTGACGACCTGCAGGGAAGCTTGCAGGCGGTGCTCTTGCCACAACGAAAGCAACAGCACATAGAACAGAGACAGGGTGAACCAGAACAGGATGGTGCCAACGAAGAGTCCCATGGGCAGCGGCGCGGGACTGATTTGCGCCACTGCCAACTCAATGCCCAGCAGCAAAGTCAGGATGAAAATGCGTACCCGAACCAGCCAGGTTAGCCAATTGCGCTCGTCAAACGTCGATTGCATTTCGGGTCCCGATAAGCTCTCTGACCTGCGGACAGCGGTCCCGGTCAAAGGTCTAAGGTGTTAGGCATTGGGCCTAAGACCGAACACCTAACAGCCGGAGCGTGGATGGAGAGGGCCGAACGCGTCGTCGTTCGGCCCTCGCCACCGTTTGGCTCTTAGCCAGCCAGTTTGGCGATCATCGCGAACAGCGGCATGTACAGCGAAATGACAATACCGCCGATGCTGACGCCCAGAACGCCGATGATGACCGGCTCCAACATGGCCAGCATGTCTTTGGTCGCAGAATCGACTTCTTCCTCGTAGAAGTCAGCGATCTTCTGCAGCATGGAATCCATAGCGCCGGTAGCTTCGCCAACGCCGATCATCTGGGTGACCATGCTGGGGAAAACACCGCATTCGCGCAGGGGATCGACAATGGTGCGGCCTTCTTCAATGGCCTTGCGCACCTTCATCAGGGCCTCTTCCAGCACCGCGTTACCGGACGTCTTGGCCGTGATGCTCAAGCCTTCCAGAATCGGCACGCCAGAGGTGATCAGGGTCCCGAGCGTACGGGTGAAGCGGCCGACTGCGATCTTACGCAGCAAGCCCCCGATTACAGGCAGATGCAGCAGCATCTTGTCGAAATAGTATTTGCCGCGTGGGTGCTTGCGGATTTGCTTGATGCCGAAGAAGAGGGCAAAGCCGCCTACAAAGAATACCCACCAGAAGGCTTGCACGAACGCGCTCAGTCCCATGGTGATACGCGTGGGCAGCGGCAAGTTGACTCCCAATCCGGCAAACAGGTTGGCGAAGATGGGCACCACCCATTTGAGCAGGGCACCCACGATCAACACCGCCATGCCGACCACGGCCACGGGGTAGATCAATGCCGACTTCACTGCCGCCCTCAGGCGGACTGCCTTTTCGACGTAAGTCGCCAGGCGCTGCAGGATGATGTCGAGAATACCGCCGGTCTCACCAGCCTCGATCATGTTAGTGGTGAGATCATCAAACACGACGGGATACTGGCGCATGGCGTTCGCCAGCGTGGCGCCGCCTTCCACCGTCGTCCGCACGCCAGTCAAGATCTTCTGGAATGACTGGTTTTCCTGGTTCCCCGCCAGAATTTCCAGGCACTGCACCAGAGGCAAGCCGGCGTCGATCATGACCGAAAATTGGCGGAAGAAGATCGCGATCTCCTTGGTCGCGACCTTGCCCGAGCCGAACGTCGGCATCGAAAACTCTTTCCCTTTTTCCCGGATGGCTCCCGGCGTGATGCGTTCACGGCGCAAGGCTTGCGCCAGCGACTGTTTATTCACCGCCATCCGTTCGCCGGAAATCTTCTGTCCCGATGCATCTTTCCCCGAAAATGTGAAGACTGGCATGGTTTAGCTTCTCCTGACTATCGTTACTGCGTGAAATTTGTCCAAAATCTGTCTGCTCCGAAATCTCTAGTGCTTGGAGGGAGCGGCTCCCCGGGCCATCGTTGTTCCCGCTGCCGTACCCCGGTTCATCAAGCTGGCGCCCCGGTTGATCATCTCTGTCAGTTCATCCACATTGCTGGATCGCGCCAACGCCGTTTCCATCGAGATCTGCTTCTGGAAATAGGCAGTTGCCAGCGACTGGTTAAAAGTCTGCATTCCGAATTTTTCCTGTCCGGATTGCATGGACGAGTAAATCTGGTGAATCTTGTCCTCGCGGATCAGGTTGCGCACTGCGGCGTTCGGCACCAGGATTTCCATGATCATGGCCCGGCCTTTGCCGTCGATCTTCGGCACCAGGCTTTGACACATGATGCCTTCCAGCACCAACGAAAGCTGGGCGCGAATCTGCGCCTGCTGGTGAGCTGGAAATACGTCAATGACACGGTTGATGGTGGAAGTTGCCGAGTTCGTATGCAAGGTACCGAAGGTCAAGTGTCCGGTTTCCGCAATACGCAGTGCCGATTCGATGGTTTCCAGGTCGCGCATTTCGCCGATCAGCACAACGTCGGGATCTTCACGGAGGGCGGCACGCAGCGCATCGCTGAAGCTCTTCGTATCGGCGTGCAGCTCTCGCTGGTTGACCACGCAATTCTTATTCATGTGCACGAACTCGATCGGATCCTCGATCGTCAAAATGTGGTCGTGGCGCTCGCTGTTGATCTTGTCAATCATGGCGGCGAGCGTGGTCGACTTGCCCGACCCCGTCGGCCCCGTCACCAGCACCAACCCGCGAGGCTTGTCGCAGAGCTTGCTGACCACCGGAGCCAGCCCGAGTTGGTTAAACGACTTGATTTCGAACGGAATGACGCGGAATACCGCCGCCGTGGCGCCGCGCTGGTTGAAGACGTTGGCGCGGAAACGGGCCAGGCCTTTCAGACCGAATGAAAAGTCCAGTTCCAGACTTTCTTCAAAACGGTGCTTCTGCGAGTCCGTCATTACGCTGTAGGCCAGCTGCTTGGTTTCGGCCGGCGACATCTGCGGCAGATCCAGCGGTACCAGGTGCCCGTGCACACGAATCTGGGGCGGCGAATTGGTGGTGATGTGCAAGTCGCTGCCGTTCATTTCCAGCATTCTTTTCAGCAGATCGCTTAACGACAAACCCATAAGAGGATCCCTTCCCTTTCCCTACTCCAGCTCCGCCAAATTAGTGAATCGTTTCGCGTGCCACTTCTTCGAGCGTGGTCATTCCCGCCGCAACCTTGATCAGCCCGCTGCGGCGCAGCGTGATCATGCCGCGCTCGATAGCTTTCTTTTTCAATTCCACGGCCGAGGCACCTACCAGCACGAGTTCCCGAATCTCGTCGTCAACTTCCATTACCTCGTACAAACCGCATCGTCCCTTGTACCCGGTGTTATTGCAGACACCGCAACCTTTGCCCTTCTGGATCTTGATCGTCTTGGACTCTTCTGGCGTGAATCCTGCGTCAATCAGCGTCTGCGGAGGCACATCGATCGGCTCAATGCAGTCTTTGCAAATTCGCCTCACCAGTCGCTGAGCACAGATCAGATGGACCGACGTTGCCACCAGGAACGGTTCGATACCCATGTTCATCAGTCGCGTAATGGTTTCGGGCGCGCCATTGGTGTGCAGCGTGGACAGCACAAGGTGCCCCGTCAGCGCGGCCTTGATCGCGATCTCAGCGGTTTCGAAATCTCGGATTTCGCCAACGAGAATGATGTTAGGGTCTTGCCGCAAGAAGGAGCGGAGGGCGGCGGCAAAGTTCAATCCAATCTGCTCTTTCATCTGCACCTGGTTGACACCCTGCAGCTGAAATTCGACCGGATCCTCTGCCGTCATAATGTTAGTGTCTGGCTGATTCAGGCGCGAAATCGAGGAGTACAGCGTATTAGTCTTGCCCGATCCCGTCGGCCCTGTAACCAGCACCATCCCGTAAGGTTTCAGAATGGCTTTTTCAAATTTCACCAGCGACTCGGCTTCAAAACCCAGCTTGGTCATGTCGAGGCGCAGGTTCTCTTTGTCGAGCAACCGGAGCACGATCTTTTCGCCCCAGAGGGTGGGCAGCGTGCTGACACGGAAGTCGAGCTGCTTCTTGCGTCCTCCAATGTTCATCTTCAGCATGATGCGGCCGTCTTGCGGCAGCCGCTTTTCGCTGATGTCAAGCTTCGCCATGATCTTCAGGCGGGACGTGATTGCATCCTTCAACTTCAAAGGCGGAGTCATGATCGACTGCAGCACGCCGTCAATACGGAACCGGACGCGGAATTCTTTTTCGTAAGGCTCGATATGAATGTCGCTGGCGCCCCGTTTTACGGCGTCGCCCAGCACCACGTTCACCAGCTTCACGACGGGAGCTTCGTCGGCAGCCTTTTCCAGCTCCGCCAGCTCGATCTGCTGCTCTTCCGACTGCAGTTCGACGTCGCTTTCGTTCATCTCCGACATCGACTGCATCACTGCTTCAAGATCTTCTTCCTTGGTCGCACCGTAAGCCTTCTCAATACCCGACAGAATGGAGCTTTCCGACGCAACCACCGGCTCGATGTTGAAACCGGTCATGAACTTGATGTCATCCATGGCGAACACATTTGTCGGATCGACCATGGCGATGGTGAGCGACGCGCCCACGCGGCTCAGAGGAAGAATCTGGTAGCGCTTCGCGGTCTCGAAAGGAATCAGCTTGACGACCGCCGGATCAATTTCGAAGTAGGACAGATTGATGGCAGGAACGCCATACTGCCGGGAGAGGAAGTTGGTGACATCCTCATCCGTGAGAAAGCCGAGCTTCACCAGGGCGGAACCCAGGCGACAGCTCTGTTCTTTCTGCACCTTATTCGCTTGTTCCAACTGCTCTGGGGTAATGATCTTCTCTTTGACGAGAAGGTCACCCAGCCGTTGAGACATACGCAGATCTCCTAACCACGCGGATGAACAATGCCGCACTTTCGCGCAGGCATAACGCGCACGGCTGCCCGTCAATGGGAGAGAAAACGCAGCTCATTCGCGTTGACATAAATTGTCAACGCAAGCGGATTACTGCACCACTTACTTAAGTACTTGCACTTTGCGGAGAATCTTGCGGATCTGCTTTCGAACCGGCCAAATGGTGCGAGAATCGCCCATTTTGGCCGCTTTTCAGTCAGCTCTGGGAGCCCGGGTACATGCACTTCAGTAAGCTCAGGTGGGCCTATAGCAGCCAACCTCCTCACCACGGGTGTGACCTCAATTACACTCGACATTGGGAGATTTCTTTGCCCCGGCCTTCTAATGAAAATGAACTCCGCCGCTACTACGATGTGCTCTTTCGCGCATGGGGAGCGCAGCATTGGTGGCCGGCAGACACCGGCTTTGAAGTGATCGTCGGTGCTTACCTCACGCAGAACACCGCCTGGACCAACGTCGAACGAGCTTTGGCCAACCTACGCCGCGCGCGACTATTGAGCGTAGAAGGAATACGCGAGGTGAGAAAACCGCGACTGGAGCGGCTCATTCGACCTTCCGGCTACTTCCGACAGAAGGCACAGCGGTTGAAGACTTTTGTCGCATTTCTCGACAAGCAATATGGCGGCTCGCTCGACGAAATGTTTTCGCAATCAACGGAGAAGTTGCGCGAAGAATTGCTTGCTCTAAACGGCGTGGGCCCGGAAACCGCCGACTCGATTCTTCTGTACGCCGGGAATCATCCTGTCTTCGTCGTAGACGCCTATACGCGGCGCATTCTCGATCGGCACGGAATTCTGCCGGAGAAGACGGCTTACGAAGAAATCCGGCAGCTCTTCCAACGCTCATTGGAGCCGATCGGCAAGGCGCAAGGACTCAGGCCTCTCAGCTCAGCCCCGCCACTTGAGTCTGGATTCCGAGGAGCCGCGCATCCTCCCTCTGCCATGAGCACGGCCCACCGAACCGCCCTGGTGCAGGTCTACAACGAGATGCACGGCCTGATTGTAGGCGTAGGCAAGCAATATTGCCGCAAGGCGAAGGCTGCATGTGAAGGCTGCCCCCTGCAGCCCTTGCTGCCTCAGAAGTAGAGCTCAGCTTCAGTTCCTCGACGTACACTTTCGACTGCTTTACCGCTTTTCGCAGCAGGCCTACAATTTGCCGTCCGAAAGAGTCGGCCGTGAAGTTCCTGGCAAGTCCCAATGACTGCGGAGAGTTGAGCGCCGCGATGAATTGTCAAATTTGTTTGCATCTCGCAGGACGGATCCTCACGTTGATCGTCCTCTTCTCTGCCGCGCCCCAGACGTTACGCGAGGCGGCAAACTCAACGGGTATGCTCGTCAGTGCGGCGGTCCGCCCCGACTTATTCTCAGAACCTGCTTACGCGGAAACTCTCGCCCGCGAATTCAATATGGTCGAACCCGAAGATGTGCTGAAGTGGTGGGTCGTGCGACGACAACCCGGCTCATTCGACTTCCGCCAGGGGGATGAGGTCGTCGCTTTCGCGCATGCGCACGGCATGAAAGTTCGCGGTCACTGCCTCGTGTGGGACCACGATCACCCGCAGTGGCTCGCCCAATCACACTTGACCCCCGCTCAACTTTCCGACTTGTTGCAAGAGCACATCACCACGGTGATGAAGCACTACGCGGGCCAGGTGTTCGCTTGGGATGTCGTGAACGAGGCTCTGGACGAGAAAGGCCAGGTGAAAGATTCCATCTGGTACAACCGGCCCGGCATAGGCTTGGCGGAAAAGGAAACCGGTTATGTCGAGCAAGCCTTTCGCTGGGCCCGCGCTGCCGATCCGCAGGCTTTGCTTTTTTATAACGAAGGGGGAGGAGAGGTTCTCAACCGCAAGTCCGATGCGATTTATGCGATGGTTAAAGATTTCAAGCATCGCGGCGTTCCAATTGACGGAGTAGGCCTGCAGATGCACATCTCGCAACTCGATTTCGACGAGGCTGCTGTCACCAACAATATTGCGCGTCTGACCGCCTTGGGCCTGCAGGTCCATATCACGGAACTCGATGTTGCTCTGCCGACGAACTCCACCGGTCAAGCTCAGAATGACGATTTGCAGAAACAAGCTGACATCTACCGTCGCGTAGTACGAGCGTGCAGACAAAACCCAGGCTGCACGGCAATCCAAACCTGGGGATTCACGGACAAGTATTCCTGGATTGTGTCCCACTCACACGGCACTCAGGGCGGCGCGCTGCTGTTAGATCGCGCGTACAAGCCCAAGCCCGCTTACAACGTGATGCTGCAAGAACTCTCTGCCCCAAGGAACCGCTAGCCCATTTTTGTGCCCATGAACCAACTTGGATCATCCCCAGGCATGGAGCGCAGGCCCATCACCGTGCATCTATAATGACTTACACCGGCCATCGTGGCACATACGCCGGGGGCGTTGACCAGTGGCAGAATCCGGCTCAATTCGATCGAAGACCTCCTACCGTAAGCAGGTCATCATCCTGCTGTCGATATCCGTGTTTCTTCTTCTCGCGATTCTGGTCTCGGAAACGGCTTTTGACCTGAACTTCCTGCATCCGGGGAACAATCAGGAGATTGTCGTGTTCGCGGCTCTCTCGGCGCTGATTTTCCTGCTATTCGTTGCGCTCACCTTTGTGCTAATGCGCAATCTGCTGAAGCTCTTCGCGGAACGGCGGTTGGGAGTATTGGGTTCGAAATTTCGCACTCGCATGGTGGCCGGCGCTCTGTTGTTGTCATCGCTTCCGGTCGTCGTGATGTATTGGTTCGCGTACGGATTGATGAACCGCTCGATTGATAAGTGGTTCTCGACCCCGGTTGAAGAAGTGCGAGCGGATACGCACGCCATGGCCACGCTCCTGGCAGGCTACGCGATGCAGAACGCGCGCGCCGAAGCCTTTTCGATTGCCGCCTCGCCAGAGATCGAGCGCGCTTTTTCCGGACACGGATTCTCTGGTGTAGTCGCCGAGTTTCAGCGGCACGAAACTACTCTACAGGGCGGATTCGCCTTGGCTGTGCGTGACGGAAACGAGGAAGCCAGCTTCAATGCTCCCGCGCCCTGGCCCGTGCTTAAAGGCACCCTCCCGCTTTCCGATGCAGCGGCGGGACGCCCGGCGCAATTCACCTGGGGGCCAACAGACTACACGCTAGGGAGCGCTGCACTGGACGGAGGAGGCCTGATCCTGGTGGCGATTCCCCTGCCCCGCGAATTCTCGCAAACCGTCCATCAAGTGGAGGCAAGCCAGAAACGTTATTACGATCTGGCACGCGAGCGTCGAGTCGTGCGCCGCACTTACATGGGCCTGCTGCTTCTGCTCACCATGACCGTGCTGTTCGTTACCACCTGGTTGGCCCTGTTCCTCTCCAAGATTGTGACCCGCCCCTTGTCGGCGTTAGCGGAAGCTACCCAGGCCATTTCCCGCGGGCGGCTCGACTATCGCGTGGACGTCAGCTCCGCGGATGAAATCGGTGACCTGGTGCGCTCCTTCAACCGCATGGCGGAAGATCTGGAAGGCAGCCGCAAGCAACTCGAAGCCTCCACTCGCGACTTGAGCGCTGCCAATACCGAACTCAATCAACGCCGCCGGCACATGGAGACGATTCTCGAAAATATCCCGACTGGCGTGCTCTCGCTTGACGCCAACCGCCGCGTCACCCACGTCAATCAAGCCCTGCTGCGCATGTTCCATCCCGAACCTGGACACTATACTGCGCCGCAGATTCTGCTGGGTGCGTCTTTGTCGGAAGTCTTTCCTCCCGAAGTTCTCGAGGACTTCGAGCCTCTGCTCCGCCGCGGCGACCGCATGGGAATGACCACCAGCCAGATGGAAATCCAACTACCACGTGGGACCTTGAACGTTGCCGTCACGGTAGCGACGTTGCGGCATCAGGGAGAACGCTCAGGCTACGTCGTCGTGTTCGAGGATCTATCGGACTTGCTGAAGGGCCAGAAGCAGGCAGCGTGGCGAGACGTGGCCCGCCGGGTGGCGCATGAAATCAAGAACCCTCTTACCCCGATCGCGCTTTCGGCGGAGCGCATCCAGCGGCATCTGGACCGCTCGACTCCAGATGATCCAGCGTCACTGAGCATTGTGCGGTCGTCGGCAGAAACCATTGCCGGTGCTGTCGAAACGGTGCGTCGCCTGGTGGACGAGTTCTCGACGCTCGCGCGCTTCCCGATTGCTAAGCCGGAGCCTGCCAATATCAACGAGATCATCGAAAGCGCTTTGGCGATGTTCAACGGTCGGCTCGATGGAGTTTCTGTGCGTAAGGCACTGGCCACCGATTTGCCCAAGGTAATGGCCGACAACGAAGCCCTCAAACGAGCAGTCGCCAATCTCGTGGATAATGCCGCCGAAGCCTCACAGAATTCCCTCGTACGCGAAATCGAAATCTCAACCGCTCTAGTGGCCAGCCGCGATGCCGTCGAGATCACGGTTTCCGATACCGGCCACGGAGTGTCGCGCGAACTCAAAGAGAAGCTTTTCCTGCCGTACTTCTCCACCAAGAAACGCGGTACGGGCTTAGGCCTCGCGATCGTAAGCCGCATTGTCGAGGACCACCATGGCTCCATCCGGGTCGAGGAGAATCAGCCCGTAGGCGCACGCTTCATCGTAGAGCTTCCGGTTGTGCCCGAATCCACGCCGGCGACCGCCATAACCCAACATGCATAGCATTCTCATCGTTGACGACGAAGCAGGCATTCGCGATTCACTGGCCGGCGTGCTAGCCGACGAAGGTTATTCCACGTCTTCGGTGGAAAGCGGCGAGGCCTGCCTTGAACTCGTGCGCAAGACCCCATTCGACGTGATCCTGCTCGACATATGGCTTCCCGGCGTCGATGGTTTGGACACGCTGGCGAAGGTTCGCGAACTGGAGAATCCTCCCGAAGTCATCATGATCTCCGGCCACGGCACGATCGAAACGGCGGTGCGCGCCACCAAACTCGGGGCTTACGACTTCCTCGAAAAGCCCCTGCGGATCGAGCGCACTCTGATCGTCGTAAAGAATGCAATCGAGTCAAAGAAACTACAGCGAGAAAATGTTGACCTGAAGAAGCAGCTTCAGACCAAAAGCCTCATCGTCGGCGACAGCATTCCCATGAAGGCTCTCCGCCAGCAGATTGGCCTGATGGCGCCGACCAACGGGCGAGTTTTGATCTATGGCGAATCGGGCACCGGCAAGGAACTCGTGGCGCATGCGATTCACGCGCAGAGCCTGCGCAAGGACGAAACGTTCGTGGAGGTCAATTGCGCTGCCATTCCCGAAGACTTGATCGAAAGCGAACTCTTCGGCCACCACAAGGGATCTTTTCCCGGAGCCGCAGCGGACAAAGAAGGCAAATTCCAGAAAGCCCATGGCGGCACGCTCTTCCTCGACGAAGTCGGAGACATGAGCCTCAAGACGCAGTCAAAAGTGCTGCGTACCCTGGAAGAACAACGCTTTACGCCAGTGGGCAGCAACGAAACCATCACCGTGGACGTGCGGGTGATTGCGTCAACCAACAAAGACCTCGAAGAGGAAATCTCTCGCGGCAACTTTCGCGAAGATCTTTTCTACCGCCTCAACGTCATTCCCTTCTTCGTTCCTTCCTTGCGGGAACGCAAGGAAGATATCCCCCTGTTCACCCGGCATTTTCTTAAGGAACTGGCCGCGACCTATGGCCGCCGTCCGCGGGAAATCACTGATGATGCCATAGAAGTCCTGATGCGCTATTCCTGGCCCGGCAACGTCCGCGAATTGCGCAACGTGATCGAACGCATCGTCATCATGAACCCCACGACCACGCGTTTCGACAGCAAGCACCTTCCTCCGCTGGTTTACCGCGATGGCAGCCGCCGCGCGCCCAAAGGCGAGTTCTCCACTCTGCACCAGGCGCGCGATGCTTACGAGCGCGACTACATTCTGAAAAAACTGGATGAAAATCACGGCAATGTCACTCGCGCCGCCGAAGTGCTCGGCCTGGAGCGCAGCCATCTTTACCGCAAGATGAAAGCTCTAGGAATCACGGCCAAAGAATAACTTCGAAACTTTTGACTTAGGGCCGACGCCGTCCTACCATACCCCAACATCCGGGCTTTGCTCTTATGGTCGGGCAAACCATTTCGCACTATCGCATCCTGCAGAAACTAGGTGCTGGCGGCATGGGCATCGTTTATCTTGCGGAAGATATACGCCTGGACCGCCAAGTCGCGCTGAAAATCCTTCCCCCGGAACTCGCCGTTGACGAAGCTCGCGGTGAACGCTTTTTGCGCGAGGCCCGCGCGGTAGCCACACTGAACCATCCTGGCATCGCGGTTCTTTACGAGATTGGCGAGACCGCAGACACTCAATTCCTGGCGATGGAATACATTTCAGGTAAGACCTTGCAAGAAGAACTTGCCGCTGGACCGTTCTCCAAAGATCGTCTCGCCGACTACAGCTTTCAAATTGCAGAAGCGCTCGAGCACGCCCATCGCCACGGCATTCTCCATCGTGACATCAAGCCCGCCAACATGATCGTGACGCCGGAAGGCCGCGTGAAGTTGCTCGACTTCGGTTTGGCAAAACTCGCCGAGCGCAACGACCGTACCGCATCGTTATTAACTGCTCCCGGATCATGGCTGGGCACGCTTCAGTATGCCCCACCTGAAGTGCTCCGGGGCCAGCACGGTGACCAGCGAAGCGATATCTACAGCTTTGCAGTGGTTGTGTACCAGATGGCATGCGGGTACCTCCCATTCGAGGGCATGGACAAAGCCGCTTTGGTCAGCGCCATTTTGACCGGACAAGTGCCGTCCCCGCGCAACCGCAATCCGCTGATTGATTCCGCGCTGGAAGCCTGCATCCTGAATGCACTGTCGTTGCAACCGGATCAACGCCCGCAAACCGCGCTGGAATTCGGGCGCTCGGTACGAGAAGCCATTTCCCGAACCGGACCGCAGGGCAAGCCCGTGCAGGCCATACCCGTTCTTGCCGTGCTGGACTTCCAGAATACGTCCGACGATCCCAGTGTGAACTGGCTAGGTACAGGTTTGGCGGAGACTCTTACCTCAGACCTTAAAAGACTGAAGCTGGTCAGGATCATTACTCGCGAACGCTTGCAGGAAGCGGCCAGGCGGCATGCTGCTTCGGGCCAGGCCGGACTGGTCGCATTGGGCCGCGAAGTGGGCGCACGTTGGTTGGTGCTCGGCAGCTTTCAGCGCGCTGGTGGCCGCTTACGCATCCTCCCGAGAGTGCTCGAGGTTTCGACTGGCGACGAAACTCCAATCGCCAAAGCCGACGGCACATGGGAAGAAGTGTTTGAGTTGCAGGACCGCGTGGTCGCCGGCGTGATGTCCGCGCTCGAGGTCAAAGTCGATAGCAGCGCTATGGACCGAATCGCCGCACCCGAAACCATGCACCTCGAGGCCTACGAACAGTACTCCCAGGGACGTCAGCATTTTTATCAGCTTGGCAAGGATTCCCTGGAGCGCGCTCGCCAACATTTGGAGCGCGCCGTCGCGCTTGATCCTAACTACGCCTTGGCCTACGCCGCTCTTGGGGCCACGCACGCCATGCGCTTCATCCATCGCACTGATCCCGCAGACCTCGATTCTGCCGCCCGCTATTGCGAACGCGCATTGGAACTCGATCCTGAACTTGGAGAACCGTATCCCTGGTTAACCTACGCTTACGTGCGGCAGGGGAAAGTGCAACAGGGCATCCGCACTGGGATTCTCGGCGTACAGCGCCAACCTGATCTCGTCCTGTCGCATTATTTTCTCAGCGTGGGTTATATGGCCGAGACCGAAAAACCGGAGTCCGAAGCCTATCAACTCGCCACTCGATCTTTGCTGAATGCAGCCTATGTGGATTCGCGATGGGGTCCCTCATGGCTTTGCCTTGGTCACCTTGCTTTGGCTTGTGGAGAATACGATGACGCTGAAAGGTTTCTAGAAAAGGGTTACGAAATCGAGCGGCGAGGCAGCGGTTTCGGATACTTCATCGGTGCCGGTACTCTTCTTGGCACCGTCGCAGATCGCCGCGGCAAACCTGAAAGAGCATGCGAATTGTACTTCGCGGGCAGAACTTCACTGGAATCCTGCGATCACGTGTATCGGGAAGCGTTCCTCACGCTCACGGCCTCCAGAATCGGCGATGTTTTGCTGCGGCAGGGCGATGCCGAAGCGGCGCTGGTGGAGTTTCGGCGCGCATCCCGTGTGGTTAAGGAATATCCCCGCATGTTGGGAAAACAGCGCATGCTTGCCTTAACGTTGGCGGGGATGAGCGCAGCCTATGCTGCGACGGGAGATCCATCGCGAGCGCGACAATTAATCGACGACGCCCTTACCCAACTGAGCGAGGTGTCACGTTCGCCACACACTTGGGTATGGGGTGCCTCACTCGGGGAACTGCGCTACGCCCTCGCCAAGGCGTACATACGCATCGGGGAACTGGATCGTGCGGTGGATATGCTGGCCCAGGCTGTGGAAGGAGGCTGGCGGGATCACCGCTGGTTTTCGTCAGACCCAAGCTTGGCCGCCGTGCGCGCTATTCTGGGATTCGAGAAATTGCTGGAGCAACTGAAAGCGCTTCCAGCTGTGGACTTCGCTTCCAACACCACCAGCCGCATGAATGCTACGCAACTAGCCGCGAAATAACACGCATTCGCCAGGGCTAGCGCTTCACCATGTGAATTTCGGTGCCGTTCTTGTGGAACTTCACCTCGTCCATCAGTTGGTTGATGAGAAAAATTCCACGCCCGTGATTGGAATAGAGATGCTCTCCCATTGTGCAACTGGGAATCGCGCTGGGATCGAAGCCCGGGCCGGGATCGCGCACGATAATGAGAATGCCCCTCTGTTCGTCGCAAGCCACCAGGCATTCGATGGTTTTGCTGGGATCTTCTTTTGCGCCGTGAACCACGGCATTGGCCAGCGCTTCCTGCAGAGACAGTTCGATCGCGTCTTCCTTGCCGTTCACGCACTTCATCTCGCGCACGGCTTGCATCACCTGCTCGACTACCGGGTCCACGGACTTGCGGTCCGCCGCCAGCGTGACGCGCACGCGCAGGTTCAGCTTGTCTGGATCGAAATCGTACTCCGGTAAGTGTTCGTCGGGAGAATCCCCAGCTTCCATGGTTCGCTCGTTCGTTCCGTCCCCTGTGACCATTGACTTTTTGATTGTAGTTGCAGCAACTGGAACTGGGCAATGGGGAGCTGATTTGAAGCCTCGTTACCATATCACAACGTTAGTCTTCTGTCTGGGCCAGATTGTGCGAGGCCTCTGCGCTGTGTTTTTCCGCGCCTTGTTGTATCATGCGCTGCTCCAATTGCCGTCGCCAATCCAACTCATCCACAAATCGCCGCGAATCGCGCCATCCCGGCTCCGCCTTCACATAAAGCTCTAAAAATACTTTCTCCCCCAGCATGCGCTCGATCTGGATTCGGGCTGATGTGCCGATCTTTTTCAACATCTGCCCACCTTTGCCGACCAGGATCCCCTTCTGTCCCTGGCGCTCGCAATAAATCGTCGCGGCAATCCTCGCTAGCCGCTCGCCTTCTTCAAAACTCTCGACGATCACCGTGGTCGCGTAGGGAATCTCTTCGCTGGTGTTGAGCAGCACTTGCTCGCGGATGATCTCCGCGGCCATAAATCGTGCCGGCTGATCGGTGATCTGGTCTTCGGGAAAATACGCCGGCCCCGCGGGTAGAACCGAGAGCACGCGATCGAGAAGCACATCGAGCCCGTTGCGCTTGAGCGCCGAAATCGGGAACACCTCCGCGAAGTCATACAGCTTCCGGTATTGCTCGATGAGCGGCAGCAGCTTCGATTTTTCGCGGATCAGGTCAACCTTGTTCAGGATCAAAAATGCCTTCGTGCTGGAGCGCCGCAGAAGATCGAGGGCAAATTCATCGCGCGGATCCAGCTTGCGCGTGACGTCCATAATCACGAGTACCAGGTCGCACCCTTCCAAAGCCTCGCGCACCTCGACCATCATTTTGCGGCCCAGCGAACTGTCCGGCTTATGCACACCAGGCGTATCGATGAGAACGATCTGCCCTCCGCCCTTGCCTTTTCGTCTGGGAACATGAACCACGCCCTGGATGCGATTGCGGGTGGTTTGGGGCTTAGGCGAAATGATGGCCAGTTTCTCGCCCACAAGCGCGTTCAGCAAGGTGGACTTGCCCGCGTTGGGGCGCCCGAGAATGCAAACGAAACCGGAGCGAAATGGCATGAAAGAAGCTTCTAGCTCTTAGCTTTTAGAAGAATGCCAGGCACCTTCATCTTAGGCCAATTTGCCCCAGCTTGCAGACGGAACCAGGCAATAAAAATATTCGCGAGAAGCTGGCAGCTGTTACATTAGCTTCAACTGCCGTGGTTGCACGGCGGTGACCCGCACGCGTTCCACCTTGCGATCGGTAGACTCCAGAACCTCAAAGCGCAGCCCGTCGTCTTCGATAATCTCGCCCTTGCGTGGGATCCTGCCGGCCAACTCGCTTACCAGCCCGGCAATGGTAGCCGATTCTTTTCCCTCCGGTCTGGCCCCGAAAAGTTCGTTCAGGCGATCCACGTCCATTCCCCCGGAAACGATGAACGAGCGTTCGCCATCGCGCACGATCTCGGGTTTATCCCGCTCGTCGCGAATCTCGCCCACGATCTCTTCGACAAGATCTTCTATTGTGACCAGTCCCGCCACCCCGCCGTATTCATCAACCACAATTGCCATGCGAATGTTCTGCTTCTGCATCTCGCGCAGCAAGTCACTTCCCAGCTTGCTTTCCGGAACGAAGTAAACATCGCGCCGCATGATCGTATCCAGCGTACGCACGTGCGCTTCGCTGTCGGGCACCTGCAGGACGTCCTGCGTATAAACGATGCCTTTGATGTTGTGAATGCTGCTCTCATATACGGGCACGCGGGAATAGTGCTTGGTGCGGAGCATCTCGATGAACCGCTCCACGGTGGTATTCGAAGGCACGGCAAACATGGCCGGACGAGGCTTCATTGCTTCGCGCACCGTTTTGCCGCTGAATTCCACCACCGACTGGATGAGATCGCGGTCGCCTTCCTGAATAATTCCCTCTTCCTGCCCGGCCTCGATGAGCGCATCCACCGCCTCGGCCGATGTTTCCGGCTCCTCCCTCGTGTTCTGTTTGGTCAGCGATGCTACCGACTGCAGAAAGCCCAAAACCAGAGTGACAGGACGAACCACGTACATCAGGATTTTCAAGAACGGGGTCCAACGAATCAGCCATTCGCCTTTTGTGCGCGAAAAGAACACAAACGGCAAAAAGCGGTTGCACAAAATCACGACGAGGAGCAGAACGATGGTCGCCTGCAAAATCTCGTAGATATTCCAAAACGGATCGGTGAAAACCAGAAACCCGATCAGGAAAGCGACCGCCGCCAAAGTTAGCTGGGTGAGGACTGCCATCGAAAGCGATGCGCGGCTGCGGCTGACGCCCAGTTTCGGCTCGACTCGTTGCTCGAAGACGTCGATGTTGTCTTGGAATTCGCGGGAAAGGAACTTCCCGGCCTCTTGATACACGCGGTCCACGTACGAAACCAGCGTCAGAAGGCCCATCAACAGAAATAGCGCGAAGAAGACGCCGAGACTCATGCCGTCCTCTTGTGCGATCTGCCGGGGCGACGAGCCTTGACGTTGTCCTCATCGGACCGGCCCCGCTCGGTCAGGCTTGTGGGAAGCCTGAGAACACTTCGTAAACGCGCTTCCATCCGCGCCATCTCACCATTATCGCGCTCATGGTCCATGCCCGCCAGATGCAGAATCCCATGTAGAGCCAAAACCTTGATTTCCAAGGCCGCCGGGTGACCAAGCCGGGCGGCATTCTGGCGGGCAATGTCGGCAGAAATCGCGATCTCCCCGGCCAATCCCGCTCGCGGGCCGCCGTTATGAGATGACGATTCGGAAGGAAACGACAGAACATCGGTAGGCTTGCTCTTCTTGCGAAAACGGAGATTCAGCGAGCGCATGGCCGTGCTGCTAGTGACCAGCACATTGACCCTTCCCCGCAGGCGGGCCGCCCGGCGGGCCTTCAGCACGAAACGCTCCAGCGCCTTTTCGCTCAGCCCCGCGACCTTCTTGTCGAGAATTACCAAGCTACGGACCTCCAGGCTTGACCGCGCCCTGAAGGCAATAGGAGGGTGCAGCCCGCCTGCTAGATAGGTCAGACCTGGCCCTTTGACTCAGCCGAAGCAGGTTTTCCCTCTGCTGATGGCTTGTCGGCTGCACTGGTATCGTCACCCTTCGACTCGGCCAACAACAGCAACTGCTCCTCCGCGACCCTCGCCTTATGCTCGTCGTAGGCGCGCACGATGCGCTGCACCAGATGATGCCGCACTACGTCACTTTCGTCGAAGTGCACGAATGCCAACCCGTCCACATTCTTCAAAACCTCGACCGCCTCCAGCAGACCGCTGCGGCGGGCGTTGGGCAAGTCGATCTGCGTGACGTCGCCGGTAATCACCGCCTTCGAATTGAATCCTAAGCGTGTGACAAACATTTTCATCTGCTCGGACGTGGTGTTCTGCGCTTCGTCAAGAATCACGAATGAATCGTTCAGGGTTCGCCCTCGCATAAAAGCAATGGGCGCAATCTCAATCACACTCTTCTCCAGATAGCGGTCCACTTTCTCAGGATCGAGCATGTCGTACAGCGCGTCATAGAGCGGTCGCAAGTAGGGATCAATCTTGTCCTGCAACGTGCCCGGCAAAAATCCCAACCGTTCTCCTGCTTCGACGGCGGGCCGAGCCAAGATGATCCGGTTCACGCGTTTGGCCAGCAATGCCGAAATCGCCATCGCCACTGCCAGATAAGTCTTCCCCGTTCCGGCTGGGCCAATTCCAAAAACCATGTCGTGCTTTTCGATTGCGTCCAGATACCGCCGCTGATTGCTGCTCTTCGGCTGGACCGTGCGTCGTCCAAACGAGCGCTGGCGCCCAGCGTCGGCCAACCCGCGCAGCGTTGAAGTCGGGTCCGACGTCAGCACGCGCATCATGCTGTTCAGATCGCCGTTGTTAAAGCTGTAACCGGAGCGTTGCAGGCTCTCGTAATCGGCAAACACCTGCTCCGCCCGCGCCACGTCACGCGGCGCGCCTTCCAGTTCAATCCCGTTCGATCGCAGATTGATGGTGATGTTGAGGCCGTCTTCCAGCAGGCGCACGTTCTCGTCGCGCGTGCCAAATAGCGTTTCGATGTTGGGACTAATCCCGATGCTCTTCTTCATGCGTGTCGGTTCAAAACGG
>Ga0209168_10001422_pt1 | contig 18824 bp, 18 predicted proteins | sample Coa_R1_FD_187156 | JGI IMG/M metagenome (GOLD analysis project Ga0209168, IMG submission 187156) | Surface soil microbial communities from Centralia Pennsylvania, which are recovering from an underground coalmine fire - Coalmine... | ecosystem: Environmental > Terrestrial > Soil > Unclassified ... | reverse complement strand
ACTACACATCGTTAGTCCGCCGAGCCTAGGCATACCGCATTTCTTGGTAGGATTGCCCTTTACAGGCGCAGTTCTCAACCACCCGTTTGTCGGGGCTGGGGAAACTTTCAACCTTGCGAAGTTTCCAAAGGTCGGGCCGAAGTTGGCAAAAGTAATGCCCCTAGGCCTTCGCTTTTACGCGGGACTTGTGGAAAGCAAGGAATATGGACCCAAGCCACCAATGGGGAACGTACCACCTTCGTCGCGGTGGGTGGGCAAACTGCAATATGGCATTGAATTTTCAATTAGGGACATTGCTGCCAAGCTCGCATCGAGCACCAAGCCATCCGGCTCGAAATCAACTTCTGCCAAGTAACGCTTCGGCGTAAATTGGATCGAGAGTCTATGGTGACCTGCTCCCCGAAATTTAGTCCAACCAAAAGTTAGCTTCTCCGGGCATAAGACCGCGAGAGGAGAAGCACCATGAAAAGAAGCCGTTTTAGTGAGGAGCAAATCATCGGGGTGTTGAAAGAGGCGGAGGCTGGAGTTTCCGTGAAGGACCTCTGCTGTCGGGTGGGTGTCAGTGAAGCGACGTTCTACCACTGGAAGGCGAAGTAAGGGGGCATGGAAGTGAACGAGACCCGGCGACTGCGTCAGGTGGAGGAGGAGAACGGACGGCTCAAGAAGATCCTGGGCGGGTGGCCCGGCCTTGATTTGAATTTTTGGGTGCCCCATCCTTCCCGGTTTTGGAAGGGTGGGGCTGTTGACGTGGTCACGGGTACAAAGTCGCGGTGCTGCCGAGATTTCTACGCCAGCTTCGGCTTGTTGATCGGCAGCTCGCGGATCCGCTTTCCCGTGGCCGCAAATATCGCGTTGCAGAGAGCAGGAATGAAGGGCGGCACGCCCGGTTCGCCGACTCCGGCGGGAGGCGCATCGCTCTCCACCAGATGCACGTTGGTGTGCACGGGCGCTTCGCGCATGCGCGCGACCGGGTAGGAATCGAAGTTGGACTGCACAATCGCGCCGTTGCTGGCGGTGATCGAGCCGCTCAGCGCGATGCTGGTGCCAAATACGGCCGCGCCTTCAAACTGCGAGCGCGCCGCCTCTGGATTGGTAATGAGTCCGGCGTCCACCACGGTTTCCACGCGCGGGATGTGCAGTTTTCCCGCGTCGTCGATCTGCACTTCCACCACGTTCGCCACGTAGGTCAAAAAGCTGCGATGCACGGCGATTCCCATGCCGGACCCGTTGCCCATCTTGCGCTTGCCCCATCCGGATTTTTCCGCGGCGATTTGCAGGACATTCCGCAGCCGTCCGGTGTCGTTCGGGTAGGTGTCGTAGCTGGCGCCGTAGTTGGGATTTTGCACGTTGGTCATGTCCACGATGCGCGGCGGACCGATCAGTTCCAGCATGTACTCGAGCGGGTCGCGTCCCGCGGCATGGGCCAGTTCGTCGGCGAAAGTTTGCACGGCGAATGCGTGGTAAATGTTGGAGACGGAACGCAGCCAGCCGATGCGCACCTGGGAGAGCGCCTCACCGTTTTCGACGCGCAGGCTGGGCACGTTGAACGGCACGTCGGTCCATCCCAGCGAGAGTTCCAGATCCGAGCCGTACTTGAGCGCCGGATCGCCCATGGACATGATCGAGGGAAACACCGAGCGCTGCAGCCACGCCGTGGGAGTGCCCTTGCCATCGACCGCGGCCTTCATGTACATGGCCGCGACGCTGTGGTAGAAGTCGAAGCGGATATCGTCCTCGCGCGTCCAGACCACTTTTACCGGGCGTCCCAGTTTTTTGGATAAAATCGCGGCTTCCGCGACGTAGTCCGGTTTCGATTTGCGTCCGAATCCGCCGCCCAGCAGTGTGACGTGGCAAATCACATCTTCCTTGGAAATTCCCACCGCCTTGGCGACGGTTTCCTGCACCGCCTGCGGATTCTGGGTGGGCGCCCAGGCGGTTACCTTGCCGTCGCGAAAATCGGCGACCGCAACCAGCGGCTCCATGGCGGCGTGCGCCAGGTGCGGCACATAGTATTCCGCCTCGATGATTTTTCCGCCCTTGGCGAATGCGGCGTCCACGTCGCCCACGTTGCGCACGGCTTTGCAAGGTTTGCGCACCGTTTCCTGCATCTGCTGTTTGTAGCGGTCGGAGTCGTAGCTGGCGTTGGGTCCGTTGTCCCACTCGACTCGCAGGCTCTTGCGGCCCTGAAACGCGGACCAGGTATTTTTCGCAATCACCGCCACGCCGCCCAGCGGTTGAAATCCCCAGGGGCCCTGGAACGGATCGATGGACACCGTCTGGCTGACGCCGGCGACTTTCAGCGCTTCCTTGTCATCAAACGATTTCACTTTTCCGCCGAGAACCGGAGGCCGCTCGATGGCGGCATAGACCATGTTGTCCATCCGGGCGTCCATTCCGTAGATCGCTTTTCCGGTCACCACATCCGCGAGGTCGTAACTCGGCGCGCCTTTGCCGATGTAGCGCCACGCGCTCTTCGGCTTGAATTTCAGGTCTTCAACTTTTGGCACCGGCAGCTTCGCAGCGGCGGAGGCCAGTTCGCCGTAGCCCAGGCGGCGTTTCGTCGGCTTGTGCACGATGGTGTGCAGATCGGCGGCGCACTCGGATACCGGCACGTTCCACTTGCCGGCCGCGGCCTGGGTCAGCATCATGCGCGCGGTTGCGCCGGCCTGGCGCATCGGTTCGTAGAATTCGCGGATGGAGTGGGACCCGTCGGTATTCTGCGAGCCGTAGCGCTCGTCGCCGATGGCCTGCTCGAGCTTCACGCGCTTCCAGTCGGCGTCCAGTTCATCGGCCAGAATCATGGGCACGGACGTGCGGCTGGTGGTGCCCATCTCCGAGCGGTGCGCCACGATGTAAACCGTTCCGTCGGATTCGATTCCCAAGTACACGCCGGGATGCAGCGTGGAATGATCGATGCGCGCGTTGCCCGGCAAACCCGCCGCGTGCAGTTGCTCCGGCAGAGCGCGCACGCACAGCACAAACGCGCCCGCCGAGACCACGCCTTTCAGAAATCCGCGCCGGCTCACGTTTTCGATGGCACTGTTCCCGATCGCGCTCATGCCAGCTCCTCTGCCGCGGATTTGATCGCGGCTCGCACGCGCTGGTAGGTTCCGCAGCGGCAAATATTTCCGGACATGGCGGCGTCGATGTCCGCGTCGTTGGGCTTCGTGTTGGTGGCCAGCAGGGCGGCGGCCGTCATCATCTGCCCGGACTGGCAATAGCCGCACTGCGGCACGTTGATCTTTATCCAGGCTTTCTGCACGGGGTGCAGGCCGCTTGCGCCCAGGCCTTCGATGGTGGTGATTTCCGCGCCGGAAAGCGTGGACATCGCGGTGATGCACGCGCGCACTGGCTTGCCGTCCTTGTGCACCGTGCACGCGCCGCAGAGCGACATCCCGCAGCCGAACTTGGTGCCCGTCAGCCGCAGTTCATCGCGCAAGTACCACAGGAGCGGCATTGACGGGTCACCGTCGTAAGAGCGATCCGTTCCATTCACTTTGAGCTTGACCATCCCAGTACCTCGATTCGCCGGTGAGTTCGAGTGCCGAAACCGAAACCTGCTTGCCAGAGCGAAAAGTGATTATGCGCTATGGGGATTTAGCGGGCAAGCGAAGCGCGTGCGGAAGAGTTACAGGGACGGAACCACAAGCTGTTAATGCGACGACGGAAGAAGAACCTTGACGGGCTTACGGTTTGGTATCAAGCTGCGCCGTCAGCAGCCCAACGCGTTCAATACTTGAGCTGCGCATCACGTCGATCGCCCGCGCCACTTCGGAAAATCGCACGACATCGTCACCCCGCACGAAGGCGACCTTCTCTGCGCGCAACTTGAAAATATCTTCAAGGCGCTGGCCCAGAGTGTCCCACGTCGCGACATCCTCGTTGATCTTCAAGCGGTCATTCCCAAGCACTTGAACGACGATCACCTTGTCGTAATTCCTTGCTTGGTCCACATTTTTCGGCGTTTCGGGCACCATCGCTTCCAAGCCCTTCGGCGCCAGCGGCGTGATCACCATGAAGATGACGATCAGCACCAATAAGATGTCGATCAGAGGTATCACGTTCATGCTGGCAAGCGGGCCACGGTTCTTGCTTCCCACGTCCATTCCCATCGTCGTTGCTCCTTCCTCGAGGACACCTGTTGCCTAGAACGCGTAACGCAACAGCGCTCCGATTCACGAAGAATGCGTCCATACTCTTGGACACCAGGGGAACGCAAACAGTGCCAGCTAAACGCCAGCGTCCGGCCGATAGTAGCGGGCGTAGAAATCCGGATCGAGGCGATGGGCTTGGTAGGCGAGGACGGTGCGAAACGGTCCACAGGCCGCAGGAAAGCGGCCATAGCGGCCGTAGACATATTCGCAGTAGGCGATTGTCGCTTCAATCGCGGCGCTGGAATATTCCGGGATGCCCGCCTGCACGCGCGGGGCATCGAGCCATGCCGTGGTTTCGCCGCCGTCGCGGAATGAACCTTTCGCGCCTGCGTATTTCGCGTCGACGAATGCCAGGACGGCCTCTTTCATTGAGGCGAAGTACGGCGGGCAATACGGCCGAATCAGAACTTGTCCCTCTTGCTCCAAGCCTACCGCCGTCGGCACAAGAATATCTTTTCCGAACAATTTGAGCGCCGCCTTCATCAGCGTTCCAGCCGCGGTCACGCGCGACAATCGCGGCTGCTGCATGCGAAACCCGAGCGCTTGCGTCCATCCGAATGGATGCGCCGCGAAATGAGGAAATCCGCCGAGCCCCAGCGCCTGGTTCATCAGGCCGAGATTCTGAACCATGGCGCCCTGCTCGACCGCGGCCAGTTCGAAGAGCCACGATTCCAGAAACGTCACCGTCATGAACCGCCCTTCGGCCGGATCGTCATGGAGCGGGCCGCCCTTGGAGCGCGCGAATTTGCCGATGCCCGCGGGGCGAAATCCGTTGCGATCGTCGACCACGAAATAATTGAAATCGCCGTTGAAGGCGGAAAGCAGGATGTTGATGTAGAGCGCGGTCAGTTCGTTGACGGGTATAAAATACGTGCTGCCCGGAACGTTGGCGGACCACTTGTTGAACGGCGGCACGAAGGGCAACTCGCGCGGCACATCCAATCGGCGGCCGGCGATGCGCACGCGGCTTCGCTCGAAAAGTTCGCTGAGCCCACGTTCGCGCGCCGCCTGCACGAGCGCGGCAACTTCGCGCCCGGGAAAATCCTGGGGACGGCGGAGCATCCACGCGCCTTCATCGTTGATCATGAATACGGTCACCGCGTGCAGGGCGTCGGCGCTTGGCGCGGTGCGGGCTACGAACTGTTTCATGATATTTCCGCCGCCGGCGTCGGGAACGCTGCCGGTTTCGTACGGCAGTTCCCCCAGCGCGTACCCTGTGACGCCGCAGGCGGCAAACGCCAGCGCCGCCTCTTCTTCCGTCGTGAGGGGCTGCGGGGGGCGGGCGCTTTCATAGGCAAGCGGCCCTCCATTAAGCTTCATTCCCGCGGCAAAGCGGCGCGACCTGCGATACGTCAGCGCATCCAGCAATGGGTATGAGCGCACGCGTTCAGCGACCGATGTCGTTGGCCCGGATTCAGCGGCATCATGATTCATGGAAATTTTCCTTTCCCGTTGGAGGCGGGGTATCGCTCAAAATCGCGGCACTGAATATCTCATTACGAAAGAACTGACAAGCTGGATTATTGCCAGCAGGCCATCGGCACGGCGCGGCTTCGGGCGGCGGAGAAGCGAATGGGGTATAATGGGGTTGTGAAACTCCGCACGATTGTCAATTCTCCTCGCGTCGCCCCGCCCGAGATTGTCGTTTCCGAATGAAGACCACACGTCCTACCGAAAACCTCGAACGAGTGTTCCTTGTAGGTGTGGGACTGAAGCGCGCCGCGCACGTCCCGGGGATCGATGCGGGAGACGCGGAACGCGCATCGCTCGAGGAGTTGGCGGAACTAGCGCGCAGCGCCGGCGCGCATGTGGCCGGCAGCATGTTTCAGATGCGCGACAAAATCGATCCCGCGACGGTCATTGGGCGCGGAAAAATCGACGAAGTAAAAATCGAAGCCGATATGCGGCACGCGCCGCTCATTATCTTCGACCGCAACCTCTCTCCCACGCAGCTGCGAAATCTGGAAAAAGGCACGGAATGCCGCGTCATCGATCGCACCCAGCTGATCCTGGATATTTTTGCGCGGCACGCGCGCAGCCGCGAAGGCCAGCTGCAGGTCGAACTCGCGCAGTTGAATTATTCTCTCCCGCGCCTGGCCGGAAGCGCCAAAGCGCTCTCCCGGCAGGCCGGCGGAATCGGCACCCGCGGCCCCGGCGAACAGAAATTGGAAACGGACCGCCGGCGCATTCGCGATCGCATCAGCAAGATCACCAAAGCCATCGAAGCCCTGCGCAGGCAGCGCTCCTTGCGGCGGCAGACGCGCCAGGCGGTGCCGCTCGGCACGGTGGCGCTGGTGGGCTACACCAACGTCGGAAAATCCACGCTATTCAATTCGCTGAGCCGCGCCGGGGTTCTGGTTTCGTCAAAAATGTTCGCTACGCTCGATCCGACGGTCAGGGCCGTGCGCTTGCCGTCCAATCGCCGCGTGCTGCTGTCCGATACGGTGGGATTTATTCGCGACCTGCCGCCTGGATTGATCGCCGCATTTCGCGCCACGCTCGAAGAAGTGCAGGAGTCCGCGCTGCTGCTGCTGGTGACGGACGTCTCGAATCCGCATCACACCGAACAAGATGCCGAAGTGGAAAAGATTTTGAAGGAATTGGGCGTGGCGGATCGCCCGCGGCTGCACGTGCTGAACAAAATTGACCGGCTCTCACCGGAAGAGGCCGCGGCGGTAAACGGCAATCACAATTCCGCGCTGGTCTCGGGACTCACGGGGCAGGGGCTTGACGTTTTGCTTAGCCGCATCGACGAGGCCATGCCCGTCGATCCGCTGCTGCATTTGAGTTTCACGCTTCCGCTCTCCAACGGACGCGCGATCGCCCTGGTGCATTCCCTCGGCCGCGTCCTGCATTCGGAAGTTCGCGATTCGAGCATGGCCATCGAGGCGGAAATTCCCGAATCCGTGGCGCGCCAGTTGAAAATTGAGCCGAACGCGACGCCGGCTTGATGCGGACCTCGACTTGGAATAGATCGCTTCACGTAGGACAGGCTTCAGCCTTGCTGGCTTAAGTTCGCGGCGCGCTTGAATCTAAACCTGACAGGCTGAAGCCTGTCCTACCTGGAGAATTTAAGCGTTTCGGGCCTAATTTGCCTTCGCCCGCTGGCAGTTCAGATGTGGAAATGTCTGTGGAAATCAATTTCCCATTGTTAGGCGGCTGGCACGGCAATCTAGGCGCGTACACGGTTCCGCACGCTTTCTTGACATTTAAATACCTCAAAATCATATGTTTACAGAGAATTATGCTGAAGTATTCAGCAGTTTGGTCTCCCGGAAGCGCATCGGTTGTAAAGCCATGATTTGCACAGCCTTGCGGGCGCCCGTTATTTAGTAGTACAGGTTTGAGATGTTGACTTGTGCACGAATTTGCAGACATTTCCCGCGCGCCGGAACTCGTTTGGAGCAATCGTTGACTGACCGCACGGGCGCGTCTATAGTGTGTTACGCCTTGCAACTGGGCGGCTAGTTTTCAATGGGAGCAGGGAGCCCCCGGGTGCTTCATGAACCTGCCAAACAGCCTGACCATTCTGCGCATTTTCTTTATCCCGGTGCTGGTCGTTATCCTTTTGACCCGTGAGCCTAATATCGCATTTTTTGGAGTGACGATTAATTTTGCCGAGTGGGGTGTGTTGATCCTGCTGGCCGCGGCGGCCACCGATTGGGCGGACGGTTACTACGCCCGAAGGCGCAGTGAAGTCACCACCCTGGGCATTTTGCTCGATCCGATCGCCGATAAGTTGTTGATGTCCGCGGCGTTTATCTCGCTCGTGGAAATGCATCTGGTGCACGGCTGGATGGCCGTGATTATCATCGGGCGGGAAATCGTGGTGCTGGGGCTGCGCAACATTGCGTCGGCCGAAGGATTTACGATTCCGGCTTCGGCGCTCGGGAAAACGAAAATGGTGTTGCAGGTGATCGCCGTTTGCGCGGTGATCCTGGCGTCGAAGCACCCCGTGATTCGCCCGCTGGGCGTGCTGCTGTTGTGGCTGGTTGTCGGCAGCGCCGTGGTTTCCGCTTTCCAATATTTCCAGAAGTTCTGGGGCCGCGTCGACGGCAGCGTGAAGCAGCGGCGCACCCTGAGAATTCTAGAGCGCCGGAAGAACGCGCAGGATGTCCCGACTGTCCAGTGACGATTGGCTGGCGCTGGTAGAAATTGCGCGGCGGGGAATTTCCGCCGCCCTCGTCGACAAAGCCGTTCCCGATCTTCCTCCCTATCCCTCAGCACTTTCCGAACAGCGAGGGGCATTCGTCAGCCTGTATTGTGAAGGAAAGCTGCGCGGCTGCGTCGGGCAAGTCGAGAATCCCGGGCCGCTGGCGGACGTGGTGGCGCGTGTTGCAATCAGCGCGGCGTTGCACGATTCGCGATTTCGTCCCATCCGCGCCGAGGAAGTCCCCGCGCTGAAGATTGAAATTTCAGTTTTGAGCGTGCCGGAGCGAATGCCGGCCGAGGCGATTGTCGCGGGCGAGCACGGGGTCCTGGTGATGCGCGGATCCCACCGGGGGCTGCTGCTGCCGCAGGTGGCCGCGGAACGCGGGTGGACTGGAATGCGATTGGTTGAGGAAACCTGCGTGAAGGCCGGCCTGGTGCGCGACGCCTGGCGCGACCGCGAAACGGAAGTATTTGGATTCACCGCGGAGATTTTTTCGGAAAAGGAACCGCGGATTTAGTGGCACAGGGTTCAGCCTGTGGGGTTCTTATGCGCTACCAGGAGCAAAACATCGCAGGCTGAAGCCCGCTCCACTTATTCCACTTCCACATAGTCTCCGATGAAAACTTCTTCGCGTGTGGTCGTCAGCAGCACGGTCGAGGAATTGGGGCCGGTTCGCAAAACGATTCCCTCGCCCATCACCTGGCGAGGAAGATCGTCCCACTTATAGGCGACCGGCGTGCTTCCGAATCCGTAGGCTTTGTAATTCATATTCTGGATCTGGTACGAGGTCTCATTATGCGTGCCCTGGTAGCGGAAGACGCGGAAGTAGTCTCCGACGTTCACGCCCTGGGCGCTGCCAAGATTCACGTAAATGATTTTGTTCGGTCCGGCGAGCACCATGGAGTCCTTCGTGCTGACGACCATTGCGGTCTTTTTTCCCGACGGCGCGGCAAACAAATCCAGTTTCGCGCTGTGGAATTGCGGAGCCGGGCGGGCCGCGAACGGACGCACCAGGTCGCCCCTCTGCATGAGATCACAGCCCAAAGCGATTTGCGCCACGGAGGTTTTTGCCTCCACGTGCACCACGCGCAGCCTTCCGATATCCGCATAGCGGGTTCCCATGGCGCGATTCAACATGTTTTCGTACTTAAACCACGGCGTGGTCGCTCCCTTGCGGACAATGCCCCCGACGGTGATGGCGCCAGTCGTGGCCCGGACCACATCGAACTGGTCGCCGACTTTTACGCCGTGTTCCGCGCCCTGGTTGATGTAGATATAATCCTCGGTGCTGAAGGTGCTTTTGTAGCGGGAATCTTCACCGGAAATAATATAAGAATCGCCCGGAACGGCTTGATCGGTGACCACTCCCGAGCAATACAGGTCGGCAGGTGAGGGGGTCGTCGTGGAAGGCTGCTGGGCGTAACCGGCCGCAGCCAGGGCCAGAACGCCTAATCCAACCCTAAGTCCAATTGTAATAATACGATAGCTGAGTTTTGTCTGCATTAGGACTGCTCCTCGCCGTGCCTTGTTTTTGAGTGCGCCAGACCGATTACGACCGTCTATCAACGCTAGCATCGCGGCCAGGGAGGGTCAAGAAAACGTGGAGGGGCGCTTTACACATTTGTCACCCACATGGTAGAAGCCTAAAGCTTCAGAATCCGCGGTGCCCAGCGTTGGCCGAGGTGGAGGATTGGTGGGGAAGGGTCTGTTTGGAACAGATCGCGTGTGTGGTGTCGTCGCTGCCGAAACCGCGCGCGAGATGAGTTCGCAGTTGCGCCGGGCTCTCCGCAGAACCCGCACGCTGGAATTGCGCCTGGATTACCTCCGAGACGCCGAGGAACGAGATGCATTTCTGTCCTCGCTGCGCCGCACGCGCCCTCGCGCAGTTTTGATCGCGACCTGCCGCCGCAAGGAAGGTGGCGGACGATATTCAGGCAGCCGAAGGCAACAAATCGAGATCCTGCAACAGGCCGTGCGTTCCGGCTGCCGGTGGTGCGACGTTGAGATAGAGACCGCACGCGAGCTTGCCGGTAGTGAGCTAGCGCGTAGACTTGCTCCGGCTCGGTTGCTGGTGTCACACCACGATTTTCGCGGCACTCCGCGAAAACTGGACGCGATCGTTGGCGGATTGAGGCGAGCGGGTGGGGACGCTATCAAAATTGCCGCGCAATGCCGCTCGATCGACGATAGTTTGCGCGTTTGTGCGCGGGCCCGAAAGCGCCACGATGTGGTCGCGATTCCCATGGGCGAGGTCGGGTTCGCTGGACGCGTCCTTTCGTTGTGCATGGGAAGCGCCTTGGCTTATGCCGCCGTGGAGCAGGCCACTGCCCCCGGTCAACTTTCGCTCGATGCGATGGCCGGTCTTTATCGCGCCGGAAAAATCTCGGCGCGAACGCGCGTGTATGGAGTGATCGGCGACCCGATCGGACACTCGCTCTCGCCGCTGCTGCACAACACGGCCTTTCAGGCTCGCAAGTTCGATGCGGTGTTTGTGCCGTTCCTGGTTCGCGATTTGCGCGATTTTCTGGGGGCGATTCGCGGATTTGGAGTTGCCGGCGTTTCGGTAACCATTCCGCATAAAGAGGCGATCCTGAAGTTTCTCGATGGCTGCGATCCGCTGGCAGAGCGCATCGGAGCGGTGAATACACTGGTGGTGCGTGGCGGCGGGCGATTGTACGGGTACAATACGGACTACGTCGGAGTGCTGCGCAGCCTGGAGCAGCGAATGCGCCTCGCGGGCAGCCGTGTGCTGTTGTTGGGCGCCGGGGGCGCGGCGAGGGCGGCGGCGTTTGCCCTGGCGCAGGCGGGTTCGATCGTGTGCCTTTGCGCGCGGCGTCCGGAACGCGCGAAGGCGCTGGCTCGTGCTGCGGGCGGACAAGTGGTGGAGCGCGGCGCGCTGGCGCACGAATTTTTTGATGCCATTGTGAACTGCACGCCCATCGGAATGTTTCCGAACGGCGGTTCGCCGCTGGAGAGTGCGGAACTGAACTGCCGTCTGGTGATGGATATGGTGTATCGCCCGCTGGAGACGGAACTGCTTCGGATGGCGCGCCGCAAACGGATCGAAACCATTTCCGGAGTGGAGATGTTTCTTGCTCAGGGATTTGCGCAATACGAAATCTGGACGGGGGAGCGCGCGCCGGAAAGCGCCATGCGCCGCGCGGTGATTGCCGCTTTAAAATAGTGAGAGATGCAGGCATCACTACGGAAATACGTTGTTTTGTCATTCTGAGCGAAGCGAAGAATCTCTCTTCGATTTAAGTGCGAGCAAAAAACGAAGAGAGATTCTTCGCTTCGCTCAGAATGACATCGGCTTGGGTGCAGGCGCAGTCCGCCTAAACTGCGGAGTATCGTTGCGATCCAGTAGCCAGTAGGGCATCCACGGGCTGAAGCCTGTGCCACACAATCTTATGATTCAGCCTGACTTCAAATCGTTCTGCAAACTGGCGCGGCAGGGAAATCTCGTGCCGGTCTATGACACCTTCACGGCGGATACGCTGACGCCGGTCTCCGCTTATCTGCGCTTGGCGCACAACGCGCGTTACGCGTGCCTGCTGGAGAGCGTGGAGGGCGGAGAGAAAATCGCGCGTTACACGTTTGTCGGCGCGAACCCGAGCGAGGTATTTCGCTATGTGAACGGCGCTTGCGTTCTGGAAAGCGACAGCCGCACCTCGTGGGTGCAGGAGAACCCGCTCGACTACCTACGCAACCGCGTGGAGCGCTATCGTCCGGTACGCGTGCCGGGACTGCCGCCGCTGGTGGCCGGCGCCATCGGATATTTCGCGTACGACATGGTGCGGCTCATCGAGCGCATTCCCGACACGACGCGCGACGACGTCGGCATGGACGACGCGGTAATGATGTTTTTTCTGGGCCTGGTGGTGTTCGATCACGTCCGCCACCGGGTGTGGATCGTGCGCAACGTGTTTACCGATGGCGAGGGCAGCCTGCGCGCGAAATACAACCAGGCCGTGCGCGAAATTCGCACCACGCGCCGCCGCCTGGACATCTCCGCCGCCGCCGAACGCCCGCGACGCAGAAAACCGCGCCCGCTGAAGGTGACTTCCAATTTCACGCGCGCCAAATTCATGGCCGCGGTGGAGAAGTCCAAGGAATATATTCGCGCGGGAGATATTTTTCAGGTGGCCGTCAGCCAGCGCTTTTCCGCGGAAACCGACGCGGACCCGTTTGAGATTTACCGCTCGCTGCGCGTGGTGAATCCCTCGCCCTACATGTATTTTCTGAAGCTGAACGATCTGGCCGTCGTAGGAAGCTCGCCCGAGATGCTGGTGAAGGTCCAGGGACGCAACGTGTTTTACCGGCCCATTGCCGGCACGCGCCCGCGAGGCGCGGATGAAAAAGAGGACGCGGCGCTGGAAGCCGAGCTGGCCGCCGATCCCAAGGAACAGGCCGAGCACATTATGCTGGTGGACCTCGGGCGCAATGACCTGGGCCGCGTGTCGGAGTACGGCACGGTGACGGTTGAGAAGCTGATGTTCGTCGAGCGGTACTCGCACGTGATGCATCTGGTGTCCAGCCTGCGCGGATACTTGCGTGAAGACGTGGACTGTTTCGACGCGCTGGCCGCCTGTTTCCCGGGAGGGACGCTTTCCGGTGCGCCAAAAGTACGCGCGATGGAAATCATTGACGAACTCGAGCCCACCCGCCGGGGCATCTACGCCGGAGCGATTCTGTATCTCGACTTTTCTGGGAATCTCGATTCGTGCATCGCCATTCGCACCATGGTGGTGAAAAAGGGAGTCGCGTACGTGCAGGCCGGCGCGGGACTCGTTGCGGATTCCGTGCCGGAGAAGGAATACACCGAGACGGTGAACAAGGCGCGGGCGCTGCTTACGGCGCTGGAAATCGCGCACAGCGGGCTCGATCCAGCGCCCGGCGGGCCGAAGTCGAAAGTTCGCAAGAAATAATCCAACTCGCGATCCCGGTTTTGTCATTCTGAGCGAAGCGAAGAATTCCTCTCCGTTCTTTGCTCGCGCTTAAATCGAAGAGAGATTCTTCGCTTCGCTCAGAATGACAGCGCCTTTAATTTTTTGCAGCCTGTGAAGCTCGCGCTACTTGATCAATCCGCCGCGCCGGTTTTCCCCGGGTGAATGATCAGTTTCTGCACGCGCCAGTTGGAAGTTTCTGCTGCGTAAATCACATTGTCCGATGCGCAGGCCAGTTGGTGGGCGCCGGAAAACTGCTTGAGCTGGCGGCCCGACCGTCCGATCACGCCAAGAACTTTTCCATCGAGCGAAACTTTAAAAATTCTTCCTGGGAACGTGGTTTCGCCGATGTACAGCACCTGGTTCTTGCCCGGCGTGATGCAGATGGAATTGGGGGCGCCGAGCACGGCGGCAAGGCGCTCGCCGGTCGGCGTCGCGCCGTTCACGGCGTGCGTGCCGGGCACAGGCGGCACGTCAATCGTAAACATGCGCAGGAATTTTCCATCGGTGTCGAAGACTTGCACGCGGCGGTTGCTGCGATCGCCGACGTACAGATTGTCGTTGCGGTCGGCGACGATAGCGTGCGGCAGGCGGAACTGTCCAGGCTCAGCGCCTTTGTCTCCCCAGGATTTTACCCAGTCGCCGTTCTTGTCATACTTCGCCACGCGCGAATTGACGTAGCCGTCGGTGATAAAAATATCGCCGTTAGAATCCCAGGCCACATCGGTGGGCTGGCGAAACAGGCCGTCGATGGCGGGCAGCGGTGGATTCGGATGTCCCCAGGGCTTGGTGTCATCTTCCGCGCCTTCGAGCCGCCGGCCGAATACCCACACGACGCGGCCCGCTTGATTGAACTTGATGATCATGTCCGAGCCTTTGTCGATGGCCCAGATGTTGTCATCCTTATCGATGCGCACACTGTGAGCTTCCGACCAGGCGTAGAGGCCCTTGCCGATTTCGCGGATATACGTGCCGTCCGGTCCGAACTCAAAAAGCTGTGCCGCTGCCGGAGCATAGGCCGGACCGTTCGCGCTGTTGGAGCGCGTGAAGACGAAGACGTGGCCCTTGGAATTGACAGCCACGCCGGGCACTTCGCCGAAATTCATTCCCGGCGGAAGCTTGAAGAAATCGGGAACGGAATCGAAGGCAAGTTCCGGCACATTTTGCTGCGCGAATAGCGGCGCCGCGAAGAGCAGGGCTAGCATGCAGAGACAAATTTTCAGCTTCATCGAGAACCTCCCAATTGGAAAAATCTGATTGCTTTCGGATCGTGGCCGCGAGACTACGCTGTGATCAGGCGGGTGTCAATCCGAGGTGGCACAGGCTTCAGCCTGTGGATTTTTGAGAGGGATCTGCGTTTCCGCGATACTGAGGCAAAAACAGTTCTGAGTTTTTCTGCGGGATGTGAAGTCTCTGCTGCTGGCAGCCACTATTTTTTCTGAGTGTTGTTCAATACGGAGTCAGGAATGATGAGCCTTTCGACCGGGCGGCCGCCGATGATATGCGAGTCAATGATTTCGTCCACATCCCCGGCGGTCACTCCGCCGTACCAGACAGCGTCGGGATAGACCACCACCGTCGGGCCTACTTCACACTGCTCCAGGCACCCGGACTTGTTGGCTCGCACTTTGTCTCCGGGAATTCCGCGCTGCTTCAGCGTTTCCTTGAAGAGGCCGTGAAGCTCGGCATTGCCCGTGGGATTGCAGCAGCCGCGCGGATTGCCTTCGGGGCGTTGGTTGGTGCAGATGAAAATGTGTTTTTCAAACTTGGCCATGGACTTCCTTGAAATATTCGCTGCGGTCTTGAATCACCAGTTCATTGTACATGGCCGGGTGGGGCCGCGCTTGATTGACGCACAGCGCCGCAACGCCGTGCGACTCAAATTCGCCTCCCCGGTAAATTCGTGTAATATTAGATTTTCAGGGAATCGCGGCCCATCGGGCGGCCGCTGCCAGCGGGAGCACAACATGAAGTCGCACTCCATCCGAGCCATTGCCATTGCCACATTTTTACTGGGGTTCGCCGTTGCCGCGGTGGCGCGGGCGCAGCAGGAGCCGCAGAAGCGCGGCCCATCGACGCCCGAAGAGCGGACCCGGGCCGTTAAAGTGGCGCACGCACTGGAAGACGATCCGCTCGCCAAGGACGCCAAGGACAATCGCGAATGGGTGATCCAATGGATCGTCGACATTCCCGACATCACCGTGAATGTCTGCTTCGATTATTTTGGCAAGATGCCCAATCCGCCGCGCGGACATTCCCGGGAAATCGCCCGGCAAATGATCATCTCGAGCGCGGCGTTCATGATCGAGCATCCCGACAAGGTGAAGGACGAGCAGGCCATTGCCACCGCCGGACTGCTCGGTTCGTTGAAAGCTTACCAGTCGATTCTGAAGGGCGATCCGGATTCGCGCTGGCCGTACATGGATAAAATCGTGCAGATGCGCGACCAGGGCAAGCTCGACGATTTCGTTTCCGACACCCGCCGCAAGTGCGCGCAGGATGGAGAAGAGCCGGACCCGGACACGATGCGGGCGGCTCGTTGAGTTGTCCCGCCCATCTTGCGACTTTATAATTAACAGTTCCAGGTATCGTCCGCTAGACGGCGGTGTGTATACGTGCCGCCCAGCGAATGATGGCCCGGATAAAAAACTGAGTTCGCCAAAATGATTCTGCTTCTCGACAACTACGATTCGTTCACCTACAACCTCGCGCAGTTCCTCGGCCAGTTGGGAGAAAAACTCGAGGTGGTGCGCAACGATCAGATCACACTCGATCAGATCGCCGCAAAGAAACCCAAGCGCATCGTGATTTCTCCGGGACCGGGCACGCCGGACGACGCGGGAATTTGCGTGGATGTGATCCGGCGATTTTCCGGGCAGATTCCCATCCTGGGTGTTTGCCTTGGGCACCAGGCGATCGGGCAGGCGTTCGGCGGCAAGGTAATCGGCGCGCCGGAAATCATGCACGGCAAGACCAGCCGCATCCATCATGATGACAGAACGATTTTCAAGGGCTTGCCGCAGGATTTTGTGGCCACGCGCTATCACTCGCTGATCGTCGAGGAAAAATCGTTTCCTGCCGATCTGGAAATTTCCGCGCGCACCGGCGATATCGTCATGGGGCTACGCCACCGCACCATGAACGTGGAGGGTGTGCAGTTCCATCCCGAATCCGTGCTCACCGAGACAGGCATGCAACTGCTCCGCAATTTTCTTGCGCTTTAGGGTTGCCGGCTTTACGGCTTTTTCATCGCAGGGCAGAGTTCCTTATATTCACACCAGTTGCACAGCGGCGTCACCTGAGTGGGAAATGACGTTGCGGCCTCGATTCGCTCGATCAGGCCGAGCGTATTCCGTTTGACCTTCTCCAGTTGTTCCGGCGCCTTGGTAATCACGATTTCCCGGTCGAACGCGAGGTAGTGCCAGATCAGGCTGATTCGGCGGGTCTCGGGCCAGCGGTGGCGGATGGCGATTTCGTAAAGCGCGAGCTGCACATCGTTGTCAATCTGCTCGGCATTCGGCAGCCGGCGGGAAGTTTTGTAATCGTGAATTTCCAGCGTGCCGTCCTTGTTGCGCGCCAGGCGGTCGATGATTCCGCGCATGTCGTGCTGTTCGGAAATCGGAAACAGGAATTTCTCTTCGAGTTCCAGCGTGGTGGACTGCGTAAAGGGATGAAAAGTCCAGTGGTAGTCCATCAGCATCTTGCGGCCGAGTTCCAGATAAGTTTGGGCGGTCACCCTCGCTCGTACGATCCGCAGGTCCGGCGAAAAGCCCTCGTCCCATTTTTCCTGGAAACATTTCATCAGATCATCGATCGAGGCAATCTGCCCGTCGCGGGCATCGGCGTAGAGTTTTTCCAGGGCGCGATGCACGGAATCGCCGAGATGCAGTTCGATGCTACGGATGGGCGAAGGAATTTCGTCGATGTAGCGAAACTTGTACTTTTGCGGGCACTGCTGGTACGACGCTAGTTTGGAATGTGAAAAGCTTGGCATGTTCGTGGTGTACGTTCGCGGAAGATGATTATTCTCTGGACCGCTCGGCGCGGTCAAGCTGGGGCGTTCTGCGGATAGTTGGTCGGCCCCCTTCGGATGCCCGCCTGAAGGCGGGCGCTACACGAACTCTGAACTCTACGTGCGCGTCGAGAATTCAATGAGCGCGTTGAGTTTTTGGAGCGCCGCGCCGGAATCGATGGATTGCGCGGCGATCAGCGCGCCTTCGAGAAAATCGGCGGCGCGGCCCGCGGCCACGATCGCGGCGGAGGCATTGGCCGCGACGATGTCACGCCGGGGACCCTTTTCACCGGCAAGGATCGAGCGGATCAGCGCCGCGTTGTTAGCTGCGTCGCCGCCGGCGATGGCTTCGAGCGGCGCACGATCCAAGCCGAAATCTTCGGGCGTGACTTGAATCAATTGCACCGCCGTGTGGCGCACGTCGCCCACGGTGGTTTCGCCGGACAGCGAGATTTCATCCAGGCCGCCCGCGCCGTGAACGACGAAGGCGCGCTCGACATCCAGTTCGCTCAGCACCAGCGCCACTTTCTCCACCACCTTATCGGAAAAAACTCCGGCTACCTGCGCGCGCGCTCCGGCCGGATTGGTGAGCGGGCCGAGCAAATTGAACGCAGTGCGCCCCAGACGCCGCCGCGCCGGCATGGCATGCCGCATCGCCGTGTGCAGTGCGGGCGCGAAAAGAAATCCGATCCCGATCTCGCGAATCGCCGCGCCGACGCGCTCCGGCGCAACGTCCAGCGAAACTCCCAGGGCTTCCAGCACATCGGCGGAGCCGCATTTGGAGGAGATCGAGCGGTTCCCGTGTTTGGCAATGCGCACGCCCGCGCCGGCGGCAACGAATGCCGCAGCGGTGGAGATGTTGAATGTGCCGGAAGAATCGCCGCCGGTGCCGCAGGTGTCCACCAGCAATTCATCGGGCCGCGTGCCGTCGGCAAAGACCGGCGTCACCTGCCGCCGCATGGCGCGCGCGAAGCCGACCAGCTCTCCGACGGTTTCGCCCTTGGCGCGCAGAACGGTGAGCAGAGCGACGATGGCCTCCTCATCCGCGCGACCGGACAGAATTTCTTCCATCGCCAGTTCGGCTTCCTGGCGCGAAAGGTCCGAGCCGCTCTCTACCTTTTTGATCAGTGCGCGCAACATTCGAGAGGCAACTCCTCGGAGTGTCCCGGATCTGGAATCGTACGCGTGGTTGTCAAGTCGTGGAAGCCTTCCGGCGGGGGCGACGGACGAGTTCGCCCTGGCAATTCGGGCAAATGTTCCGCATGGCCGCCGAACAATCTGCGCAAAACGTGCATTCATACGAGCAGATCGCGGCCTCCGAATCGCCTGCCAGCCGCCGGCCGCAGCGTTCGCAGGCGGATTTCATCTGCAAGCTCACAGAGTCCCTTTCACCTTGCCCGGTTCGAGCGTTCCCTATAAACTCTAAAGTTTCTAATGTAGCTAAATTCTAGCACTGATGGACGGACGATGAAGATCCACGAATATCAGGCGAAAGAAATCTTCCGGCGGTTCGGAGTTCCCACTCCGCGCGGAGAAATGGTGACCACGCCCGATCAGGC
>Ga0209168_10001421_pt1 | contig 18825 bp, 12 predicted proteins | sample Coa_R1_FD_187156 | JGI IMG/M metagenome (GOLD analysis project Ga0209168, IMG submission 187156) | Surface soil microbial communities from Centralia Pennsylvania, which are recovering from an underground coalmine fire - Coalmine... | ecosystem: Environmental > Terrestrial > Soil > Unclassified ... | reverse complement strand
TTCTCCCGAGTGATCGACAACTCCGTGATCTCGCTGGAAAACATCTACCGGCATCTGGAAATGGGTGCCGCACCCATGATCGCCGCTGAGGTCGGAGGAGCAGAGGTCAACCTGGCAGTACTTGCAGCAACTCTGGTTGACGTGGTTGACTTCTTCCCGGTCACTTTTCTTTATGGCGTCAGCAAGTTTCTATTCTCCGCGCTGGCTCTAGCATTTTGCCTCTCACTGCTCGCATCATTTGTTGTTGCGATGACGGTAATTCCGCTGTTCTGCTCGCGTTTTCTTAAAGCGATGCCGCACGCGGCTGGACATAAAAAAGAGGGAGAGCACCCGGAATATGAAGTCGAGCCCACTGTGCCGACCGATCACAGTCGCTGGAATCGCTTCAACGCCGCTTTCAACCGCTCCTTCAACCGAGGGCTCGACTTCTACGAGATCTGGGTGCGCCGCGCCGTGCAGCGCCCCACGCTTACGGTCGCTGTCCTGAGCGGTTTGTTTGTTCTCAGTATTGCGATCTACCCTTTGCTCGGGCTGGCTTTTTTCCCCCAGACCGATGCTGGTCAGTTCACCATTAACCTGAAAGTTCCCACCGGAACGCGCATTGAAGTCACGGAACAATATGTGGCAAAGGTCGAAGACCTGATCAAGCACGAGATTGATCGGAATGACCTGAAGATGGTCGTCTCCAACTTGGGCGTCGTTCCCGACTTCTCCTCTCTGTACACCACCAACGCCGGCCCATATACCGCCACGGTTCAAGTTCAATTGCAGGAAGATCACCGGGTCAGCAGCTTCGATTACATGGACCGCGTCCAAAAAGCGATGTCCCGTGACTTCCCGGACGTTCGCACATTCTTCTCCAGTGGATCAATGGTCGATGCAGTACTCAACATGGGTATGCCGGCGCCGATTGATGTGCAGGTTAGCAGCCCCAGCCTGCATCAGATCTACGGTGTGGCGCAGGACCTCGCGGGGAGAATCCGAAACCTGCCAGGCGTCGGAGAGGTTTACATTCCGCAGGACATGAACTATCCGGGCATTCGTCTCGACGTGGATCGCGTGCATGCGGCTGAGTTGGGCCTGACACAGAAGGATGTCGTCAATAGCGTCATCACCGCCCTAAACTCGAACTACATGATTGCGCCCAATTATTGGGTCGATCGCAAGAGCGGTAACGATTACTACCTCACAGTGCAATATTTCGAACAGGGCAAAGCCGCTATCCACAACACAATTGACTTGACCAACATTCCGCTGCGCGCTCCGAACCTCCCGAAGCCGACAACCCTGGATAGCGTGGTTAGCATCAAGAACATCCAAACTCCGACCGAGGTCGATCATTATCAAATTCAGCGTGTGATGGACGTTTATGTAACTCCGTCCGGAGAGGACTTGGGTGGCGTTCGCACCAAGATCGAAAAGATCCTAAAAGACACGCCGCGACCCGAGAACGTTCGCGTGAACCTGCGCGGCATGGTCCAGGGGATGCAAGCTTCGTTCAGCAGCTTTGCCCTTGGCTTCCTGCTCTCGTTTTTGCTGCTGTACCTGATCCTGACGGCGCAGTTCAAATCTTTCATCGATCCACTACTCATCATGCTGGCGATCCCGATGGGCTTCGTCGGAGTCCTGGTGATACTTCCCCTCACGCACAGCACGTTGAATGTCATGTCGCTGATGGGCGTGCTGATGCTGGTTGGTATCGCGGATTCCAACAGCATTTTGATCGTTGACTTCGCTCACAACCTAAAACAACAGGGTTTGTCCCCGGTTGACGCTGTGATCACCGCATGCCGCGTGCGCTTGCGGCCGATTTTGATGACCTCACTCGCGACCATCATCGGAATGATCCCGATGGCTCTCAAACTAGGCACCGGAGCGGAGCAGTACGCCCCCATGGCGAAGGCCATTATTGGAGGATTGACTAGTTCCGTGTTTCTGACCATCTTCATCGTTCCCGCTGCCTATCTACTGGTATACGGAAAAAAGAATAAGCAGGCCACGAACAATGCTTCGCCGGAGACCGCAAGATGAACCAGAAGCTCAGCACAATCATGAGGGTTCATCCTCTTCTACTCTGCGCGGCCATGTCGTTAGCTTGGCCATTTGCCCAATCCTATGCGCAAGTCGCCGCCGAATCGACTGCGGCGCAAAACCTGCCTTCAGCCCCCCAGCCTCAGGCCTCGTCGCCCGTGATCGCACAGGTGATCGCGCAGAAGACTGCCAGTGCAAACTTGGCGCTCCTACCGGGCCAGGCGACTGAACCGCAGAGCGCCACTCCTGCAGCCTCACAAACTCAGCCTGGGCAAGCTCCGTCTGCCACCATGCGCCTGACCCGCATGCAGGCGGAACAACTCGCGCTCAGAAACAATCCCCGCATCAGCGTGGGACGTCTGCTCGCTCTTGCTCAACACCAGGTTTATCGCGAGACCCGCGCAGCGGTGCTCCCGAATTTCAACGGCAACATCACTGCGGTGGATGCCGACGAAGGAAGCCGCATTGGCGCAGGAGCTCTGAACGCGCCTCGTCTGCTTGAGCACGCTGGCGCCGGAGTTACCCTCAGTCAGCTCATCACCGATTTCGGACGAACTTTCAACCTGGTGTCTTCTTCAAAACTGCAAGAAAAGGCGCAGAACGCGAATTCGTTGGCGACCACTGAGGATATCGTTTTGGCTACGGACCAGGCGTTCTACAACGCACTGCAGGCACAAGCTTTACTGAAAGTGGCAGAGCAAACCGTAACCACCCGCCAGTCCGTGCAACATCAGGTTGACGTGCTGACTCAGAATAAATTGAAGTCGAACCTGGATTTGACTTTTGCCGAGGTGAACTTATCCCAAGCCAAGCTCTTGTTTCTCGACGCCCAGAATAATGTCAATTCGACCGTCGCTGTCTTGACTGCGATTTTGGGCTTTGACAAACAAGTCCAGTACGAATTGACTGACGAGGAGACCCAATTGCCCGCGCCGCCGCCGGACGTCGACGTTCTCATCACGACAGCCTTGCAGCAGCGGCCCGATCTCCAAGCGCTCAACTACAGCCAGCAGGCGTCGGAGAAGTTCCGTCGCGCTCAGCGCGATCAGTTCTTTCCCACGATCAGTGCACTCGGCATCGCCGGTGTAACTCCAGTTCGTCCTGACTGTTTTGGCGGCTGCTTCCCCAACTACTTCATCTCGAGCTGGTACGGCGCCATTGGCGTGAACATGAGCGTTCCAATCTTCAATGGCTTTCTCTATAGCGCGCAGGCGTCAGAAGCCAATTACCGTGCGAAAGCGGCCGCAGAAAATACGCGCGATTTACGCGACCAGGTTGTGCGTGACGTTCGTACCGCCTGGCTCACAGCCAATACGTCATTCCAGCGGGTGGGCGTAGCTGCGGAGCTCGCCAAAGAGGCCGACCTGAGTCTGACGCTTGCCCAAGGCCGCTACAACCTGGGTCTCGGTTCGATCGTCGAACTCAGTCAGGCACAGTTACAACAGACGGATGCCGCCATCGGCTACGTCAACGCTCAATATCAGTATCGCCTTTCTCTCTCAACGCTGAACTTTGAGATTGGAATGCAGCCCTGAAGGATCAGATCGGATAAACGCCGGGTCCATAATGAAGCGTCTGGGCTAGTCCCCTGCCACCGCAATGCGTGATTCCGGCCAATTCCCGCTGTGAGGCTCGTCACATCCCACTGTCCGTCGCCTCCTTACAATCCAATCGATTGCACTAATAGAGGTCCGCGCTTAATTTGCCGGTCCGCCAAATGAGGTCCGTATGGCCACGCAATTCCTTTCCTGCAGTTCATGCCATAAGAGATTTCCAACCCACCAAAAACTCTTCGAGACTCTCTACGAATTTCATCGACTTGGTGCAGGAAACTGTCCTGCCTGCAGCGGACCACGAGAACTTCATATCACCTTGGATTTTCAACTAGGCGACGGCGACAGCGCCTTCAACGTTGTTTCCGCGCTCCTTCCCGATAGGCTCGACTCATGGCTGGGTCAAGAGGAAGAAGAAGTCACCCTCTACCCTTTCTTAGTGACGCTACAGCGAGTAGGCGACAATCGCCGGTTCTGCTGGATGCCCTACTGGCACGTCACAGGGAAAGACGCTCGCTTCGGGCAGCATGCCATCTGCCTCGATCAATCGCAGTTTGAGAGCTTGATTAATCAGGCGCGCGAAAAAACTCACGAGCCGGAACAAGAACTCGCGGCTGTTTAGGGACAGGCCGCCTTCTCGACTTCAGTCCCCGACTACGGCTTGATCTGCCAGACCGTATCGAGGACCGTTCCATCCACCCACTTCACCACCGCAACCGGTCGACCGCTGCGCTTCAGCTTTTGAGGCCTACCGCCGCAAATGCATTCGACCTCTCTTTTAATCTCGCCGATTGTCCGAATCGGCAACTTCGAGCCCTTCACTGCATCGACTAAATCCTGTCGCAGCGGGTTAATTGCTATCCCGCGCTCAGTAACAACCACATCAATCAACTCGCCCGGACCGCAAAGGGTTGTGACCTCATCCACGATGACGGGAATTCGATCGCGGAAAGACGGCACCGCCAGAATCGTGCAGCCCGCAGCTAGACAGTTCTGCCAGCCGCCGATTCCATGAAGGAGCCTTCCGTCCGAATGTGTTACGACGTTTGCGTTGAAATTCGTATCGATCTCGGTTGCTCCCAGCACAACCGCATCAATGATCGACGCAAAGTTGCCTTTGCCGTGATAGTTGTAAGACGTAAACGGCGAAGTCGCCACGTGACGCGGATTATTGGCGAGCGACTGCACACCACTGAGATCGAATGTCTGCCCGTCAAGAATGTAGTCGGTGAGCCCTTCCTCTAATAGTTCGACCAGATACTTGGTCGAGCCTCCGCGGACAAACCGGGCTTTCACTCCCGCCTGCTTCATCATCTGTTTCAAACAACTGACGAATGCCAGCGCGATCCCGCCGGAGCCCGCTTGGAACGAGAACCCGTTGCGCATGATGCCGGCGTCCCGTAGAAATCGCGCCACGAATTCAGCGATCCGCAGACGATCTGGCGACCGCGTGATTTGCGTTGTCCCTGAAACAATCTTTGCAGGATCGCCGATCGAATCCACCTCGACCACGTAATCCACATTGTTGCCCTGGATCTGCCATGGGACACACGGGAACGGAACCACATTGTCGGTCACGACAATTACATGATCCGCGTAAATCGAATCGGCCAGTGCGAATCCCAACGATCCACAAGCCGACTTCCCATGCGATCCTTCACTATTTCCAAATGGATCGGCTGTCGGGGCGGCTATGACGGCAATGTCGATGTGCACTTCCCTATCCTGGATCGCCTGCCACCGTCCGCCGTGAGACCGCAAAACGCCCATGCCGCGCATCTTGCCCTGAGTGCAGTAATCGCCGAGTGGCCCGTTCATGCTCCCCTCGATGTGATCGATGACGCGTGCCTCCATCAATTCGATCGCGCTTTTCTGACAGGGAAAGGATGCGCTCGGAAACCACACGAGATCTCTGACGCCCAATTTCGCAGCCGCTTCCAACGCCATCATGCCGACGAGGTCCCCGTCTCGCAGATGATGATGGGACGAGATCACCATGCCGTCCCGCAATCCGCATTTTTGCAGTGCGGCAGCAAGATCACTTACGCGTTTGTCGCCATTCGCAGGATAGTCAGCCGCCGTTCGTATCGGAGGGCTAGCCTTGGCGCCCGTGGGGCGATACTTTCCAACTCCCATAAACGGATATTGCAGATGACCGTTCACTAGCTCCGGAACCATCCGGCCCACGGCGTTTTCGACAACCCCAGATTTCTCGATTACCGGCATATAGGTTCTTTCCTCAATCTCACTGCGTCAGCCCCATGGCCTTCGCCCGTCCAACCAATTTCAGAGCTCTTTCGACCACCGGAGGATCGATCATCTTTGAGCCCAGACTGACCACACCCAAACCCTTATCCTGCGCATCTTTGTACGCAGCAACAATCCTCTCCGCCTTTTCGATCTCACCCGTTGTGGGAGCAAACGCTTCATGGATGATCGGGATCTGAACAGGATGCACACAGCCCATTCCTTCGAAACCCATGCCTCGGGAAACTATTCCCCACGCGCGCAGCCCCTCCAGATCACCGACATCCCCAAAGACCGAATCGATGGCCTGCAAGTGAGCAGCGTGCGCCGTGTTTACAAGTCGCTGCCTCGCATAGAGGGACTCCGCTCCGCTGAGAGTCTTGACCACACCAAGATCGGCCGTGTAATCCTCGAGGCCGATCGTCAAAGCCACAATTCGATCGCTCGCCGCTGCTATTGCAAAAACATTCTCAATGCCGATGGCTGATTCGAGAATCGGCATCAACCAGATCGGGCGCGTAATGCCATAGTCGGCCTGAATCTCCTTCGCTCGCCGTCCCACTTCGACGACTTGTTCGGGATGCTCCACCTTCGGAATGAGAATCAGATCCGGAGACTCGGGCACAATCTCGTCTAAATCTTTCAATCCAAGTGGAAGTTGATTGATGCGGACCATGCGCTCGCACTGCATGAAATCGACGGCTCGGAGCACGTTGCGAACCAGTAATCGCGCAGCGTCCTTTTCATTGGGATGAACCGAATCCTCCAGGTCAAGAATTACGCCATCCGCTCCGTGCAGCCCAGCATTGATGAAATACTTGGGCTCGCTACCTGGCACGTACAGTCTCGACCGCCGTAGCCGGTCTCGCGTCGAGGGCTCCGGCATCCTGATCTGCTCCGGCAGGACGCGCGTGCCTTCCCCAATTCCGGCGCGACGCACGGCCGCTTCAATCCGCGCCGAGATCACAAACGGCAACGCCCCTTCATCTCTGATATCGACGACGGCGTGCCGCACGCCCAGAGCTTCCAGCGTTTCTTCCGCCTGGCGGCGGATCGAGTCGCCGTAATACGGTTGCACTCTCGATTCCAGATGGACATCGATTCCACCAGCATCGCGTAGCTCAACCCGTACGTGAAGGTCGGAACGGATCTCCGTCCCCGAGTGTCCTGCTTCCCCGATGCGTGATTCCGTCGCAATTGTCATAAAGATCAGAGTTAAAAAATCAAAAACAAAGCCTATCGCCTGCTCCCAGCCAATTCTTGCAATCCGGATCGTTCGCTCGGTGCGTTCTGCTGCCTCAACTCCGCCAGGATGGCATCCGTCATTTGAACCGTGCTGGCCGCTCCTTGACTGATTGCCTTAGCTCCGCCCGGAATGCGCATCATGTCGTACGTGCGCACGTTCCCCTCTTTCACGACGGCTGCAATTGCCTCCCGGATACGCCGGGCTTTCTCGACTTCGCCAATGTGCTCCAACATCATTACAGCGGAAAGAAACATAGCGATCGGATTCACGATTGGCGGATCGAGTTCCGCGTACTTCGGAGCCGAGCCGTGCGTCGGCTCGAACACCGCAACTTCGTCTCCGATGTTGCCCGAGGCGGCGAACCCTAATCCCCCAATCAAACCTGCAAATGCGTCAGAAATCACATCGCCGAACAAATTCGACGCCACGACCACGCCATACTCTTCCGGATTCTTCGTCAGCCACATGGTTTGAGCATCGATATTGGTCGACCACAGCGCGATCGCTGGATATTCCTTCGCAACGGCCTTTGCTTCTTCTTCCATCAAGCCCGATGTCTCGCGCAACACGTTAGGCTTCTCACAGATCGTCACTGACTTGTATCCGTATTTCTTGGCCCATTCGAATGCTGCGCGGCAAATCTTTCTGGCCGCAGTTCGCGTGATGATTCGGACTGAAATCGCCAGATCGGCTCCGGGCACATTGGCAAAGGGCTTGAATTTGGAGTGAGTGGCAAGAGCGGCGCGGACTTGATCTGGAGGATTTGTCCACTCAACTCCAGCGTAAAGTCCCTCGGTGTTTTGCCGGAAAACAACCACGTTGACCAACGGCTCTTCAAACCCGCCACCCGCTTTTTTACGAATAAAGTTCAGCGGATTGCCCGGAAACGAGATGCACGGACGAATGCAGGTATCAAGGTGGAACCTTTGCCGCATGGTCACAATTGGACTGAAATACGAATAGCCCTTGCCTTTGAGCTCTGGTTTGAGTTCGGCTTCAGCCTGCTTCTTGGGCTTGGAGGTGATAGCGCCAAACAGCCCCAACTTATGCTTGGCAAGCAGTTCAACCGTACGCTCGGGTAGCGCATTTCCCTCACGGCACCAGCAATCCCAGCCGATGTCGGCGTGAACGTACTCGGCATCGAAATTGACCGCCTTCAGCACTCGCAAGGCTTCAGGCAGAACCTGATTGCCGATTCCGTCTCCCGGCATCGTTACTACTGTATGTTTGGCCATAACTGCTTTTCTCCTCAAACCAGAACTGTCTGCTTCTGCTCGAGTCCGAGCTTCTTCGCGACCAGATTCTCCGCCCCGCCTGCAATAACAAGGGATTGCGGAACTGTCCCCAGCACCGGAAAGACGAATTTTTCACCTCGCCATATCGCTGTGCTGGAGGTGAAATCGATATCTACCTTCTCGCCCGGAATGATCGTCTTCTGTTTTGCCTTGATCTCGGCGGCCAACTGCTCGCGCAATCGTTTCACTAATTCCGGAACCTCGATGCACAAAAATCCGTTGTTGTATGCGTTGCGCAGGTAGGTCTGTGAGAAACTCCCCGCGATCACCAGCGGGAGGCCCTTTGCTTTCAGGCAGGTGACAGCTTGCTCACGGCTCGATCCTGTGCCGAAGTTGAATCCGCCCACCACTACGTCGCCGGCTTTGGCCCGCTGTGCAAACTGGGGATCGTAATTTTCCATGACCACTCGTGCCATCATCTCGGGCGTCATGTCGTCGCGGTAGGTATAGTCCTTTCCGTAGATGGCGTCCGTGTTTACGTTATCCACGGGCATGAAGACCATCCGTCCCTGTAGCTTCGCAGGAAAGCCATGCAGGATCTCGACCCGCTCGCTGGTTTGCGCACGCGACGTGAACTCTTGATAGTTCTTCTGCAGTTCGCTCTGCGCAAACTCACGCGGACCGGTGATGTAGCCTGCGATGGCCGATGCAGCCACCACTTCGGGACTTCCCAGGTAACATTGCGCTTCGCGCGATCCCATACGGCCCTTGAAGTTTCGGTTTGTGGCCGAGATGCCGACTTCACCCTTTTCGAGCAGTCCGGTTCCCAGTCCGATACATGGCCCGCAACTGGGCGGAAGCGGAGTCGCTCCCGCATGCAGCAAAGTTCGCCATACGCCTTTCTGCTCGGCTTCATGCTGCACCCATGCACTGGCCGCCCCAATGTAGAATTGCACGCCGTGGGCGACCTGTTTGTCTTTCAACACTCGCGCCGCGGCCTCGAGATCTTCCAATCGGGAGTTCACACAGGAAACTAAATATGCTCGCTGGATCGCGATCTTTTTCTTCGTTATCTCGGACAGCGACTGCATTGTCTGCACCTTGTCAGGTCCGGAGACATGTGGAGTAATCTGGCTCAGATCAAGCGTGATGCGCGCTGCATAGCTTGCCCCCGCATCGGGCCGCGGCGGATTCTTACTCCAGGCATCGATTTCCCCTGGCTTGATACGCTCGATTCCCTGCTCTTCAAGCCGAGATTGCATCGCCCGCAAGTAGTGAACAGTGACGTCGTCCACAGGGAACCAGCCAACGATCGGCCCCCATTCCGTGCTCATGTTCGCAATCGAGAATCGGGCGTCCATCGAGAGACTCGCCACGCCCGGCCCCGAGAATTCGATAGCAGCGTTCAGTGCTTCGTCGTGGTTGTACAGTCCGCAAAGAGTGATGATGACATCTTTGCCGCTGACGCCTTCCTGGAGTTGGCCCTCCAGTACTACTTGAATTGTTCGCGGGATCTGCCACCAGAATTCCCCGGTCGCCCAAACGGCCGCCGCATCCGTCCTCACGATCGGCGTGCCAATCGCTCCCAGCGCACCGTACATATTGGAATGCGAGTCGGAAGCCACGACAAACGCACCCGGCACGACATAGCCTCGCTCAACCATGATTTGGTGCCCGATCCCTGAACCGGCGGGAAAGAAATCGATGCGATGCTCGCAGGCGAACGCTTCGATGGAGCGATATTTCTTGAGATTTGGCTCATCGTGATTCTGAATGTCGTGGTCCAAAGCAAAGACGAGTTGCTTGGGATCGGCAATCTTCTTAGCCCCGATCGCCTTGAACTTGCTCATCACCGCCGAAGTGTTGTCGTGGGTCAGAACATGAAAAGGCCGAACGGAAATGAAGTCTCCCGCGTGTAAAGGGCGATTCGGGCCTTCGGCAAGGTGTGCCTGCGCGATCTTTTCTACGATTGTCTGAGGCATAGGATCTCCCTGGACTGGCAATTCCACTCGGTCCGACAAAGCGCTTACGCCAATAACCGCTTTCGACTGCCTCGGCGAACGGTCCGCTTCGTCTTGGCCTTCGGCTTGGCTGGCTTTACTCTCCGAACGTCAGATTCCATCAGAACCATCAGGTCGCTAACGGAACCCACCCGTTCCAGATTCCAGACTGTCTCCTTCACTCGCTTTTGCGCGCCCGTCGACAGCACACCTTCGGCCAGCACTGCAAACTTCTCTTCTACTTCCTGATCGGTTAACGGATTTCGCGGATCGCCTTTGGGATAATCCAATTGTTTGCTGAATGAACGTCCATCACTGGTATCAATACGCACGATTACCCTCTGTAGCGCTGGAAATACTTTTTCGATTTCAGGATCCGCCACCACTTCGACCTTCTGTAGCTGCGCTCGAATCCTCGGATCCATAATCTTTTCCATGGTGAACTGGGCGGGCGAAACCTGCCGTTCCGCCAGCGCTGCGGCAATCACATACGGCAGCGAATGATCCGCCGTCTCTTTCGTACGCGGATCGTATTTGCTGGGATCCGACAGTATGTCGGCAGTCCGCGCCAGGGAACGAATCTGGATCCTGGTCACCTGTTCCGGATGCAGATCATTTCCCTTCACCAGATCAATGACGGCAGAGATCGGCGTATGAGTCAGTGCCTCCGTCGGAAAAGCCTTCATCCCGCATTGGGTGATTCGCCAGGAATTTCCTAATCCCTCAGTGAGGAGATCAAGCTTCCAATCCGGCTTGAAAACGTGAGTGAGTCCTTCTTTCCCGTCAATCACGTGCTCCGGACCTGTGTATCCTTTTTCCGCGAGCATGGCTGCTAACACGCCGCTCTGCGTCGCCATTGGATCGACGGTGTTCTTCATCATCGTCAACTTGCCGGCTGTCACCGCTCCCAAGGTGCAGTGTCGGCTCGCCGATATTCCGATCGCGTGCTGAATCTGTTCCCACCTGAGGTGCAGCATGCGTCCGGCTACGATCGGAGAGACAAAAGCCGTCAGCGTGGCGTGATGCCACCCCCGCTCGCGAATTCCGGGGAACGCCGCTTCGCACAGCCTCATCTCGAACTCATGTCCGAGCACCAGTCCGACGATCAGTTCCTTTCCATTGCTTCTCGCCCGCTCACCACATGCGATCGCCGCCGAAAAAATGTCCGACGGATGCGATGGATCCTGCTTCCAGTAAATGTCGTTGTAGTCCATGCACCGGATCATCAACGCATTCGCCAATGATGCAGAGACCGCATCGATGCGCTTTCCGTTCCCAATAACAGTCGCCGGGCCCGGACCAGCAATCTCATCCAGAATCTCAAGCGCAATGCGCACGTCATGCTGCTGGTAGCCGCCTAATGCGCATCCCATCGAATCCAGCAAGAAGCGCTTGGCTTGATAAACGGCGTCTGCAGAAAGATCTTTGAATTGCAGTCCTGCTGCCCAGCGTGACATCCGCGCCGTGATCGTTTCTTTTGCGGGAACAGACGATGGCATCGGCAAATTTCTTCTCCTTAATATTTCACCTTGATGTTCTTGGGATTCTTGAAGGGCAGGAAGGCCATGAAATCCGCGTGGTGGACGATGAGCGCTTCCGTCGTTCGCTTGACCAGATCGCCCTCTGCCGCGTGTGCCGCGATGATGTGGCAGACCGAATCGGGCACCCCGCATTCCAGCGCCAGCGCCACCCCGGTGAACGGATGCCGCAGTGCTTCTCCCCGCTCACTTTGACGGCTTTTCCGGTCCGGGCCGAGTTCGTATTCCAGCAACTTGCCCACGTCGGCCAAAATCGCCCCGGCGATTACCGCATCGATATCAATCGGCAAAGCCCGTCCCATAAACACCTGCATGGCCTTCGCGCTTTCCCGCGCAATGTGTACCACGCAGCGCTTGTGTTCCATGAAAGTGATCGGGCAGTTTTGAACCAGCAGTGTGAATGGGATCTGCGCCAGGTCCTCAGCTTCTAATGGGCTGCGCTCAAGCGCTTTGATCCAGGTTTGCGTGACCTGCTCTCGGAGATCCGCATTCTCAATCCAGTCGATCTCCGGCCACAGCTTCTTCACGGTTTCGCGCATAAATCGGGACGTGATCGGAACTACCAAGGCTAGCTGCCAGCCGGATGCCGCATCGACGATTGGGATCACAGTGGGATGTGATCGGACTATGTCTCCGTCCGCAACGTGTCACCATATGCTTTGGCATTTCAGGGCGTGTACACGTTGCTATCCTTTCGTCGCGGGGAGACGCCATCAAGAGGAGTCCCAGCTATTGATTCCACGTACTTTAGGTGTGACCTGAAAGGCTCATGTCGGTCTACGCCACGCAACTTGCTTCCAGGTGTTGGACGAACCCGCGCAGGATCATAGCCGCTCGTGACTCCCGTCACAGACCCTCTCAAACGCCAACGTCAGAATTCCCACCGAGACTTTGCCCATAATATTAAGGAGACGGTCTATGGCGACGGCAAGCCCGGTCCAGCCAGAAACGTTGCGCGCCCTCCCCAGTGATGCTGCGCGACAAATCCAGTGGCGCTTTTCCGATCGCTTCGACCTTCAGATGCTCGTGCAGTCCGCACGCGCTGTAGCCCGCGGTCCTGTCGCCAGATTAGTTGCGAATGGTGGACGCAACTCTCACGAATGGACCGAAGCCAAAGCCGCTCTCCTCGATGCCTTCGATTCCGCGGGTATCACGGCGGTCTTCATGGAACCCGAAGACGGAGGTCTATTCTGCGGTCCCAAGAATTTAGCCCTCGCGCTGGTCGCCTTTGAACTTGCTTGGGTCGACGGCGGCGCCGCGACTGCGAGTCTCGCCGGTTGTCTCGCGCTTGCACCCATTCATGAACGCGGCACCCAAGAGCAGCAACGCCGCTATATGAAATTGGCCGCACCTGCTCAACCGGGAGAAGACCGCAAGCCGTGGCGCGGTGCGTTCTGCCTGACTGAGCCGATTCCCTACGTCGGCGTCGACACCGGCATGTTGAACGGGAAAATGCGAATCGTAGAGTGGAAGGAGGGAGAAGAACCCGTTCTGCAAGTGGACAAACGCGGGCGCTTCATCACCAACATCGGCTTCGCCAATTTTGTGACTGCAGCGGTTGACTCTGACGATGATCGCATTAAGGGCAGCTGTATGGTGATTCTCGAGGAAGGTGATCCTGGCGTCTTCGACCGCGGAACCCCGACCAAAAAATTGGTGCACCAACTTTCCTCTACCGGAGACCCGGTTTTCAATCTGCGCGTCCCAGCCAGCCGGATCATCGGCGGATACGAAATCAAGGACGGCGTTTTGATTCCGCGCTACAACCATAGCGAAATTATCGAAGTAGTTTTCCGGCGCACTCGCGTCACCGTCGGAGTCATGACCGCCGCAAAGTTGCTTTCGGCAATGGAGCCGGTCATCCGTTATCAGCGCGGCCGATTCCGAGGCGGCGAAACCGCAACGCCGGGATCCGTCCGCTATGAACTCGGACTACAAGCGCGCCAAGACTCACTGCATCGCCTGGTTGACGTGTGGGCCACCGGCGAAGCCAGCGCTTCGTTAGCCTTCGCCGCGGCTCACGCCTTCGATGAACTCGATCCCCTTGGAAAAGAAATGGAGCAACTTTACGCCGATCGTGGGATTACCGGTCTGAAAGCGAAGGCGAAGCTATTCCGCAAAGCCACAGATCAATCTGTCTCCCTCATGCAACTGTCGCCTGACGACCCGCGCAAGGGCGCGCTGGAATCCGATCTGCTTCTCCGCTTCGTAACTTTGGATTCTCACGCCGATGTTCTCTGTCCCGCTGCGAAGCTCTGGAACACCGGCTGGGGCGCCCAGATGATGCGCGAAGCCGTGAGCCTGATGGGAGGCTACGGCATCACGGAAGACTGTCCCGGATTTCTGGGCAATAAGTGGATGGACGCGCAGCTGGAAGCAACCTATGAAGGACCGGAAGCCGTGCAGCGGCGCCAGTTGTCCGTGACCATGACCAATCCCCTGTTCCTGGCGCAACTTGGCGGTTGGATCGGTGAATTGCGTTCCGTCGCTGCGGACCATCCTGGAACTGGGGCCTGTGCCTTGGCGACGGCGATGACCATGTGGCTCTGGGCGCTCGAACACCTGCAGCATAGTAAAGATGCGGATGGCGGCAAGTTGTATCAAAGTGCGCGCCAGGGGGTGACTTTCCCGCTTGCCGATGCACTCTGCTGGCTCGTCGCGGCTCGATGCCAAATTCTCGATGTTCTCCGGTTGGAGAAGGAAGGCGGACGAGACCCGTCGCTGGCCGAGGAATTGCCGGGACTCGTCAACTTCATGAGCGACCTCTGCCACGTACAAGCTGCACGCGCCAGTGGAGAAGTATCTCGCATTTGCGCGGAGCTTGTTTTCGGATATAACCGTCATCCCGCGTGGGATGCCGAGGGCAGCAAAGCATGTTGGCACCGCGATGAACTCGACTCACTCGAGGGCATAATGCCTGGAATCAACTCCTACGCACTCGACGTCATTGGCAATGATGGATCGCATCCGAGAAAAGCTGGCCCCTGTGTGAGTTGCACGGCAGAGAGTCCATTCCTCGCTCTCCAAACGAAGCTCTCCGGATGTCTCACCGGATCACGATTAGCGAAAGACCGCGCTGCTGAAGCCGTTTCGAAGCTGATGATTCCCGAAGCGCTGGATTACCCGGCATGAGTTCCTCTGATTCATCGCCGTCGATTGCAGTCGAACGTCAGCAAATGTCTGTCGATATCGCAGGGGTCGGGTTCGGCCCTGCCATGGGCGGATTTCTAACCACGCTGTCCCGGCAGCTTCTGAACGAAGACGGCTCGCCTCGCTTCGAAAGCGCGGTCTCGCCTGGCATGCCCCTCCAGGTGATTTGCTACGAGCGCGCTGATGGCCTCGCTTTTGGCGTGTCGGGAGCGGTCACGCGAGCGAGAGGCATCCGCGCGAGTTTTCCTGAAGTCGATCTCAGCCAGATTCCCATGGCTGTTCCAGTCGCAAAAGAGAAGCTTGTCTATCTACTGGATCCCATTGGTGCAAGCCGGCGGCCGCTCATCTTTCGCGTTCAAGATCAGCTGATTCGTGCACTCGGCCCGCTCTTCCGCTTGCGCGATCACGCTGTGGAACTTCCGTTCATTCCGAAATTCATGCAGAAGCACGACGGCATGATTTTGTCTCTCGGACAGTTCAATCAGTGGGTAGCCGAGCAAGTCACCGCATCCGGACTTGTTCAGGTATGGCCTGCAGTGCCGGTGAGCAAAGCGCTCATCGAAGAAGGCACAGTCTGCGGGGTTCGCCTGACCGATCAAGGTGTCGGTCTTGATGGCTCTTCCGCTGACGGTTTCATGCCCGGTATCGATGTGCGCGCGGCGCTCACCGTTGTGGCGGACGGGCCTGTGGGTGCCGTTGGACGACAGATCGACCAGCACTTTGGCCTGCCTCGCGGCAACGAGCAGAGAGAATGGGCCCTCGGTATGAAGATGGTGATCGAACTCCGCGAGAACACCGGCCTTCAGCCCGGAACTGTCCTTCATACAATCGGATTTCCGGAGCCTGAGACTTTCGGCTTCTTGTATGTGCATCCTGATCGGCTCGCGTCGGTTGGAATATTCATCCCTTCATGGCTGCGCAGCCCGATTCGAACAGCCTATCGCTACCTGCAGCATTTCATGCTGCATCCTTATTTATGGAAGCATTTGCAAGGCGGCATGCTGAAGTCCTGGGGCGCAAAGTCCTTGCAGGAGTCGGGCCGTTATGGCGAGCCGTTCTTGGCTGGCAATGGTTACGCGCGGATCGGCGAAGGCTCCGGCAGCACGAACGTTCTCGCCGGCTCCGGCGTAGACGAAGCTTGGACCACAGGTGTCCAACTCGCCGAGGCTGTAGTTGAGCTCTTAGAACAGAAGAAGCCGTTCACGAAAGAGAATCTTTTAAACACCTACGTCCGTCGGCGACGCGAAAGCTGGATCGATGCTGAATCCCGCATCGCAGCCGACGCGCGCAACGGATTTCAATTCGGCGTCGTCCGTGGACTGATCGGTATGGCACTTGCGGGCTTGACGCGCGGACAGGTTGCGTTTCCGCCACGCTCGCGATCCAAGCCACGAAAATTCTCGCTCGAAGACTTCGTTGGAACGCGGGTGACGCCAGCCGAACTAAAGCAATTGCAGGAAGATTGCGTAGCGCACAGTCCGTCTCTGCACGATCGCATCATGGACCGATGCGGCTGGCCGGAAATTCCATTCGATGGCCAGCTTCTGATCTCGCATCAAGATGCTCTCCTGATGGGTGGAGGTGTGCAGGCTCCCGGAGGCTATGCCAATCACGTCATCTTCACAAATCCTGAGCTCTGCCATGACTGTGAACCTAAATTGTGCGTAGAGATGTGTTCGGGTCAGGCCATCACGCGCAGCGAAAATGGCGTGCCCTCGTTTGACCGCGAGAAGTGTGTGTACTGCGGCGCATGCTTGTGGAATTGCCAAGTCGTGAGCGGTGGCAAGCAGGGAAATGTTGAATTCCGATGCGGTGCGGGTGGATTGCATTCCGCTCTGAATTGAAGATCAAAACGCTGAAGGAGCCTCATGAGTAACGCATACCACATTGTCGTCTGCGCAGGCATCGTTCCCGACCCGCTGCAAACACTTGAGCCAATCACCAATACCTACGGCCCGGCGTTGAAGAACGAGATGATGTTGCCCGCAGTGCTCGACCCTTGGGCTTCTCACGCCCTATACGAGGCGGCAAACTTGGCATCGCACGCTGCCGGCAGCAAAGTATGGCTCGTGAGTGCGGCACCCAAAGCAAAGTTGCAGCAGGTCATGATGAATATGGCTCAGAAGGCAACCTTTGAACTCATTCCTATCGATGTTCCCGCGAACGGATTCGCTGACGCGCATGCGGTGGCTGGAGTTTTGGTCGATGCGATTCAGTTGATTCCAGGGCTCGACCGCTCCCGGCTGCTTTTATTTGGAGGATGGGAATCTGCTTCGCGCGGCGCCGGTGTCACCATGCAATTGGTTGGCGAACAACTCGGGATTCACGATCAGTTTCAAGGCGTCGATCAAGTCACGGTGCAGCCCGACGGCTCGCTTGAAATTCTGGAGCGAATCGAAGGCGGACGACACCTGGTCTCAGTTTGTCAGGGACCTCCAGTCCTGTTTGGCTGGGCGACAGGAAACCTGCCCGAGCCACGAAATAATCCGCAAGTCGGGATGGCCAATATGTGCACCATCATTCCCGCGCTGCAGAAGGCGAAGCCTGCAGCCTTGGGTCAGAATGTGCAATACGTCAGCGTGACGCCTCCAAAACAGCAGCGTCAAACGCGCATCGTGAAGGACAAACCAACCGATGAGATTGCCGCCGAGCTTCTTGGGTGGATCCGTCAGGATTGATCCGAACGAAATTCGGAAAAACAGAAGAGGAATCATGGCACCCAAGATTTTGTTTCTGGCACACGTCGATGAATCCGGGAACACTTTGCCCAAGGCTGCGTATGAATGCCTGGGCGCAACCCTTGAATTGGCAGAACGAGTACTAGGCACGCTGACGATTGGCATTATTGGCGAGGACATCCAGAGTGCGGCAAACACGATCGCATCTGCTGGCGTTCCGATTGTAGGAGTAGCTGGCTACGAGTTTGCTCATCCGCGCTACGCGACGGACGCCGCAGCACTGGAAGCAATTTGCCGTGAGGCCATACCAGACATCGTTATCGCGCCGGCGACATCACGCTTTCTTCGTGTCATGGCCGGGGTGGCTCAGCGTTTGAAAGGGCAGATCGACGTTCACATCACTGCCATCGATGTCATCGATGGTCAGATCTCGGGAAAACGCTGGTTCTACCGGCAGCGGCTCGAAGCAGTGATCCGGCGCCATGCCTCGCCGTGGTTTCTGGTCGTGGACGCAGGATGCTACGACGCATGGGCTGGGGCATCGGCGGTAGCCGATATAAAGAAGATAGAAGTTCCCATATCCTCCGACGCCAAACGCACCGCTTTTGCTGCTATTCGCTCCCCGAAGAGCGACGCGCAAACCATACGCCCGGATGCGACGCTTCTCTTTGTTGCCGGAGCTGGATGGTGCAAAAAGCAGGCGGACGGAAAAACTCATCTGCCCGAAGCGGAAACGACAATTCTGCATTTCTTGCGCAGCTCTGGCGCATCCCTCGGCGGCAGCAAGTCTCTCGTCGACCAGTCTGGCGAGAATCAGGCGGTCTTGGGATTCATGACCCATCTCAACCAAGTCGGTCAGACGGGCTCGACTCCGCGGCATCCAAAGGGACTTTCCACCTGTTGCCACGGCGAGGAACCGCATGTGGTTGGCTGGCGTTTCATCAATGAGCGCAGGGCGATCAATCTGGATCCTAATTGTGGATGGGCGCGCGGGAAGGCCGATGTACTCTACATCGCCGACGCCTTTCAGGTCATGGCAAAACTGAATCTCCTGTTGACCGAGCAATCGAAGGAAGACCTGGCAGCCGTTCCCGCGTAAGCTTTGTCAGAGTGACCTGCAGTCGCATTATTAATACGAAGTGAAAGG
>Ga0209168_10001419_pt1 | contig 18843 bp, 16 predicted proteins | sample Coa_R1_FD_187156 | JGI IMG/M metagenome (GOLD analysis project Ga0209168, IMG submission 187156) | Surface soil microbial communities from Centralia Pennsylvania, which are recovering from an underground coalmine fire - Coalmine... | ecosystem: Environmental > Terrestrial > Soil > Unclassified ... | reverse complement strand
GTCGCCGAACGTCCACGCCGCCGTCCCGCCGTTGTCGGCGGCGAAGAGCCACGTTGCGTTAGGCGTGTGCATCACCGTCAGTGCGGTGAAGAGCCGCGCGCCGCTGGGCGTCGAGACGCTTTGCCGTTCGCCGCCGCGGTGCGGCGCCGTACCCTGCATCAGCGTCGTATCGAGGAGCTTGATCGTGCCGTCCTTGCCGCCTTGCGCGATGAACCCGCCGCCTAACAACGCCGGCGACGTGGATCCGACGTCGGTGTCGCTCTCGTCCAGCTCCTGCGTGTTCTCGGGCGTGTAGTTGCCCAGCATCGTGGTGGCCGTGGAGTCGAGGCGGATCGTGGCGTCGCCCCAGAACGTCTTACCATCCCATCGGCCGTTGCCGGTGGCGACGTAGATGTCGCCGGTGATCGTATCGATCACCGCGCCCGTGCGGCCCCAGATCGCCGAGCCGCTTTCCGAACAGGTACTCGGCTCGATCATCGAAGTGGAATCGTTGCACAGCGAATTCCAGGTGTGCAGGAGCGCGCCGGTCGCCGCGTCGAGAATCGAGACGTGTCCCTGATACGGCGGTGCGTCGCCGATGTATCCGCCGGTGGTGGCGATCACGCGGCCGCGAAAGTAGTTGAGCGATGACGCGATCTTCTCGCGGTGCGCGAGTTTGGTGATCGCGGTGCTCCACGCCGCGTGCCCGTCCGCGACGGCGAGCTTCTGGATGTGTCCATCGGGCGACGCGGCGTAGATCCACCGCCGGTCCGGATCGGCGACCGGCGTCGCGTTGGTGATCTGTCGCGATCCGGCCCACGAGTCGTAGTTAGGCGGCGTGTACGTCCACAGCACGGTGCCCGCGGCGGCGTCGACCGCGGTCGTCTTGCCGTACGTGGTGGTGACGAAGAACGCATCGTGCGACGCCCCGCCGATCTCGACGTCGTGGAGATAGATGGCGGCCGCATCGACAGTGCCGGGGATGGGGACGCGCCGCTTGGTGAGCGAGGCGACGGTGCTCGCGTCGATTCCGGTTTCCAACGGCGAGCTGCCGGAGCCGGCGGCGTCCCACCCGAACCGCGGCCAGTCGTTGCCTAACGCAACGCCCGAGCCCGGGTGCGCCGGCCCCATCGATGCGACCACCGCACCTGCCACAATGAGGACACCTCCCGCGGACATTCCTCTCTTCCACGTTCGTCGCATCGCTGATCTCCTTGTCCCGGAACCGGCGTGACGAGACCGACCTGCTCTCATACCAAAGTGGACCGCGCGCAGTGCGCCGTCCAGCTTCCTTCGCCGAATCCGGCCAGCGCCCAAAACCTCGGCGCGAAACGTCTTCCCCAGTTCCGGCACCGGCGCTGAGCGGAAAAAGCCGACCGTGTGTCGGTATTCGCCCGACGGACGCGGCGTAGATCTCGAGCGATGTTGGTTAACGGCCGCGCAGCATCGATCCGCGCGCGCCACATTGGCCATTCTGGAGGCTTTCATGGACGCGGCCCATCTGCATCTCCTACTCAATCACGTGCCGGTGATCGGCGCGGTGGGTATCCTGCTTCTTGCATTCGTCGCCTGGATGCGCGGGAGCCACGACGTTCTGCAAACCACGCTCCTCTTCGCGGCCGGCAACGCCGTGGCTGCACTGGCCGTATACCTAACCGGCGACGGCGCGGAGGACATCGTCAAACACCTGCCCGATGTCTCCCGCGCAATTATCGACCGACACGAGGACGCCGCGCTTGTGGCAACCATTGCGGCGGGAGCGTTTGGCTTGGCGGCGTTGGTTGCACTGCTCGTGTATCGCACGCGCACGCCGCCGCGCTGGCTAGCGCGTGCGACGTTCCTGGCGGCGTTCGTCCCGGTCGTCTTCATGGGATGGGCCGCGAACCTCGGCGGCCAGATCCGTCATACCGAGATCAGACCCGGAGCGTCCGCCGTCACAGCAACGCCGACCTCAAACGCATCTCGGGTGGCCGAGCACTACTGAACCGCCTCTGAGTTTAGGATAGCAGCTGGTTCTGGGAATTACGCTCACATGAGAAACGGACAAAGCACGGTCACTCTGGACAAAGCGCGGACCGCTCGGCTGCCGTGTAGGCATCGTGCTGGCGAGGCCGCTTACGTCGCGTCTTAAACGAAAGTCACTTTGTTTCCCACAGGAGGCACTTCCCCCGACAGCCGAGCGGTCCGTGCTTTGTCCGCAGTAACCGTGCTGTGTCCGTTTCTTCATGAGCAGATGAGTCCAACACGCCGCGTTGGATTGCTCCGAGCGCGCTGGTGGCGTTGTCTCGGTGCGATCACCACTTAGGACGCCTTCAACTGCATCCGAGGTTTCTGTTAGAGCGAACGGTGACGCCTAACGGCGGCTGATGCGCACGCGCCAGACTTCCGGGCCCTCGGCTTCGTACGCCCAATCGAACGTCTCCGGGCGTTCGGCCTGGAGCTGATACCGAAGCGGCTTCGGATCGTGGTCATTGACCAGCACGAGTGACTGGCCGGAAGCGAGGCTGTCGAACGCGCGGAAGATGCTCGGATGCTTTTCGCGCGGTGGGATCGGGCGGACATCGAGCTCGAGCGACGTCGTGGACATGTCGGCTGTCTCCTTAATGCTGCGCTGATACGACATGCCAGGGGCGGCGCAGCGAGCGCCCCGGCGCGTGCGACGGAAGGCCGCGGTCTCACCTAACGCGCGAGATGCGCACGAGCACGTAATCGGTGTGCGATTCGTCGATGTCGTACGCATACCCGCGCTCGGCCAGCATCGGAAGCAGGAACTGGGGCACCCGTCGGTTCACTTGTACCAGCGTGTGATCTTCTGGGAGCGTCTCCAGCGCCGTCAGCGTCCGAATGAGCGGGTCGGGCGGCTCCAATTCTCGCACGTCGAGCCACACCACCTTCGGGTCCTGTCCAGCCTCTGCGACGGCAGCGGCAGACCGGTCGGTGATGGCGCCGCCTGCGGTCGCGGCCGCCCGCGCACTGTTCCGCGCCGCGTCGCGCCAGAACCAGATCGACCAATCGTCATCCGCGTGTGCCTGCGATTCGTGGACGAATCCGCGCTTCTCGAGCACCGCATACAACGGGAGCGGTTCGAAAATCGTGCGCAGGTGCACGACATCGTCTGTGGCGAGCTTGGCGATGGTGGCCATGATCGCGGAAAACGGCTCGCGCCCCGCGCGCAGGTCGTCACGGACATCGAGTATGACCTCGGTTGCTCCCGGTGGGCGCGCAGCCGTGTCGAGCGGTTGGCTCGCGGTATGCTCGTCGGGTCGCCGTGCGGGCGCCGGTGGGGACGCGTCGCGCGCGATGCCTAACGCAGCGTTGAGATGCTGGAGCAGATCGTCACAACTCAACCCGGCCATACGCGCGACCTGTTCGATCGTGACGAGTCGCGCCATGACACGGCGAATCGCCGGGTTGCGCAGCTTGGCGAGCTGCGGAGCCGCCTGGATGAACACTTCCTTGAGCGACTCGTCACGAGCGAGGACATCGCTCACACGATCGCTCGCGACGATGGGCCGGTCGCTGCTGCGCGCGCTCATCGCGGTGTCCCAAACGTTGCGCGGCCGAGCTGGCTCGCGAGCAGCGCGACACCGACGACGAAGAGCCCGGCGCCCGTGCGCACTGCGGTCGCGGAGCCCGCACCGATGCCGGCACCGAGCAGCGCGATCGCCAATGCCATTGCAACGAGTTGCACGTGCGCGACGCGCGCGGAAAATGTTTCGGCAACGGTCGGCACCCGCTCTTTTCCCATGCGGCCGCGATACCGCGCTGTCCAGGCAAGGAGCGGAACGATCTTGTAGAAAAACCCGACGATGAACATCACGACGCCGCCCAGGAGGCCGACGGTCACGTACGCGGTGTCGAGTCGGCTGTGGCCCGCACCGGCGCCGAGTGCGATCGGGCCGAGGGCGGCGCCGATGGCCAGGAAGCCGAGAGCGGTCGCGGCAAACAACACACCGACATCCAACCGCCGCTTCACGCGCACGCGATGGAACGCCACGACCTGTCGAAGGAAGCACGCGATGCCCAATTCGATGAGCGCGATACCCGTCCAACTCAAGAGCGTACGTTGTGTCATGATGCCCGCTGCAAGCGCAGGCACACCGGAGGCGAGCATCGCGAGCGAACGTCGGGTCCATCGCGTATCCGCGCCGTGCGCGAGGAGGAACATCGGCAGAAGCCGGTGCGATACGCCGACGATCATCATCAGGGCCCACCCGATGATCGCGACGTGGAGATGCGCGGCGAGGACGCGGGCGCGCGCGGCAGCGATGAAGCCCGTCTGCAGGTTGTGAAGGAGGATGATGCCGAGGGCGAGCGTCGAGGTGAGGAACGTGATCGCGAGCGCTATGGCGGCCCACGTGACGTCGCGCGTGCGCGCCGTCCGCAGCGTCGCCGCGACGTTTCCGACGGCGAGCAGGACGCCGATCCCGACTAACGCGATGCCTGCATGGCGCAGCACGTTCGAGCCACCGGCGACGCCGGTCGCGAAGCACGCGACGCCCGGCGCAAAGCTCCAGAAGCTCGCATGCCCCGCGCGCACCGAGCGCACGGGCGCACCGAGAGCGACGGGCAGGAGCTGGTAGAGCGCGCCGAAGATCGTCATCGTGATCCAGCCGAGCGTGAACAGGTGCGCCACTGCGGCGACGTGCGGCGACGGATACGCACCGGCTGCAAGCTCGGGCGCGATCCAGACGAGTCCGAGTGCACCCGCCACCAGATAGACTGTCGCGGCGGCGAAGTGCTCCCCGGCGAGGCGTGTTGCGTTAGGCGGGGGCGTCATCGCGCCGGGTGCGCGCGCAATGCGCGCGTCGAGCGTGATCCGCGCCGCACGGGGCGGTGTCACGGCTGTCATCGCCCGCACTCCGCATCCACGTGGCGCCAGCCCAGCGCCGCGGCTACGGCGCGTGCGACGCGCTCGAACGCCGCGCCGGTCACGCTGAGCGGACGCGCGACCATCGCGGGCACGCCCGCGTCTCCTTCATCGATGATGCGACCGTCGAACGGGATCTCGCCGAGGTACGGGACATTCATTTCGGCTGCGATCGCGCGCCCGGCCCCGCGGCCGAACGTGCCGGCCATGTTCTCGACGACGCCGAGCACCGGCACCTGCAGCGCATTGAACATCTCGATGGCCTTGCGCGCCTCGGCGGCGGCGACGCGCGGTGGTTGCGTCACGACGACTGCGCCCGAAAGGGCGACCGCTTGCGCGAGACTCAGGGGCACATCGCCGGTGCCCGGCGGAAGATCGACCACGAGCACGTCTAACGGCGGCCACGCCACGCCGCGCGCGAATTGCTTCACGGCCTTGGAAACCATCGGGCCGCGCCAAATCGCCGGCGATCCCTCGCCGACGAAAAACCCGAAACTGATCACCGGTACGCCATGCGCCGCGAGCGGGATGATGTGCTTCTCCGGCGACATCCGAACGTGTCGGGCGCCATCTTCGATGCCGAGGAGAATCGGGAGGCTCGGTCCGTAGATGTCCGCGTCGAGGAGGCCCACGTTGAGGCCGTCGCGCGCCAGGGCGAGGGCGACGTTCGCGGCCACGGTGCTCTTGCCGACGCCTCCTTTGCCGGCACCGACGGCCACGACGTGGCGAACGCTCGCGAGATGCACCTGCTCGCCCCAGGGATCGGCCACCGGACGCGCGACGGGACGCGCCACCGGGCGCGGCGCGACGATCTCGACCGCAACGGCAATCGCACCGCGTGCGCGAAGCGCATCGGTGATGCGCTGCTCGAGTTGGGCCGGCACGGCGGGGTCGGCCGTGCGCAGCGTTAGGCGGACCTTCACGCGGCCCGCACACACGCTCACATGGTCGACCATCCGGAGCGACACGAGGTCCCGGTTGAGCTTCGGGTAGGGGATTTCGTGCAGCGCGGCGTGTATCGCGTCGGCGGTCAGCTCGCTCGTGGCGGTCGTGCGGTCATCGCGCTCCATGCGCGAATGGTCGCCTGCGCCGTACGCAGGCGGCGTGACGGATGTCTCAGCGTGCCGCGAACGGTTCGGCCGCGGGAAGCAGCGCGCGGAGCTGTGCAAGATCCGGCACGAGGATGTCGTGGCGACCGGCCGGGCAAATCAGACCGCGGCGCCGAAGCTGTTTGAGCGCGCGCGAGACAGACTCGCGAGCCGCGCCGATCTCGACCGCGATCTCGTCCTGCGTGCGCTCGAGGTGGACGACGACGCCGCTCGGTGTCGCGCGCCCCGTGCGCTCGGCGTAGTCCACGATGAGCAGCGCGAGTCGAGCAGCCACGTCGCGGAAGGCGAGCGTTTCGGCGACGTGCACGAGGTGCCTCAAGCGCCGGCCGAGCTCTCGAATGATGGCCTGGGCAATGTCGGGATGCGTACGATAGATGTGCTCGAAGTCGTCTCGGGGAAGAAAGATGAAACGCGATTCATCGATGGCGATCGCCGACGCGGGATATGGGCCGCCATCGAACAACGGCAGCTCCGCGACCGGGCGCCCCGGCCCCTCGACGTGCAGAACCTGCATCTTCCCTTCCGGGCTCGTGCGGTAGATCCGCACGCGCCCTGATTCGATGATGTAAAGGCCGCGACAGGACTCGCCCGCAGTGAAGAGCACGTGTCCTGCAGGCACGCGTCGCGGTACGCAGCGTCCGGCGAGGCGCGTCAGCGATGCATCGTCGAGGCCGGCGAAGAGCGGAATCCCTCGCAGCACGTTCTTGATCGCCATGCTCTGAAATATGGGCGCGCCCGTGGTTGCGCCAGCAGGCAGCACGCGGCGAATCGTGTGACAACCGTCACGCAGATCGCGCGCCGCCCGCGCGATGCTGCACATGTGGTGTGTCGCACACCGCGGCGCCACGCGTTAGACGTACTGGAATGCCGAGTCGACATGAATACTCGCGACGAGCGCGAGCACGCGCTCTGGAATGCGTTGAGCACGGTCATCGACCCTGAAATCGGGCTCGACATCGTGACTCTGGGGCTCGTGTATGGCGTCGAGATCTCTGGCGACGTCGCGTGCATCACGCACACGCTCACGACACCCGGGTGTCCAATGGAGCGCATCATCACCGCCGGCATCCGTGAGGCCGCGGTGCTGGTCGACGGCATTCGCGCGGTGGACACGCGGCTCGTATGGGATCCCATATGGCACCCGGGGATGATCGCGGATGGTGCGTGGCAGCGATGAGCCGCGCCCCGTTGGCGTCGCCACACGCGAAGCCGTGGACCTTGCCGGCCAGCCTACGGTTCGGAACCGATGGCCGCGCGCAGTGCCGAACAGATCGCGACCGGATCGAGGCCGTGCCGATGCGCTGCCTCCTCCACCGTCAGGATGCTGCCGCAGCAGGTGTCGAGGCCGAATCGCATGAACACCGCGGCGGTTGCCGGGTGGGTGTCGAGAATCTTCGCAACGGTCCAGGTGCAATCGAGAGTGCCTTCAATGGTATCCATGCTGACTCCGTGTCGGCCGGTTCGATTCGACGTACCGCTATCTCCTGTGAAGAAGATGCGGGTTGTACCATGGTAGAGAGTCAACCCATCGCGGCGGTCGGGAGGTGCTGATGTTGATCGGTGAGCTGGCGCAGCGGGCGGGCGTGCACGTGCAGACGGTGCGGTATTACGAGCGTCGCGGGCTCTTGCCTAACCCGAGGCGGACAGCGGCAGGGTATCGGCAGTACACCGATGACGCGCTCGACCGGATGCGGTTCATTCGGCGCGCCCAGGACCTCGGGTTCACGCTGTGCGAGATTGCCGATCTCCTGAGACTGCGGCTCGATCACCGGACCCAGGCCGAAACAGTCAAGCGCCGAGCACACGCGAAGATCGCCGACATCGACCGGCGCGTTCGACGCCTCGCCCGCATGAGGCAAGCGCTGATCGGCTTGGCCGGGCGCTGCGGCGGGAGCGAACGGATGGACGCATGTCCGCTCTTCAATGCGTTAGGCGCACCCGGGCACGAGACCTGAGACGCACATGCGGTTCACCCTCGACCGCACTTGAGCGCGCTCTGCGATTAGAATCACAGACGCCGTCTCGCTATCCGCCGCGGATCAGGAAGAGCAGACCGGCAGCCACCAGCGTGAGCTCGACCAACAGCACGAACACGCGCTCCGGCAGCCGGTCCACGATGCGTTTGCCCGACCACGAACCCAGGACCATGATCGGCCCGAGCGCGAGCCCGGCCACCACGGCCCGGTCGGTGAGCAGCGAGCCCTGTCCGTACGCGACGAGCTTCACGACGTGCATCACGACCGTCGACATGGCCTCCGTTCCGATGTACGCGCCGCGCACGAGTCCGAACGCCAGAAAGAACGGCGCCATGATGGGACCCACGCTGCCTAACAGCGCCGAAAGAAATGCAGAACCGGCGCCGAGGACCGCGAAGCTCCTGAGCGGCGGCCGGCGCGGCGGGCCGGGATGCAGGCGCCGCCACACCACCACGAGAATCAGAAAGACCCCGAGCAGGCGCGTGAGCGCCGACAGCGGCGCGCGCGCGAACAGAAAACCGCCGGCGAACGCGAACGGTACCGCGCCCAACGCAAACCAACCGACGACGCGCCAGTCAACCTCGCGGCGATTGAACCACACGCGGCTGCCGTTGCCGATGAGCTGCGCAACGGTGAGGATCGGAATGGCCTCGCGCACGCCGAACACGGCGGCGAGGACGGGCAGCAAGACCGCCGCGCCGCCAAAGCCGGTGACCGCGGCCAGGGTGGCCGCGACGAACGCGACCACGCCTAACGTGGCCGCGACGAGGAGCGACGGCGCGTGCATCACGGCCAGGCGCGCAACGACCCGGCGCGCACGCGGCGCGCCGGGTCGTCGGCCAACTGCGATGCCGGAGGCCTAACGTTAGGCACCAGCGGTCACATCCCTCCCCCGGCCAGATCGCGCACCGCCGTCGCCAGCGTGTGCACCTTGGCCGCGTCCGACGACCCGTTGGCGTCGCTCTCGATCTGCGACGCCAGCTGCGTCAATGCCGTCTTCCGCGCATCGCCCGACGCCTGTTCGGCGCTGCCTAACGACTGCCGGATGGACTTGAGTTGGTCGGCGCTGAGACCGTTGGACCGCTCCAGCTGATCCACGTAGGCGCGCGCCAGCACGAAGCTCGGCGGCCACACGTACTTGGGCTGCCCCTGCACGTTCAGATAGTCGAGGTGCACCGATTTCGCCGCGTCGATCTCGTTCTGCGTGATCAGCGGGCTCGGCGTCAACTCGAGAATGTCCAGACCGCGCGCAATCTCGGAGCTCACGATCACGCCGTTGTACCAGTACGCCGACCACGTGCCGCCATCTTCCATGCGCGTGGAGTCGACCGGCCCGCGGTCGAAGAACGCGATCTCCTTCGGGTGCGCGGCGTCCGTCCAATCGAATACCGAGATGCCGCCCTGATACCACGACTGCACCATCACGTCGCGGCCGGGGATCGGAATGAGCGAGCCGTTGTGCGCTACACAATTCTCGAACGGCGTTTGCGGCGCCAACATCTTGTAGTAGCTCTGGAAGTGCAGTTGGTCGCCCTCGATGGTGAAGATCGCGTCGCCGCCCCACTGCTTGGGATCCGTCGCGCGGCACTTGGGCTGGCCGCCGCCGCCCCATTCATCGGAGAACAACAGCTTCGTGCCGTCGTTGTTGAACGTCGCGGAGTGCCAGTACGAGAAGTTGGAATCGCTCGCGGCGTAGAGGCGCTTCGGGTTCGTCGGGTCGTGGATGTCGAGGAGCATGCCGTAGCCTTCGCACGCACCGCCGGCAAACCCGATCGCAGGGTACACGGTAATGTCGTGGCACTGCGTTGGGCCGGGACGCGGACCGCTGCCCGGCGCGGCGCCCAACATCTTGTTGATGATGCCCGGCAGCGCCGCACGGAGCGCCGCGCTGTCGGCCGCCGTCGGAGCACCCGTCCCGCCGCGCGCCTTCACCACGCTGTCCAGCATCGGCGTCACGAACCGCTGCGGCATGACCATGTCTTCGCCCAGGACGGGGATGTTCACGACGAACGCGCCCTTGGCGCGCGCTTCTTCGATCGCTGCCTTGTCGGCCGGCGCTTCGCCGTGGTGCGCCGGCGCGACGAGATCGTTGAAGATGCGCGGCGAGCTCACGATCGCCGCCTGCTCCGGATTCGCCAATGGCACCTTGATGACCTCGATCCGGAACAGCGCCGAGTTCGGATCGTCGCTCGGCTTCATGCGGGAGCAGCCGGCCAGTTCGTTAGGCGAACGCACGCCGGCCGATCCCGAGATGTACACGTACACGTCCGCCGGGTCCTTGGGGTCGACCAGCACGGTATGCGTGTGCGATCCGCGGCACGTCTGCACGTTCGCGATGTACTTCGGGTTCGCGATGTCGGAGATGTCGAAGATGCGGAGGCCGCGCACGCGCTCGCTGCTGACCGTGTCCTTCACACCGCCGCCACCGCAGTCGAGTCGCCCGCCTTGCCCCTCGGCGGACACGAACAGGAGATTCTTGTACGTGGACACGTCGCTCTGCGACGCCGGGCAGTAGTAGCCCTTCGTGAGCACCGGGTGCGCCGGGTCCGTGATGTCCCACACCTGGAACCCGTTGTAATTCCCCTGGATCGCGTAATGGCCGGTGAACGCCAGGTCGCTGTTGGTGCTGTGCAGGAACTGACCGGTGGGCGGCGTCGTGGAGACGAGCTTCATGTTCCACGTCGCGACGCCGGCATCGTAGAGGCCGGCTTTGAGGCCGACGCGCGGATCAGGATTGGGCGCGCTGGCGGACGACCGCATGACGGACACCGGCGCGGCCGAAGACGCGGCCATGTGGGACGTCGATGACGCGCACGCCACGGCTGACAGCAGCGCGACGGCTGCCGCCAGTGTCGTCGATGACGGCGTCATTCGGCGCGCTTGACGCACGAATCGCATAAGGGATCCTCGGGACGGGGGAAGAAGCGACTGCAGTCGCGACACGCTACGTGTGAGTCTGCCGAACTTAGCGCGCCGCCGTCCGAATGAAAGGGCGGACTACGAGCGGACAAGGCGGTCAAGGCCGGATATAACCGAAGGCGGCCTCATCCGGCAGTGTTCCCCGTGTTCGCCCTCGGTCCGCGCTCGGGCCTCGAATACTCTGCGCACGCGCGTCTGCGTGGCATCGTCTCTGCGCAACGCTTTCCACTCGGGCGCGTGTCGCACGGTACATCGAGTGGAGGTCAAGATGCCTAACGGAGATGTGAACCCGACCCAGGGCTTCGGCGCCACCAACCGCCAGCTCGACCTGGATGCGGAAGAACGCTACTGGCGCGACCACTGGCTCGAGCGGCCGTACGCGGTCGCGGACCGCCGGTTCGAGTATTATTGGCCGGCGTACCGGTTCGGCGCGGAGTGCGCGGTGCGGTACGAGGGGCGGCGGTGGGGCGACATCGAGGACGAGGCGCGGCTGGAGTGGGACCGGGAGGAGCATCGCGGCGGCGGCACATGGGAGCACATGAAGGAGGCCGTCCGGGATGCCTGGGACCGGATCACGCACCGCCGTTAGGCGTACGGCGTCGGCCGCCGATTTCATCCCGCCGCGGGCGTCGCTGTCCGCGCTGCGCGCCGCGGCGGCGCGCTGTCGCGGCTGCGAACTCTGGACGTGCGGCCGCACGGTGTTTGGAGAAGGGCCGCGTACTGCGCAGGTGATGCTGGTGGGCGAACAGCCGGGGGACCAGGAGGAGAAGGCGGGTCACCCGTTCGTCGGCCCATCGGGCAGGGTGCTCGACGCCGCGCTCTTGGCCGCCGGTATCGACCGCGACACGGTGTACGTGACGAACGCGGTGAAGCACTTCAAGTACGAGCGCGGCGAGAAGAGCGCGCGGCGCATCCACAAGAAGCCGCGCGACAGCGAGATGCGCGCTTGCCGGCCGTGGCTGCTCGCGGAGATTCGCCTCGCGAAGCCGCGTGTGATCGTCGCCCTGGGCGCTACGGCGGCGCGCTCGCTGCTCGGACCCGCGTTTCACCTCACCCAGCACCGGGGCGAGCCGGTCGCGTCCGAGTTTGCGCCCACCGTGGTCGCGACGGTCCATCCATCGTCGGTGCTGCGCGCGCCGCCCGCCGAACGCGCCCGAGCGGAGGAGGCGTTTTTCGCGGATATCCGCGCCGTCGCCAGGTTGATGGCGGCATCCGGCCCGCGACGGCCGGCCGGCACGCGCGCGCGGCGTCCACGCCGCACCCGGCGGCGCGGGCTCGTTTCCCGTTAGGCGAGGAGCGGCGGCATCCCGGCGATGTCGCGCCGCACGAGCTGCGGCGTCTCGCCCGCGCCCCAGCGCGGCACATGGTGCGCCACGCGATAGAGAATCGGACCGCCGTCGTCCGACGGTGCGCGCTCGAGCGGCCGCGGCAGGCACACGAACTCGACGTCGAGCGACTCGGCCGTCGCGCGAACGGTGGCGTAGCCGTGCCCGCCCAGGTCCACGAACGATAGATGCGGCGCCACATCGGCATTGCGCTCAGCGAGTGCGTGCGGGATGTCGCCGCCCTGCTGCAGTGCGAGGCACGTCTTCACCCCGTGTCGGAGCGCGGCATTGATGGTCGCGGAGGAGAAGTCAGGCGTGTCGCGGAAATACAGCGCGCGGTACGGATGATTCTTCGGAATCACGTACTTAGCCGCCTCCACGAGACCCGGCGCCGAGATCGATCCCGTAATGAACTCCACCCCCACGGGCTCGAATTTCTCGGGCGGAAGCGTCGGCGACATCCGCCCCGCCGTGAATGCGTGCCGGTCGCCGGCAATCGATACGAAGCCCGAGATGCCGTTCGTGCGAACGGCATCGTAAATCGCGTTGCGTTCGGTGCGATACGCGGACCAGTCATCTTCGGTAATCACGCCGTAGCCAGCGGCGGTCCAGCGGGCGCCCGGCGACGGCGGGAAATGCTGCAGGTCGGTCCGCCAATCGAGCGAGCCCACCGAATTGCCCCACAGCTTCCACGGCGCCTGCGAGCCGCGCAGCTGCTCGATGAACCAGGCCCGCTGCCGCGCGCCGAGGATGGTGCCCGGCGGCGACACGCGGCGCGGGTTAGGCAGGTCGCCGCTGCCGGCCGGGACGGCTTCGGGCGGAGAGCCATCGTGCGCGATGCGGCCGGCGTCGAGCAGCGTCAGCGCATCCTGGGACTCGAAGAACGGCACCGCCGGCTGGCGGAACGGCACCCACTCCGGACAATCGGTGAGCGGTTCCGAGCGGTACGACCGATTGTCGGTGAGGACCAGGTCGACGTGCGCGCCCATCGTGAAGCTCCGATACAGCGTGAGCGCGTTGATCGCCTCGAGGTTGCCCGGCTCTTCGCCCAACCCGTTGGAATCGAACCTGCCTAACGGAGCGTCGCGCACCTCCGGCGGTCGGAACACGTTCAGGCCGCCCGGTCCGGATTTCACGACGCGCGCCGGCTGATAGTCCCACCACGCCTGCGCCGCGGCCACCTTGCGCGTCTGCGCGGGCACGACGCCGCGCCCGAAATTCTCCTGGCTCTGCCAGCCCTTCCAGGAAAACTCGTGGTTGTCCCACATGCAGATGAACGGCCACCGCGCGCGCGCGTCCTGCAGGTCCGGATCGGTGAGATACGCGCGATAGAGCGCGCGATAGCCTTCCACCGACGTCGGCACGTGAAAGTCCGCGTGCTTCTCACCGTCGGGATACCGTACGATGTCGCGGATGCGCCGGTCGTACATGCCCTGCGGCCGGTCTTCCGGATACCACACGATCTCGTACACGAAGTCGCCCAGGTGCAGCACGAAACTCAAGCGGTCTTCGACCGGACGACGCGCGTCCTCCCAGATCATGCGGCGGTACGCGTTGCACGATCCCTGTTGCACGTTCTGGCACGACACGAACACGAAGTTGAGCGGCTTCGTGTCGTTGGCCGCCGGTGCCGTGAGGGTCCGACCCACGCGGCTCGAGTTGCCGCGGTCGTCGATGAACCGGTACCAGTACTCGCGCCGCGGCTTGAGCCCGGCCGCCAACACCCGGCACGTCCAGTCGGAGTCGGCGGAGAGCGCCACGATCGACTCCGCGACGATGTTATGGAACGCGACGTCTTCGGCCACCTGTGCCGTTAGGCGGGACGCGCTGTCGCCGGCCACCGGAGGCCGACGGGTCCAGATCAACACGCTGTCGGGAAACGGATCGCCCGACGCGACACCCTGCGGAAAGAGGTCGCGGCGCTCGGGCCACGATGGCGACGAGAGATCGGGGAAGCGCGGCTTCCACGCCAAGGTCGCGCCGAGGGCGACCGCGAGCTTCAGCGCTTCGCGGCGATTCATCGGTTTCATGGCTCCAACGATAATCGACGAAGGGTTTCAACTGACGGCCCTACCCCGTTTCTGGCTCGCAAGATCCCCTCTTGTGAGTCAGCGGCCGGTTCGCACACTTTCTGGCCGTCGGGCCGGCACGGTTGAGTGCGCCGGCATGTATGTCTCAAAAACTGTGGACGAATCATGCGCACAAGCTGCTTCACGGCGGTGGTGTTCGCGCTTTTCGGCGCTCAGGTCGCGTCGGCCCAGGCACCGGACCGGCGAATCACCGAAAGTGGCAAGACCGTGACCGTTTATTCCATTTCCTGGCCAACTCCCATCAGCAACGTCGTGGCAGACGTGGAAGTGTGCGCGGGCGACAACGCGCCCCAAGGTACCTTCGCGTTCCCGTCATGGTTCCAGCTGCACTTTGCCGACGGATCTGTGGTCGGCCCGGGCGGCACGGCCAAACAGCCGAACCTCGAGATCACACCGCTCAAGGCCAAACAGTGCGCCCGCGGCTGGATCCAGTTTGCGGTTGTCGTCGGACAGAAGCCCGTTGCGATTCATTATCACGAGGTTTCAAAGGACAAGAAGCCGATCGATTGGCCGGTAAGGCAAACGCACTGAGCCCACGTTACATGATCGGTTCCAAGGAGAACGACGTGTCAGGCTTCTCCGTTCATGAAGAAACGGACGAGCACGGTCACTGCGGAAAAAGCACGGACCGCTCGGCTGCGGTGGAGGCATCGGGCTGGCGCGAGGTTGCTACCGCCGGGTTTCGCTTACTTAACAGACAGTCACTGTTGTCTTCCCGCAGGAGGCACTTTCCCCGACAGCCGAGCGGTCCGTACCTTAGCCGTAGTGACCGTGCTTTGTCCGTTTCTTCATGGGCGTAATGACCAACCAGATGCTACCCTAAACTCAGAGGTCGTTCACCAGCGCAACTGGTGATGCCGGATGTCGGGGTTGAAACGACAAAGGCTCTAAACGACAAAGGCTTAGGGGGATAACAACAAAGAAAACCTTGCCTTAATCTGCCCATCAGGCAAACCGCTCACCGGCGCGAAGAACGATCGCGCTTGACCCCGGCTCCTGAAGCGGGTAACTAGAGATTTCCCACCCGACAGGACGTGCTGTGTCGACTGCTCTCCACGATCGGCTTCAGGGCGCTCTCGGAGACTCATACTGCATCGAGCGCGAGCTGGCGCCTGGGGGGATGAGCCGGCTTTTCCTGGCAGTGGAGCGGTCGCTCGACCGGCGGGTGGTGGTGAAGCTCCTTCCGCCCGAGCTTACGAGCGAAGTCAGCGCGCAGCGCTTCCAGCGTGAGATTCTGGTGACGGCCCGGCTGCAGCACCCGCACATTCTGCCGGTGCTCTCGGCGGGCGCGCGCGACGGTCTCCTGTACTACATCACGCCGTTCGTGGGCGACGAGTCGTTGCGGCAGCGCATAGCGCAGCGGGGCGCGCTGCCCGTCGATGAGACCGTCCGCCTGCTGCGCACGGTCGCGGACGCACTGGCCTTCGCGCATGCGTTAGGCGTGGTCCACCGGGACCTCAAGCCGGACAACATCTTTCTCCAGCACGGGTACGCGATCCTCGCCGACTTCGGCATCGCGCGCGCGGTTGAGCAAGCCACGCTCTCGACGCCCGCCGAGCGTTTGACGGGAACGGGCATGGGATTGGGCACGCCGGGATACATGGCGCCGGAGCAGTTGGCCGGAGAAGCGGACGTCGATGCGCGCGCGGACATCTACGCCATGGGCATCATCGCTTACGAGATGCTAACGGGACAGGCGCCGTTCGCCGGTCGTCCCGCGGCCCGGCTCGTGGTCGCGCACATGACCGAGATGCCGGAGCCGGTCGGAACGCGGCGGTCGGATGCACCGCCGCGCCTGGCGCAGGCCGTCATGCGGTGCTTGGAAAAGGATCCGGCGCGCCGGTGGCAGACGGTGGATGCCTTCGTGCCGGTGCTCGATGAACTGGCGGCACCGGCCCCGACGCGCCCCGAGCCGGTTTCGGCGGCTAACTCTCCGTTAGGCGACGCGCCGCCGGCCGCGGGCGCGCCGGGCGATGCGGTGCTCGGCGCCCTCGACGCGCTCGAGCGCTGCAACTGGCACGAGGCCTTCGACGCGCTGAGCGCCGCCGATGCCGCGCGGCCCCTCGCCGCCGAGCACCTCGAGGCGCTGGCGGAAGCGGCGTGGTGGGTAGGCAAGAGCGACGCCTGCATCCGCGCGCGCGAGCGAGCGTACGCGCGCTACCTCGAGCGCGATGACCAGCGACGCGCGGCACGCATGGCCATCGCCGTCGCCGAGGATCACTCGCACAAGCTCGCGCGTGCGGTCGCCCACGGCTGGCTGCAGCGCGCGGAGCGCCATCTCGAGGCCGTGCCCGAATGCGTCGAGCACGGATGGATGGCGCGCACGCAAGCGATGCTGGCGCTCGAGCACGACCGCGACACCGACGCCGCGTGGTCGCTCGCCCAACGGGCCCTCGACATCGGCCGCCGCATGAACGCGCGCGATCTCCAGACGCTGGCGCTGCAGGATTGCGGTCGCATTCTCGTGTCGCGCGGAAACGTGGCGGAGGGCATGGCGGCGATCGACGAAGCGATGGCCGCGGCCACGAGCGGCGAACTGGGCCCGCGCACTACGGGCCGCGTGTTCTGCAACATGATGAGCACGTGCCAGAAACTCGCCGACTACCGGCGCGCGGCCGAGTGGAACGAAGCCGCGCGGCGGTGGTGCGAGCCGCACGCGCAATCGGGATACCCGGGAATTTGCCGCGTGCACCGCGCGGAGCTGCTGAGGCTGCGCGGCTCGTGGCCGGAGGCCGAGCTCGAAGCACGCCGCGCGTCGCAAGAACTACAGGATTTTCTGAGCGACGTGACGGCGGAGGCGTACTACGAGTTAGGCCAGATCCGTCTGCACATGGGAGACTTCGAGACGGCGGACACCATGTTTCGCCAGGCGCACGAATTGGGACGGGATCCGTTGCCCGGCCTCGCCTTGCTGCGGCTGGCCCAGGGCCGCACGGACAGCGCGCGTGCGCTGCTCGAGCGCGCGCTGTCCGATCCGTTGGCGACGCCGCTCGACCGGGCGAAACTGCTACCAGCGCAGGCGCAGGCCTCCTTCGCGGCCGGAGCCACCCAGGCGACGCGCGCAGCGGCGGACGAGCTGGCGTCCATCGCCGATGCCTACGGCTCTCCGGCGCTGGCCGCGCACGCGGCGCTCGCCCGCGGCCTGGTGGAGTTAGGCGAAAACGAGCCGGCGCACGCCGCGGCCAGCCTGCGCCGCGCGTGGAAGCTCGCCAAGGACTGCGACCTCCCGTACGACGCGGCGCGTGCCCGCGTTCTGTTAGGCAGAGCGTATCGCGCCTGCGGGAACAGCGACGACGCCGAGCTCGAGCTGCACGCGGCAGCGACGAGCTTCGAGCGGCTGGGCGCCGCCGCCGATGCCCGCACGACGGTGGCGCTCCTCGATGCCTGACGCGAGACGCGACTGACGTCAGGGCATGCCCGCGGCGGTCAGCGCTCCGCGGCCGCCCACCACGGGAATCGATACCGAGGAATGCGCGAGGTCCACCGTGAGCTCCGTACCCGGCGCGGGCCAGAGCGTGAACTCGCGGTCGCTCGACATGATCATGAGCGCGAACCGCTTCCCCGCCGGCACGAACTCGTCGTCGGGCTCCAAATCGAACGTGAGATCGTAGAACCTGCCCGGCACGAGCGGCTCGCCCGGCTGCTCCGAGTCGTAGTTCCCGCCCGACGTCAGCGACTTGTAGTTCTGTAGATCCGCCCACCCGCGCGAGATGAGTCCGGCGTGGCTCTGCGATCCGACGTCGGCCGAATCGTAGGGCAGCATGACGAGCCACACGCTCAGGTTCGCCGCCGGCTTGCTCGATGCGATGCGCAGCGTCACGCGCGGCGTGCCGGAGACGTGCACCGTGTCGGTGAGCACGGGCGACGCGTAGAGCAGCCGGTGGTTCGAGCTCGCGGCGCTCGCGTCGGCGCTGCCGCTGAAACTCACGTCGTCCACCAGCGTGCTCGTTCCGTTAGGCGGAGCGGACAACGCCAGTGCGCCGATCTCGGTTCCGCTTCCTGTGGGAAAGAACTGGACCGGCGTCGACCCGGGAACCGGGAAGGACGCGAACGCCGTCGGCGGTCCGGCGGGCCGGCGACGCCGCCGGCCCGCGGGCGCAGCGACCGGCGCGGACTCGGCCCCGCTCCCCTCGGCGCGACGCACGGAATCCCGCGCGGCCTGCGCCGCGGCGATGATCGCTTGTGGAGCCTGCGAACCCGAGTCCTGCACGATCCACACGGGCGGATCTTTCTCGACGCCGTTGTCGACGTCGTACAGGTAGTGGCTGAACCACCGGTTGACCATGTCGGCCGGCGGATTGCCGCCGTGACCGCCCTGGTGCAAGTACAGCGAGACGGGAAGCCCATCCTTTTTCATCTCGTTGTAGATGCGCACGCTGTGTTCGGGCACGACGTTGTAGTCGTTGAGTCCGTGCGCGAGCAGCACGGCGGCCTTGATGTTCTTGACCCACGGCAACAGGTCGCGCTTGGCCCAGAAGTCGTTGTAGTCGCCGGTCGCGCGATCCTGTCCCTTCGCGAACAGCCCGTTCTTGTACAACCGCTCGCACGTCGCGCGCTCGGCCGTGTCGCCGCTGG
>Ga0209168_10001416_pt1 | contig 18853 bp, 19 predicted proteins | sample Coa_R1_FD_187156 | JGI IMG/M metagenome (GOLD analysis project Ga0209168, IMG submission 187156) | Surface soil microbial communities from Centralia Pennsylvania, which are recovering from an underground coalmine fire - Coalmine... | ecosystem: Environmental > Terrestrial > Soil > Unclassified ... | reverse complement strand
GCACGGTCCCCCGGCGGTCAAAGGCCATGGCCCGCTGCAAGGCGGCGGCCCGCAGGTCCGGCGGTATCTCCACCGGTCCGCCCAGACCAGCCGCGTTGAGGCCGGCCTGGGCCGCCTCCTCCACGACGCTGCCGGCCAGGATGGCCAGGTCCGGCGTGCGGTGGAAGATCAGCACGCCGTGGTTGGCCAGCAGCACGGCCGGGACGCCGGGGATGACCGCACCGCGGATGTTGGCCACCGCCTCGGCGGACCCGCGCGGCCCGTAGCCCGCGACCGGCACGCCGTCGGCCAGCCCGAACATGGCCATGGCCTCGACCCAGCAGCCGATCCGGCGCTGCGCGACGGCGTAGGCCGTGGCGTATGGCGAGTGGGTGTGCAGGACGCAGCCGACCTCGGGATTGTCTTGGTACATGGCCGTGTGCATGGCTACCACCGCCCCTTGGATCGGCGGCAGGTCACCCTCGAGCAGGGCCCCGTCCAGCCCGACCCGGACCACGGCCGAGGCGAGATGCCCGCGCAGCGACGGACCCGCGGTGAAGTACATCTCGTCCGCACCGGGCACCCGGACGCTGACGTTGCCGTGCCCGTTGGCGGAGATCGCTCCGCTGGCGACCACCCGCTGGGCGATGTCGGCTACGTGCTCGGCCAGATCCTTGTCCATTACGCACCCCTCATAGGCATTCCGGGCGATGGTAACCCGGTGGCCGTCACGGGTCTATGGGCCGTACACCTAGGGCATGCCGCCGGGCCAGGTCGCGGTAGACGGCGGGGTTGTTCTCGACCCAGACCTTGGCACCGCCGCTGACCTCCCGGACGACCCGGGCCGGGACCCCGGTGGCCAGCATGCCATCGGGGATGACCAGGTTCGGCGGCACCGTGGCGCCGCCCGCGACCAGCGCCCGGCGGCCGACGATCACGCCGTCGAGCACCGTGGCTCCGTTACCGATCAGCGCTTCGGCTCCGATGACCGCGCCGTGGACCACGCACAGGTGACCGATGGTCGCCCCCTCCCCGACCTCGGTGACCGGATCGGCACCGCCATGCAGCACCGACCCGTCCTGGATGTTCGCCCCGCGCCGGACCACAATGGGCCCGAAGTCGGCGCGCAGCACCGCGCCGTACCAGATGGACGCCTCGTCCTCCACCCGCACGTCCCCGACCAGGGTCGCCGTGGGCGCGATCCACGCGGTCGGGCTGACCTCCGGCTTGAGGCCCTCGAACTCGAATAGTGGCATCCACCCATGATGGACCTGGTGGGAGGCAAGGCCGGCACTGGCTGCGCGGGAGAGAGGTACCGCGCCCGTGGCTCGCCTATGCTGCACCTTATGTCAGGCCCAGCGGCGAGCACCGCCGAAATGCCTGGTCCGGCGACCGACGGCGTGCAGCGCATCCAGGCGGTCGACCGGGCCATCGTGCTGCTGAAGGCGGTGGCCGCGAGCAGCACTCCGCCCACCGTGCTCGAGCTGGCCCGCCGGTGCGGGATCAACCGGGCCACCGCATGGCGGCTGCTGCGCACGCTCGAGCACCACGGCCTGGTGGACAGGGACACGGTCACCCAGCGGTACACGGTCGGCTACGGCGCCACCGTGATCGCCTCCGCCGTGACTGACGACGCGCTGGTCCGCCGGGTCCGCCCGCTGCTCACTGACCTGTGCCTGCGTACCGGAGAGGTCGTCACGCTCGCCGTGGCCAGGCGGTTCAACCTGGTCTACACCGACCAGGTGGAGCCGCCGAACATGATGGCGCCGAGCTGGCTGGACAAGCCGGTGCCGCTGCACGCCACCTCGGGCGGCAAGGCGTTCCTGGCCTGGCTGGGACGCGACGAGCGGGACGCGATCCTGCCCGCCGTCCTGCCGCGCTACACCGAGCACACCGTCACCGATCGCGAGGAACTGGAACGCGAGCTGGCCGAGGTCCGCCGGACCGGGTTCGCGCTGTGCGACCGGGAGTACGAGGAGTTCTCCTCCGGCGCGTCGGCGGCTGTGCTCAACTCCAGGCGTGCGCCTGCCGCCGTAGTCAACGTCTGGGGCCCGGCGCCGATGGAACTCGGCCCGGCGGCTGCGCGAGATCGGGCGGGAGGCCGTGCAGACCGCCGCCGAGATCGCCGACCTATTGGACTGAGCCTGCTGGACTGAGCTCACACCTGGCGCGGACCCGCGCACCACGGCCGTTAGGCATATTGATTCTTGCCCGACCGGCCGCTACGCTGCACATTGGTAACAAAACGTTCGTATCGTGAACGCAGGAGGCCCGCCATGGCAGCCAAGGTCATCATCACCTGCGCGCTCACCGGCTCCGGGCATACCCCGTCGATGTCGCCGTACCTGCCGTACACGGTCAGTGATCTCATCGACCAGGGCGTGGCCGCCGCGCAGGCCGGCGCGGCCGTGCTCCATGTGCACGCGCGGAACCCGGAGGACGGCAGCCCTTCGGCCGATCCGGCGTTGTTCGCCCAGTACGCCAGGGGCATCAAGGAACGCAGCGACGCCATCATCAGCATCACGACCGGCGGCGGCACCGGCATGACGGTGGCCGAGCGGCTGAAGGTCGTGCTCGAGCTCAAGCCCGAGCTGTGCACGCTCAACCTGGGCACGATGAACTACGGCAGCTTCCCGATGATCGACAGATACCGGGGCCGGTTCAAGTTCGACTGGGAAGAGCCGTACCTGGAATCCACCCGGGCCGAGCCGTTCGTCTCCACCTACGCCGACATCGAGTACATGCTCAAGGTGGTCGGCCCGCAGACCGGCACCCGGTTCGAGGCCGAGGCGTACGACACCTCGCACCTGTACACGCTGGCCTACTACCTGGACCAGGGCCTGGTCCAGGCGCCCATCTTCGTGCAGACGATCTTCGGCACGATGGGCGGCATCGGCCCGGATGTCGACCACATCGTGCACATGAAGCGGACCGCCGACCGGCTGCTGGGCGACGCGTACCAGTGGTCGACGCTGGGCGCGGGACGGTTCCAGATGGGCATCGTGACCGCGGCGGCGATCATGGGGTCGCACGTCCGGGTCGGCCTGGAGGACAGCCTGTACCTGGGCAAGGGCCAGATCGCCGAGTCCAACGCCAGCCAGGTGACCAAGATCAGGGGCATCCTGGAGGCGCTGTCGCTGGAGATCGCCACGCCGGCCGAGGCGCGGGAGATGCTGGGCCTCAAGGGCCTGGACAATGTGGGCTACTGAGCCGCATGAGGGAATTACCGGCGTCACCTTTGACAGCGACGGGCACCGACTGGTCGGCACCTTGTACCTGGCTCGCGGCGAGGAGCGCAAGCCGACCGTGCTGCTGCTGCACGGCTGCCCCGGGCTGGAGAAGAACCTGGACCTCGCGGTCCGGCTGCGGGACCGGGGCTGGAACGCGCTGTTGTTCCACTACCGCGGCTGCTGGGGCAGCGCCGGCCGCTACGACCTGCGCACCATCCCCCGTGACGTGACCGCGGCGGTCGACTTCCTGGCGGGCTGCCCGCTGGTGGACGGCGACCGGATCGCCGTGGTGGGACACAGCCTGGGCGGCTGGGCCGCCCTGGTTACCGCGGCCGCCGAACCCCGGCTGCGCGCGGTCGGCGTGTGCGGGGCGCCCGCCCGCCTCGCGGCGAGCCTGCGGCTGAGCCCGGACCAGCTGGAGCGGGAGTTCACCAGGTTCCTGGCCACTACGCCCGAGGAGTTCGGCGCTCAGCTGGCATCGGTTGCCGAGCGGATGGACGGGCTGGCGGCCGTGACGGCGATCCGGCCGCGGCCGCTCCTGGTGGTGCACGGTACCTGGGACCAGTGGGTTCCGGTGGCGCAGGCCCGCGAACTGGCGGCGCGGGCGGGCTCCCCGTCCCGCTACATCGAGATGGCGGGGGCCAACCACGCCTTCTCCTGGCATCGCACCGAGCTGGCGGGCCTGATCACCGGCTGGCTGGGCGCGGCCTTTGACTCCGAGGGGGTGCGGGCATGACGGTCGCGTTTACCAGCGCCGTGGATCCTGTGGCGGCGCGGCGGGTGAGCATCGTCGGCGCCGGGGTGATCGGCGGCGGGTGGGCGCTGCACTACTTGCGGACCGGCTTCGACGTCGACGTCTACGACCCGTCGCCGGCCGCGCACGCCGACCTGCTGCGCATGGTGGCGGCGAGCTGGCCGCTGCTGAACCGGATGGGCTTGAGTGAGGGCGCGAGCCCGGACCGGCTCACGTTCCATGACACCCTGGCCGCCGCCGTCGCCGACGCCGACCTGGTGCAGGAGAACGCGCCGGAGAACGGGCCGGTCAAGCAGCGCGTACTGGCGGAGGCGGACCGGGCCGCCCGGCCGGGAGTGGTCATCGCGTCGAGCACCTCGGGGTTCGCGATGACGATGCTGCAGGCCGACTGCGAGCACCCGGAGCGCTGCGTAGTCGGCCACCCATTCAACCCGCCGTACCTGATCCCGGTGGTCGAGGTGGTGGGCGGGGCCCGCACCGATCCGGCCGCGGTGGACTGGCTGACCCGGTTCTACACGGGCACGGGCAAGCGCCCGCTGCGGCTGAGCCGGGAACTGCCCGGCTTCGTCGGGAACCGGCTGCAGGAGGCCCTGTGGCGGGAGGCGCTGCATATGGTCGCCGCGGGCGAGGCGACCGTGGAGGAGATCGACGCGTCGATCGCCTTCGGCCCGGGGCTGCGCTGGGCGCTGATGGGTCCGTGCCTTACCTTCCACCTGGCCGGAGGCGGCGGCGGCATGGCTCACATGCTCGACCACTTCGGGGCGGCGCTTGAGGAGCCATGGACCCGGCTGCAGGCGCCGCCGCTGACGCCCCAACTTCGGGACCGGATGATCGAGGGCTGTCTGCGTGAGGCGGATGGGCGTTCGGTGGCCGAGCTGGAGCGGCTGCGCGACGGTTTCCTGGCCGAACTGCTCGAGCTGGTCGAGCGGTACACGGTCACGCCCAGCGGGGAGCAGACGATCCCGGTCGCCGCGGCCGGCCTCGGATGATGTGATCCTTGACACACCCTATGGCCCGTCTTTACCATCAGCCTAAATCACATTATGCACATTATGTTCGTATCGTGAACTCACCGCGGCACCTGGATCCATAGCGGCCTCACCGCTTTCGCGCACGCCGGGAGCAGACATGAACTTCAGCCGCAGGGACTTTCTCAAGGCCAGCCTGGCCGGATCGCTGGCCGTCGGAGCCGGCGGGCTGCTCGACGCCTGCGGCACCGGCAACACGATCAAGGCGTTCACCACCTCGAACGTGGGTAAGCCGCGCACCGGCGGCCAGTTGCGGGCCGGCCTCACCGGCGGATCGACCGCCGACACGCTGAGCCCGCTCAACCCCATCACTAACGTCGACTTCTCCCGGATCAACAACCTGTACGAGCCGCTGGTCGGGCTAAGCCCGGCGGCGCAGCCGGTCAACGTGCTGGCCGAGGAGCTCACGCAGAATGCCACCGGCACCGAATGGACGGTCCGGGTCAAGCAAGGCATCACCTTCCACAACGGCAAGCCGCTGACCGCCGACGACGTCATCTACACGTTCCAGCAGATCCTCAACCCGAAGGCCCCGGGGTCTGCCGCGGCGGGCCTGGCCTCCATCGACGTGAAGGGCATGACCAAGCTCGACGCGTACACGGTGCGGATCCCGTGCAGCACGCCGTTCGCCACCCTGGCCCAGGCGCTGGCCATACCCGGCTACTCCGACATCATCCCGGTCGGGTACAACCTGGCGGCCCCGGTCGGCACCGGCCCGTTCAAGGTGAAGAGCTTCAGCCCGGGCACCCAGTCGACCTTCGTCCGTTTCGACGATTACTGGCAGGCCAGGCCGTACCTGGACGAGATCGTCATCACCGACTACGCCGACCAGGTCAGCCAGGTGAACGCGCTGCTGGCCGGGCAGGTCGACGCGGTCAACCTTTTGTCTACGGACGTGATCTCCGAGGTCCAGGGCGAGTCCAAGAATGTCCTGCTCTCGCCGGGCGGCGGCTGGAACCCGTTCACCATGCGGGTGGACACGAAGCCGTTCAACGATGTGCGGGTCCGTCAGGCCATGCGGCTGGTCGTCGACCGCCAGCAGATGCTCGACCTGGTCTTCGGCGGCTTCGGGACGCTGGGCAACGACCTGTTCGGGATCTGGGCCCCGGAGTACGACCACAGCCTGCCGCAGCGGCACCAGGACATCGACCAGGCCAAGTCGCTGCTCAAGGCGGCGGGCGCCGAGGGACTGCACGTCACGCTGGTCACCTCCGACATCGCGCAGGGCACGGTGCTGGCCGCGCAAGTGTTCGCCCAGCAGGCGTCGGCGGCCGGGATCTCGGTGAGCGTGGACGACGTGACCGTCAACGAGTTCTACGGCACGAACTACCTGAAGTGGCAGTTCGCCCAGGACTACTGGTTCTACAACCTCTACCTGCCGCAGGTGTCGCTGGCCACGCTGCCGAGCGCGCCGTTCAACGAGACGCACTGGAACAACCCCCGGTACAACTCGCTGTACGCCCAGGCCATCGCCACCGGCGACGACGCCCTGCGCACCGAGCTCGCGCACGAGATGCAGCAGATCGAGTACGCCGAGGGCGGTTACATCATCCCGTTCTTCCCGCCGGTCATCGACGGGTTCGGCGCCAACGTGGGCGGCCTGGTCCCGTCCAGGATCGGCTTGTCGTTGAACGCCTACGACTTCAAGGGTGTGTGGCTATCGTGACAACCGCGACTGAGGCACCCGAACGCGTCGGCCCCCCGTCCAAGGCCGCCCGGCCGCATCCCATCCGGGACCTGCTGATCAAGCGCAGCCTGATCGGCGTACTTACGCTCGTAGCGGTATCGATTTTGGTGTTCGCCGCGACGCAGACGCTGCCAGGCAACGCCGCGAGCGCGGTGCTGCTGAACACGGCCACCCCGCAGCGCCTGCACGCGCTGGAGGTGCAGCTGGGCCTGAACCGGCCCGCGGTCGACCAGTACTGGACCTGGCTCACCGGCGTCCTGCACGGTAACTTCGGAAAGTCGCTGGCCAACGGGCAGCCGGTGGGTACGCTCATCGGCGGGCGCATCCTGAACTCGCTGGCCCTGGTGGTCCTGGCCGGCGTGATCGGCACGCTGATCGGCGTGGGACTGGGTGTACTCGCCGCGGCGCGCCGGGACAGCGTGTTCGACCACGTGCTGTCGGTCACGTCGCTGGCCGTCACCGCGCTGCCGGAATTCGTCGTGGCGGTGGTCCTGATCATCTTCTTCGCCGCGGTGGTCGTCCACTGGTTCCCCGCGGTCTCGGTGTTCGTGCCGGGCACGGCGCCGTGGTCGAACCCGAAGGAGCTCGTGCTGCCGGTGGCGACGCTGGTCATCGTGATCGTGCCGTACGTGTTCCGGATGATGCGGGCGTCGATGATCGACGCGCTGGAGAGCGACTACGTGCAGATGGCCCGGCTCAAGGGCGTGCCGAAGTGGCGGGTGTTGCTGTTCCACGCGCTGCCGAACGCCATCGCTCCCACGATCCAGGTGATCGGGCTCAGCTTCCTGTACCTGGCCGGCGGCGTGGTAGTCGTGGAGTACATGTTCAACTACCCCGGGCTCGGGCAAGCCCTGGTGTCGGCGGTCTCTGACCGGGACATCCCGCAGATCCAGGCGATCGTGCTGGTCCTCGCGGCCTTCTATATCGCCGTCAACATCCTGACCGACGTCATTGCGCTCGCCGTGAGCCCGCGGCGGCGGCTGCCCAGATCCTGACCGGAGGTGATCATGGCGCGCAGACCAGAGCCAATCGTCGTGCTCGGCCGGGCGGTGCGAACCCCGCGCGGTACCGTCGGGCTGGTGATCGCGGGGCTCGTGATACTCGTGGCCGTGATCGGCCCGGCCGTCGCGCCCTACTCGACCACCGAGTTCGTGACGGCGCCGTTCGCCCGGGCCTCGAGCGCCGCCTGGCTCGGCGGTGACGTCCTCGGCCGGGACGTTCTGACCCGGACCTTGAACGGCGGCTGGGAGTTGCTGGCCATGGCGGCCGTCGCGACCGCGCTCGGCGTCGTCGTCGGTGCCCTGCTCGGCGTGGCGGCCGCTTACTACGGCGGCTGGTGGGACAGCGTGATCATGCGCGCGGTCGACGTGATCCTGGCCTTCCCGCAGCTGGTATTCGCCCTGCTGCTGGTCAGCATCCTCGGCCCGAAGATCTGGCTGATCGTCCTGGCCGTGGCCATCTCGCACGCGCCGCAGGTGGCCCGGGTGGCCCGCGCGGCGGCGCTGGATATCACCGAGCGGGACTTCGTCAAGGCCATGCAGATCCTCGGCATCCCGGGCCGCCGGATCATCCGCAGGGACGTGCTGCCCAACCTGACTTCAGTGCTCATGGTGGAGATCGGCCTGCGGCTCACCTACTCGATGCTGGTCATCGCCGGGTTGAGCTTCCTCGGCTTCGGCCTGCAGCCGCCCGCGGCAAGCTGGGGCCTGATGATCAACGAGAATCGGGTCGGCCTGATCGCCAACCCGTGGGGAGTGCTCATGCCGGCCATCCTCATCGCGCTGTTCACCATCGGCGTGAACACGTTCACCGACTCCGTGGCCCGGGCCTCGCTCGGCGTCGGCGGACGCGCCACAGAATCGGACGTCGAGCTGGCCCTGGTGGCGAGGGAGGTGACCTGATGGCCGCGCCATCTGAAAACATCCCGGTGACCGCGCCGGCCGAGGACACCCCGCTGGCCAAGCGACCAGCCGAGGATGGCACGCCCCGGCTGGCGGTGGAGAACCTGCGGATCGTGATGCCGGCGTCCCGCAGGCGGCCGGAGGCCGATGTCGTCGACCAGGTGTCGTTCACAGTCCAGCCGGGGCACGTGCTCGGCCTCGTGGGCGAATCGGGTTCGGGCAAGACCACGGTCGCGCTCGCCCTGCTCGGGCTGGTCAAGCGGGGCCTGGCCACCGGCGGCGGCAAGGTGCTGGTCGACGGCCGCGACATCCTCGCGCTCTCAGAACACGAGCTGCAGAAACTGCGCGGCCGGACGGTCGCCTACGTCCCGCAGGACCCGGGCAGCGCGCTGAACCCGGTGCTGAAGGTCGGCACCCAGCTGCGCGAGGTCTTCGCCATCCACGGCGGCGACGCCGACCGGCTCACGCAGGTGATGGCCGAGGCGGGCCTGGAGGACCCCGGCCCCATCCTCGCCTCTTATCCGCATCAGCTTTCCGGCGGGCAGCAGCAGCGGGTGGCCCTGGCCATGGCCTTCGCCTGCCGGCCGCGGCTGATCGTGCTGGATGAGCCGACGACCGGCCTAGACGTCACGACCCAGCGCCGCGTCCTGGATACCGTACGGGGGCTGTGCCGGACCTACCAGGTGGCCGCCGTCTACATCAGCCACGACCTGGCCGTGGTGGCCGAGATCGCCGACCACGTCGCGGTCTTGTACTCCGGCCGGCTGATCGAGATCGGCGCGGCCAGCGAGCTGTTCTCGCATCCGGCGCATCCGTACACCCGCGGGCTGATGCGGGCGGTGCCGTCCATGGAGAGCTCCCACGAACTGCTCGGCATGGCCGGTTCCCCGCCGCGCCCGGGCAACCGCCCGGCCGGCTGCGCGTTCCGGCCGCGCTGCGAGTTCGCGATCGCCGAATGCGAGCTGCGCGAGCCGCAGCCAGTCGTCGTGTCGGACACCGGGCACGCGGCCAACTGTGTGCGCGCTCTGGAGGTCACTGCGCTATCCGGGAGCGCCCTGCTGGCCCGGGATCGCACGGTACCTCCGGCCGCCGAACCGGTGCTCACCATCAGCGGGGTATCGGTTTCCTACACGAACAAGCCGGTGCTGCGGGACGTCAACCTTGACGTGGGGGCCAAGAAGTCGGTCGCGATCGTCGGCACCTCGGGGTCGGGCAAGACAACGCTGGCCCGGTGCGTGGTCGGTCTGCACAAAGACTGGACGGGGACGATCACGTTCGCCGGCACGCAGCTGCCGCCCGGGGTCCGCGGCCGGACGCAGGACCAGCTGCGCAAGATCCAGTTCGTCGCGCAGAACCCGTACTCCTCGCTCAACCCCAGGCAGACGATCGGCCAGATCATCGGGAATCCGCTCACCCACTTCAGCAAGCTCACCGCTCGGGAGCGCGACAAGCGGATCGGGGACGCGCTGACCTCGGTGGCGCTGCGGGAGTCGTTCGCGGCGCGCTACCCCGATGAGCTGTCCGGCGGGGAGCGACAGCGGGTCGCACTGGCTCGCGCCCTCGTCGTCGATCCTGAGCTGCTCGTCTGCGACGAGATCACCTCGGCGCTCGACGTGTCGGTGCAGGCCGCGATCGTCGAGCTGCTGCTGCGGCTGCAGGCCGAGCGCGGGCTGTCGCTGCTGTTCATCACCCACAACCTGCCGCTCGTACGGAGCATCGCGGACGACGTGACGGTGATCAGCGCCGGCCAGATCTGCGAGCACGGCCCGGTCACGCAGGTGCTGACCGCGCCTAAGGAGGCCTACACGCGCCACCTGATCGCCGACGTGCCCGGGTTCGAGCACGCCGGGTGAGTCCGGCCGGGCTCAGCACCGGCGGCCGGGCCGTGCCGCCGGAGTGGATCGACTACAACGGGCACATGATGGACGCCTTCTATTTCCTGGCCTTCACCGAGGCCACCGAGGCGTTCCTGGACCACGTCGGCCTAGGCTCCGCCTACCAGGCCCGGACCGGCGGCGGCGTCTACACGGCTGAAAGCCACCTGTGTTTCGTCAGCGGCGTGGCCGAGGGGGCGGTGCTCCGGTACCGGACCCAGCTGCTCGGCCACGACGCCAAGCGGATGCACGTGTTCCACCAGATGACCAGCGCGGATCAGCTGGCGGCGACCTGCGAGCTGATGTTCCTGCATGTCAGCGACGGCCGGGTACAGCCCATGCCGGCCGAGGAGGCCGCGTTGGTGGCGGCGCTGGCAGCTCGGCACGCGTCCCTCCCCCACCCGGACCGGGCAGGCCGTCACATCGCCATGCCGGCCAAGCTCGCCCGCTGAGGATTCAGCCGGGTAGCGGCACCCATGAGGGTCGTCCGGGTGTCCGCAGGGAGTGGGAGGGCGCGAGGCCCATCGGGTGGTAGGTCGGCCAGGGGGAAGCCGAGGGGGGCGCGGACGACGACGCGGACGGGGATGCCTGGGCCGGGCTGGCGCTTGGCTGGGCGCTGAAGTCCGTTACCGGCTGGGATCCCGGCGTGGTCTGCGAGGTGGTGAACCTGGCCGACGGCGAGGATTCGGCCGCCGAGGACGGAGCCGACGCCGAGCTCGGGGCGGAACTGGCCGCGGTCGCGGGCGGTGCCGCGATGGCCCCATGCCCGCCGCCGCCCACCGTGAGCGTGACCGTGATGCCCGTGGCGGTGAGGGCGAACACCGCGGCTACGACGGCCAGACCCGACCGGAAGCTCATCTCCTCCAAGCGGGTGTTCAGCACGCGCCTGAGCCTGGCGGCCCAGCCGGTCCCCTCACTCACGACAAAGCACGATACATGGGTATCAGGGACTTTGGTGGCAAGCCGCCGTTGCGAAGCGATCGTAGCTCGCTCGCGCCTGCTGGCTCGAGGCCACGACGGGTTCAGTATTTTCTCCCGAACGGGCCGTGGTGCTCGCGTCCGGAACCAGCCCGGCCGCCGTGGCGGCGAGCTTGGCGGCGCCGCGGGCGGTGAGCCACCCGGTGCCGTCCAGGTCCGGGTAGAGCGGCACGGCCAGCGCGTCGGCGAGCAGCTGGCGCCAGGCCGGATGGCGGCTGCCGCCCCCGCCGAGCTGGAGCGTGGCCGGGGCGGAGCCGAGCATGCGCAGGTCATCGAGCTTGCCGCGGAGCAGGAACGCGACGCCCTCCAACGCGGCGCGCAGCAGGTCGTCCCGCTGGTGAGCAAGGGTCAGGCCGGTCCAGGCGCCGCCGGAGGCGCGGTGATCCCAGCGCTCGCCGGCCAGGTACGGCAGGAAGACCGGGGTATCCGCGCGCCAGGGCCGGGCGGCGGTGCCGTACAGCTCGTCCCAGCTGGCGCCGAGCGTGCGCCGCACCCAGTCCAGCGTCACGCCGACGTTCTGCGCGGCGGCCAGCCGGTAGGCGCCACCGTCTACGGACCGGAACAGGTTGGTCGCGGTACCTCCCGGATCCGGATAGTCCGGAAATGGAATATCCGAGGTCGAGGGGGCGGGGGCGGGGACGGGGACGAGAAGCTGGCCGCCGGTGCCGAGGGTGAGCAGGCCGCGCCCGGGCGGGAGGTTCGCGGCGAAAAGGGAGGCGGCGGTGTCGGCGGCGCCGATGGCTACCGGGAGGGCGGGGGGCAGGCCCAGGTCGCGGGCGGCGGCGGGGAGCAGGGGGCCGGCGAGCTCGGCGGACGGGCGGATGGGGGGTAGCAGGTCGGTGCGCAGGCCGAGGGCGCGGGCGACGTCGGCGGCCCACCGGCCGCGGGCGAGGTCGAACAGCAGGGTGCCGGAGGCGTCGGTCGGGTCGGTGGCGGCCTGGCCGGTCATCCGGAAGCGGAGCCAGTCCTTGGGCTGCAGCATCCAGCGGGCCTGCCAGTACACGTCGGGTTCGTGCCGGGCCAGCCAGAGCAGGATCGGGCCGGCCATGCCGGGCGACGGGGCGTTGCCGAGCCGGGCGCGCAGTTCCCCGGGGAGCCGCCGGTACTCCTGCGCCTCGGCTTCGGCCCGGCGATCGAGCCAGGTGATGGCGGGGCGGAGCGCCACGGCCCGTTCGGTACAAAGAAGAAGGCCGTGCATCTGTCCGGCGACGGCCAGGCCGGCGACCTCAGCCGACGCAGGACCGACCGCTGCCCGGACCGCGGCGCACGTGGCCTGCCACCAGTGCGCCGGGCTGGCCTCGGCCCAGCCGGGCCGCGGCGTGCCGACCTGGTAGCCCGCCGTGCCCTGGCCGAGCACGGTGCCGCCGGGCGCGCACAGCAGCGCCTTGACACCACTGGTGCCCAGATCGAGACCGAGCACCGCGGGTTCGGCGCTCAGCCGCCCTCCTCGGGGATGCCGCACTGGACGCTGAGGATCGGGCGGACCTCGATCGTGCCCATCCAGGCGGTCGGGTGCTTGGCCGCGATCTCGATCGCCTCGTCGAGGTCGGCGCAGTCGATCACGTCGTAGCCGGCGATCTGCTCCTTGGTCTCGGCGAACGGCCCGTCGCTGACCAGGATCTCGCGGTCGCGGACCTGGACGGTGGTGGCGTCGTCGACGCTCCTGAGCCGGTCGCCATGCAGTGTCACCCCGCGGGCCAGCATCTCCGCCAGCCAGGAGTCGAAGGCCGGCACGCCTTCGGCGCTGTGCCCGGCGGCTGGGTCGATGGCGTGAATCAGCATGTATTTCATCGGCTACCTCCCGGAGTCATCACTACCACGACGAACGGGGCCGCCGGAATGGACGATGGCCTGGACCGTTTACAGGGTCACGTCGAGCATCATCGGGGTGTCGGGGCGGGCGCTGCCGACCGCGGGTTCGGCGGTCAGGACCAGGTGGTCCCCGGGGCGCAGGCCGGAGGCGGTGACCGGACCGGTCATGCCGTGGTGGCCCGCGGGCAGCATGCCGGCCGGGCGGGTGCCGGCCGGGCCGATCAGCCACAGTTCGTAGCCGCGCGAGCCGGGCAGCGCGTGCAGGCCCCGGGCGGTGAAGACCAGCGCGTCCTGGGAGCGGGACATGACGATCGTGGCGCTGCCGCCGCCGGCCACCGTCCCGGTGGTCATCCGCGCGTCCTGCGCGGTCAGCACCACGGCGATCTGCTGGCTGCTGGCCTGGGCCTGGTCGATCTGCTGCTGCATGCTGCTGTTGCTGACGCCGAACATGACGGCGACCGCGAGCGCGGCCGCGGCGGCCACGCCGGCCGTGGCCAGGGTCAGGCGGCCGGGCCAGGCCAGGGAGCGGAACCAGGTGCCGACCCTGGCCCGCCTGCCGCCGACGAGCGGCACCGGCTCGATCTCGGCGGGCGGCTGCTGGCGGGTCACGACGGCGGCGGCCATAATCCGGTCCTTCAGGCCGGCGGGCACGGGCTCGGCCGCGGCGGCGCCGAGCATGGCGGTCGCCTCGCGCAGGCTCGCGACCTCCCGCGCGCATCCCTCGCACCCGGCCAGGTGCCGCTCGAACCGTTCCCGGTCCGAGGCGGAGACGGCGTCCATCGCGTACGCCCCGGCCAGGGTGTGCTCGTCGCGTTGCTGTTTCATTCCGCTACCCCCAGGCAGTCACGCAGCCGGATCAGCGCATCGCGCATCCTGGTCTTCACGGTTCCGGTGGGCACGCCGAGCAGGCTCGCCACCTGGCCGTAGGTGTAGCCGCGGTAGTAGGCCAGGGTGACCGACTCGCGCTGCACGTCGGTCAGGGCGCCCAGGCAGCGCCGCACGCGCTCGCGCTCGAGGCTGGACTCGACGGCCTCCATCACCTCGTCGAACGGGATCTCCGCGGAGGCGATGCGGCGCTCGCGTTCGGCTTCGGCCTGCACGGACCGGACCCGGTCCACGGCCCGGCGATGAGCCAGGGTCATCACCCAGGCCGTCGCGCTCCCCCGCCCCGCGTCGAACTTGGACGCGCTCCGCCAGACCTCGAGCATGACCTCCTGGGTGACCTCCTCGGACTGGGCCGGATCGCGGATCACCCGCTTAACCACGCCGAACACGGACGGGCCTAGCTGCTCGAAGACGGCGTCGAAGGCCGCGGCCTCGCCGCGCGCCACCAGGGCGATCTGGCCGGCCAGATCGGTGCCTGCCGGGGCGCCCGGGGCAGGGCGCGGCCGGTTCCCCGGTTCCTGGCTGCCAGTAGCGGTCACACCCGATATTCGTAGCAGCCGGCCGCTATGGTTTGCCATCTGGGTCTGGCGGCAAACCCTGAGGGCCGCGGCGACGAATAAAGGACATGGGAATGAAGGGGAGCCGACGGGGTCCGAGCGACCCACGGGCCAGGCGCCGGGCGGGGCTTGGTGCGATCGCGGGGGTGCTGGCCGCGGCCACCGCGCTCGGGGTGGGACAGCTGGTGGCCGGGCTGACCGGCGCGAACGGGTCGCCGGTGGTGGCGGTCGGGCAGTTGCAGATCGACTTCACGCCACCGTGGCTGAAGAACTTCGCGATCAATGAGTTCGGCTCCGACGACAAGCTTGCGCTGGTCAGCGGCATCCTCGTCGTGCTCGGGATCTTCGCGGCCGGGATCGGCGTGGCCGCCACGCGGCGGCTGAGCTACGGGATGGCCGGCTTGCTGGTATTCGCGGCCATCGGGCTGACCGCCGCCGCGACCCGGCCCACCGCTTCGGTGGCCAGCCTGTTCCCGACGCTGGCCGCGACGGCGGCGGCCGCCATCGCCCTGCGGGTGCTGATCGAGCGGATCGGGCCGCCGGCCGGGGCCCGGGCCTCGGCTGCGCCGCAGACGTGGGAGGACACCGGGACGGCTGCCGCTGAGACCGGTGAGCTCGCCGCCCCGGACCTGCCGCCCGGGATAGCCGGGCCGGGCGGGGTGATCAGGCCTTCTGCCGGTCAGGGGGGCGACTGGCTGGCGGGCACCCCGAGGCACGCGGGCCCGGCGGAGCCAGGCCGGCGGCGGTTCGTGACCGCGAGCGTGGCCACGGCGGGCGCCGCGGCCGTGGCCGGGCTGGCCGGCCGGACGCTGGCCGAGCGGAGCAGCGTGAGCACCGCGCGGAGCACGCTCAAGATCCCCAAGCCCGTGCCATCGACCGTGCCGACCCTGCCGCCGGGCAGCGACTTCAACATCGCGGGGCTGGCCTCGTTCATCACGCCCAACAACAACTTCTACCGGGTGGACACGGCCATCGTCCTGCCCGAGGTCGACCCGTCGAGCTGGCAGCTGCGGATCCACGGCATGGTCAGCCGCGAGATCACGATCACCTTCAAGGAGCTGCTGAAGCGGCCGCTGATCGAGGACTACGTCACCTTGTGCTGCGTATCCGAACCGGTCGGCGGGCCCTACATCGGCAACGCGCTGTGGCTGGGCGCGAGCCTGGCCGGCCTGCTGCGCGAGGCCGGGATCAAGGCCGGCGCCGACCAGCTCATGTGCACGTCGGTGGACGGGTTCACCTCCGGCACCCCGGTGCAGACCGTGATGGACGGCCGCGACGCGCTGCTCGCGGTGGCCATGAACGGCCAGCCGCTGCCGATCGCGCACGGCTTCCCGGCGCGCATGGTGGTGCCCGGCCTGTACGGGTACGTGTCGGCGACCAAGTGGGTGACCGACATCAACGTCACCACGTTCGCCGGGAATTACGCCTACTGGGCCCAGCGCGGCTGGGCACAGCAGGCGCCGATCAAGACCGAGTGCCGGATCGACGTGCCGAACGGTGAGGTCCAGATCAAGCCCGGCCGGACCGCGGTGGCCGGGGTGGCGTGGGCGCAGCATAAGGGGATCGAGGCGGTGGAGGTTCGGGTGGACCAGGGACCGTGGAACCAGGCCCGGCTGGCCGCGGTCCCCGGTCTGGACACCTGGCGGCAGTGGGTCTGGGAGTGGGACGCCACCGGCGGAAACCACGTGATCGAGGCCCGGGCCACCGACAAGACCGGCTACACCCAGACCGCCGTCCAGGCGCAGCCGGAACCGAACGGGGCCACCGGCTACCCGTCGGTCGCGGTCCGGGTCGGCTAGCCGTTCTGTTCTTGAGGTGCAGGTCATTTGTTCCTGAGGTGAATGTGAGCTAACACGCGTTTCGGAACGCTGTAAGCGGTTAGGTCTCTCCTCGTGAGCGGTCGGGTCTCAACCGAGACCCTCGGGTCTAGCTAAGGCACGCCGATGACAACTCCGATGCGGAGACCGGAAGAACCAGCCTCGGACTCTCCGGTCCGCTGGATTGAACCCGGACCCCTGTGGGCCGGCGGCGTGGCGACCGCGATCGTCGCGGCTATGATCGCGCTGGTCGGCATCCTGGTCTCTCGGTGGCTGTTCACCATCCCGATCCTGGCCCCCCGCCGGGACGGGGCGTGGGGTGACGCGTCCACCGGGATGTACGTGCTGGCCGCGGCGGGGGCCGCGCTGGCGGCCACGGCCATCATGCACCTGCTGCTGCTGACCACGCCGCGGCCGCAGGTGTTCTTCGGCTGGATCATCGGGCTGGCCACGATCGTCGCCGTGGTGTTCCCGTTCAGCACCACGGCCGCGGTGGACCAGAAGTTCGCCACCGCGCTGGTCAACCTGGTGCTGGGCATCGCCATCGGGACGCTGCTCGGCCAGGTCGCCGGGCGCGCGGTCCGGCGCCGCCGCCCGGGCGGCGGCTACCAGTCCAGCCCGCCACCGCCGCCGTCGTCGCCGCCGTCCAGGACGGTTGGCGACCAGTACCGCTGAACGCTGCCGGTTGCTGGCTTCAGTGCCGCTGCGCGCGGCCCGCTCCGGCGCGGGCGTCCGGCGTGAGCGTCCGGCGTGAATGCTGCGTACGTCAAGCATCCTGCTTGACATCTCAATCATGCTTGGTATAGTTTGCATTATCAATGCAGATGAAGGAGACCATGACCATGGCTAGCATTCCCACGCAGGAAGAGGTCCTGGCCGCGACCCGCAAGAGCCAGGAGGCCATGATGGCCGCCATCAAGACTTGGTTCGAGACGGTCCGGACCGCCGCACCGAAGCTGCCGTCGGCGTACGCACCACTGAACGGCAAGCTCCCGAAGGTCAGTCTGCCGTTCGCGGACCGGCTGCCCACGCCGCAGGACGCGGTGGCGAACACGTACCACCTGGCCGAGCAGCTGCTGGCCAGCCAGCGGAAGTTCGCCGAGGACCTGGTGAAGGCGACCGCGCCACTGTGGCCCGGCTACCGTTCGGCGGACGCCCCCAGCCCGAAGGCGTGGCAGGACGCGGTCACCGACAGCAAGCCGAAGGCGACCGCGGCCCCGGCCCGGGTTCCGGCTCCGGCTCCGGCGAAGGCTGCGACCCCGGCCCCGGCCCCGGCCCCGGCCCCGGCCCCGGCGAAGGCTGCGGCCCCGGCGAAGGCTGCGGCCCCGGCGAAGGCTGCTGAGAGCACCGCGCCGAAGACGGCCACGGCCCCGGTCAGTGCGGCGCCGAAGGCGGCGGAGAGCACCCCGGCGAAGGCGGCGCCTGCTGGGCGGCCGACCAAGAGCACGACGGCCAAGCCCGCGACGGCCAAGCCCGCGACGGCCGGGAGCACGACGGCGAAGAGCACGACGGCTGCGCCGCGCGCACGGAAGAGCACCGCGGCCTCGAGCGCGCGGAAGAGCGCCGGGACGAAGGGCGCCGGGGCGAGCTGAGACGCCGACCGGGATGTCGTTCCGCACGCCGCCGGAGACGGCCTGCTGGCAGCACCTCGAAGCCCGTTCGGGCTTCGAGGTGGCCTATTTCCGCAGTCTCGCGGACGGCTGGGCCGTGGACGGCACCACGGCCGCGGTGGAGGACGGCCAGACCTGGGTCGTGACATACAGCATCGAGCTGGACGCCGGCTGGGTGACGCGCGGCGCGCGGATCACGTCCCGCAGCGTGGCGGGCTCACGGCAGATCTTCCTGACGGCCGACGGGGCCGGGAACTGGCTGGTCGACGGCGAGCCCGCGGCTCGTCTTGACGGCTGCCTGGACGTCGACCTGGAGTCCTCGGCGGTGACCAACGCGCTGCCCGTCCACCGCCTCGCGCTGGCGGCGGGCGCGCAGGCGGACGCCCCGGCCGCGTACGTCCGGGCCCTGGACCTGAGCGTCGCCCGGCTGGAGCAGACCTACCGGCGGATCCCGGACGACGGTCCGCGGCAGCGTTACGACTACGCCGCGCCCGCCTTCGGCTTCACCGGCCGGCTCATCTACGACGAGAGCGGGCTGGTACTTGACTACCCAGGCATCGCCCGGCGCGCGGGCTGAAGGGTGCATCCGGCGGCGGGTTACTACATCGTTGTGGCAACGACGTAGCCAGGGAAACACTTCAAAATAAGCTGTGTTTCCGGCGTGTCGTCTGCCAGGATTCTGGTATGGGCGCGAACGCGGAGCTGGTGGGGCTGATGGGGCCGCAGCTGGATGTGCTGTTG
>Ga0209168_10001414_pt1 | contig 18864 bp, 15 predicted proteins | sample Coa_R1_FD_187156 | JGI IMG/M metagenome (GOLD analysis project Ga0209168, IMG submission 187156) | Surface soil microbial communities from Centralia Pennsylvania, which are recovering from an underground coalmine fire - Coalmine... | ecosystem: Environmental > Terrestrial > Soil > Unclassified ... | reverse complement strand
GAGACCAAGGAGGGCGAGAAGCGGACCGTGTACGAGGTCGAGGTCGACGACGTCGGCCCGAGCCTGCGGAACGCCTCGGCCAAGGTCAACAAGGTGGCGCGGTCGAACGGGAACGGCGGCGGCCAGGGCGGGTCCGGCGGCGGCCAGGGCGGTCCGAGCGGCGGCCGGGCGGCGGGCGGCCAGGGCGGCTCGGGTCAGGACGCCGATCCGTGGGCGTCCGACGGCAGCGGCAACTACTCCGACGAGCCGCCCTTCTAGCGCCTCCGGCGTCGCCCTTCCAGGGGTGCCGGGCGGGAAGATAAGCCCGGCCCCGGGCGGAGGAAGATAAGCCGGCCCCGGCCGGGCGGAACCGTGGCTGGCCCCGGACCGTCCAAGGGGGACGAACGGAGGCCTGCCATGGTCGCTCGCGGAGTACAGAGCCTGATCGCCGTTACCGCCCTGATGGGACTGGCGGCGTGCGGCAGCGTCTCGGCCGGCAGCGCCGGGAACCCCGGATCGACGTCGGGCGGCGCGAACTCATCCGGCGCGCCGGCGACCGGGGCGGGAGCCTCTTCGGCCGCTGCGGGAAGCGCAGCGGGCGGGTCGCTGTGCGCGGACGGCCAGGGCGCGGACCGGGTCGTGGTCAGCCGGACAAGGCTCGCTATGACGCGCCCCGTCACGGTCACGGGTACGACGCAGGTACAAGCCATGATCGCCGTGCTGTGCGCGCTCCCGGCCCTGCCGGCCGGGCAGCATTGCGCGGCCGCGGCATCGATCCGGCTGGTGTTCGAGGCCGGAGACCAGAGCTTCCCGCCGGTCATCGTGCAGCAGACCGGCTGCCGCAGCGTGACCGGGGTAGGGATTACCCGGTGGTGGTCCGGGTCGTCGCACCTCGGCGTGCTGCTCGACGAGGCCCTAGGCGGCAAGGGCCGGCTGGCGCCGGGCGTTCATCCGAGCAGCGTGCCGACGGGGCCGTAACGGGCGTGGGGGTGCCCCGGCGTTATGGCGTGGGGGCTGCCTCGGCGTTATGGCGCCGGGCGTGCTCCCAGGGGGCGCGATGCCTCCTGGGAGCACGCACCGAGTTACCGCTGGATCAGTCGTTTCGCCCGGTCCGGCAGGGGTTCCTCAGATCGCCGCTGTTGAAGTCGACGAACTCAGTCACCGTGGTGGATCCAGCCACCGGGAACGTGACCGGCAGCAGTTGCCCGAATTCGGCATGGGCGCTACCGCCGAACCTATTCACGGTGCCCGGGATGAACGGGCCGCCCTCCTGCCAGGTGCATCCCTCTCCCCGGAAGGTGGTGGAGAAGAACGGGTAGAAGGCCGCGCCACTCGGCGGATCAACGCAGTTGGCGCCGGTAATCACGTCACAGAAAGGCCCGTTGAGCTGCGCGCCGTTGCGTTCGATGCCCGGCAGGTCGGTCTCGAAGGCGATCGTTGAGTAGTTTCTGCCGTGGGTCGTCGGGCTGGTGAACAGCACCGGCGAGGGGTGCAGGGCCCGGTCCACGAACGGGTTCGGGTTCGTGCCCGGCCAGTCCAGCTGGTAGGCCTGACTGTCCCAGTCCTCGTCCGCGGTGGTGCATGCGTTGATCATCACGAGCGACGAGTCAGCGGCCGGAAGGCAGCCGGTGTCGTCCGCGTCCAGGCTCGGGTCCTGGGCGCCGGGCGAGGTGCAGTTGCCGTTGGCGTCGATGGCCAGGCAGTTCTCGAAGTGGCCGATCTCGTCGGACATGGCGATGTTGTAGGTGTGCAGCGACCAGGTGTTGCCCCGGACGTTCGCGGTCGAGTACTCGGGGTGGAACGCGTAGGGCTCTGCCTGGCAGGTGTTGGAGTTCGGGGTGTACAGGATGTGGCCGAACCCGTTGGCGATCGAGGCGGTCATCGAGCCGTGCTTACCCGTGGTGAGGTCGAACAGGTCGATCCGGAGCCCGGCCGGGGTGTCCTGCATGTGGATCCTGATCCTGTCGCCCGGGCTCATGAGCAGATCCTCGGCCAGGTTCGGGTTCACCGCGGTGAAGTTCGGGCTGGAGAAGGTCCCGGTGAACAACGGGTTCGCCGGGGCCTGGGATACCCCGCTCGTGGTGACGTAGGCCCAGTTGATGGGCTCGGGTCCGCCGAGGATGAAGTTGTTGCACGCTTTGGTGTTCTCGACGCCGGTGTTCTGATCCCGCGTGCGGCTGTCGATGGTCATCGCCGCGCAGTACTGGGTCGCCGTGCAGCCGAATCCCTCGAACTGCGGGACGGAGCCCGGGCCATAGAACTGAAGCTCCATGAAGGCGTTACCGGGATGCTTCCCGATGTAGTCCGGCGCGTTGGGATCGCTGTTGACCAGGTTGTTCTGGTCGGAGTCCGGCGTGCAATTCGTGGTGAACTCCGGTGAGGACTGGCTGTCGCATAGCGTCATGCCGAACCAGAAGGTCGGCCGCAGCTGGAAGTTCCACGTGGTGCCGCCGGCGCCCGACGCGGTCGGCTGGGTCTTGGGATCGCGCGGTAGCACCATCGTGTAGCTCATGTCGTTGCCCGAGCCCGGGATGTTCGACTTGAACTCCAGGGACGGCTCGTCGTGGCCGACGTACTTGCCGTAGGGGTACTGATTGGCATCGACGCACAGTGACAGCTTGCTCGTACACAGGGACGAGCCGCCGAGGCTCTTTACCAAGCCGCTGGCGACGGTTGCCTGTGAGCTTGCGTGGCTGGCGGCGGCGCTCGCGGGTATCGCAGCAGCGGCCGCGAGGATCGGGACGCTCAGCAGGCTGAGCGCAGCCAGTCTAGATCGCTTCAATCTGGTGTCCTTTCGCCCATCAGCGAAGCCGGGGCGGGGGGGTTAAGGCTGCTGACGGATGGTCGCATGGGCTGCCTGAGTCGTACGGCATGCCCGACCGACCTCAGCGCACGGCCGAGCGAACCCCGGCTGCTCCTCCGGCCGCGGAGCAAACACGGAGCCTGCGGCGCCACGACCCACCGAGGCAGCGGGCAAATCTGAACGAGATGAACATACGCCCGCGACGAATCGCTGCGAAACCCCCCAAAAAACTAACAATCCCTACATGAGGCCATTTCACTCGCTAAATCTGCTGGCCAGCCGGGGTGATTTAGGACAATGCGAATTAGGGGCGAATTAGTGCAAATCGGCTGGAACCTAGGGATATAACGTGCGAAATGGCCATCTCACTATCGCTTTCCACCAAGCACCAGGTGTCTCAATCGTCACACCAATACCAGGCGGATGCGGCGGCGGCCGGGGCGGCTCGCGGACGGCGGATGCGGTGGCGGCCGGGGCGGGTTGGGTCAGGTCTCGCCGAGGTCTTGCAGGGCGGCTGTTGCGGCGGCGGCCCGGGGCGGCTTGGGTCAGGTCTCGCCGAGGTCTTGGAGAGTGGCGCGGAAGTCGTCGATGGCCTGGTCCTGATCAGGGCCGAGGCTGTCGATGACCACCATGTCGGTGCCGGTCCAGTACGCGCCGGCGAACTGGCCGCCGTCGGCGGACGGCGGGACCAGCATCGGGTGATGCGCGATCTTGATGTGGTCGCGGACCTCGGCCCAGGAGACGCCGGGCGGGACCAGGCTGATCGCGGGCATGTCGCTGTCGTCGACCTCCAGGTCGTGCAGCATGGGTCTCCTCCGGTCGGGCTCCTAGCGACATGCTGGCGCACGCGCCGGGTCCGGACCAGATAAGAATGAGACAGCCGGGCCGTTCCGCGGGGCACGAACCACGGCCCGTTCGATAAAAAATGACAAGGTGCGGCGGGTTCTACGGGTTCAGCCTTCGCCGGCGATGGTGGTCAGGGCGTCGATGCCGCTGCCGCGCTCGCCGCGGGTGAGCCAGCGGTAGCCGATGTAGCCGATGATCGCGACGACGAACGACATGACCAGCATGATCGTGCCGAGCGCGTTGAGCGCGGGCCCGCCGTTGCCGCCGCGCTGCTGCGAGTAGATGTACACCGACATGGGCGTGTTGCCGGAGTTGGAGCTCAGCAGGTCGACGAGCACGAAGTCGTCGATGACGCCAGAGAAGACCAGGACCGCGCTCGCGAAGATGGCCGGCGTGAGCAGGCGCATCAGGACCCGGTAGGTGACCTGCCACGGGGTGGCGCCGAGATCGGCCGCCGCCTCCTCGTAGTGCCTGCCGGTCGTCACCAGCCTGGCCTGGACGATCAGGGCAGGCCAGCTGACGTTCCAGGTGACCAGGGCCAGGACCTCGGCCAGCGTGCCCAGGCCGACCGTGGTGAACAGCCGCGTGAACACGAAGAACATCGCGACGCCGAAGATCAGCTCGGGAATCACGAAGGACAGGATCATCACGAAATTGAAGCTCGAGGCCACCGGGCCGCGCCAGCGGTTGATCCCCAGCGCGAACGCGACGCCGAGCGGCACGGTGATCAGGGTGACGTAGACGGACAGCCGGACGGTCTGGATGACGGCGGCGTGCAGATCCGGATTGTGCAGGACCGAGTTCACCGGGTCCTTGTAGTACCAGCGCCAGGAGAAGCCCTGCCAGACGCTCTGTGATCTCCCGTTGTTGAACGAGAACAGGACGGCGAGCGCGACCGGGAGCAGCGACCAGACCAGGTAGAGCCAGGTGAAACCCTCGAGGAACCAGGCGTGCCGCCAGGGGTTGCGGCGCGGCCGCAGCCTGCCGAGCACGGTGCCGGCGGCCCGGGTCTCGCCGGGCCGGGCGGACGAGCGCGGGGCGGTCGTGGTCATGTCGCACCCCGTGACGAGCGATTCGTCGCTACCACGTAATAGATCATCGGGGCGATCAGGATCAGCAGGAACAGCAGCGAGAAGACCGCGCCCTGGCCCGCCAGGACTCCGCCGCTGGAGGTCAGCTGGTCATCGATCACGTTGCCGAACATCGCCGTTCCGGTGGTGCCGGACATCAGCTGGTTGGTGAAGTAGTCGCCGAGCATCGGGAGCACCGTGATCAGCATCCCGGTCAGGATCGGCTGCCTGGACATCGGGAGGGTCACGCGGAGGAAGGTGCGGACCCGGCCCAGGCCCAGATCGCGGCCGGCTTCGATCAGCGCCTCGTCGATCCGGTCCAGGCCCGCGTACAGGACCAGGATCAGGTAGGGGATGTACCCGTAGACCAGGCCGAGCACGACGGTTATCCACATTCCGCCCAGCCAGTCGACCGGCTGGCTGATCAGGTGCAGAGAGCTCAGCACCTTGTTCACGTAACCGTTGGTCTGGAGCAGGTCGATCCAGGCCAGCATGCGCATCATGTAGCTGATCCAGAAGGGCGCGATGAGCAGGATCAGGAACAGCGCCTTGCGCCGGCCTGCGAACCTGGCCACGAAGTACGCCGCGGGATAGGCGATCACCAGCGAGAGCACTGAAGCCAGGGCCACGTAGAGGAGGGTCCTGAGGACGATCGGGCCGACGAAGGCCGACGCCCCGGCCACGTCGTGCCAGGCCCCGGTGAAGTTAGTGCCGCTCCAGTGCAGCGGGTTCCATACCGCGACGGGGCTCCCGAATATGTCGAGCTGGCCGCCCGCGATGGCGAGGATCGCGTAGAAGGGCACGATGAACAGCAGCGCGAGCCAGATGATGCCGGGCGCGGCGAGCGCGGCCCAGAACAGCCGGTGCCGGGTGGGATCCTTCAAGCCGGGCCGCCTAGGAGCTCTTGGCCTGGAGCCATGCCTGCTCCCATAGGGCGTTCGTGGCCGTCGGGATCTGGAGCTCCATCACCCCGCGCCGGAAGTACGAGGGGAGCACCGCCGTGGACGTCAGGCTGGGCGGCAGCAGTTGCTCGGAGACCAGGCGCTGCGGGGTGATGCCGTTGACGGGCTGCATGTAGCCGTTGAAGCTGATGTTCGTCAGCACGTTGTTGACGTCCAGCATGTAATTCAGGAACAGGTGGGCCAGCACCGGGTTCGGGGCGTCCTTGAGCACGGTGATCGTGTCGTTCCCGACCGGGCCCTTGCCGTCGGGCGGGAACCAGTAGCCGACGACGTCGACGTTCACGCCCTTGGGCATGTAGGACGGCGCCGTGGCGATGTCGCCGGACCAGGCGTGGTGGATCCAGATCTGGCCGCTCGGGACCTCGGTGTAGTCGTTGTTGTCGATGTGCACATTGGTCATCTTCGCCAGTTGCGCGAGGGACTGCCCGGCCGCCGAGATCTGGTTCGGGTCCGTGGTGTTGAGGTCGAAGATGCCGTTTTTCATCAGCCCGAGGCTGATCGACTCCCGCGCGTCATCGAGGATCGCGACCTTGTCCTTGTACTTGGCCTGCCAGGGCATCGCCCACGGGTTCGCCATCGCGTACGGGTTCTCGTTGACGTGGTCCTTACGCCAGGCGATGCCGGTCGTGTAGATGGTGTAAGGCACCGTGTATCGCCACTTGCCGTCGTAGAACGGATTGGTGAAGTCCGACCAGGCCTGCGTGATGTTCGGGATGTAGCTGTGGTTGAGCGGCTGGATCAGCTTCCCGTAGACCAGCTCGCCCATAACGTCGACAGTGGGGAAGAAGACGTCGAAGCCGAGGTGCTGCCCGCTGCGCAGTTTGGCCAGCGCGACGTCCATGTTCTCGAACGTCGTCACCTCGACCTTGCAGTTGTACTTCTTGCCGAAGGCCTTCAGGCAATCCGGGTTGATGTAGGCGACCCAGTTGTACAGCCGCAGCGTGGCGTTGGTCTCCGGCGGCAGGTTGCTGGCGATGGCCGCGTTGTCCTGGTAGAGGGGCCAGGTCACCGGGGCGTTCGGCCTGGGCAGCGGGATACCGCCGCTGGTGAGGGTGCTGGATCCGGTGGGCTTCGTCCCGGACTTCGCCGAGCTGCACGCGGCCAGGAGCGAGCTGCCGCCGCCGAGCAGCATTCCGGCGGCCGCGCCCTGCCTGAGGAAGCCGCGGCGCGTGAGCAGTTCCGGTCGTCTGTCCTCGGTCCATCCTTCTCGTGGATGCATCCCGGGCCACCTCTCTCCCGCCGGCCGTCAGTGCTCCTTGACTGAACAGTCCGTCAATAGCAGATACTGTCGTTCATATGTCACGCGCGAGTAACGGTTATGGTGCGCGTACGGTTATGTTGCGTGGTTACGGCGCACGGTTATGGCGCTCGGTTATGGCGCTCGGTTATGGCGCTCGGTTATGGCGGCCCGCCGACCGCTCGGGCGAAGACGGCGAAGTTCTCGATCAGACGGTCGATGTCGGCCTCATCGTGCTGGACCGAGATGAGCCATTGCTCGATCTTGCCCCACGGCGGCAGGAAAACGCCGCCGTTGTGCTGATAGAGCCAGTGCGCGTGGCTGTAGCGGTCGTCCACCCCGAGGAAGCCGCGGTAGCTGGTGACGGGGTCTGCGGCGAAGACGACGCAGCCCTTGGCGCCGGCGGTGACCACGTGCGCGGTGAGTTTTGTGTCCGCGATGGCCTGCTCGATGCCGATCCGGGCCCGTTCGCTGAGCGTTTTGATCTTTGCGTAGGCGGCGTCCGTGGCCACCTCGCAGAGCATGGCCCGGGTGGCGGCCATGGCCAGCGGGTTGCCGTTGAACGTGCCCACCATCTCGTAGCCGCCGTTGGCGACGTGATCCATGACCGCCTGCGTGCCGCCGATCGCGGCCACCGAGACGCCGCCGCCCAGCGATTTGGCCAGCGTGATGAGGTCGGGCTCGACGCCTTGCTGTTTTACGGCTCCGCCCGGTCCGACCGTGAGGCCGGTCTTGACCTCGTCGAAGGTCAGCAGGGCGTGGTGCCGGTGGAGCAGGGTTTTCAGGTCTTCGAGGTAACCCGGGGCGGGTTTGATGATGCCGGCGTTCATCATGATGGGCTCGAGGATCATGCCGGCGACCTGGTCTTTGTGTTTGTCGAGGATTTTTTGGACGCTGGCCAGGTCGTTGAACGTCGCGATCAGGGTCAGGTCGGTGATGGCCTTGGGGATGCCGGTGGAACTCGGGGCGCTGTACGGTGTGGCGGCTGGACCTGCTTGTTCGGGTTCCGGGGCGACGGACACCTGGACCGAGTCGTGGTGGCCGTGGTAGCAGCCTTCGATCTTGATGATCAGGTCCCGGCCGGTGACGGAGCGCATGAGGTGGATGGCGTCCATGGTGGCCTCGGTGCCGGAGTTGGCGAAGCGCCAGCGGGGCAGGCCGAAACGGCGGCCGAGTTCGCGGGCCACGGCGACGGCGTTCGGCGTCGGCTGGGCGAAGTGGGTGCCCCTGGCGACCTGGGTTTTGATGGCTTCGGTGATGGCGGGGTGGGCGTGACCGGCCAGGGCGGCGCCGTAGCCGCCGTGCAGGTCCACGTACTCGTTGCCGTCGACGTCATAGACCTTCGAGCCCTGGCCGTGGCTGAGCCAGACCGGCTGCGGCGCGGTGATCTGCCAGCTTGAGGTGACACCGCCCGCCAGGTGCTGCTGGGCGGCCGCGGCTAGGTGCGCGGAGTTCGGCTGGCGGCGGACGAAGATCTCCTCCTGCGCCGCGATGATCTCGTTGAGGGTGGCGTCGGCGGGCGCGCGGCCGGTGCGCTCGGCCCGGTACTTGGCGCTGTGCTGTTCGTTGGCGCTGTGCTGTTCGTTGGCGCTGTGCTGTTCGTTGGCGCTGTGCTGGACGGGCTGGTGGACGGTCACCATGGCTTCCCAGGGCTCCTTGTCTTGACTGAACGTTCAGTCTAGACCCCGGGGTAGGCCGGAGCAAGGGGTCCTCATCTGTTGCCGTTTTGTCGTCGTTTCGTTCCAGCCCTCTTGACCTCTCTTGCTCTGGCCCTCTTGACCTCTCGAGGCTGCGGGAGTTAGCTTATCTGTTATTCGGAAATAAGTTTTCACTATGCGGAAAACTTCTGGACCGATGGCCGGGCTGTTCCGTGTTCCGGCCTGATAGCGGTCCGGCCTGATAGCGCACCTGGAGTTCGCATGTCGCTGACCAACGCACCAGAAACCCTGCCGCGCGGGAAGCCGCCGGTGCATCCCGTGGACGAGGTGCTGCCCGCGCCCCGGCTGTTCGTGCTGGGCCTGCAGCACCTGTTCATCATGTACGCCGGGGCCGTGGCGGTTCCGCTTATCGTCGGCGGGGCGCTCGGGCTCCCGACGTCGACCATCGGACTGCTGGTCAACGCCGACCTGTTCGTATCCGGCATCGCGACCGTGATCCAGAGCGTCGGGATCGGCAAGATCTTCGGGGTGCGCATGCCGGTGGTGGCCGGCGCGACGTTCACCGTGCTCAGCCCGATGATCGTCATCGCGCAGCAGTACGGGCTGCCGGCCGTGTACGGCGCCATGCTCTGCTCGGGAGTGTTCGGCCTGCTCATCGCCAAGCCGTTCTCGATGATGGTGCGGTTCTTCCCGCCGCTGGTGGCCGGCACCGTGATCTGCGTGATCGGCCTGTCGCTGATCGGCGCGGACGTCAGCCTCATCGCCGGCGACAACCCGGCGGCCAAGAACTACGGGCAGGTCTCGCACATCGCGCTGGCCGGCCTGGTGATGCTGCTCATCGTGGTCATCACCCGGGTGTTCCGCGGGTTCATCAGCCAGATCGCGGTGCTGCTCTCCATCGTCATCGGCTCGCTGGTCGCGTGGCCGATGCACCTGCTGAACTTCTCCAGCGTGCACGGGTCCAAGTGGATCGGCTTCAGCGGCTTCTTCCGGTTCGGGCACCCGAAGTTCGAGGCGGCGGCGATCATCTCGATGTGCATCGTCATGCTGGTCACCTACACCGAGTCAACGGCCGACATGCTGGCCGTCTCGGAGATGGTGGGCAAGAAGCTGGCCCCGTCCGACCTGGCCCGCGGCCTGGCCACGGACGGCCTGTCCGCGGTCCTGGCCGGCTTCCTGAACTCCTTCCCCGACACCGCGTTCGCGGAGAACGTCGGCCTGGTCGGCCTCACCAAGGTCCGCAGCCGGTGGGTGGTCGCCTCCTGCGGCACGATGCTGATCCTGCTGGGCATCCTGCCCAAGATCGGCCAGGTGGTCGCCAACGTGCCCGGCCCGGTTATCGGCGGCGCCGCCACGGTCATGTTCGCGATGGTGACCGCGGTCGGCATCCAGACCCTGCACAAGACGTCGTTCGACGGCAACCACAACCTGCTGATCGTCGCGGTGTCGCTGGCGGCAGGGCTGCTCCCGGCCGTGCAGCCGAACTTCTACGAGCACTTCCCCAACGACTTCCAGGTCATCTTCGGGTCCAGCATCACCTCGACCGTGATCGTGGTGTTCACGCTGAACCTGGTGTTCAACCACTGGACGCGCCGCCCCAAGGGCGAGTCCGCGGTGTCGGTGGCGGTCCGCGAGGGGGCGGTGGCGGTCAACGTCCCGGATGACGGAGCGCCGCAGGCCACCTGACGGCGGGGTTTGCTCGCGGCCAGCCGCACCTCAGCGGCTAGCCGCAGTTGGGCGCGGCTCGCGCGGCTGGCCGCAGTTGGGCGCGGCTCGCGCGGCTGATTCCATGATCGCGAAGACTTGAGCCCCGTTTTCGGGGGTCAAACCATTCGCGATCACTGAACTGGTGTTTGCGGGCCAGTACATGTGATGCCACTGGTACGCGAGAGCGCCATGGTACGCCGATCCGGCAGGTGACGCGAGGATTTGGAATCACAGCTCGGTATTCTCATGATCGCGAAGACTTCTTAGTGCTCTGGGACTAAAAACCCTTCGCGATCATGGTCAGTTCGCGCCTTCGGCGGCGATCGTGGCGGAAATCTGGAGCGCAGCGTGCTTGAGCGCGGGCACGATGCGCGCGGCGGCTTCGTCGGTCATCCGGGCCTGCGGGCCGGAGGTGGAGACGGCCAGGGACGAGGGTGCGTCGGGCACGGCCACCGCGAAACAACGGACGCCGACTTCCTGCTCGCCCTCGTCGATGGCGTAACCCTGCTTGCGGATCACCTCGAGGTGCGCCACCAGCAGGTCCGGATCGGTGATGGTGGTAGGGGTGTAGGCCGGCATGCCGTCGCGTTCCAGGAGCGCGCGTGCCTGCTCAGGCGGAAGCTGCGCGAGCAGGGCCTTGCCGACCGCCGTGCAGTGCGGGCGGACCCGCCGGCCCGGCTCGGTGAACATCCGCATCGAGTGGGCGCTGGGCACCTGCGCGATATAAACGACCTCGTCGCCGTCCAGCATGGCCAGGTTCGCGGTCTCTCCCGTCTCCCGGACCAGCTGGGCTAGGTACGGGCGCAGCCAGGTGCCGAGCATGCGGCTGGAGGTCTCGCCGAGCCTGATCAGCCGCGAACCCAGGGTGTAGCGCCGAGATGTCTCCTGGCGGACGTAGCCCCGGTTGACCAGCGTGCGCATAAGCCGGTGGACGGTGGGCAGCGGGAGCCCGGAGCTGGCCGCGAGCTCGGACAGCCCCAGTGCGCTGCCCGCGTCGGCCAGCATCTCGAGCAGGTCGAAGGCTCGCTCGATGGACTGCACCCCGCCACCCGCGGCTCGGCCGTTGCGGTCCTGGGCGGCCCGCCCGGTCCCCTGAGAGTCAATCACCCTTCCATAATACAGAATTTGTTATTCACAGATCAAAATTCTGGAGGCGGAAAGTGGCTGGGCCGGACCCGGCGGGCGGCTGGAGCTGGGCTGCGATCGTAGTGAAACCCGGCATCCACCACTATAGAGAGTAGTGAACCCTGGGGTTCACGACATTCGGGGGCCTTGACCGCGCTAGAGCGGGCGGCACGGGTCGATGGCGCGACCCTGGGTGGTTGACGGGCGGCCGCTGCTCGGTCTAGTCTTATCCGAGAAACGGAAAAAAACTTTCAGGATACGGAAAATGACTGATCACTCGCTTCCCTATCTGGTCAACTGCTCGCTGATGTTCACCGAGGAGCCTCTGCTCCGGCGGCCGGCCGCGGCGCGGGGTGCGGGGTTCAGGGCGGTGGAGTTCTGGTGGCCGTTCGCGACGCCGGTGCCGGCCGACCGCGAGGTGGACGCGTTCGTCGCGGCGGTCCAGGAGGCCGGCGTGGCGCTGGTGGGCTTGAACTTCTTCGCCGGGGATCTGGCCGGGCCGGACTGCGGCGTGCTGTCGATCCCCGGCCGCAGCAGCGAGTTCCGCGACAACATTGACGTGACGGCCGGGATCGGCGAGCGGCTGGGCGTGCGCGGGTTCAACGCGCTGTACGGCAACCGGGTCGACGGCGTGTCTCCGCAGGCCCAGGACGAGCTGGCGGTGGAGAGCATCGGGCTGGCGGCGAAGGCGGTGGCCGGGTTCGGTGGCACGGTGCTCATCGAGCCGGTCAGCGGACCCAAGCCGTATCCGCTGCGCACCGCCGACGACGCGGTGGCGGTGGTCAGGCGGGCGCGTGGAGCGGGCGCGGCCAACGTGGGCTTCCTGTGCGACCTGTACCACCTGGCCAGCAACGGCGACGATGTCGACGCGGCGATCGCGGCACACGCCGACGTCACCGCGCACGTGCAGATCGCCGACGCGCCGGGCCGGGGTGAGCCGGGCAGCGGCCAACTGGGTCTGGACCGTTATCTGTCCGCGCTGGAAGATCACGGGTATCGGGGCTGGGTCAGCCTGGAGTACAAGCCGACCACCACGACCGAGGCGAGCCTGGCCTGGCTGCCCCGGGAGCGCCGGGCCGGGCCCGCCGCCGCAGGCGGCCAGGACAGCAAGGAGCAGTCATGAGCACCCAGAGCTCCCGCGAAGGCGCCCCGGAGGCGACGGGCACCGCTCGGATCGCGTTTATCGGGCTGGGCATCATGGGGGCGCCGATGGCGGCCAACTTGGTCAAGGCCGGGTTCGACGTCACCGGGTATAACCGGAGCCCGGGCCCGGTCGAGCGACTCGAGGCGGCCGGAGGTCACGGCGCCAAGGACATCGCCGAAGCGGTCCGCGACGCGGACGTGGTGGCCACGATGGTGCCGGACTCCCCCGACGTCCGGGCGGTGCTGGCCGGCGAGGGCGGCGTCTTCGAGAACGCGCGGCCCGCGACGCTGATCATCGACTTCTCGAGCATCCGGCCCGACGTGGCGGCGGCGCTGGCCGCCGAGGGCGCCGAGCGCGGCTTCCGGATGCTCGACGCGCCGGTGTCCGGCGGCGAGCAGGGCGCCATCGAGGGCGTGCTGTCGATCATGGTCGGCGGTGACGCCGCAGATTTCGCGGCCGCGGTGCCGGTCTTCGACGCGGTGGGCAAGACCGTGGTCCACGTAGGCCCCGCAGGTTCTGGTCAGACGGTCAAGGCCGCGAACCAGCTCATGGTGGCGGGACACCTCGAGCTGCTGGCCGAGGCGATCGTGTTCCTCGAGGCGTACGGCGTCGACACCGAGGCGGCGCTGCGGGTCCTGGGCGGCGGGCTGGCCGGCAGCACCGTGATCCAGCGCAAGGGCGCGGCGATGCTGGCCCGTGACTTCAAGCCGGGTTTCCGGATCGCGCTGCACGACAAGGACATGGGGATCGTCACGGCCGCGGCCCGCGAGGCCGGCGTGGTGATCCCGCTCGGCGCGGTCGTGGCGCAGCTGGTGGCGTCGCTGAAGGCGCAAGGAGACGGAGGGCTGGACCATTCGGCGCTGCTGAAGCTGGTCACCCAGCTCTCGGGACGACAGGAGTAGAGACATGCCACGGATGACAACCGCCGACGCGGCGGTGGCGATCTTGCGCCGGGAGGGGGTCACGAATGTGTTCGGGCTGCCTGGCGCGGCCATCAATCCCTTCTACGCGGCGATGCGCCGCGACGGGAGCATCAGGCATACGCTGGCCCGGCACGTCGAGGGCGCCTCGCACATGGCCGAGGGCTACACGCGGACCCGCGCGGGCAACATCGGCGTGTGCGTCGGCACCTCGGGGCCGGCCGGCACCGACATGCTGACCGGGCTGTACTCGGCCTCGGCCGACTCCATCCCGATCCTGTGCATCACCGGGCAGGCGCCCGTGGCCAGGCTGCACAAGGAAGACTTCCAGGCGGTGAACATCGCGGCCATCGCCGCCCCGCTGACCAAGATGGCGATGACGGTGCTCGAGCCGGCCCAGGTGCCGGGCGCGTTCCAGCAGGCCTTCCACCTGATGCGCTCGGGCCGGCCCGGCCCGGTGCTGATCGACCTGCCGTTCGACGTCCAGCTGGCCGAGATCGACTTCGACATCGAGACCTACGAGCCGCTGCCGGTGTACAAGCCCGCGGCGACGCGGGCCCAGATCGCCAAGGCGCTGGACATGCTGAGCGCCGCGGAGCGCCCGCTGATCGTGGCCGGTGGCGGCATCATCAACGCCGACGCCGCCGACCTGCTGGTCGAGTTCGCCGAGCTGGTCGACGTGCCGGTGGTCCCGACGCTGATGGGCTGGGGCGCGCTGCCCGACGACCACCGGCTGATGGCCGGGATGGCCGGCCTGCAGACCTCGCATCGGTACGGCAACGCCACGCTGCTGGCCTCGGACTTCGTGCTGGGCATCGGTAACCGGTGGGCGAACCGGCACACCGGCGGGTTGGCCACCTACACCAAGGGCCGGACGTTCGTGCACGTCGACATCGAGCCGACCCAGATCGGCCGGGTGTTCGCGCCCGACTACGGGATCGTCTCCGACGCCGGGGCGGCGCTCCGGCTGTTCGTCGAGGTGGCCAGGGAACGCAAGGCCGCGGGCGGGGTGGTCGAGCGCACCGCGTGGGTGGAGCAGTGCCGCCACCGGCGCTCGACCATGCAGCGCCGGACGCACTATGACAACGTGCCGGTCAAGCCGCAGCGGGTGTACGAGGAGATGAACCGGGCGTTCGGGCCGGAGACCCGGTACGTGAGCACGATCGGCCTGTCCCAGATCGCCGCGGCGCAGTTCCTGCACGTGTACCGGCCGCGGCACTGGATCAACGCCGGGCAGGCGGGCCCGCTGGGCTGGACGGTGCCGGCCGCGCTCGGGGTCTGCGTCGCGGACCCGGACGCGACCGTGGTCGCGCTGTCCGGCGACTACGACTTCCAGTTCATGATCGAGGAGCTCGCGGTGGGCGCGCAGTTCAAGCTGCCCTACATCCACGTGCTGGTGAACAACGCCTACCTCGGCCTGATCCGGCAGTCGCAGCGCGGCTTCGACATGGACTACTGCGTGCAGCTGTCCTTCGACAACGTCAACGCCCCCGAGATCGGCGGGTACGGCGTGGATCATGTCAAGGTGGCCGAGGGCCTGGGCTGCAAGGCGCTGCGGGTCACCACGCCGGACGAGATCGGTCCTGCATTCGAGGTGGCCAGGAAGCTGATGGCCGAGTACCGGGTGCCGGTCGTGGTCGAGATCATCCTGGAACGGGTTACCAACATCTCGATGGGGACCGAACTGGACAACGTGACCGAGTTCGAGGACCTGGCGGCGCGCCGTGAGGACGCGCCGACGGCGGTCGTCGCCCTGCTGGACTGACGGGGCTGGACTGAGCAGATGAAGATCGTCATCGCGCCGGACAAGTTCAAGGGATCGCTGGCGGCCGCCGAGGTGGCCGCCGCGATCGCCGCCGGGCTGCGGGCCGAGTGGCCCGGCGCGGGACTGGTCACCGTGCCGGTGGCCGACGGTGGCGACGGGACCGTCGACGCGGCCGTGGCGGCGGGCCTGGAACGGGTGCCGGTGACGGTGGACGGCCCGACCGGCGAGCCGGTCCACGCGAGTTACGCGCGGCGCGGCGAGGTGGCGGTCATCGAACTGGCCAACGCGTGCGGCCTGTTGCGGCTGCCCGGCGGCCACCGCGCACCGCTCACGGCGTCCAGCTTCGGCTGCGGGCAGGTGCTGGCCGCCGCGCTGGCGGCGGGTGCGCGCCGGATCATTCTCGGCGTCGGCGGCAGCGCCAGTACCGACGGCGGCGCCGGCCTGCTCCAGGCGCTCGGGGTGCGGGTGCTCGACGTTCGCGACGGCCCGCTGGCGCGGGGCGGAGCGGCGCTGCGCGACGTGGCGGCGCTGGACCTGACCGGGCTGGCTCCGGCGCTGCGGGATCGTTCGGTCATCCTGGCGACCGACGTGGTGAACCCGCTGACCGGCCCGGACGGAGCGGCCGAGGTGTACGGACCGCAGAAGGGCGCGTCGCCCGCGCAGGTCACCGAGCTGGCCAGCGGTCTGCGCCGCTGGGCGGCCGTGGTGGCGGCCGCGACCGGGACCGACTGGTCACAGGCGCCGGGGGCCGGTGCGGCGGGCGGGGTCGGCTTCGCGGCCCTGGCCGTGCTCGGTGCCCAGCGGCGCCTGGGCATCGACGTGATGCTCGACCTGCTGGACTTCGACGTGGCGCTGGACGGCGCGGCGCTGGTGATCACCGGCGAGGGCTCGCTGGACACCCAGACGCTGGCGGGCAAGGCGCCTGTCGGGGTGGCCCGGGCCGCTGCCCGGCGCGGCATCCCGGTCGTCGCGGTGGCCGGGCGCAACACGCTGACCGCGGCCGAGCTGACGGCGGCCGGGATATCGGCCGTCTATACGCTCACTGACCTGGAACCGGACCCGGCGCGGTCCAGTGCGCAGGCGAGCCAGCTGCTTCGGCAGGTGGGCCAGGCGCTGGCCCGTGACCGGTCCGCGTGGGCGGTGACCGGACTGTGAGGAGGGCGGAATCATGACCCAGTGGCCGGACCTGGCCTCGCGGTCGCTCGGCGGCGGCGTGGTCTACGCCAACGACGAGCTGTTCGCTGACCGGGAGAACCTGATCAAACCCGGGGACCCGGTATTCCAGCCGCACACGTTCGGGAACAAGGGCCAGGTCATGGACGGCTGGGAAACCCGGCGCCGGCGTTCGGAAGGCAGCGACGACGCGATCGTGCGGCTCGGCTGCGGGGGCGTGGTGCACCGCGTGGTGGTCGACACCTCGTACTTCACCGGCAACTACCCGCCCGAGGTGTCGGTCGAGGCGTGCGGCGCGGAGGGCTACCCATCCCCCGCCGAACTGACCGCGGCGGCGTGGACGACCCTGGTGCCGCGCAGCGCGGTGGCCGGCGATTCCCGCAACGAGTTCGAGGTGTCGGTCGAGCAACGCTTCACGCACGTCCGGCTGACGATCTTCCCCGACGGCGGGGTGGCCCGGCTGCGGGTGCACGGCGAGCCGGTCCCGGACCCGCGGCTGCTGCCCGCGACCATCGACCTGGCCGCGCTGGAGAACGGCGCCGTCGTGACCGGGTGCAGCAACATGTTCTACTCATCCCCCGCCAACCTGCTCATGCCGGGCCTGGCGCGGGTCATGGGCGACGGGTGGGAGACCGCCCGGCGGCGCGACGACGCCAACGACTGGGTGGAGGTCCGGCTGGCGTGCGCCGGATCGGTCGAGGTGGTTGAGCTGGACACCTCGCACTTCGTGGGCAACGCCCCCGGCTGGGCGGCGCTCGGCTACGACGGCGGCGACCTGCTGGCCCGCACCGCCCTGCAGCCCGACACGCGGCACCGGTTCGCGGTGGCCGGCGGGCCGGTGGCGGAGAAGGTGCGGCTCGACGTTTATCCGGATGGGGGCATGGCGCGGCTGCGGGTGTTCGGCAGGCCGACGGAGGAGGCGCGGGCCGCGCTGGCCGACCGGTTCCTGCGGCTGCTGCCCGGCCAGCAGCTTGCCGCGCTGCTGCGTGCGGCAGGCGTGTCGGCGCAGGAGGCGTCTGAGCGCTCCTCGGCGGCGGCGCGCGGCGGGCTCGCGGACCTGCCGCCGACCGCGAGGGCAGCGTTCCGGCTCGATTCTTCTGCCTAGTCTTCCTTCTGACGAAAAACAGTTTCCGAATTACGAGAGATTTCTGGAGCACATCATGGCCATCACCCTCGGCGAGAACCAGTACGGCAAGGCGGAGGTCCGGCTGGTTCGCGTTACCCGCGACGGCGACCGGCACGAGATCAAGGACCTGAACGTGTCGAGCGCGCTGCGCGGCGACTTCGCCGCCGCGCACGTGGCCGGAGACAACTCGGCTGTGGTCGCCACCGACACGCAGAAGAACACCGTCTACGCCTTCGCCCAGCAGTACGGGGTGGGTGAGATCGAGGAGTTCGCGCTGCGCCTGGGCAGGCACTTCGTCGACGACTTCGAGTGGGTGACCGGCGCGAAGATCAGCATCCAGGAGTACGGCTGGGACCGGATCACAATGGACGGCGCCGAGCACGGGCACGCCTTCTCCCGGGCCGGCGGCGGCACCAGGACCACGGACGTGACCATCGACGGCGCTTCGGCCTGGGTGGTGTCCGGGCTGACTGACCTGGTGGTGCTCAAGTCGACCGGGTCGGAGTTCTGGGGCTTCCCGCGCGACCGGTACACCTCGCTGGCCGAGACCACGGACCGCATCCTGGCCACCGCGGTGACCGCGCGCTGGCGGTACGCCTCGACCGACGTGGACTGGGGCAAGAGCTACACCGACGTACGGCGCATCTTGATCGAGTCGTTCGCGGCCAAGCACAGCTTGGCGCTGCAGCAGACGCTGTACTACATGGGAGAGCAGGTGCTCGAGGCTCACCCGGAGGTGGCCGAGATCCGGATGTCGATGCCGAACAAGCACCACTTCCTGGTCGACCTGAGCCCGTTCGACCTGCCCAACGACAACGAGGTCTACTACGCCGCCGATCGCCCGTACGGGCTGATCGAGGGCACCGTCACCCGCGACGACGCGCCCGAGCCCGGGCGTGCCTGGCAGACGATTCCCGGGTTCTGAGGCTGATCTGGCTAGCGCGGTGGCCTGCCCCGGCTTCTCGACTGGGCGAACCCGATCACCAGTACCACCATCTGCACCAATTGCGCGGTGGATTCGGGCTTCGTGGTTGATTAGGGGGCTTATAGCGCACCGGATCAACCGCAGAACCCGAATCAACCACGATTTGTGAGTGGCGGGCGGGGGTGGGGGTTGGGGGGAGGGAGGCGGAGGGGGTGGGGTGCACGAGAGGGTTGGGGGTGGGTTTCATCCATAATGCGGAAAAAAGTTTTCATTAGAGCTGGATTTTCGGGTGGGCGAGGGGTTATCGTCGGTATTAGACAGATTGGGCCGGCGTATGCCCAGGTGGGTGACGGGCTGCGGCGGGGGTAGGAGCGTGGGTGATGAAACCGCAGCTAGTGGTCAATGGCCGGGCTCGTGAGCTGGG
>Ga0209168_10001413_pt1 | contig 18876 bp, 16 predicted proteins | sample Coa_R1_FD_187156 | JGI IMG/M metagenome (GOLD analysis project Ga0209168, IMG submission 187156) | Surface soil microbial communities from Centralia Pennsylvania, which are recovering from an underground coalmine fire - Coalmine... | ecosystem: Environmental > Terrestrial > Soil > Unclassified ... | reverse complement strand
CCAGGTTGGTTCACGTCTGAACGCTGCATGGATCTACAACTGGTTGAAGAATCCTCAGGCGTTGCGGCCCGGCACAATCGAACCGAATCGCAATATGCCGGAAGAAGACGCTCGCGCGATGACAGCTTTCCTCGCATCGCAAAAGGCATCGGCCAAGGAGGCGAAACGATGAAGGCGCAAGTGGTCGCCTTTGGGCTACTCACTCTATGCACGATCTTGTGCGGCTGTGCTCGCAAGACTGTTTCTGCAGCTGCACCCCCTGCTCCGTCTTACGGATCTGTCATCGTTGAAGTCAGCGGCGGGAAGCAGGCTGCAGGAGTGGGCGCCAGGCTCGATCAGCCGATTGTCGTCCAGGTCAACGATGATCAGGGGAACGCGGTCACCAATGCGATGGTTACGATGTCAGGTTCTGCGGGCGTCGAATTCGATCCCGTTTCGGGTTTGACCGACTCCAGCGGCCAATTCACGACAAGCGTTAGCCTCGGCGGAATGGCCGGCCGTTACCAACTAACTGCCAGCACGATCGCGAAATCGCAAAAGACGGTCACTCTTAAGATCGAAGAGATCGCTTTGGGTTATCAAGAGGTGCTGGGACGTGAACTCAATGATCAGTATTGCGCACGCTGTCACAATGCGGAGTCCACTCCTGAGCGGGTTTCAAACTTCGACAATCTGGAGATCAAACCTCATCCCTTTGCCGAAGGTGACACGCTGAATAAGATTAGCGACGCTGACCTCGCCGCTCTCATCGGCCACGGTGGGCCGGCGCTGAACAAGTCGCCGCTCATGCCCCCCTACGGTTACACCCTGAGTAAGTCAGAAATCCAGGCGCTGATCGCATATATAAGGATCGTTTCTGACCCGCCCTACCATTCTGCCGGGATGACCTACGCAAAGCAGTAGCCTGCTCGCACTCGTGTCGGTTGAGCTTCGGCGCCTCCATCGCGCGACTGTGTCGCGGCCACATCGTCCCCCTTCTGACCATGCCGTTACTTTGGTCTAAGCCTTGTGCGCTTCGTCACAGGCCCACCCTCGTAAATCGCCCAAACTGAATTAGACGGGAGTCTGCCCGCGTACCATTCGCGCGCAAGATCCGCGCCCAGGTTCCCCAGGCGCGCTTCAGGGGGAATCCGGCCTGCTGTTTTGGTCTTATGAAAAAAACACTTCTAGTCGTTTGCATGCTGCTGGCAGGTTTTATCGCGCTAGCTGTTGCCCAGCAAAACACGGCAGACTTATCGGAGGCTTCGCTCGAGCAGTTGGCGGACATGAAGGTCTACACTGCCTCCCGCCATCTCCAAAGTACGGCCGAAGCTCCTTCCGCTGTGTCCGTGGTTACTGCCGATGAGATCCAGCGCTTCGGCTACCGCACCCTTGCAGACGTCCTGCAAACCGTCCGCGGCTTCTTTGTTACCTATGATCGAAACTACTCCAGCGTAGGCGTTCGGGGCTTCGCCCGGCCCGGCGACTACAACACCAGAATCCTGCTGCTGATCGACGGGCATCGCCTGAATGACAACATCTACGACGAAGCTATGATCGGCACAGAATTCCCCCTCGATATCGATCTGATCCAACGCATTGAGATTATTCGCGGGCCGGTTTCTTCCCTCTACGGGAGCAATGCATTTTTCGCTGTGATCAATATCGTTACCCGCAAAGGCAAAGATTTGCACGGGCTCGAATTCGCCGGCGATGCCGGTTCCTTTAACACCTACGCGGGCAGGATGAGTTACGGGAGAAAATCTCGTGACCTCGATTTCTTACTCTCCGGCACCTTCTATGGAAGCCGCGGCCACAATGATCTTTTCTTTCCACTGTTCGATGCCCCGGCCACAAACTACGGCATCGCAAGTCATGCCGATGATGATCAGGTGGGCAGCGCTCTGGCCACGATTACATTTCACAACTTTACCCTGCAGGGGCTCTACGGTACGCGGGAAAAGGGCATTCCCACCGGAGCCTATGGGACTCTCTTCGATAACCCGGGCACCCGCACGACCGACGCCCACCACTACATCGATTTGCGGTACGGGCGCACATTTGCGAAGTCCTGGGATGTGATGGCCCGCGGATTCTACGACCGTTACATGTATGAGGGAACCTATATCTACTCGGGTCCGAAACCGGGACAGATCTCGCCGAATTATGACTATGGAGATGGTAAATGGTGGGGTACAGAGCTGCAGGTGTCTCGTACCCTCCTTCGCCGAAACCGCATTACCGCCGGAGGGGAGTACCGCAACAACATCCGGCAGCGTCAAGCGAACTATTCGCTCAACCCTTACGTGTCTTTCCTCGACGACGTCCGCAGCTCGTTTGTCGGCGGCGCTTATGTACAAGACGAACTCACCATCTCCAAATCTCTGACGCTCAATGCGGGCCTGCGCTATGACTACTACAGTCACACCCGCGCCAGCACGGATCCGCGTGCCGCACTGATCTATCACCCCTGGAAAAGCAGCGTCTTCAAGTTGGTCTACGGTCAAGCTTTTCGCGTGCCGAATGTTTATGAGCTGTACTACTCGGTTCCACCAAACCTGCCGAACCCGGCACTCAAGCCAGAAAAGATTCGCGATGCGGAGCTCGTTTGGGAACAGCAGATCAAAAGCAATTTCTGGTTCACTATGTCGGGCTTCTACGATCGGGTGAACGATTTGATCACTGCCGAGATTGACGGGAATGACCAAATCTTTCGCAATCTCCAGAACACAAAGTCAAAAGGCGTGGAACTGGAGGTTAGAACACATTTGCTGCATCAGTTGGAAGCGGGCGCCAGTTACAGCTTTCAGCAGACCAGGGACCGCAGTACGAACGAACTGCTGAGTAATTCTCCACGAAATCTCATGAAATTGAACCTCAGCCAGCCGCTGCTTCACAAGAAATTATTTGCCAGCGCAGACGCGCAATACCGCAGCCGAATCCAGTCTCTCGACAACGGCTCTGTTTCGCCTTTCTGGATATGCAACGCCTCATTACTGGGGCGCAACTTTGGCCGGCACTGGGACCTCTCGGCAACAGCGTACAACCTCCTTAATAAGGTCTATTTCGATCCGGCATCGGGGGAAAACCTGCAGTTGCCGATCCAGCAGGACGGCAGGAGTTTTCGCGTAAAGCTGATGTGGCACCCAGGAGAGCAATAAACCCTTGACGTTTTTCTCCCATTCGTTGCGCCGCCCCACCCTCATCGTGGGTGCCGTCTTGATCCAACTGGCCGCTGGATGGTCAGCGGCACCGGCCCAGCGGGTGAGCGAGGATCAGGTCAAGGCTGCATATCTTTACAACTTTGCGAAATTTGTCGAATGGCCTTCGCAGAAATTCGCGACTCCCGCAGCTCCCATCCGGTTCTGCGTCTTCAGGGATGCGTCGTTTCAATCAGAACTGGGAACGATCGCGAAAGGTAAGGCGATCGCGGGGCACAGCCTGGAGGTCGCCGGCATCACCGAAGCGGATGAGGCGCGCGCTTGCCACATCGTGTTTGTCAGCTCGGCGCACGACCGCCATGCTGCCCAGGTGATCGAGGCTGTTCGTGGAGCGAACGTGTTGACCGTCGGGGAGACAACCACGTTCCTCGAAGAAGGCGGCACGATCTCATTCATCCTGGAAAGCGAGCATGTACATTTTGAGATCAATCACAAGGCGGCGAACGGGTCGCGGTTGTATGTGAGTTCGCGCCTTTTGGGGCTGGCGAGCCGGGTCATCGAGTAAATGGCAATGATGAAAAGCTTTCGACATTGGTCAATTCGGCACAAGTTGATGGCCCTTTTCTTGGCCATGGCCTGTTTGACTGCCCTCATGGTCGCTCTTCCCATGGCCCTTTATGACTATTTGGGCATCAGGCGAACCATGGTGCGAAACCAGGCCATCCTGGCCGATGCTGTGTCGAGTAACAGTACCGCCGCGCTCATCTTTCACGACTCCAGGTCTGCTGAGGAAATTTTGTCGGCACTGCGCGCCGAACCCAGCGTGGCCGCCGCCTGCATCTACGACGATACGGGAAAACCCTTTGCTAAGTACGTTCGTGACCACAACGTGTCTTTCCTGCCACCGCCGGCGCAGCCACCACTGATTCTTTTCAAGGCAACACGCCTCGTGCAGTTTCGCAACATTGTTCTCGATAAAGAAACGGTCGGTGCTATCTACATTGAATCTGACCTGTCACAACTGGACGCGACCGTGCGTGCTTACAGCATCGTTTTTATCGCGATGCTCCTGCTGGCCCTGCTCCTCGCTGCTGGTATTGCGCCGTGGCTGCAGCGGCCGATTTCGCAGCCACTCGTCGATTTGGTCGGTACCGCCACAGCTATTTCCAACAACCATGATTACTCCATACGATCCCATCTGAAGAGCAGTAATGAATTCGGGCTTCTGGTTACTGCCTTCAATGGCATGCTCGACCAGATCGAAGCGCGCGACCAGCAACTTCGGGATCATCGTGAGCAACTCGAGCGGGAAGTCTCGTCGCGCACGGCCGAACTGGTCGTCGCCAATGCACAGATTCGCCAGGCCGAAGAGAAATATCGCGCCATCTTTGAGGATGCCGTGATCGGCATCTTTCAGGCTACCCTCGATGGCCGCCCCATGAGCATCAATCGCGCCTTGGCCCAGATCCACGGTTACGACTCGCCGGAACAGCTTATGGCAGAGGTGCCAAATGTTGTGGCTGAGCTGTTCGTTTGCCCCGAGCAGATGAGTAAGATCGCCCTCGAGCTTGAATCCAAAGGCATACTGCGCGATATTCAGGTCGAGCTCTATCGACGAGATCGGTCGAAGCGATGGGTCGTTGCGAATCTTCGCGCCGTGCGCGATCGCGATGGGAAACTCAGCCTCATCGAAGGCACCATGGAAGACATTACCGAGCGCAAGCTTGCTGAAGAGCAGGTCCAGTATCTTGCCTTCTACGATGCGCTGACCGGACTTCCCAACCGCACGCTGCTCCGCGATCGCCTGATCAACGCATTGGCGAACGCCCGCCGCCGCAACGAGAAGGTCGCGTTGCTTTTCGTCGACCTCGATCGTTTCAAGATCATCAACGATTCCCTCGGGCATTCCTGTGGAGATCTGCTGTTACAGCAGGTCGCGGAGCGCTTCAAGAAGTCCGCCCGCGAACAAGATACCGTTTCCCGCATCGGCGGCGATGAATTTGTTATCGCGATGTCGGGAGTCAAGGATATTCCCGACATTGCAGTTGCCGCCGAGCGGATCATGGACGCCATGGCCCGCGAGTTCGTGATTCAGGACCACCGGTTCAACGTCAGCTGCAGCATGGGAATCAGCATCTATCCCGACCACGGACTGGACAGCGAAACCCTGATCAAGAATGCCGACGCCGCCATGTATTGCGCAAAAGAGAGTGGGCGTTGCGCCTTCCGCATGTTTACTCAGAACATGAATGCTCAGGTCATGGAGCGGCTCACGATCGAGAGCAATCTGCGCACGGCGCTGGAAAAACAGCAGTTCTTTCTCGTGTACCAACCTCAGTTAGACCTGGCCAGTCAAAAGATCATCGGTTTCGAAGCTCTCTTGCGCTGGCGCCATCCGGAAATGGGACTGGTGCCGCCCGACAGATTCATCCGCGTGGCCGAAAACAGCGGGCTCATCCTGCCCATTGGCAAATGGGTGTTGCGGACCGCCTGCTCCGCCGCACGGCACTGGCAGACCCTGGGTCTCCCAGCTGTTCCGGTCGCCGTAAACGTCTCGGCCGTTCAGTTCCGCCAGGAAGACTTCCTGGCAACCACTAGAAGTGTGTTGCGCGAAACCGGCTTAGCTCCACAATACCTTGAAATTGAGCTCACCGAGAGTGTTCTGCTGTCCAACGCTGAGCTTACTCTCCCGGTTCTCCATGAGCTCAAAACCATGGGAGTGAATCTCGCCATCGACGATTTCGGTACCGGATATTCCAGTCTTAGCTATTTGCGGCAATTCCCCGTCAGCCGTCTGAAAATCGACCGGTCGTTTATCAAAGCAGTGGCCCTGAATCCGGACGACGCCGCCATCACCTCCGCGATCATCAGTTTGGGGAAAAGTTTGAACGTCAAAGTCATCGCCGAAGGAGTGGAGAATGAAAGCCAGTTTTCATTCCTCCGCTCTCATGAGTGCGATGAGATTCAGGGCTACTATTTCAGCCAGCCCCTGACGCAACAACAAGTCGAGGAGAAACTGAAAACGTCCCCTGACGCCCTCGTTGTCGCTGCCATGGCATCCCCTTCGCAGGAGTAGGGATTCATCCCTGATGCGTTCGCGCGTCCTCTACGCATCATGCATCGCGTGTATACTCCTAGGTTCTCTTTTTCTATCGAACGCTTTGATTTCTCCCGCAATGGAGACCTTGAGATGAAATCCATTCGCAACATCTTTCTTTCTGCGCTGCTGTTAGCTGCGCCGCTCTTCGCCCAGCAATGGAAAGCGCCGACTGGCATGAAGAAGCTTTCCAATGGTCTTACCGTCGTTGTTTCCGAGGACCATTCCGCGCCGACGTTCGGCGTCTGCATCAGCTATGGCATCGGTTTTCGGCTTGAACCCGAAGGCCGCACCGGCTTTGCTCACCTGTTCGAGCACATGATGTTTGAGGGCACGCCGGTAGCTCCAAAAGGAACGCTTATTCGCGTGATTGAGGGTGGTGGCGGAAACCTGAACGGCGACACTCGCTACGATTACACCGAATACATCGAGACCGCGCCGATCTCGGCCATCGACCCCGTGCTCTGGGTCGAGGCCGACCGCATGAAAACCCTCGATTTCTCGCCCAAGAATCTTGAGAACCAGCGCAAGGTCGTTGAGGAGGAAGTTCGGGTCAATGTCATGAATCGGCCCTATGGACTCTTTTTCGCCATCGATCTTCCGGGAAAGGCCTTCGATACCTATCCCAACGCGCACAATTTCTACGGCGACTTCAAGGATCTCGACGCCGCCAAGATCGACGACGTGCAGAAGTTCTACGAACAGTACTACGCGCCCAACAACGCCGTTCTTGCCATCGTTGGTGACGTCAAGCCCGACGACATCTACGCCAGAGTAGAAAAATATTTCGCCGCGATTCCGTCGCGGCCTACGCCGCCCCGGCCCCAGGTGGAAGAGCCCTCACAAAAGGCCGAGCGGCGATCGGCCGAAACCGACAAGCTTGCGAAAGTGCCGGCGCTCGCCATCGGATATCGCATGCCCCCGCGACATTCTTCGGATGCGTTAGCCGGTGCCGTTACTGGAGAGCTGTTGCATAACGGGCAGGCATCGCTCCTGTATCAAGCCTTAGTAAAGGATAAACAGGTCGCGCTATCGGTCGATGGCGGGGTGAACTGGCCTCTCGGGACTCCGGTCGAGTACAACGGTCCGACATTGATGACGTCTTTCATTGTCTATCCTCCGAATCTGAAAGCGGATCAGGTGCTCGCGGCTTACGATGCGACGATCAAGCAACTTGCTGACAAAGGCCCGAGTCAGGCCGATCTTGATCGCATTGTGGCCAAGATGCGCTCGGATCTCTACGACAATCTCGAAATCCCCATCAGTCGTGCCTCGGCTTTGTCGCATGCCGTATTGTTCGACGGTAACTTCGACTCGGTCTATCAGGTTCCTGAAGAGTTGGGGAAAGTCACGCCCGCACAGGTGAAAGCTTTCGCTACGAAATATCTGGTCAGCACCAATCGCACCATCATTGATCGAGTGCCGGAAGCGGCAGGGAAGCCGCAAGGAGCAGGACAATGAAAATCTTGCATCTTCTATGTGCAGTTGCTGTGCTCGTCTCTTTCGCCATGGCGCAGAAAGAGGCGCCTCTGCCTAAAGACCTTCCTCCTTACGGCGCCGAGAAACCGCTTGCCGCTCCTACCGTCAGCGCGTCCAAGCTCGACAACGGCCTCACCGTGTGGCTTGTCTCTGAGCCCGGCTTCCCAAAGCTTGCGCTCTGCGTGGCCGTTCGCGGCGGTTTTGCTGCCGATCCCGCCGACCGTCCGGGAATCTCGCAGCTCCTGGCGAAGACGATGGGTCAGGGAACGAAGACTCGAAGTGCAAAGCAAGTGGCTCAGGAGCTCCAGGGCGCAGGCGGCGATCTGACCGCACAGTCACGAAACGATTACATCGAGGTTTCCACGACAATCCTGTCCACAAAAAAGGATAACGCCGTCGCCGTCTTGTCTGACGTCCTGCAGAATGCGTCCTTCCCCGACGCTGAAGTCACTCTCGCGAAACGCAACGCGGCGGATGAGTTGAGGCAAAGAGAATCGGAACCGTCGTTTCTCGCAAATCGGGCGATGGCCAAGGTTTTATTCGGCGACCATCCTTATCATGTGACTGCGCCGACGCAGGAATCGATCACGGCCTCGACCCCGGACGACCTGCGCAAAATATATGCGCAGCGTTTCCGTCCCGATCAAGCCATTCTGGTCGCGGTTGGAGATTTTGAAAACAACCAGATGCTCGGATTGATCAAAGCTAGGTTTGGCTCGTGGAAGGCTCCGAACGAGGCGCCTCTGGCAGCGCCAGCCACTCCATCGACCACTGCACAGCACTCAGTCTTCATTGTGACGCGTCCGGGCTCGGTGCAAACTACGCTTGAATTCGGCGCCTTCGGGCCTCGACGCGGCGATCCCGATTACGAGGCCGCGGAGGTCGCCAACGCCGTATATGGCGGCACTTTCAGCTCGCGGCTAGTCGCAAACATTCGCGAAGACAAAGGCTATACCTATTCCCCTGCTTCCTTCCTGCGTCAATATCGCGAATCCGGCATGGCGATCACTCGCGCCGATGTGCGTAACGAAGTCACTGGGCCGAGCTTCAACGAGATGACCTATGAACTGAACCGCCTCGCAACCACCAGTCCCACCGATGAGGAACTGAGTAAGGCCAAACGTTTCCTCGTTGGCATCGAAGCCATTCAATTACAGGTGCGAGCCGCGGTAGCTGGAGAACTGGCAGGCATTTGGGTCGACGGTTTGCCCCCAGAAGAGATCGGAGTCTACGGTCAAAAGATTGCCGCCACAAACACAGCCGATGTCGACGCTGCGGCGCGGAAATATTTCCCGGCCGCAAAAGCGGCCATCGTCGCTGTTGGAGAAGAGAAGGTCATCCGCGATGCGCTCGCACCCTTCGCCATCCCGGTGCAAACCATGCAATAGGTCTTTTATGACGGCGCACTTTTTTAGATGTAGTAGCGCCTCGGCTGTGCATGGAAGGCGCTTATCTTCCGGGTGGGCGCTTCAGCGTCTGGGCAAGCAAAGTGACCTTCCAGGCTTCCCCTCTAACGCGGGCATTCCTGCCCGCGTACCCCCTGAAAAATCAGCACTTTCGCATGCCGTTGAGTTCAACGACGATCGTAACTTCTTGATATGGGAAATGCGACGCTACCATTCTTCTATTCGCAGTCCCTGCTGCGAATCGGAGAACTCCGCATGCGATCAGCCGTTCACAGGCTCTTTCTGTTCGCCAGCCTGATTTTCTTCGCATCATGCTTTTCTTACGCGCAATCTTCCTGTGGACCGTCCTTGGGCGACATCGCCCGTCAGCAGCGCGAAAAAAACAAAGATAAGGATAGTGGTAAGTCGTCCGATGCTGGCTCCAAGGTCATTACCAATGAGGATCTGAGAGGGAAGGGAGATCCAAAAGCGGAAGACGCATCCGACGAAGATCAACCCGATGATGACGCAACGCCCTCCCAGCCATCAAAATCGGCAGAGGAGTGGAAAGCGGAAATCGCCGCCAGGAAGCAAGGTGTCGCCCGTCTCCAAGCTCAAATGGAACGCCTGAACTCTTCCATTCGATTTGCCTCCACCACCTGCTTTCGCTGCGCTCAGTACAACGAGCGCCAGGAACAGAAACAGGAGCAGGTCGAGCGCATGCGCCAGCAACTCGATCAACAGAAAAAAGAGCTTGAAGGCCTGCAGGAAGCCGCCCGCAAAGATGGCTATGGAAACTCCGTTTGGGAGCCCTAGCGCGTTCTGAAAATCAGACTCGAATTAAGGTTTTTCTCTTATTGCATCTGCAGACTTTCCTGTATATCTTCCTTCGCAAGTAACGCCTGCCGACCGGAACTTCGCGTTAGGGGAGAGTGATTTGAGGCGCATTTGTGTCTATCTGTTCGTCGCAGCATTGTGCGTTGGGGGTGCTCGGGCGCAAACCTTTACTTGCCCAGCCGGCATGGAAGACATGCTGAATTACTTCGTCATGGCTTACCCCAACCGAACTACCGCCTACATGGGACCCGGCAACGCCAACCCGATTTACACCACCATCGTTCCTGACCTGGGCGCTGGCTTTGCAGCGTCCGGATATTTCGTCTGGACAAAAAGTGCACAAGGCTATCCCTGGGACATCAAGTCTTTCGACCAGAATTACATTTACGATCGAACCACCGAGCTCAACTGGAACGATCCCACATCGTTCAAACGTTTCGACGCCGATCTCCCCATCGCTCATCGCTGCGTGCCGCTTGCGAGCGCTTCATTTTCCACCAATGCTACGGCGCCTCCGATTCAAGTTTCACCGGCCGGAACGGCTTACAGCTTCTATGGCAGTTGCCAGTCCTACAAAACTCAAAATCTCAACTACGCGCTCAACACGGTCACCGCACCTATCCTGGTAAACACGAACGGCAATCTGGGACCAGTCCAGACCCGCTACTTCAACTACCAATACGGTTGTAACTCAAGCTTTTCCTGCTCCGACAAGGAGGTCTTCAGTCTCGGCTACCAGATCGGTTTGTACGAATGGCAACACTACCAAAGTAAGAATGGCCAGTGGGTATTGGTGCAAACGTCAAATATTGACCAGTTCGATGGAGGCCAGGCGACTCCTTATTTACCCTGTGACAGCAGTTATCAATAACGCGATCCTCATCTGCTAAGAACCACCTTCGGATCGAATGGGCACGGATCACTTCCGTGCCCACTTTTATGTCTCGCATTAGCGATCTCCCGAACGGCGAGGCCTTAGACCCGGCTGCATCACTGCGTTCCCCCTTATATGGTCATCACATCAGCGGCAGCGTAGCGACCTGTTCGTCCCTGCCAGCTATGGATATCCGCCCCTTGCGGCGAGTCCCCTTGAACCTCCTTAGCAAACAGGATTATGCGGGCCCCTTTGCTATCGTCAAGCTAGGAGAAGTGTGATCTCGGAATGATCGGGGGACTTCCTTTGTTTATGCGCCTCTCCATCGTTGCCTTAATCCTCATCAGCATGGTCTGCCCGATGTTTGCGCAGCAGACCGCGAATCGTCCCATCGGCCTGCCCCAGGACTGGAGTACGCGCCATCTTATCTTTACCAACGGAGCTTCGGCGGACGTCGCCGCGGCCGCCCAGCGCGATCCTCGTTACTGGATCAACTGGATGCTGCACACCGCCAATTCATTTAGTAACCAGAATGCGATCGGCACCCACACGCCAAAACACTTGCAAACAGATTGGGCGATGTCCCTCGGTGGTGGATTTATGCCCGTCGGGGAAACCCCCGCAAAGTTCTCGTTCAATATCAACGGCACTCCAAATTGCACGAATGACTTCGTCGTATTTACGATCAACGCCACTCCCGGCGCGAATCAGGCCAATATTCTCGCCTTCAACAATCTCTATACAGGCACGCTATCCTCGTCTTGTCCCTTCGGACCTCAGACTCCGCCCACATCTGATTTCACTCAGCCCACATTCATGTGGTCTTATCAGGCAGGCGCATCCCCGATCGCGCTTTCTCCCGTTTTGTCGCTCGATGGCACCAAAGTCGCCTTCATTGAGAATTCGACACCACCAACCTTCGACGTCTTGACCCCGGTCACCGGGCAGGGAACTAGCGCTACCGCCCCCGCGACGCCCGGAACCGGAGGCTCTTCTTTGACTCAGTTGGCGTATACCAACACCGCCGTCACAGGATGCACGCCAAACGCCACCACGTCCGACAGCGACTCCTCGGCCTACATCGACTACATCAATGACGTTGCCTACGTCGGTGCAGACAACGGCGTTCTCTATCGCATCAATGGTGTCTTCCGCAGCACGCCAACTCTGGCTTATTGTGTGACGGTAAACGCTACGGCTGGTACCCACTACTTAACCTCGCCTATTTACGATTCCATCCACAACGAGGTCTTCGTCTCCGATGGCTATTCCGTCTACGGATACACTCCCGGCGCCACCGGCTTTACCCTGGTGAAATCGATTTCGGTCGCGGCAGCGGCTGGCCCCAACCCAAGCATCGTACTGTCTCCGATCGTTGATCCCACCAATGGCTTTGTTTACGTTTTCTCGCGTGACGACACTACCAACGCAAAAGCCATCGCCACTCAAATCAACGAAGCACTGACTACGCAGGTCCAGGCTGGCATCGGCCTCAAGATCACCGGAACTGGTTACAACTTTATTCTCGACGGCGACTTCGACAACGCCTACTACACGACCGGTCCGAAAGCCGGAGGCGGAACGCTCTACGCCTGCGGCACCGACAACAACAATGCGGCCAAGCCCAGTTTGTATGCGCTTTCGTTTGCTGCTCCGAACGGGACCATGAACGCAACGCCGGCTGTATCTGACAATCGCCACATCAATCCCGCTGCGAATCCCAATAGCGTTTGCGGGCCCTTGCTTGATTTCTACGATGGAACGACCGATCGCCTCTTCGTTAGTGTCGGAACCGTCGGTGCTACGACCGGGGGCAATCAAGTTACCGAGTGGAACGTGAATACACGTATCGCGTCCAGTGCCACGACTCCGAACGCCACCGCAACCAATTACTGGGGCGGAGCCAGCGCATTCTCCATCGACAACGTCAGCACCGAGCCCCAGGCCGCCAGCATTTACTTCGGAACTCTCTCACCTCCTCCAGCCTTGAACACTACCCCTTGCGGCGCCGGAAACTATTGTGCCGTCAAGCTGACGCAATCCGGACTGCAATAGCCGGCACCGATCTTCTCTGCGTCCTTTGCGGCTGTTCTCTGCGTTCTTTGCGGTTAAGCGCTTTTTGAAACCAACCAATTCCGCCCTCGCCGTTGAAGGTTTCTTGAAATACATTCCCTCCACTCTCATGTGTGTACAATCTTGCATAGACTTGTCGGAGCGACCAGGTCGTGATCGGCCGGACACTATCGCATTACGACATTCTCGAAAACCTCGGCGCCGGAGGCATGGGCGTGGTTTACCGCGCGCGTGATACTCGTCTCGGCCGCGACGTCGCCATCAAAGTTCTCCCTACCGATCGCCCGCTCCGCGAAACTGCCCGCGCCCGCTTTCAACGCGAAGCCATGGCCGCCTCGTCCCTGAACCATCCCAACATCATCACCATTTACGAGATCGGCAACGAAGACTCGACCGACTTCATCGTGATGGAGCTCGTCCGCGGCACCACCCTCGCCTCGCTGGTTCACAAGCGTGAGCTGCTGATCGAAGAAGCGATCCGCTACGGCATGCAGATCGCCGACGCCCTCACCAAGGCCCATGCCGCCGGCATCATTCACCGCGACCTCAAGCCTGGAAACATCATGATCACCGAAGACGCCCTGGTGAAAGTGCTGGATTTCGGCCTGGCAAAGTTCGATCTGTCCGGCATGACGTCGGACACGCACGAAACCGCGCAAGTCTCCCTCACCCAGCCCGGCACTGTCACCGGCACTGTCGCTTATATGTCACCCGAGCAGGCTCGTGGTGAACGCGTCGACGCGCGCTCCGACATTTTTTCGTTCGGCGTGGTGCTGTACGAAATGCTGTGCGGGCAGATCCCCTTCGCCGGGCCGAACTCTATGGCCGTGCTGCACAATCTGCACTTTACACAGCCGCGAGACATTACTGAGCTGCGGCCCAAAGTTCCCCGGCAGTTGGTGTTTCTGCTATCTCGAACTCTGGAGAAAAAACCCGACAAGCGCATTCAAACCATGTCAGAGGTCCTCGCCGAACTGCGCAAGATTGCCGGTGGCGGGGCAGAGGGACCGCTCACCTGGCATCCCAGCGCTGCCACCATCGAGATGGTGCGCCTTCCCTCGGATTCGTTCCTGAGCCGCTTTTCGCTTGCACAAAAGTGGATGGCGGTCGGCCTGGCACTGGTTCTCATCGCCGCAACCTTCGGTGGATGGCGTTACTGGAATAAGCCGAAATCCCCTTCGGCCGTCGCGACTACCGCAGCCATACTGCCGGGCGACACCGCCTACTCGCTCTTTCAGCGTGCCCGTCAGGAATTGGATCACGGGGACCGGCCAGGCAACGTCGCCGCTGCCATTCAGCAGTTGGAACGCGCCATTCAGTTGAATCCGCAGTCCGCGGCAAGCTATGCCGCTTTGAGCGAAGCTTACTATCAGAAGAACCGCGCCAATCCTGATCCGCAATGGATGAAGTTGGCTTCGGAAAATGCTACCCATGCTGTTGCGCTCGACGATTTCTTGTCCGCTGGGCACATCTCCCTCGGTGCTGTCGAAATGGAATCCGGCAACAACGCCGATGCCGAAAAGCAATTCAAGCGGGCCGCTGAACTCGATCCGAAAAGCTCTACGTCGCGCCGTTGGCTTGGTCAGTTCTATCAGAAGGCGGGAAAGAGCGATCAAGCCATGGCTGAGTTTAAGCAAGCCAATCAATTGAACCCCAACGATCCGATCGCCTATTCCGACGAGGGCGTTGTCGCCTATCAGGCCGGAAATTTCAAAGATGCGGCTGCTTATTTGGAAAAGGCCCGCAGTCTGGACCCAAACAGTATTTCGGTTCTCCGCAACCTCGGCGCTGTGTACCACGACATGGGCCGCGATGATGATGCAGTCGCCGCCCTGCAACACGCGATCGAGATCCAACCCAACGAAGATGTGTACAACAATCTCGCCACCATTCTGTTCTATCAGGGGAAATACGATGAGTCCGTTCCAGCATTCGAAAAGACGGTTGCTCTGAATGCCAACAGTTACGACATTTGGGGCAATCTGGGCGACGCCTATCGCTGGTCAACCAGCAAGAAGGATAAGGCCCCCGCGGCTTATCAGACCGCCATTCGCTTAGTCCGACAGGAGATCGCGAAGCATCCGGATCAGATCGAACTTCAATCGGACCTGGCCATGTACCTGGCAAAAATTGCCAACAAAAATGCCGCCTTGGAAACACTTAAACCAGTCGAAGAAGCGCACTCCAAAGAACCTGGGGTTCTGTACACCACAGCACTGACCTATGAGCTTTGCGGGGAACGGGATAAGGCACTGCAATCGCTGCGTGCGGCGGTTCAGTCCGGTCAGGGGTTGAACGACATCAAGAACGAGCCGGAACTCGTTTCCCTCCGCTCCGATCCGCGATACCAGCTCGAAGTCGTGTCCGCCGCACCCACCAGGTAGCGCTGCTGTCCCGGCTGCTCTCGCGGGCGTCCCACTGTCATCGACTCTCGCGGCCTTCCGGCCTGTGATCGTCAAATTTCCCTTGACTTCCCCCACCCTCCGGATGAAGACTCAAAGGCCTATTTTGCGCGCTGACAGTAAGGAGACAATATGTCAATCTTCGTCGTCAATTTTGGTTTCTCTACCCAGGCGGGCTATCCGACTCAGGGGAATTTCCAGCCGGACAACCAGAACTCCAACTCTCTTTTGCGTTCCTGTGTCTGGTTGCAATACACCGCCGGTGGCGCCCCCAATCTTACTGACACTTTTTATCAATATACGGCTCCCTTGGCGTCCGCGCAGTGGGCCTATGTATCCGGAACCAGTAGTGCATTACAGGTGTATGACGGCGACATCGTTGCGGTTCGAGTCTTCAACGCGGACGGCGTCAACATGAATGACACACTGCGCCTGGCTGCTGTTTTCGGACAAGGGTCCGGTTCAGAACTGCTTGCGCCCCCGACGTATTTGCAATCGCCGCTGCTGATCAACAATCTGCCGCGCACCGTGCTTGACAGCGTCGACATCAACTCATTCAACCCTCAGAACTGGGCGACTCCGTCCACGGACGGCGCGTGGACGTTTGTCGTGGGTTACGTTCACGGCGCTGACAACCAATACAGCTTCAACGTCGGCGTTTCCGTCTGTATGAATCCGGCAATGGGTTCGCCAGTTTACCAGTACGGTCACGACCCGAAGATGAGAGTCGGTATGGGGATGGGGCGTGGCAAATGCCACGACGACCGCGACAAGGGCGCCGCAGCGTAGCTAATATTCTCTGACGTCATCCCGAGGGCCCGCGCTTTCACCAGCGGGCCGAGGGATCTCGCATGCATCTCTCGGGATCTGTCGGTCTACTTCTCCGGATCAATGGCCTGATCCAAATAAATCCAGAGCACGCGTGAGAACAACGTAATCGCGGGCGCCAGGGGCAGGAAAAATAAAATCGCCAATAGAGTCACTCTGCCAATGGTCCAGCGCGTGACCATCCAAACCAGTGCCGCGAACCCCGTAATCACCACCAGGGCTATCGCGTAACTGATGTACATCGCGCCGAGGAAATACCCGGGCTCGCGCTCAAACTTCAGATCGCAAGCCGGGCAGCGCTCATACATCTTCGGCCACCCTGCAAACACCGACTTGCGAAAAATCCTCCCCTCCCGGCACCGCGGACATCTCTGATGCAAGATTGCTGACGCAGTCCTCATTGATGTTGCCATCCTGAGCGAAGTAACTCGATTCGCTCGCGAATCCAGTTACGCAGTCGAAGGACCCCTACGGACTTGAATTTAAATCCAGCGTCGCAGGGAATTCTCCCCGGCCATTTGTGATTGAAAGGGAAAATTTCTACCGCTTTCGGTTCGCCTGCTGCACCACCATCGGCTTGCGAACCGGCACAATCGCCCCGCGCGAAGGATCGGCGGCAGCAGTCGCGCGCGCCAGCACTTCTTCCTGAATGTATTTCACGAAATCCTGGATCTGGCTCTGCATCTCTTCCATGCGCTCACGCATTTGCAGGATGATCGCAATCCCGCTGATATTCACTCCCAGATCACGCGCCAGATTCAGAATGAACTCCAGCCGCTGCAGATCTTCATCCGTATACAGCCGCGTATTGCCTTCGGTGCGAGACGGCTTCAGCAACCCCTCACGCTCATACAATCGCAACGTCTGCGGATGGATCCCATACATCTCCGCCACCGACGAGATCATGTAGGCGCCCTTGGATTTCCTTTTCGTCATCGTTTCAGATCACGTAGGGATAGACGTCCCCGTCTGTCCGGCGGAACAACGTTCCGCAGTGTCTTATTAAAACACAAGCCACGGATCAGACGAATCACGGAAACAATCCGTGTTCGTCCGTGCAAATCCGTGGCAAAAAAGGTTTTTCTAGTCTGTGGCTAGATGTTCTTTGGGCGTCGGTGCCCACCCCTCAGGCTTAACCGCGTGATTGACGAAGTAAGCCACCACCCCGGCAGCGATCAGTAGCATCCCGAAGGCGAACGAACTCATCCCCGCCACCTGCTCCGTCTCACTGCGAACCACCGAGAAGCCGAGCAGCAGCATCGGGGCGATGCCGACCGCGACGGCTCCGAACATGCCCCCCGGAACGCGGAATGCTCGAGGCAATTCCGGCTCTCGAACTCGCAGCACAACCAGCGCAGCGAACTCCAGCGCGAGGCTGGCACCGTAGAGAAGAATATCGAGCGTAACCAACCTCTCAAAGCCGAGACCGAGACACATCGCCCAGCAGATCGCCAGCGCGATGATCGCAACCCACGGCGCACGCGTTCGCGGATGCAGCTTGCCAAAAATCTTCGGCAGCATTCCATCCTGCGCCATCGCGAGGGGCAGGCGCGAGTAGCTCATCACCAGGGCATTGAACATCCCAAAGCCGCTGATGATCCCGCCGATCGCCAGGCCGAACCGAAGAAGCGGTCCGCCTAGCATTCCAGCGATATCCGCCCAGAAACCGGTGTCCCACGCCGATGGCGCCAGGCCGGTCATCCACATCGCGGCAACCGGGAGGATGTAGCTCAAAGCCACGATCATTACGGCGACGAGCATGGCGCGCGGATAAGTCCGCTGCGGCCGCTCGACTTCCGTAGCAATCGTCGAGGCGTTATCCCAGCCCATGTAATTCCACATGCAGATCAGCAGGCCGGTCAGAATATCGACGTTCGCGTTTGTGGGTTTCGTCGCGACGTGCGCCAGCACGCCGAATTTGAACGGCGCAATGCAAACAATGGCGATAAACGGCGCAGAAAGGGCAAAGAACAGCCAAAGCGACGTGGTCGAAACCACGTGCACGCCCGCAATATTAAGGAGAGCGCAAACGATCACCACGCCCAGCGCCACCATCACCCCGCGATGTCCCTCGGCAAACCATGGGAATAGGCGGTTGAGATAGAGCACAAACAGCGTTGGGTAGATCGCCATGTCGAAAATCGACGCAACCAGCGACAGCCACGCCTCCTGAAATCCCCAGAAATTCCCCATCGCGCGGCGCACCCAGGCGTAATAGCCGCCTTCGTAGGGCAGCGCGCTCGAAAGCTCGCCGATCATGAACGCCGTCGGCAGACTCCACAGAATTGGTGTAAGCAAAAGTATCAGGGTCGCTTTTCCGTAGCCGGCGCCATGCACAATGTCCTCTGTGCCGTAGGTCCCGCCCGATACCATAAAGAAGGTAGCAGCGACTAAGGGCCAGAGCGTTAGACGTACAGAATTTTTCCGGCTGGGAACAAAGGTAGGGGATTGGATGGGTTGACGAGCGGTGCTAGCTATTGCCAATTTCGATGGCTTCCTCCTCCGGGCAAATCACTCTCAGCCACCTCGTCTCCCTTGACTTGCCAAAAAACTCGAGGCTCCCGGTGGTTTTAGAATTCCGGGCATTGGGCTGAAGTTAGTTCGCAGGTATGAGATTACGGGAATTTTCCACAGATGCAATAGTTTTTTGTGAAAAAACGAAATATTTCGCGACTGAGAGAGCAGGTCCGGAGGTAATGCGTTTCGAGCAGATCCGATCGAAGAACGCATCTGGATTTTTCTCGGTACTCGGAACTCGAAT
>Ga0209168_10001411_pt1 | contig 18885 bp, 16 predicted proteins | sample Coa_R1_FD_187156 | JGI IMG/M metagenome (GOLD analysis project Ga0209168, IMG submission 187156) | Surface soil microbial communities from Centralia Pennsylvania, which are recovering from an underground coalmine fire - Coalmine... | ecosystem: Environmental > Terrestrial > Soil > Unclassified ... | reverse complement strand
ACGCTGCCTGAAACTTTGCTCTGTTCACTTCGCTGCAGAATGCAAGGACAGGTCGTGGTTGCGGGATAGTTCCCATTGCCATCGACGAGCCGGTATGACACGACCTCGACGGTCCCGTCTCCATTCGTGTCGCCTTCAAACACGACTTCCGTGTTCGAGACGTAATCCAGCGTCATGGCCACGCCCTGCTGCTCCATCGGGCCGCTGATGGAGCTCACCGGTATACTTCCCGGCACGCAAGTTGCAAAATAGGCGTCGAACATGTGGCAGCCGGGATATCCCGCCTGGTGAATGTCGCGCTCAAACTGGTCGACGAACTGCCGTCCCTCTTGCGTTAGATCGACTTTGGTCTCTTCCTGGCGGCTTCGTTGCGAGGCCACCGCTATATACTTCAGTGCCGCTCCTGCCAGGATCATCAGCACGATGCACACGATCATCAGTTCAATCAGTGTGAAACCGTTCTCTCTGGCCGTTATCCGTGGCGATGAAGGGATAGAGGATCGCATTTTCATTGTTCACTCTCGACCAAGGCGTGCAATGTGTAAGGTTGTGCGTACAGGACGGCCCGATTGATCGCAGCTCCGTTGTCGGCCGACATCGCCGAAACTTCCCGCGTGGACACCGTCAGCATCGACAACCGTGTATCGATGTTCAGGATGTTCCAGCGCACCTGATAGGTGTCCCCAGAGCAGGTCGTGTAATTTATTGCGTACCCCGGTGTGGTGGAGGTGGCAAAGGTCGGCGCTGCCTGCGTCCAGTCGATGTCGCTTGCTTTGTCCGCGCTGGGCGCGTTCCCGCTCGTGTACAGTGTCGCGCCCGCTCCTGCTGGCCCCGCCCCGGATGCGATGCTGGCTTGAAATTGATTCGCGCCAGTTGTGCTGCAGTCATAAATGTTTACGAATCCACCGGGCTTGGGAAACTTCTTGAGCGTTGCAAATTTCTCCAGGATCTCCTGGTTCAGAACAACCCCTGTCGTATCGGTCTTACTACGCGTATTCGATTGCATCGCCACCAGGATCATCACGATCGATCCCAGCATGCCGATCGCTAAAATCACGACGGAGAACATCAATTCGATCAGCGATACGCCCCTCTGCGACCGCCACCGGCCCTTGCCGTCCGGTCCTCTGTGTTTAGTTCTCATTGAGAACATAATGTTGAACTGCCTTTCTGTTATTGCTGGGTCCAGTTCGTGCCGTCATAATTCCAGGTCTGCGCTCGCCCGCTCGGCGTCACCACCAGCGCGGCCCAATTCGTTCCGGCAAACGTATTGGGAATCGAGAAGAAGACAACGAACCCGTTGCCCGCCACCTCGGGACAGGTATGACTGGTGTTATTCGGGACACAAGGAAGGCCACGCGCGTCCATCACCGGAAATCCCGCGTTCATTCCGAAACCCAGGTTCGCAATAAATGCAGTTTCGTCGGGAGCACCGCTTCCGGTGCCTGCAAACACCGTCACTGTCCTCCACTGCACGACTGGCTCCCCGGGTTGATAATTCCCGTCCCCCTGATAGTCGACAAAATAGGCAATGTCATTCCCCGTGTTGGAGTTTGGAACAATGGTGTAAAAGGTGTTTCTCTTAACCGCTTGAATGCGGGCGGATTGCACCAACCCGGCAAAGTCCACAGCTTCGGATCGCAGCTTCACGTTGTTCATGGTGCTCAATGTAACTGGGATCGCCATCCCCGCCAGCGTGAGAATCACCACCACTGCAATCAACAACTCGAAGAGTGAGAACCCTCGCAACCCGTCATCTCGTTTGCGTTCGTTGCGCGCGGTCCAACTGTCAGACATTTCAAGACCTCTGGTCCCACGTTGGGATCCGTTCCGCTATAGACATTGTTTCAATGGTGCGACACAGGAAATGTGACAGACCTCACAAAAGGTACCTCGGTCACGGCAAACTAGATGGGTAGTACTACTCGATGATGATTTTGAAAACTCTTGATTTAGAAGGGATTAGCAGGAGCCGTCATTCGGACTCGTCCATTCTCGCAGTGAGGTAGTCCCCTTGGTGTCCATTGTTAGCACCCATTTTGGCCGATGAATACTAGATCTCCCATCGGCGGTCCAGGTGGTCTGAGGATTCTTGCAAACCATTCCGACGCGATATAGTCCAAGATACACAGGGCGGAGCCTCTTACAAATAGCGTCGAATTTTAACGATGCCGCCAGCTACCGAAACTCCGATCATTGAAGACGTAACGTCGTCGCCGCCTTACACCCGAACTCCGTCGGGCCAAGTCGTCGGCACTGCGCTGCGTCTGCCCTCAGTGGATGCTCTTCGTGGACTCGTCATGATTATCATGGCGCTCGACCATACTCGCGATTTCTTCAACAACAGCGCCCAACTGTTTCAACCGGAAGATCTCAGCCGTACCACCGCGGCCCTGTTCTTCACGCGATGGGTCACTCACATCTGCGCTCCTGCTTTTTCGTTTACTGCGGGACTCGGGGCGTTTTTCTGGCTGAGCCACGGCCGTTCTCCCGCCCAGCTCTCAAATTTTCTGTGGAAACGCGGCGTTTGGCTGGCCATCGTTGACCTGACCATCATGCGCTTTGCCTTGACCTTCAGCATGACCGAAGGGGTTCTGATCCTGAACGTCCTCTGGGTCCTGGGATTGTCGATGATCTGCCTCGCGCTCCTGGTGCGGCTTCCCATTCGTTGGCTTGCCGCCGGCAGCCTTGCGATGATTGCCCTCCACAATCTTGCCGATCCGATTTCCGCTGATACATTCGGTTCGTACGCGTGGGTGTGGGAACTCCTGCATCAACAAGGACTCTTTAGAATTGCCGGATTTCCTGTCGTGGTCGCGTATCCACTGGTTCCATGGATCGGAGTCATGGCCCTCGGTTTCTGCTTCGGCAAAGTCATGCTTTTGCCGTCGCAGCAACGACGAGGCTGGCTCATCCGACTGGGTGCTGCTTCCATCGCCGCCTTTGTGATCGTGCGTGCTATCAATCATTACGGCGACCCTCAGCCTTGGACTCGGCAATTTCCTGGAATGACCGTCTTGTCGTTTCTGCGTTGCACAAAATATCCGCCCTCTCTCGACTTTCTGTTAATGACGCTGGGGCCCGCTTTCTTGCTTCTGGCCTGGTTCGATCATTTGAAGTTCTCTTCCCGCAATCCCCTCATCGTCTTTGGACGTGTGCCGTTCTTCTACTTCGTGGTTCATTTTTACGTGATCCACTTCCTGACGTTTCCATTGGCGTTCTTGCACTACGGCAGAGCGGCATTCTTATGGAGTCCTCTTCCTTCCATCGGAGGACCGAGCGATCTCTATCCCCCGAACTACGGTTATAGCCTCGCGACCACTTACGCCGTGTGGCTGGCGGTTCTCATTCTGGTGTATCCAGTATGTGTTTGGTTTTCAGAATTGAAACGACGCCGCAAAGATTGGTGGCTTAGCTATCTGTGATGCAGGTCCGAATTCGTCGCGTCGATTGGACAACCTGCAACATCGAATCGCGTGATGGGTTTCTTGATCCGAGTGGAGGCATTCCTTTCCGTGCTGGCTCTCGCGGCCGGCCTTGCCTGTGCCCAGGAACCGCCCGGGGCGATCGATCGCCAATCCCTCAATGACGCGTGGTGGACCGGGCCCATGCTGGCGCCGTCCGCCGCAACCTTGCCGCAAGGACACATTCTGATCGAACCTTATTTCTACGACGTTATCAGCCAGGGCGAATTCGATAAGAATGGCGTTAGGCGTGACGCACCACACTCCAACGGCTTTGGCTCGCTCACCTATATCAACTACGGTCTGTTCAACAAACTCACCGTCGGAGTGATCCCTACCTTTGGATATAACGTGGTTAGTGAAGGTCTTAACAGTTCAAATGTCGGGATGGGCGATATTACGCTTCAGGCGGAGTATCGCCTGAAACAGTTCCATGAGGGCAGCTGGCTTCCCACAACCACGGTCGCGGTACAGGAAACGTTTCCGACCGGCAGGTATGACCATCTGGGTGATCGTACCAGCGATGCTTTCGGCGGCGGCGCATATACCACTACCATCGCACTCTACACTCAAACCTATTTGTGGCTGCCAAATGGAAGAATCTTACGCATGCGCTTCAACGTCGCACCTGCGATTTCAAATGACGTGAACGTGCAAGACGCCAGCGTGTATGGAACTTCAACCGGATTCCGGGGCCACGCTCACCCTGGCAGTTCTGTCTTTGTTGATGCCGCTTGGGAGTACAGTGTCACTCGAAATTGGGTCTTGGCTCTGGACGCCACTTATCGCTATGCCGGCAACACACCGGTCACCGGCTACAACATTTCAGATGGCAATGCGCCGGTGCAACTGAACTCCGGTTCCAGCGACGCGTTTGGTTTGGCGCCTGCGATCGAGTACAACTGGAAGCGCAACATCGGATTTCTTCTCGGAACCCGCATCTTTCCCGCGGGACGCAACACCTCCGCGACCATTACTCCCGCTATCGCTATCAATTTCGTCCACTGATCGATAGCTCAGATAAGCGCGTTCAACTGCTCTGCGACGTCGGGCGCCGTGTCATCCCAATAATGAGTATGCGCGCCCGCGCCAATACACATTTCTGCACGCCCGTCCCTCTGCGCCGAATAGAGCGCTTCCGGATAACCACCCTCATGGTCGCTGCCGACAGTTCGCCGATACCACTCCGTCAGCCACAACGAGCGTCCGACATAGTCACCGCTTCGATACATGTTTACCCATTGCGTCACACCCAGTTCGGCCGGATCGGGCAGCGCATCGGCTGGAATATTCGGTGGAGTGATAGCTTGCGGCGGAAGCGGCTCTAATCCGTTGTCCGGACACGCTTGCGCCCAATCGTAGAGATACGGAAAGAACCGGTTCAGAAGTTGCCGGATCGGGCTTCCCATGGTCAGGAACTTGATCGGCACGCCCCCCTGCTTCGGAACCGTGAAACCCGCCAACCCGATTGGAGCGAGGGCAGGATCCCCCTCCTCATAAAGGAAACGCAACAGGTCCGCAGAGATCAAAGTGCCCAGGCTGTGCGACACAATCACAATCGAGTCATATCCGCGGCCGTCGATCGGATCGCGGTACCTGACCAGGTTACGCAAAAGCGATACATAACGCTCGACGATCTTCGCACGCGGCGTGGCTTCCGCAGGTTCGGTACGCAGATAGGTATCGACGTCAAGGACAATTCTCAGCACTGCTCCCGAATACTTGACGATTGCGGCGAGGAGGCCTGCCGCTACTGTGCCCGCGATGAAGTATGCGACCAGGGATGCTGTGGTGGAGGCCAACAAGCTGCGGACGCCAGCCGGATACAAAAAGTACAGTGGTGCCACAAAGATCGAACACCAGATAAGGAACACCACGTATGAAGTGCTGTCCAGCCCGCGCGAGATCCAACTTCCCATCCATGAACTCTGCGCGTTCGTGGAATTGCGTGGCGGCACATTTTGGTTCCGTAACGGAAACGTCTCCGTCAGCACGCTTGGTAACGCCCACCAAACCAAAAGCAGGAATCCAGCCGTCGACAATCCCAACATGACCGGAAATCCCGGCGTTACCCCCCACGCCACCACTCCCTGCAGATAGTCTTGTTTCGGCGGATAGAAAAACTTAATCTGGAAGTTGTACCGACCCTCTTCCGGCTTAACGATCGCCTTGTTGCATCCCGGCCCTGCTACACACGCCTTTTCCGCCTTTTCCAATTTCTGCGGATCAGACCGATATAGCAGCGCCTCTGGCAGCCAACGGCCACCGGGCGGCCCTTGGGTCACCGCCGCTGTGTCGAGATAGGGATCGTGGATTTTCCTGCCGAGCGCGAACAGGCTCGCCCAGATCAGGCCCGTGATCAACAGGAACAACACGGACGGGATCGCAAGCGCAAAACGACTCGTGCGGACCGCTGCCCGCGCTCGACAGCGCTCGGCCGGATTTCGAATCGAGCGCCACGCCAGGCTACCTAGCACCGCCGCGACCAACGCAAACGAGATCAAAAGAATCCAGCAGAGCCGCAGGAGCACAATCATCCACTGCACAACCCACAGCGTCGCGTCCGTGATGCCAGATCCCCACGCTAGATAGCCCACGAAAAGCACGACCGAGCAGCCGTACAGAAACCACCCGGCAACGCGGATCCCGTGGCGTACATCGTCAAACTGATCGAATAACCACCACAGCAGCCCCGCTCCCGCTAGCCACAACTCCAGGACCGCCGCAGGCCCGCTCAGCGACGTCTCCCGAATCACGATTGCGCTGATCAGCACACCCCCAACCCCTGCGGCAATGGCTGGACCAAGCGCCCACCCCAATCGCTTTGCTGGCGTTAGCGCAGTTCGCCAATGTATCAACACGAAAAACAGCACCAGCGCCGTTACCGCTCCAATCAGAATCGGAAACCATGATTCATTTTCGATCGATCGCAGCACATTCGGAAGGTATGCGAACAGCGCGATAAGCAGCAGAACCTTCATCAACGGGAGAAAGATTGTCAGCATGCGCGCTGCGTAGCGCTGGGTTCGCCGATACGCCACCCACACACCGCTGCTGTTCCAGGCTGCGCCCGTATCGATTGCCAACCGGCTCAAGCTCGCCAGGTGAAAGATCAGTTGAAACAGCGCAAGCAAAAACCTCAACAGCCCGTTTTCGGGACGCGCAAGGTCCGCCCACAAAACCTCATAAATATGAACCTTCGCCGCCCCACCCGGCGCCTGGGCATCACGCTCCCCTTCCAATCGCGTAGTGATGTAGGTGTCGCCATCGATCCCGCCGAGATACCGATACAGCATCTGGCGCATCAGTTCCCTTCCCGCGAAGCCCCGTTCGACCCCGCCAGGCCGGTTTGCATAACCTTTGGTGATGCGTGCAAAACCTGCGCTCTCCTCTTGCAGGAAATCAAACAGCCGCCCGAACCACGTCTTCGGCTCCCCCTGCTGTTCATCGGGCTCGTAGACAGCGAGCCGTTGCAGGGGAACTTGAATACCGACCGACTGGAAAGATGGAAAATATCGGGCCGCATCACGATTCGTTGCAGGCAAAGAAAGAAGCAAGTCCGCCATCGCGTTTGCCGTAGCCCCCGGATCGTGGTTCGCGACTCCGTGCACTCCCACAATTGCGACCTTCGGGACCCTTGCCGATGGTTGTTGACTGTCCGCCACCCCATCCGCGCGATTCGGCTTTGAAACCGTGGATGCTGCCGCACTCCCGCTCACCCCACCCGCCGTGGACTGTTCACTCACAAATCACCTCCCCAAGTCATCGCCGCACTTCGTCGAGACTCATCTTGTCCTTGACACTCCTTTCCCAGACTCGGCCCACCTTTTCCTCATGTGCATAGTGTCGTTCTTCTGCGATTTGTGACACCACAAATCTACAGCGTGGTTTCTGCCCCCACCTGCTACCTAGGGCCGAGACGTCAGCGGTAGCGTATGATAGCTTCTCCTGACGACAGTGCATCGAGCGAAACTTCTTCCCGGTATGGGCATCATTGGATACGAGGTTCCCAATGGCAACAAATGCAACCCAATTACGAAGTGACGGAAGCGCGGTCGGCCAATCCCAAGCGGCATGCGGCCTGGCTGTAGTCCGGGTAACGATCGGGGCGATGCTGGTTTGGGTTTTTTTTGAGAATCTCGGCAAAGGCCTATACACCGCTGGTGGCTATGCCGGCCTCATCAACTACTACATCAAACAGAGCCATTCCCCGGCGGTGTGGAAGGCAGTCATGGGGCTCGCGGCAAGCCACGCGGCGATGGCCGCGCCCATGCAAGCAGTCTTGGAACTCGGACTGGGAATTTTGCTGGTTCTTGGTTTGTTCACACGTCCCGCCGCCTTGGTCGCGTTCCTGTATCTCGGAAGTCTTTGGGTCTCAGAGTGGGGGACGTCATGGATCTGGGAACTGTTAGTCCCCGTACTCGCATCTCTCGGGGTCGCTTTGGGTCGCGCGGGCAGAGCGTGGGGTGTCGACGCATGGCTGGCGCGGCGCTGGCCCTCCGCCCCGTGGTGGTGATCGATCCAGAACCCCGTGCGAGTGTCCGTCGTTATTCCTACTCACAACGAGGCACCAGCCATCGGCCGCGTGCTCACAGACCTCCCGTCCGATCTCGTCACCGAAGTCATCGTTGTTGACAGCCATTCGAGTGATGGAACATGCGACATTGCCGCCCGCACGGGCGCCCGTGTCATCCAGGAACCTCGGCGCGGATACGGCCGGGCTTGTTTGACCGGCCTTGCCAACACGAATTCGCCGGACGTTGTCGTCTTCCTCGATGGAGACTACAGCGACCGGCCGTCGGAGCTGCCGATTCTGCTAGCCCCAATTCTTGAAGGCACCGCTGATATCGTCATAGGCTCACGCCTGCAGGGTTCACAAAATGCCGCCGCGCTCCCTTGGCATCAGGTATTCGGCAACCGTCTCGCCGCCGCCCTCATCAGGGTTCTTTACCGCGTAAGAATCACCGACCTTGGCCCGTTTCGTGCCGCACGTGCTGATGTTTTTCAGACCCTCGCACTTGAGGAAGAAACCTACGGCTGGGCCGTGGAAATGATCTTGAAAGGTGCCATCGCTGGACTTCGCATCATTGAGGTCCCCGTGAGCTACCATGCGCGCATCGGAAAATCCAAAATCAGCGGAACGCTAAAGGGCACGCTGGGAGCCGCGTGGTTCATCCTGAGCCGGATCGTGCGCTATTATTTTCGCAATCGAAAGGCTAGGGCGCCGCGACCAGCGTAAACCGTCATACCCGATCCTATGGAAGTCCATGAGAAGACCCCGAAGAGCCGCACGCTGGTGATCATGGCCAAGGCCCCAAGGTCGGGCACGGTCAAAACCCGCCTCGCGCGGAGCCTTCCCTCCGACGCAGTCACCGCGCTCTATCGCTGCCTTTTGCAAGACACCGTAGCGCTGACAAAGTCGTTAGCAGGCATCGAAGTCGCTGTTGTGTGCCCCGAGCGAGACAAGGACGAACTGTCGCACTTCTTGGGAAACGGCATGCGGATCGTCGCTCAGAAGGGTGAAGGCCTCGCTGCCGGGTTGACGTCTGTTTTCGCACACTTCACTGCTGGCATGCAGTCCGTTATTGCTTTTAACAGCGACAGCCCGCACTTGTCGCCGTCGGTTTTGTACGGCGCCTTTGAAACCCTCGCGGCTCGCGACGTAGTCATCGGGCCGACCCACGATGGAGGCTACTACCTGGTAGGGGCGAAAACCGTTTACCCATCGCTTTTTGAAGGCGATGGCATGGGTACGACAAGTGCTCTTGACAGACTGGTTTCCCGCACAAAAAGCCTTCGACTCTCAGTCGGCTTCACGGAGACTTTCTACGACATCGATATCGCCGACGATCTGTTGCGACTGGCTGGCGAATTGAAGCTCGATCCTGCCCGGGCGCCGCGCACGGCAGCGTGGCTGGCAGAATGGAGAGCAGCATGGTCCAACTGACGCCCTCGAGCAAAAAGCTGTGAGGCTTGGCCCTACCAGCCGGCTGTACGTTCTTGGGGCTGTCTTGCTCATCGCGCTTACCTTCTGCTCCTGGAATTTCGGCAGTTTCGGCGCACCGTCCTTCCTCATTCCGCTGGGTATCGCTGGCGCCGCCTACCTGCTCGCGATCCGCGAAATCTTCCACTCGCCAAAATTCCCCAGGCATGCCGTCGTGATCGGCTTGGCAATGGCTGCAGTGTGGCACCTTCTATTCCTGCTGCAGGCGCCCGGCCCCGACGATGACATCCACCGCTACCTTTGGGACGGCCGCGTGCAACGATTTGGCTATAACCCTTACATCGTGCTTCCCAGCGATCCGGCCCTTAGCGGATTACACACTGCCGAGACGCGCACACTGAACCACCCCGATCTGCCGAGTCCGTATCCGCCGGGGGCTGAGTTGTTTTTTCGCTCCATCACGACGATTCACGAATCTGCTTTCGCCCTGAAAGTGGCGTTTGTCTTTTGCGATTTTGCGATTGTTCTCTTGTTACTCGACGTGCTCCGTCGCACCCGGAAAGGCGCCCATTGGGTGCTTGCCTTCGCCTGGAATCCGTTGCTCGCGATCGAGGTCGCGGGTACTGGTCACGTCGATATTCTTGGCGCGTTATTCCTGCTGGCGTCTTTCGCCGCGCTCGGACGGCGTTGGCGTTCACTCGCGGCGGTCGCATTCGCGCTGGCTGTCGCCGTGAAGTTCCTTCCGATCGTTTTGCTGCCACTTTACTGGAAACGCGTTCGCCTCCGCGATGCGGCACTGGGGGTGATCGCTTTCGTTTTCCTCTACCTGCCGTTTTTCAATCACGGCCGCATTCCGCTTGGCTCTCTCGGCACCTATGTTCATAGCTTTCGCTTTAATGACCCTGCCTTCGCAGCACTTGAGCAACTTGCGGCTCCGGAACTGGTAGCGGGAGTGGCCGTGGCCGTAGGTCTTTGCACCGCGATCTGGTTCAGGATGAGAACGGCTATATCGTCGGAGGCCTTTGCGTGGCCCATGGCAGCTTCTCTGTTATTCGCCCCTGTCGCGTACCCCTGGTATCTGCTGGGGCTGCTGCCCTTTTTGCGTTCAACTTCAACCCTCCCCCTGACCGTCTGGACCGTAAGCATTCTGCCCACCTACTATGTTTGGCATCTGCGCGCTCTGGGGCGTCCGTGGATTATTCCCGGCTGGATTTTGCTGCTGGAGTATGGAGTCGTCGCCGTAGCCGCGGCATTCGCGTGGTTGGGCCGAGATGTGTCAGCTTGAGTCCATTGGCCCTCAAGACTAAAGTATTGCGATCAGTGGATTGTGTATCCAAATGCCTTTGGCGCTCATCGTACAAAACATTCGTTCAATCCATTAAGCGAGGAATCACCATGACAAAATCGTGCCGCGTAATGATTGGTATCTTGGGGTTTACACTGCTGACTCTCGTTTCAACCTCCTGGGCGCAGTCGCGTCCACCAATTCTCGAACAGATCGCCAAGACCTACGGCCTTGACTCGTACGCGCAAGTCGATGCGATCCGCTACACCTGGAACGGAGAGATATCTGGGCTGTTCAAAGCTTCCCGGAAATGGGAGTGGGAACCCAAGACCGGTAAGGTCACATTCGAGGGGACCGATAAAGATGGCAAGCCAGTCAAAGTCAGTTACATGCGTTCCGAAATCAACGACGACACGAAAAAGCAAACTGACGCGGGCTTCATCAATGATAATTACTGGCTGCTATTCCCGTTGCACGCGTATTGGGACACCAGCGCCACTGTAACCGATGACGGAGTGAAAAAGCTGCCAACCGGAACCGGTTCGGCCACATTGGTCTCGGTGAAATATGGTTCGGAACTCGGTGGCTACACACCCGGTGACACGTGGAATCTCTATGTCGGCAAAGACAACCGCGTCGAGTATCTCGTCTTCCAGCATGGCGGGAACCAGAAGCCAAGCCTCGTCAAAGCAACCTGGACCGGATATAAGAAAGCTGGCCCGCTTCTGATCTCAACCGAGCACCGCGGCACCGCCGACGGCAAACCGCTACACATTTCAATAACGAATATAGCGGTCAAGCTGGCCGGCTCCGATCAGTGGATGGACGCGAAATAGACGAAGGCAGACAGCTCGTGGCCGCCGGCATGAAGTCGATCGTGGACGGCGCCCATCTGCAGTGCCCTTATTCCAAAGCCACGCACGGCAACATCAACGTTGTAACCAATGTGATCGACACCGGTGCAGCCACACAGGTTGCGTGACCCACTCCGGGATGGTGGAGGCACAACATCTACCATCCCGAAACACGCACAAAAAGCTCGTAGATGTTCAAGCGCGCCGGAAAAGCCTATGGCAAGCTCGACTGCGTAGCCCGAACTTCGTAATGGTTCGCAATGGGTTCTATGCGCGACAAGAGTTTCTTAGCTTCAGGCTCAAAGACTGCAACCTCGTAGTCCGGGCCAGCGAACCGCTTTACAGCCTCCACGGAATCGAACAGATTTATCACGACGAATTCCGCCTCATGCAATCTGTCAGTTCGAAGCAAATAACCGCCTCTGTATCCCTCGATCGTTTTCAGTTCCGGAAGCACTTTCTCCTTTAAGAGGTTCTCGTAAGCCGCTGCATGTTGAAGTGTCGTCCAGCCTCTCCAATGGCGGGCAATCATTAGGTTTCTCCTTCCACAGTTCGCTCACGAACCTGCTCCCTGGCGATGACCACGGTCGTGCACGAACTGCTCAGTTTGGGTAAATCGCGAGTGGCGGCCATGCGGATGTTCAGCTTTGGTCGCTGCCCACGAATAATCGGACAATAGTAGTCCGGTTGCAACAGAGCACCTTGCAAACGCCGCCGTCCGGCGCACCCGCCATGGCATGAATCTCGAAACTCGCAAGGTTGACACGCCTCCGGAACCGTGCGGACTTGCTCAAACGGAGCAGATCTCAGAATCTCGGGTCCCTCTGAAATCAAAGTCGACAACGGCTCTCCCGCCCCGGGCCAATAAACGCAGGGTTGCGTCGTGCCTCGCGGCGTCACTCGTACCGTGCTGAAGCCACATCCCCCTGCAAGTGGCGGCAATCCCGTTATTGCGCGAACCAGCGGTTCGCCAATCGCGATTACATCGCATTCAGCAAAGAGCTGCCCGAAACCCTCCCAATATTCCTCGTAGCTGAGGGCATAGATATCGGATCGTACTGATTGATACACATTGATTCGCAACGGCGCGTCGAACTGCTTTGCCACTCGCGCCACCTCCGCGAGGCGCAGGTAATTGGACTTCATCATGACTGCAATGATGGTTACTGCCACGCCAAGACTACGGCACCGCTGCGCCTGTTGATGGATCAGCTCCCAATTGCCCTCTCCGCGTTGTCCATCCTGTTCCGCTCGCGTTGGGTAATCGAGCGAGAACTCGATGTCGTGGAACGCGCGCAGTTCATCGTCTTCCAGGACAGCAACGCTATGCCCGTTGGAAGTGATGGTGAGCTTGACCGGTTGCGCGTGCAGGTAAGCCAGAATCGGCTTGAACTCCGGGTGCATCCCGTTCTCGCCCGTCCCCAGATTGACCGAGCGGACCGGCAAATGCTCCATCACCGATTTAACCTGATCCAGCGAAAGACGGTCGGTGCGAGCGGGATCTCGGTAGCAGAAGGCGCAAGCGAGATTGCACTCGTTAGTCAGCCCAAGTCCGAGCGAAATACCAGTCTCACTCGAAATTGGCTGAGACATTCTCGAAGAAGCGTGAAGTCCGGTGTCCGTCATGCGCCATCCTCACCCAGCAAATCTGCACGACGGACTATAAATTGGGCGTACCGCGCGATCGCAGTGAATTGCGGCATGCGGCCCAACTTGCGCTCGAGTTCAAGAATGCGTGCGTACTCGTTAACCCGGGAAATCTGCGAGGGCAGGTAATCCGACATTACGCGCACGCCGCGCTCGGCAACCATTTCAAGCGATGCCGTCCGCAACATGGCATGCATTCTTTCGGCACTAAAGAGCCTCACTTTGCCCCCGTACAAAGACTCGTGTCCCCACTCCGCAGTGAGATTGCCGTCGGCCGCAGCCAGATCGCCGGTCTGAATGGCCGCCTTCATCACTTCACCCAGTCGATTGCGAACCAGAACCGACATGAACGCAGTTCGGCTGCGCATCGCACGGGAAGCAAACCATAGTGTAGCCACAGGATCGTCAACATATTCCAGTACATTGTGACAAATAATGACATCGAACGACTTGTTTTGAATTAAATCTGGCGGCTGAACAGCGTCGCCGTGTTTGAAATCAATTTTGTCGGCCACGCCGGCTTGCTTCGCCGCGTCCTTGGCAAGATCCAGCATCGCCAGAGAAGAATCCAGCAATGTGACCTGGTGGCCAAGTCCCGCGAGGCCCATCGCCGTCGTGCCGGGGCCGCATCCCAGATCGAGAACGCGCAAACTCGCTTGCGGCAAGAACTCCTGCAGGTTGGCGAAGGCCAGTTCCATGCGCAATCTGCCTTCAACTGTCTCCAGATAGGCAGCATACTTCTCCGCCGCTCGAAAACGATCGACGTCTTCATGGATCGGCTTTTTAGAATCCACCGGGTTCGACATTACGCTGTGCTATCAGAATGTTGGAAGGTTTTGTGAGCTTTAATAGGATGGCTCCTCAGGTAGGACTCGAACCTACAACCCTTCGGTTAACAGCCGAATGCTCTGCCATTGAGCTACTGAGGAGTAGAAAGCAGCTTCCGTCATCATATCAAAACTTTCCTGGCGACGTTCGTCTAACATAGGGGATCGGCATCGTTAGTAATTTAGTAATAAGGAGGAGAGCGTGTCTGGAGAGCTGCGGCTATTAGCAATTCTAATTTCGTTGATGGTGACGGGAGCGATGGTGTGGGCGGCGGATTCTTTGAGCACATCGGTGCCGGCTGGGCCGCCGAAGGTCAAGACTGACAACGTCGAAGATGTTGTTCAGGGTCACAAGATCGCTGATCCCTACCGGTGGATGGAGGACGCGAGCAGTTCGGAGACGCAAGCATACGTGCGCGAAGAGATGGCGTACACGCGCAGCATCCTCGATCCTCTGCCGGGACGCGAGCAGCTTCACCGGCGGCTTGAGCAGTTGATGACGATCGGGGCGATCTCTGCGCCACAAGTCACGGAAAAATATTTCTTCTACACGCGCCGCGAAGGAACTCAGAACCAACCGGTGTTGCTGGTGCGCGACAGCGTTCGGGGCAATGATCGCGTTCTGCTGGATATCAATAAGCTTTCTGCTGATGGAACGGTCGCGCTGGACTGGTGGTTCCCGTCTGACGACGGGAAATATGTTGCCTATGGAACGTCGCCGAGCGGATCGGAGGAGAGCACGCTGCATGTCATCGAAACCGCTACCGGGAAAATTTTGACCGACTCGATCGACCGCACGCGCTTCGGCGGTGTCGCGTGGAAGAAGGACAACTCTGGTTTCTACTACAACCGGAATCCGAAAAAAGGCGATGTGCCCGCCGGCGAGGAGGTCTATCACGTCACGACTTTTTATCACGCGCTCGGCAGCGATCCGGAAAAAGATCCGCTTATCTTCAAACCCACTGGGAAGATTCAGGACATTCCCCAGGCGCAACTCGCTGACGATGATGGCCGCTGGCTGCTTATCTCGGTTTTTGAAAGCTGGACGAAGACCGATCTTTATTTACAAGATTTAAAGGCAGGCACTCCTCCGGTCGAGATCACAACCGGAAAAGAGTTCCTGTACAGCGGCGAGATCTTGCACGGGAAGCTCTACATCACCAGCAACGAGGACGCGCCGCGGTTCCGAGTGTTCGCGGTTGATTGCTCGAACCCGTCACGCGAGAACTGGAAAGAGGTTATCGCGCAAAGCGACGCCGTACTCAAGAGCGCGCCGATCTTCGGCAACAAATTTTTCGCGCAGTACGAGCACAACGTCAGCTCGCAAATTAAACTCTTCGACCTTGACGGCAAGCTCATTCGTGACATTCCGATGCCGGCGCTTGGCAGCATTTCCACCGTACAAGAGGCTGGCCTTGGTGGACGTTTCGATCGTAAGGAGGCTTTCTTTCACTTCTCTTCTTTCACCTTCCCGCCGTCGGTCTACGAAGTCGATACGGCTTCCGGCCGCACCGATCTCTGGGACAAGGTGCCCGCGCCCGGCGTCGATCCGGCGGCTTACGAGGTCAAGCAGATCTGGTACGTGTCGAAAGACGGAACAAAGGTTCCAATGTTCGTGTTCTATAAGAAAGGTATAAAGCTCGACGGCAAGAATCCCACGTTACTGACCGGCTACGGTGGATTCAACGTCAGCAATGTGCCTGATTTTCGCGGGTATCGTTTCGTATGGCTCGAACACGGCGGCGTATTCGCGGTTGCCAACCTGCGCGGTGGGGCCGAGTTCGGGGAAGACTGGCATCGCGCCGGAATGCTGGACAAGAAGCAGAACGTTTTCGACGACTTCATTGCGGCCGCCGAATATCTCATTTCCGAAAAGTACACTGATAAAGAGCACCTCGCGATACAGGGCGGATCGAATGGCGGCCTGCTGATGGGCGCCGCGCTGACGCAACGGCCCGATCTGTTTCGAGCGGTGGTGTGCCAGGTACCGCTGCTGGACATGCTGCGCTACCAGAATTTTCAAATTGCGAAGTTGTGGATTCCGGAGTACGGCTCGGCGGATGATCCCAAACAGTTCGAGTGGCTCTACGCGTATTCGCCGTACCATCATGTGAAGGCAGGCACGGAGTATCCGGCGATTTTGTTTATGACCGCGGACACGGACACGCGCGTCGATCCAATGCACGCGAAGAAGATGGCCGCGCTGATGCAGGCGGAAGCGGCAAACGGCCAGAGCCACGAGCACCCCATCCTGTTGCGCATCGACACAAAGGCGGGCCACGGTGTGGGCAAGCCGATTGCGAAGCAGATCGAAGATCAGATGGATATTTTTTCGTTTCTGCTGTGGCAGGTGGGGAGGTAAAAATCCTTCGCCGCGGATTTCCGCGGATCAACAGGGACAGGAATGTCCGCGCAGCACGAACCGAGTCGCAGATTGAGAAAAATTGTGTCAAGAGGGGAAAAAGGACCAATTTCTTGTAGTGAACTGATTTCGTTGGAAATATAAAGTTGGGGAATTTGAAATAACTCCCCGGTCAATTTGCTATTCTGAAAATAGGAGCAGATAAGGCGCAGCGGAAGCTGCGCCTTTCGTGTTTTTGGGGCAAGGGGACGAGCATGGCGGAGACTACAGAAACGGAAACAGTACAAGAAAGCGAGGGAAAGGAGCGCAAGCGGCGGAAGAATCCGAAGCGGACGGGCGAAATATCGGAGGCGGCTTTTCTGTTCAAGGCGAAGAGCCTGGGATTCATGGTGGCGAAGCCGTGGGGCGACAGCGAGCGCTGCGATTTTATCGTGGGATCGGAGTCGAAGCTGTGGCGAGTGCAGTTGAAGTGCACGGAGGTGATCCGGGCGCGGGGTTATGAGGTGCAGCCGATTTACGCGGTGTATGGAGGCGGCAAGAGCGCGTATACGGCGGAGGAGATTGATGTGCTGGTTGTGCACATCGTGCCGAAGGATACATGGTATGTGATTCCGGTGGAAGCGCTGGCGGGAGGCAAGAGCCTGAGATTTTATCCAGACATTGAATGCAGGTGTGCGCGATGGGAGCGGTATCGGGAGGCGTGGGAGATGTTGAGGGGAAATTGAATTTTGCAAAACCTCCACTGAAGCGAAAATCGCGGGGGAGTGGGAGCCCGGCAGAGGCCGCGGACAGAGTGTCGGCGCCACACAAGGTCTAGGTTCGATGGGTCTTCGACCACTGGGGATAGCAGCCAATGAGGCCAAGCAGGGGGCCGGGCAGCAGTATCCAGACGACGTTGACGCCCCAGCGATCAAAGAGGCCGGTGACAGCGGCAATGGAAACCATGGTGATGCCGAACCCGACGGAAATCTGAATGGCAAGAGCGGCGCCGATCAGTTCAGGGGGACAAGCGCGAGCGGAGAGCGCGGAGAATTGCGGCGAGTCCGCGACGACTGTCGCTCCCCAGGCGAGCAGGATTGCCAGTATGGCGATAGACGGCAGTGCGCGCCAACCAAGAGCGAAGGTGAAGCAGCAGAGCCCGGAGAGCGCGAGCGAAACAGCGGCGACGCGGCCACTGCCAAACTTGTGACTGAAGCGGCCTCCGAGAACACATCCGATTGCGCCAGCGGCGATCACGGCAAACGCGAGCCCGGAAACTCTGGACCTTGGCAGGTTCCCGCCCAAAGACGTATGGACGATGAGTAATGGGACGATGGTCCAGAAAGCGTACAACTCCCACATGTGACCGAAGTAGCCGAGAGCGGCCGAACGCAGATCGCGCGCGGTGAATGCGTGGAGTATGCCATGGCTGTGACTCCCTCCGGTTCGGCGGACGAGATGCGGGCCATCGCCAAGGATGTAGATCAGAAGGGCTGCCAGGACAGCAAGGAAAGAAGAAGTCAGGATCACGTGTTGCCAACTCCACGCGGCGCCCAACAATCGCAACAAATGAGGAAGGGCGGTGCCGAGGGTCAGCATGGCGACAAGATATGCGAGCGCGGAGCCAGTGCGCTCGGGCGCCCATGTCACGATAAGTTTCATGCCGATGGGATAGACTCCGGCAAGACAAACGCCCACGAGAAAGCGGAATACGGCGCCGGTGGCAATGCCGGTGGAAAACCATGCAAACCCAGCGTTGAACGCCGCACCCAGAAGCGCGCAAACCACGAAAATCCGGCTTGGATGAAAACGGTCGGCGAGACCGCTGAGGGCAAAAATCAGAGTGGCGAGGATGAAGCCAAGTTGTACTGCGTCGGTGAGGATTCCGATGTCGGCGACACTCAGGTTCCAAGCCCGGCGCAGATCGTCGGCGGCACTGTTGGCGCTGAACCAGAGCGAGGTACCTAACAACTGGGCAATAGCGATGGTCGCGACGGGACTCAGGCGTGGAATCGCAACGGTTGGAGAGCTCTGGAGGGTTTGATTCATGCGGGATTAGCGATGGCGCGGATTATATAACGTTGTGGGTCCCCCCGACTGCGCTCAGTGCAGGGCAAGAACGGCCGTCGGCTACTGGTCGTCGGTCGTCCGTCGTCGGCGACCGCAACTGCCATGAGCGCAGGATGCTACGTGGACAAAATTTCGCGGGCGGGAATGCCCGCGCTACATAAAATCATTCGTTTATTTGCGGAGGGCATCGCGAGTGTGCGAGAGGGTGAACGTCACCGATTCTTTTGGAATGCTGGTGACGAATGGACCGATGAGCCAGTTGAGTCCGGCAGGGATTTCGCGGGTGAGAGAGATGGCTTCAAGCTGAATGTAGATGCCGCCATCGCTCTGGAGAAATCTCCAATAGGAGTTCAATCGCCACATGAAGCCGCTGTCGTTGCCGACGGGCTTTTCGGATTCATTGGGCTTGCCGGCATTTTCGACCTCGGCGATGCGGGTGCTGCGCGACTCGGA
>Ga0209168_10001409_pt1 | contig 18886 bp, 22 predicted proteins | sample Coa_R1_FD_187156 | JGI IMG/M metagenome (GOLD analysis project Ga0209168, IMG submission 187156) | Surface soil microbial communities from Centralia Pennsylvania, which are recovering from an underground coalmine fire - Coalmine... | ecosystem: Environmental > Terrestrial > Soil > Unclassified ... | reverse complement strand
GATGTTGTGTGGAGAAACTTGCCTCATATGGTTTATAGACTGGATAGAAGTAAGGTGTCTGCCAAAGGATGAACCTCACTACACACCGCCGCGAGACCTCCGATTCACACGAAGTCGCGCTGATACAAAGTAAAATCCTCCTTCGATCACTCCATGCGTAAGGCAGCGCTGCTTCACAATCCCGATTCCGGAGGAAGGCGCAAGCGCCGCCAGTCAGAACTCGAATCGCTGGTCAAACTGCTTCGCTCCGCGGGAGTAGAAGCCACGCTGATTCTCACCGACTCGCCCGAACATGCGGAAGAAAAGACCCGCCAGGCCGTCCTCGCGGGATGTGATACGGTTTTTGCCGCTGGCGGCGATGGCACCATCCATAACATTATTCAAGCGCTCGCCAACACGAGCGTCGCTCTCGCCGTTCTCCCCATGGGCACAGCCAACGCCTTGGCGCACGATCTAGCTCTGCCCATGAAAGTTCTGGCCGCCGGAAAGGCCGCCCTCAACGCCAAACCACGGCGGGTTGCGCTCGGCAGAATTCAATATCAGGATTTTAAAGGCACCACCGCTTCGCGTTATTTCGTGATTGCGGCGGGCGTTGGTGTGGATGCTCATCTTTTCTACAAACTTGTGCCCGGAACCAAGCGGCGGCTTGGCATGGCCGCGTATTACTACCGCGCCTGGCATCTCTGGTTCACCTACGCGATGACCCGCTTTCATGTCGAGTATTCAGACGGCGGCGCGGACGATCCGAAAACGGCGGACCTCACCGAACTACTCGGCATCCGCGTTTGCAATTTCGGAGGAGTACTAAAGGAACTTGCTCCCGGCGCTTCGCTGGATCGCGACGACCTGCGCCTGATCCTCTGCCGCACATCCAGCCGTCTGGCGTATCTCGCTTATGTTGCGCGTGCGGTGCTGAATCGCAGTTGGTCAATTCCTGGCATCGATCTTGCCTACGCCCAAAAAGTGGTTTGCAAATACCCGCCCATCGCAGCTTCGGGCAAAAAGACTTCGAGAATCTACGTAGAGGCCGACGGCGAATTGCTAGGAACGCTGCCCGCCGAAATCACAGTTGTTCCGAATGCACTGACGATCTTGACGCCATAACCCTCGGGGCGCGCCCCGTAACTTTTGCCGAATGAACTATCCTCCTGCGATTGCCCCGATCACCAGCAAGGGTTCTTTCCCGGATGCGATTGCTTCGGGCAGTACCGCGTCCGGGGAATCGTTGGAGAGATCCTCTTCGCAAGCAAAAAAGCGCAGAAAAGGCCGGCGCTCCAGCGTGACCTGGTCGCGAATAGTGCCGCGCAACATGGGATAGCGCGATTCCACGGCTTCCAGAACCGAGCGCAGTGTAATGGGCTGCGCAACCTCCACGCTTACTTCGGCCCCCACGTGCGCCAGGGTTCGCAGATGTTGCGGAAGCACGACTCGAATCATAAGGGCTCACCGAAATGTGCAGTTCACGGGATCTATCCTAACGTCTGCACTTCCACTGAGAGCACCGCCGGCAAATCCCGCACAATCGGATTCCAGCTGTCGCCCGCATCCGACGACGCATAGACCTGCCCACCCGTCGTCCCGAAATAAATTCCGCACTTGTCGAGCGAATCGACGGCCATGGCGTCGCGCAGCACGTTCACGTAGCAGTCGCTCTGCGGCAGGCCCTTCGTCAATGGTTCCCACTCGTTGCCGCCGGTGCGGCTGCGGAAAACCCGCAACTTGCCATCGAGCGGGAAGTGCTCCGAATCGCTCTTGATCGGTACTACGTAAACCGTCTCCGGTTCGTGCGCGTGGACGTCGATTACAAATCCAAAATCGGTGGGCAGATTGCCACTTACTTCCTTCCAGTTGTCGCCGGCGTCGTCCGAGCGCATCACGTCCCAATGCTTTTGCATAAAGAGAGTGCCGGGGCGTTTAGGATTCATGGCGACGTGGTGCACGCAGTGTCCAATTTCCGCCGTCGGATTGGGAATGTACTTCGAATACAGTCCGCGATTGATCGGCTTCCAAGTCTCGCCGCCGTCATCGGTGCGAAAAGCTCCAGCGGCAGAAATCGCAATGTAGATTCGCTTGGGATCGCTGGGATCAAGGATGATCGTGTGCAGGCACATGCCGCCCGCGCCCGGCTGCCACTTGGGACCAGTACCGTGGCCGCGCAGGCCTGAAATCTCGCGCCAGTTTTTGCCGCCGTCGGCCGAACGGAACAACGCCGCATCTTCTACGCCGGCATAAACCGTTTCTGAATCGATGAGTGAGGGTTCGAGATGCCAGACTCGTTTGAATTCCCACGGATGCTGGGTTCCGTCATACCACTGGTGCGTGTGCAACTCTGCCGCCGCCGTGTCGTATGCAAATTTGTTGCTTTCGCTTTTGGGTGGGCCCGGCTCTGCGGGTTGTCCCGCCGGCGTTCCCGGCTGGTGCCACGTCTTGCCGCCGTCATCGGAACGCTGAATGATCTGCCCGAACCAGCCGCTCGTCTGCGAGGCGTAAATGCGATTGGTATCCACGGGCGAGCCTTTCATGTGGTAGATCTCCCAGCCGGCGAAATGCGGCCCGCTGACTTCCCACCGCTCGCGTTTCCCGTCAGACGTAAGAATGAATGCGCCTTTGCGCGTGCCCACCAACACCCGCACTTTGCTCATGATTTCTCCTCTAGCAGATTTCGATTCTACCTTTTACTTAATAACCGCCACTTCTGCCACTCTTTTTTACCCCGGCCCATCTCGATGCATCCTGCCCCTGCGCGAATGCGTGCATCTCGAGAGTGCATGCGACGCTGACCGCCCGATGGAGCCCCAGCGTCGCAGTATTTCTTTGGGTTTACGCCGCCTTCTTTTGCTGGCCGCGCATCTGTTGCATCATTTGACGCATGGCCTCAATTTGCCCAGGCGAGCGTTTCTCCGTCCATTCCTCGAAACGCTGAGCCGCCTTCTCAAGGTGCTGCGCAAAATGCGGGTTCTTGAATCGCTTCCGCCCCTCCGGGATTGCGTTCTTCACAACTTCCCACACGCCGAAGAATTCGCCGGTCGTCTCGAAGAACAGATCTTCATTCAACAGGCCGTAGTTCAACATCGCGCAAGCCTGATCCCAGTAGCTGAGCACCATCATCAGATTCTGCTGCCCTTCCGATCCCGGAGGGGCGATGCGAACCGAATCGTCGAAATTCTCCACAATGTAGTTCTTGAAGACCCAATCCCGCGCCTGCCGCAACCGTGCCTCGCGCCGCTCTTCAAACAGTTGTAATTGAAGTTGAGCTTGTTCATGCGTCGGTTTCATTCCCATGGATTTTTCTCCTCTATGATTTCTGGTTGCTGGTTAGTTTTCTGTTTGCCTCATTCGGCTTTTCCATACTTAAGTAAAATCACTCCCGAACCAAGCTTTTTCGCCTCGAGCAGCTTGAGCGAGACTCGTTTCTGAATTCCCGCGAAGAGCGGCTTGCCCCGCCCCAGCAGAACGGGATTGACACCCACCCGGTACTCATCCACCAGTCCGGCTTCAAGAAGCGGCGAGGCGATGTTCGCGCTGCCAAAAATCACGATGTGTTTGCCCGGAAGTCGCTTCAAATTGGAAACTTCATCCATCAGGTTTCCCTGCGCCAGTCGCGTGTTATTCCAATCCACTTTTTTCAATGTTCGGGAAAACACAACCTTCGCAAGTCCGTTCATCTTGTCGGCGATCTCATCTCTAGGGGCCGAAGGCCAATATGCGACCATGACTTCATAGGTGAGCCGGCCAAAAAGAATCGTATCGACAGAACGCAGCAGCTCCGCAGCATACGCAAAAAATTCAGGGTCAACCACGTGCCATTCAAGTTCACCATTCGGCCCCGCGAAGAAGCCGTCGAGTGACATCATGTTTGAGACGATCAAGTTGCGCATTCGTCATCTCCCGGGGACGTGGATTCTTTGTTTGCTCTCTGCCCCCTTCTACGCCGCCTTCTCCGCAATCTTCATGCAGTTGACCATCCACGGAATGCCGAAGCGGTCATTAACCATGCCAAACCGCTGCGCCCAGAAAGTCTCAGCGATGGGCATGGTGACGCTTCCGTTTTTCGCGAGTGCAGCGAATACACGCTCAGCCTCTTCGGCGCTCTGAATGTCCAACGATACAGAAAAACCTTGCGGCTTGTGGTAGCGGCCCGGAGGAGCATCCGATGCCAGAAGCACCTGATCGCCGAGCTTCAACCGTCCATGCATGATTTTCTTGCGCCCTTCGGCGGGAAATTGGTTTGCGGCCGGAGTGTCTTCGACTCGCGTCAAACTCTCGATTGTTGCGCCAAAACTTTGCTCATAGAACTCGAACGCTTCTTCGCAGTTGCCATCGAACAGGAGATACGGACTCATCTGCATAGATCACCTCAATTTTGAATCTACGATGAAGCAGAATGTATCAAATATCACTTGCAATATGCAAGCGATATTTTGTAAAATGTTCTTGTGCCGAAGACGGCCGCGCCAAAGCGTCGCTCTCCCTGTCCCCTGAACGCGTCCGTGGAGATGCTTGGGGACCGCTGGTCTCTGCTCATTATCCGCGACATGATGCTGCGCGGTTTTCAAACCTACAAGGAATTCCTGGAGTGCTACGAAGGCATTGCGACCAACATCTTAGCCGATCGCCTGCGCCGGCTGGTCGAATACGGAATCATCGAGATGAAGCGCGATAAGACAGACCGGAGAAAAGTCTTATATCGACTCACCACGAAAGGCATCGATCTGGCTCCGGTGCTCACAGAAATGGTGCTCTGGGCCGCCGCGCATGAAGATACTGGGAACCAGGCGCTGGTCAAACTGCTGCGCGACGATAAGGAGAAATTCATGGCCGGGATTCGTCAACGATGGCTCGCGAACAAAAAATAGTCAGGCCGCAAAGCCAAACCACTGCTTCATTTCGCGCCGCCCGAAACTAGTGATGCTCAGAGCCCGGCTGTCCAGTTCCTGCACCACCCATTTTCTTTTCAGAGCAATTTGAAGAATGGCTGCGCCCAGCGCCCCGCCAATATGCGGACGCCTTTCGCTCCAGTCCAGGCACGCATAGGCAAACTTGCGGCGCGAGTCGCGCAGTGCTTCGACATTGAGACCAATCCCTTCCATGGCCTTCGTTCCCTCGCGCGTCAATTCGTAATGATCACCTGAACCGGCTGGAATCTTTGACAGCCACTTGTGCTCATAAAACTTGTCGTGCAGGGCTACGCCCAGCGACCCTGCAATGTGGTCGTAGCACGTGCGAGCATTCCGTAGCCGGTTTGGAGTGCTGGGCTTAAACTCCTCTCGCGGCCCTCCCGCAAGAACGCTCAAGCCCTCCAGAGCTTCGGCGACTTCCTTATTTTGCAGACTGTAGAAGCGATGCTTTCCTTGCAGGAACAGCTTCACCAGGCCGGCCGTCTTTAAACGCTGCAGGTGAACGCTGGCCGTCGATGGACTTATGCCGGCGACCACCGAAAGTTCGGTGCTGGTGCGCGCATGGCCGTCCATCAGGCAATAGAGCATGCGTGCTCGCGCAGGTTCTCCAATGGCCGCTGCAATGCCGGAAACCGCAATATCGTGCTGTGCATTCATGCTTTGATGATGAACGAAGTGTCACCGTACGTCAACTGCGAGGATGGACTCGTGAATCGCAAACGCGCCGTCCCGGGCGTGAGCCGCCGCCGCGCCATTCAGTTGGCCCTAGTGGCGGCTGCCGGCCTGAATTGCAGCGATTTATGCGCCAAAAGGAGAATTCCCTTGACTCTAACCTGCATCATTCGTTATCAAGTCGATCCCTTCCAGCGTGACGGATTTAAGAAGTACGCAGAAAATTGGGGACGGATTATTCCCCGATGTGGCGGCCATCTCGTCGGTTATTTTCTCCCAAGCGAAGGCACCAACGATGTGGCATGGGGCTTAATCGCATTCGAAAGCCTCGCCTCGTACGAAGCCTATCGCGCACGGTTGAAGAACGATACGGAAGCGCGAGAGAATTTCGCCATGGCCGAAAGCAAGCGGCTTATTCTGCGCGAAGAGAGAAACTTTGTGGAGGTGGTCGACGGCACCTTCGGCCTTCCATCCAGACTATAGGAGCGGCTTTCTATGATGACGCAAGCACAAAAAGCAATCGCGTTCCGGGCGCTCCACGCCCGCGGCCACGCTTTCATCATTCCCAATCCCTGGGATGTGGGAACCGCAAGCCTGCTGAAGCAGCTGGGGTTCGAAGCTCTGGCCACTACCAGCGCTGGTTACGCCTTTTCTGCAGGTAAGCGGGATAACACCATCGGCCGCGATGAAATGCTGGCCCACGTTGCGGAGATCGCGTCCGCGACCGATTTGCCGGTAAGCGCCGATCTGGAGAACGGTTTCGGAGATTCTCCGACGACAGTCGCTGAAACCGTTCGTCTTGCCGCTGCTGCCGGCCTTGCCGGATGTTCCATCGAAGATATGTCCCGCCAGCCGGGTCACGCAATTTACGACATCGATCACGCGATCGAGCGCCTTCGCGCGGCCGCGGAAGTGGCGCGATCTCTTCCGTTTCCATTCACTTTAACCGCGCGCGCGGAAAACTATCTGGTTGGCAAACCAGACCTACGCGACACAATTACTCGGCTGCAAGCCTACCAATCCGCCGGAGCCGATGTTCTCTATGCTCCCGGTCTCGCCAGCAAGGATGACATTGCTTCGGTCGTCCGTTCTCTCGATCGGCCCGTGAATGTGGTTATGGGTCTGCAAGGCGTTCAGTTGAGTCTCGCCGAACTCTCAGCCCTCGGCGTAAAGCGAGTCAGCGTGGGCAGCGCTCTTTCGCGCGTAGCGTTTGGTGCTTTTCTTCGTGCCGCCAAAGAGATGAAGGAACACGGCACCTTCACTTTTGCCGCCGACGCTGTCAGCTTCCGCGACATCAGCGCCATGTTCACATGAGCAAACGCAAATATGAAGGATCGCGCTGAAAATAAATGAAGAAAATCGGAATCGTCGGTGGAATCGCCTGGACTTCAACGGTCGACTACTATTCCGGAATCTGCCGCCGTTGCGAACAATTCCAGTATTCCCACAATCCGGGCGTCCTCGCAGTGATGCCGGAGATGGCAATCGAATCTCTTGATTTGAAAACGGCCTTCTCATATATCGGCGATGACTACAACCCGGAATCCTGGGCACAATTCGACGAATACCATCGCTCGGCGCTCAAGCGCCTCGAAGCCGGTGGCGCCGAATGCGCCGTCATGGCTGCCAATACTCCGCATCATCGCTTCGCCGCAATCACGCAAGGGATCGAAATTCCGGTCATCAATCTTCTCGACACGGTAGCGAAGGCAAGTTCGCAAATTGGAGTTCCGGAGGTCCTGATTCTCGGCACTGCGCTGGTGATGAGATCGGCAGAGTTTCGCGCGGCATTTTCGAAATATGGAATCGCCGCCGCCGGTCCTGCTGATGCGAGCGAGTGTGCTGCGACCGTCGCGCTGGTGAACGAATTTCAGCTGGGTAATCTGGAAGACGCGGCGAACAGGGTTGGACGAATTGCTCGCGCGTGTTTCGGCGGAACCTGCGCAGCCGGGCGCGCAGTGTATCTCGCTTGCACAGAGTTACTCCTCGCATTTCCCGGTCAGAAAAACTCTGGAACTTTCGAACACGATGGTGTTCTCTACCTGAACAGCACTGCATTGCATATCGATGTTGCGTTCGACTTTGCGGTACGTGAGTGAGCCCAGGGTGATTTCACTCTGCGTTCTACCGGACATCCTTCGGGTAACATGGACTCGTGCCGACTTACCGTCCGGAATCGATTCAGCTGAACATCATTCACGTCCAACAATTAAGCAAGCTGCCATGGCTCGTGCATGGGTTTTCAACGCGGGTCGGCGGCTTTTCAAAAGCCTACGGCAAAGGCTCGCTCAACCTCGGATTTACCGCCGATGACTCCCGTACCGCGGTCGAACGCAATCGTGCTGCATTTCTTAACCAAGTTGGAGCGGCAACGAAACAAAGTGACGCAGCGGCGAAGCGGAACAAAGAATCGAAACTCTGGCCGCTGGTCGCGCTGCGCCAGATTCACTCCGATATCATTCATTTGATCGATTCGCCGCCGGAATCCCCGCTCGTCGGCGATGGCCTCATCACCTCGACTTCCGTACTTCTGCTCGCCATTCAAACTGCGGACTGCTTACCCGTCATTCTCGTGGATTCGAAGCGCCACGCCGTCGGAGTGTTCCATGCCGGCTGGCGGGGCACGTTCAAACGAATCGTAGAGAAGGGTGTCGGCGAGATGCGGCGATTCTTCGACAGCCGCCCGCGAGATCTGCACGCCGCCATTGGGCCCGGCATTCACGGGTGTTGTTATGCAGTGGGCGAAGAAGTTCGCGCTAAATTCGAATCGCAATTCGCTTACGCGGGAAAATTATTCCGCGAGGTCAAAGATTCCGATCCGGTGCGCGAAAAATATCCCCTGCTCTTTCTTACCGCGCGCGCCCCCGGCCACAGCGAACTGCCGAAGAGGATTTTTCTGGACCTAGTGGAAGCCAACCGCCAACAGTTGTTGAGTGTTGGCGTCCTTGCCAGGAACATCGAAGCCTCAGACCTGTGCACTAACTGCCGCACGGACTTGCTGTTTTCTTACCGCGGGGAAAAAGGCAGGACAGGCCGGATGATGGGCGTCGTAGGAGTAAGAAACTGAAAGTGTTTCTTATGCTGTCGGCGGCACCGTGGGCGCTGGCGGCGCGGCAGAAGCAGAAGCCGCCGCATCTGCGATCCCTTCATTTACCAGATCTTTCAATTCTTTGCTGGGCTTGAAGAAGGGAATTTTTTTGGCTGGTACTTCGACCTTCTCGCCAGTCTTCGGGTTACGCCCGGTACGCGGCTTGCGCTGTCGCGTGCGGAAACTGCCGAAGCCGCGGATCTCGATCTTGTCTCCGGCGCGCAATGAGCGCACCACGCTGTCAAAAATCGTCTCCACGATCACTTCGCTGTCTTTGCGTGTCAGTTCGGCCAAACGCGACACTTCATCGATCAAATCGGCTTTGGTCATAAGAGTTGTCCGCTCCGGGCAACCATAACCTTCTCAAATTTCAGGGCTTGGATGCAAGTCTGCAGTTTGGAGCACCAGGGGCCCGGCATATCGGTGGAAGTTTCTACTCTGGGGTTTTGGTCTCAAGGCCCACCTGTCGGATTACGGGATGTAAAGTCTAGGGATGGCTCAGGGAGGCATTATTTTCAGGAACTAAGACCTAGATCTATCACCGAAGAGCGAAGACCCGTGGTTCTCACTTCCACAAATAATAGAACCCGACATGCTGCTCCAGCAGCTTCGTGGTATCCGGCAAATACTGCGAAATATCGCCGGTCATCAGGTCGAGCAGCGTTTTCCGGTCCCTCTCCGGACGCACAATTGTCGGCTCGCCTGAAATCCCCACTGACTTCGCTGTATCTTTCACCACGGCCTCAAAATCGCCGACATTGTCGATCAGCTTCATCGAGAGCGCTTCTTCGCCCGTCCACACCTTGCCATTAGCAATCGCCCTCACGTCTTCAACCTTCATGCCCCGTCCATCGGCCACGGCCTGAATAAACTGTCCGAACATATTGTCGATCAGCGACTGCATATACTGTTGCTCCGCCGGAGTCAGGTCGCGCATGGGATTGCCCGTATCTTTGAACTCGCCCGTCTTGAACACGATATTCTTCAGCTTCGCCCACTTCAGTAAATCGCCATAATTTACCCACTCGGCGATGACGCCAATCGAGCCCACAATGCTGCCCTTGTCGGCATAAATCTTGTTAGAAGCAGAAGCCACATAGTAGGCGCCGCTCGCGCCCACCGTCTCAATCGACACCACGACCTTTTTCTTCTTCTCTTCTTTAATGCGCTTGACTTCGCGATAGATTTCTTCCGAGGCCGCCACGCCGCCGCCCGGCGAGTTGATATGCAGGATAATCGCCTTCACCGAGGAATCATCGGCGAACTTCTTCAGCTCCTCAACCACCGGTTGCGGCGACAGGATGATTCCATCCAGATCGACCACGCCGATGCGGTCGCCAAACCCTCCGAATGCCGATTCGCTCGTTCCCGCGTGAAGGGTGAGATAAACCAGCGAAAACACGGCCAGCACGAAGAGGAAAAATGCTCCTCCGCCGATCAGAACCCAAAGCCAGGTGCGTGAACGTCCGTCAGACATGAGGAAAGTGTAGCACCGGGCTCAGGGACTGAGCACCTTCAGCGCCGCCGGCTGCACCCCGATCTCCACAGGAGTCTGGCAAACGAATTCGCCATCCGCATATACATCGAGTGGGATCGCCGTCTCGATGCGGGCTGACGAGGTTTGAAAGTGCGACACCCCCCGAACCTGAAGATGACGCCCAAAATAAACCGTAGGAAACATGCAGAAAAGCTTGAACATATTGAGGCCGGTGACGACGCAAACGTCCAGTAAACCGTCATCTACTTTTGCCGGCGGCGCAATCTTCATGCCGCCGCCATAAATCGCAGTGTTGGCGAATGCGGCAAGAAGCGCCGGCTGATCCCTGTGAACCGTCCATGCGCCAGAATCGCAGAGAGTGAAAATTTTCATCCGCAAGGGCGCATAGCGGACTGCTGCCAATGCAAAACTAAGTACATATCCGCCGTGCCCGCGCAACCAGCGTGGCAAAGTATTCGCCCGGCGCGCTACTTCGCCGTCGAGCCCGACTCCCGCAACCGTGCAGAAGTGTTTTGGAACCCGAGACGGATCAGAAGCCCCGTCAGCGGCTTTGTTCAACGGAGAGATTGTTCCCAGATCAATCGTCCGAAGATTCCCGTCACCCGCGCAAAACCGCCGCCACGCCACAAGCGAATCGCGCACCGTGCGGAATCCCAACCCGCGCGCGAAGTCGTTTCCGCTCCCGGCCGGAACCACCAGCACTGGCACGCCGAGCTGTACCAGCGGATGCAAATGACGGTGAATTGTTCCGTCCCCACCAAACAGAAGGACTGCGTCTACCTCATCCGCAGGTGGCGGCACGCCTATGCGCCAGTCGACGGGGTTTTCGGTTTGGAAGGGCTTTATGTCTTTGGCCGAACACCCCGGCCCCAGAATCGCGACGGCGCGCATGTGCGAGAGAGTATCAGACCCGCGGGATAGTGCCCCACCCCGTCATTCGGGCCTTCGATTCCGGGTCTTGTTCGGATTTCGTAACACAAATCACTTTTTTCCTTCGCCCGCGCAATTTAATGAAAAACTGAAATTAACTGAGGGGGACGAGTGGATCCCAAGGAGTGCCCGCGCTGCGGCGGCTCCGGATATATCGCCAAGCCCGTGGACACAGCTGGTAAGTCCGAAGGCGTCGCTTTCATCCGGATGAAATGTCCAGCATGCGCAGGCACCGGAAGGAAAAACTCCATGCCACCTTCTACCGCGGGCTGACCGCACGGCCTGTGGTGCTTGCGAAAACGTACAAGCCCGGGCGCGTCATGCTTTCCCGCCCTGAAATGACAACCCGGGCTTGACGTTACTTCTCTCGGTTTATTTTTTGATTCTTATTTCCCGGGGTGGGAGGGGTGACTCACTCTTTCGAATCGCTGACCGAGCATACGGAGTGCATTCCCCTCCTCGGTACTGCGCGAACGGCGGGCGCCGCGGAAGCATAATGTGGAACAGCAAGTGTCGGCAGCATCGTGCCCTCCCTTGCACGAAATATTCAGTCCCATGACGCCCTTTACAAATGGTCGCGGGAGTCGACACAAAATACCAGGACTGGGTAACCTCTGTCGCGGTGGCATCAGGAAATTCAAAGGATGGTCCACCCGCGCAGCGGTTGGACCGAACTTCACTCAAATAGGAGGAGTATGAGGGTAATATTCTTCGCAGGTCTGCTAACACTTGCGCTGTCGAGCTTAAGTAACCAAGCGCTTGCTCAGAATGGATCACCACACTGCAAGAACATTCAAAGCGGCATCTCATGTACCATGGCTACCATCCCCACAGACACAGGCAGTCTCGCCTGGGTTCAAACGTACACCTATACGGATTGTGTCGACGAATATGGCAATCCCGGGATCGACATAAATTGGGTGTTCGGCAGTTATTCATATACCAGCCCGTCGGGATCAGTGATACCCCTATCAGGATCGCTGAAATGGACCGGGCCCCTTACCGGTGCTTACCAGGGTGGTTCCTGTGGTGCCGGTAACCGACTGGTTTCGCTCTCGTGGTCGGTTCCCCTTGGAACACTAACCTTTGAGTTCGAAGAGAATCCCGAAGTTATTGCAGCAACGATAAATTGATCGGCAGGCTGGTGGGGACTGTGATCTATCAAGACGTTGTACCCGCCGGAGGCTGGCGGCTCAGCCTCTGAATCGAAGAAGAAATCACGATTGTGGGTGCCCCACTCTTCGCGCACTTTGCGAGGGGCGGGTACCCCATTGCCAACAGTTAAAGGCTTCACCCAAAGGGGCAGGCCCGGCCTTCCCGAACTCTACTCTCGCGGCTGCACCGTCCTTGTCCCTGCGTTCTGTGCAGGGAGAGGGCGGGGGAATTTGACTTCCTGTTATCTGCGGCACAACTCCGAGTTGCTCCCGCTTCCGCGTGGTGTCTGATTCGATCTCCACCTCCGCCTCATCCACAACCCTGTCGATGTTGCCAAGAGACACGTAGTGGAGTGCAGGAGTTTATTCTTGCGGGCACCGTTGCCCCACGCGAAATTCCCTACTCGTTCAGCCCGACGATGGTTGCAACCTGATCGAGGCCATTCGCGGTGCTGGGGAATGCATAATAAAAGATGTTGTTTTGCCAGGCGCATCCGGTCCAGTCACCTAGATATTGGCTGTCAGGTTCCGTCTCAACTTCTGTTCCGCCGCTCGCCGATGAAAGACGATAGACGGGCGACCACGTCGTGCCGCCATCAGCGGAGGCGATCCCATACGCGTCGTAAAGAGTATCGGGCTGACCTGCGGGCGAATTCCTCGTATCGAGCCAGGCTACACCTATCATCTCCGTATTGGCGGGGTTCGTAGCAATGCAGGGTTCGAACTGATCTGCGGAAACACCGGACAGAGTGATTGGTGTACTCCAGGTTGTCCCGTTGCTGGAGACGCTGTAGTTAATAGCAACGTTCGCGCCGTTATAGCTCGGAAAAACAGCTTCCGTCTGCGCGGTGCCTGTTGACGTGAAGTACGTGCTGGCAAGTTGGGGAAAGTAATACATCCGTACGCAGGTGTGGGGCAGCGCTCTGGAGACCTGAGGATTGTTCTTGCAATTGGATTCCGGCGTCATGCGGAGGCTTAATACACCGGTTGGCGTCGACCAGGTGTTGCCTGAATCGGTGGATGACGACTCGTAAATCTTGCCGGAATTGCCATCTCCGAACTCGACCCAGTTCGCGGTAACAGTGTGTGTCTGGGAAACCGTAACGCGCGGATACATGGCGAAGTTCGGGGCAACGATGACCTTCGAAACTCGCTGACTTATCCAAGTGGAGCCGCCATCGCACGAGTGACCAACCACAATGGCAGAAACCGTTTTGAATTTCGTCCCGAGGCTGCGCCCGAGTTCCCAGGCCGTCACGTAAATACACGGATCGGGAAGATTGTTATCGATGGCCATGCCAGAAAAATCGAAGTCAAAAAAATCTGCAGTCGTCCGATCGGTGTAAGTTAGGGTCGGGAAAAAATCTCCCCATAGGGTTGAGCCGGCGGGCAGCTCCTGCAGGAAGACCGTCTCGGCAGTACCGGAGGAGCCCAATTGCCCGGAAAACAAATTCCCAAACTCGTCATAGGCCGCAATGGGATCGTACTGCGGCCCCACATCTGATCCGCTTGGCGGTTGGCAGCCGCCGGACCAGAGTGAGCCTTGGTCGGTGGATAGAAAAACACTGGAAGTGCTGGAATCGCCGGGAGCGCCGTAGCAATAACTCATGCCGACAAGATAGTTGGCGGTTATTGCCAGGTCTTGGGATGAAGTGACAGGGCTGGCAGCCAGCACCATCCCAGCCGCGGTAATATTTGCGGCTGCGGGACTGACCTGAATATTCGAGGTAACGCAAGGCGCGGGTGAACAGGTGAGTTGAGCCTTCACATCAGGAGCGGCAAGAATGGCAACTCCCATCAACAACAAAGACGGAACGCGGTAATTCATTACACTCGCGCGAGCGCTGCAATTTTGGCGGTAAGCGCAGTGTCTCACACGTGGATCGGCAGAAAATTATTTATTGCAGGGAGAAATCCACAGGCTTGATTTCTGGTCTGGATGAAATCGATCCCATGCTTTAATACGGGATGGCCTACTCTTGGTTCATTCTGCTGCTTTCCGCAGCCGGCACAGCTTTCGTGTTACTCCTGTTGGAGGGCACCTCTCTAGGAGGAATTCTTCACGATCGAATCGCCGACAGGCCTCGGCGCAGGCTATTCATTGCATCGGTGAGTTTCTTTCTTACTTTTGCGGGGGTGCGCGCCGTGGTGTTTGCGGTCTTGCATAACATCCCGCCGTTTCATTTCATCGAACATAGTGGGAGACACATTCACCATCTGGTTTTCGGCATCGTCATTATCCTTCTTGTGGGATACGCTTGGCTGGCGGAAATCGGTGTCGGGGAAGACGACTCTTCTACTTTTCTCAGCCATCTGACGTCGATTCTTTATGGCGTTGGGGCGGCGCTTACGCTCGACGAATTCGCACTGTGGCTGAACCTCAAGGATGTTTATTGGTCGCCGCAAGGACGCAGCAGCATTGACGCTATCGTTTTGTTCGGCGCCTTTCTTGCCGCCAGCGCCTGGGGCGCGCCGCTTCTACAACCACGACGGAAACGGTAAGTACTTTAGTTGGCAGGGGAGTGAGGCACCTGGGCATCTTTAGGGTTTTCGGAGCATCAAATGTTGTGAGTGTTCAACACTCACGTTTGGCTTAAGAAAGACATATGGGAAACACCTTCAAGACCGCATTTCTGCTGACGGCGCTTACGCTGCTGCTGCTGTTTTTTGGCCGGTACTTTGGCGGCGAGAACGGAATGATTCTGGCGCTGGTGTTCGCGGCCGTGATGAATTTCGTTTCCTATTTTTACTCGGACAAGATCGCGCTGGCCATGTACCGCGCGCAACCTGTGACTCGCGAGGAGTTGCCGCGCGCCTATGCCGCGGTGGAACGGCTGACGCAGAAAATCGGCATTCCGATGCCGAAGATGTATGTGATTCCGACAGAATCGCCGAATGCATTTGCGACGGGACGGAACCCGCAGCATGCGTCGGTGGCGGTGACGCACGGCATTCTTGGCCTTCTGAACGATGAGGAACTGGAAGGGGTGCTGGCGCACGAGTTGGGACATGTGAATAATCGCGACATCCTGATCAGTTCGGTGGTGGCGACGATAGCTGGTGCGATCACCATGCTGGCCAGCATGGGGCGGTTCGCTATGATTTTTGGCGGCTTTGGCGGAGACCGCGATGACCGGCGAGGCGGAGGTTTGGCGGCGCTGTTCATGCTGATTGTCGCGCCAATTGCGGCGACGCTCATTCAGTTGGCTGTTTCGCGTTCGCGGGAATATCAGGCGGACGCCACAGGAGCACATTTCACGGGCAACCCGTATGCGCTGGCGAGCGCGCTGCAGAAGATCGATGCCTACGCGAAGCGTTTGCCGCTGCAGGCGACACCTTCGACGGCGCATTTGTTTATCATCCAGCCGTTCCTGGGAATGAACTTTGGGAACCTGTTCTCGACGCATCCGCCGACTGCGAAACGAATTGAGCGCCTGACCGGACGGCCGGCAGAATTTATGCGGTAGGACAAGCTTCCAGCTATCGGCTCGACGCAAGGCGGGTTCTTGCTCGCGTTCTAATCCAGTGGGTGGCAGAGGAAAACCGATTCCGCGCTCCGCTCGGAATGACAAAAAAATCGAAATGATAGAACTGATTCGGAATCACTGCAACCAAAGACAGACCAATGGTGAGAGCTGACGGCTGCTTGTGACATTGGTAACACTCTTCAATCCTGTGCCAAATAGTAAAATTCACTCAATGTCTCCCGAGACCGCAGCCGCCATTTCCCACAAAGCCGCAGAATTGGAACGGGTGCTCCGCCGCGTGATTCGTGGCAAGGACGACGTGGTGCGGCTGGCACTGGTCTGCATTTTCGCGCGCGGACATTTACTGATCGAAGGCGTTCCCGGTGTTGGGAAGACCACGTTGGGGCAGGCGCTGGCGCGGGCCATCGATTGCACATTTCAACGCGTGCAGTTCACCAGCGACATGCTGCCATCCGACGTTCTGGGCATTTCCGTTTATTCCGCGATGGAGCAGGAGTTCGAATTCAAGCGCGGGCCGGTCTTCACTAATGTGTTGCTGGCGGATGAGATCAACCGCACTACACCGAAGACGCAGTCGGCGCTGCTGGAAGCGATGAACGAAGGGCAAGTCACCGTGGACGCCCACTCGTATCAACTGCCGCAGCCGTTTCTGGTGATTGCGACGCAGAATCCTGCGGAGCATCATGGAACGTATCCGCTGCCGGAATCGCAGCTGGATCGATTTCTGATGCGGGTGCGAATGGGATATCCGGACGCGGCGGCGGAGCGAGAGATTTTGCGTTCGGAGGCAGGCGCGGCTCAGGTGCAAGATTTGCGGCCGGTGTTGAGCGGGGCGGATGTGCTCGAAATGCAAGAGGCGGTGACGCAGGTGCGGGTGGATGAATCGCTGGTGACTTACGCGCTGCAGATCGTGCAACACACGCGGCAATCGGAAGATCTTTCTTTAGGAGTTTCGCCGCGCGGAGCGCAGGCGTTGTATCGCGCCGCACAGGCGATGGCATTCCTCGAAGGCCGAAGCTTCTGTATTCCGGAAGATTTCAAGCCGCTGGCCGTGCCGGTGTTCGCGCATCGAGTGGTGGTCAATGGCCAGTACGCTTCGACGGGAAAGAAATCGGAGCAGGCAGATCAGGTGCTGAAAGAGATTGTGGAAAGCGTAACGGTTCCGCTGTGACACTAACAGTTCTCAGTTTCCAGTAGCCAGTTGCCCGTTTTCGTATTCTCAATCTCAAGTGACTTCTTCCAGGCGATATAATTCTTCGCTATGTCCTTGCTGCGTTTTCTCATGCTGCTTTCGCTGGTTGTTTGGATCGGCGGGCTCATCTTTTTCGCCTTCGTGCTAGCGCCGACGGCGTTCTCGGTTTTGCCCACCACGCATCTTGCTGGAAATGTCGTGGGACGAGCGTTGGGGAAACTGCACTGGATCGCGATCGTTTCCGGAATTGTTTATCTGGCCAGTTCGCTGCTCTACAGTCGCATCACGGACGGAACGGCGCACGTCTTCGCCGCACGTCATATGCTGATCTGCCTGATGCTCGCCCTCACGTTGATTTCGCAGTTCGGGATCATTCCGCGGATGGATGTTCTGCGGGCATCGCTGGGCGAGGTCAGTGCCGTACCCATCGACAATCCGCTGCGCGTGCAGTTCGACGCTTTGCACGTGTGGTCGACGCGGGTGGAGAGTGCGGTGCTGCTGTTGGGATTGGTTGTTTCGTATCTGACGGCCAAGAAGTTCTAGTCCGCTGCTTCGCGCGATGCGCGCTCCGCCGTTTTCGAAGACTTTCTGTGACCACAAAGGGCGTGAAGAAAGAGACCGTTTTTCTTTACGCAGTACGGCAGGACATTATTGTCGTCATCGTTTATTCTTAATGGTTGTCTGACCATTGCTGAAACGCATGGCGGTAGTCAACAGAAACTCCTTTCGAGGCCGCTGCTTGCGCCCGCAAGATTTTTTCGCATCATTCAGAATGACAAAATAAATCATGAAAACCGGAATTATTGGCCTGCCGCAGGTGGGCAAGACATCTCTGTTTCGCATTTTGACCAAGGCGAATCTTTCGGACCAGGCGCGGACGAATCCGCGCGAAGCGCACATTGGAGTGGCCAAGGTTCCTGACGATCGCCTGGATCGTCTGGCCGCGCTCTACAACCCGAAGAAGCTGACTCACACTTCCGTGGAGTACGTGGATGTGGGCGCAATTGGCCAGGAAGCGTTGAAGGATACGGCCTACGCTGCGCATTTGCGCAACGTGGATGCTTTGGCGCACGTGGTGCGGGCCTTCGACGATCCGGCGATCGCTCATGTTGGCGAAATCGATCCGCTGCGGGATATCAGAAATGTTGAGTTCGATCTGATGATCAGCGATCTGGGGCAGGTCGAAAAGCGGCTTGAGCGCCTGGAAAAAGATTTGAAGAAGATGAAGACGGCCGAGCTCGAAAAAGAATTTGAGTTGCTGAAGAGGGCGAAGGTGCAACTGGAGTCGGAGAAGCCGCTGCGCGAAATGGAGATGACGCCGGAGGATAAGAAGCGAATCCGCGGCTTCATGTTCCTAAGCGAAAAGCCGATTCTCTACGTGTTGAATATTGGTGAGTCGACTGAGTTGGGTAAAGAGCTGGATGAAGCGGTGGGCAAGTACAAGCTTGCCGATCTGGCTGGGAGGCCGAATGCCGGTGCTACAGCGGTCTGCGGCAAAGTAGAAGCCGAGTTGGCGGAGATGAGCGATGCGGATGCGGGAGAGTTCCTTTCCAGCTATGGGCTAAAAGAGAGCGGACTGACGCGGCTGATTCGGACCACCTACAAGCTGCTTGGAGTGATCTCGTTTTTTACGGCTGGAGAAGATGAGTGCCGCGCATGGCAGGTGCCTGCAAATTCGCGGGCGCAGGAAGCTGCGGGAGCGATTCATTCGGATCTGGAAAAGCATTTCATCCGCGCAGAAACCATCCGCTGGGATCAGTTGCTGGATGCGGGTTCGGAAGCGAATGCGCGTGCAAAAGGGACACTCCGCCTCGAAGGCAAGGACTACATTGTGCAAGATGGTGACGTGATGCACATCCGCCATAGCGGGTAAGATTCTCCACCACGGACACAGAGGCATGAAACTGTTTTCATGGTTCTCTGTGACTCCGTGGTTGGCTGATCGGCAGAACTGATATCATCCTCG
>Ga0209168_10001408_pt1 | contig 18887 bp, 16 predicted proteins | sample Coa_R1_FD_187156 | JGI IMG/M metagenome (GOLD analysis project Ga0209168, IMG submission 187156) | Surface soil microbial communities from Centralia Pennsylvania, which are recovering from an underground coalmine fire - Coalmine... | ecosystem: Environmental > Terrestrial > Soil > Unclassified ... | reverse complement strand
TTAGGATCATTCAACAGCGCTCGAGCGAGCGACATGCGTTGCCGCATGCCCTGCGAATACTGGCCTACGGGCCGCGTCAGAGCAGGATCGAGATGCACGCTGCGAATCGCAGCTCGACAACGATCTACATCGTCGATCCCATAAAGGCCCGCGAAATACACCAGGTTTTCTACGCCGGTCATCTCGTCGTAAAGCAGTGACGGATGGGCCATGTAGCCGAGTTGAGAGCAGATGGAACGCAAGTCCGTCGTTCCCAGCATGGAAATACTGCCCCGGGTCGGGGGCGTTAATCCGGCTAGAGATCGCAGCAGAGTCGTCTTCCCTGCTCCGTTATCGCCCAGGATTGCGTAGAGTCTGCCCGCTTCAAACGCCGCGCTCACTCCACGCAAGGCCGCAAACCGTCCGAATTGCTTGACGAGATTGGTAACGCTGATGATCGGGCTGGAGAGTTCGGCCACGTTGCGCGAGAAGATGTCCTGAACTCTGTGAAGATATCCGAAGGATTGCGGGAAGTCGAGGGCGCAATGGCCGAGTCTATGTCATGCCCTTTGCGGGCTGCTCGGTCGGACGGCCAGTTCCAGGTTGCGCCGGAGCATACTTCGACGCGCACTTAGCCTGCAATCCCTTCGCGTGGAAAACACCATCTCGCCCAAAGCTTCCGTCGGCCAGCGCCTGTGAGTTGTCTTTGAACGTGTCCGGCGGCGGTTCGGTTCCGGCGTAAGAAACGTTCAGAAGCTGATCATTCTCCACCAGCACAAACTCAACCTTGGTCCCATTGCGTTTAATCGAGCCGGGTTGAACGTTCCCCGCCACTCGCAGGCGTTTCGTATAGGCGCCGTCGCCCATACCTCGCAACTCTTTGATCGTCACGTAGTAGCTCTTGCTCTCCTGCACACCCGTATACGCCAGGTATCCGAGAGAAACTAAAATCAAAAGGGTCGCACCGCCGAATTTCAGGTATTTACTAGTCTGTACCGACATGGATTTACCCCAAAGTTAAGTCAACTGTATTCCTTGGCTTGGCACCGGTCAAGATGGCCGAAGACGTTAGAATTCGAGCATGCCCGCACCCTGCATCTGAGAAGAGCCGATTTTGACAGAGAGTGAGCGTAAACCATGATTCACGCTTGGCACGACGTCGCCCCTGGCAGTAAGGTTCCTGCAGAATTCAACTCGGTGATCGAGATCCCGTTCGGGTCAAGCGTCAAATATGAACTCGATAAGAAAAGCGGGCTGATCAAGCTGGATCGCATTTTGTATTCAGCCGTTTACTATCCCGCCAACTACGGATTCATCCCGCAAACCTTGGCCGAAGACGACGACCCGCTGGATGTTCTTGTCTTCTGCCAGGAAGCCGTTGTGCCTCTAACGATCATTCACGCGCGCACGATTGGTCTAATGACGATGCTCGACTCGGGCAAGAAAGATCACAAGATCATCGCTGTCGCCACCGAGGATCCAGAGTTCAACACCTATCACGAGGCGGCGGAAATGCCTCCGCATCGCATGATCATGTTGCGACGATTTTTTCAGGATTACAAACAACTGGAGGGAAAATCAGTGGAGGTGGATGAGATCCTTCCTGCCAGCGCGGCCCACCCCATCATTCTTGCGGCGCTTGAAAATTACAACACGCGGCGGCGAGAAGGGAGAACATAGCATAAGGTTGCTTCTCGCCGCTACGCGTCTCACATCGACTTGAAGACGAAGTCCACACTTTTGGTTTCGTTCGCGCCGACTGTGATCTTGGCCGTCTGCGTGCCCAGTTTCTCGTGCCACGCAGAGATGGTGTAGGTACCCGGTGGCAGGTTGCTCAAATCGAAGCTGCCATCTTTCCCGGTCACCACAAAGTAGGGGTGTTTGAAGACTGCAACATATCCCCTCATCCATGGATGAACGTTGCACTTCACCGGAATTGCAATTTCTTCTCGCGGAAATGTCTCATCCACTTTGCTGCCGGGCAGCTCGGCTTTATTCCATTCCCGGTTGTTCGCCGGCATGGGATGGATGTTATGGGTCACGGGGTCATGGTTTTCCACTTCGAGCTGCTGCCCTGCTCTAACCGCGAGCACGTGTGGTTGATACATGCATCCCTTTTGATCGATGACCGCTGGTTGACTCGGTGGATCAAAAGTTCCGCTGAGGCCATCCGACACAAACACAACGACATTCTGTAGTTCGCCTTTGGTGTCGGCCACGATCTCCTGGTTCGAGACTGGAGTCGCGTGCTGTTGAGCACAACTAGGGTCGGCAGCCATGCTGATGGCCTTGCCTTTGGGAATACCTCCCTCAAACTTCACAGTCCCTCGAACCGTGGCGCTTACGCTGTTAGTCGCTCCGGAACTGCCGCCGGCGTGGACTGGTTGGCGCGTGGAGGCAAAGATTAGGACGATTAACAAAAGGGGGAGAAGACTTTTTGTTTTCACGAGAACACCTCCGCGCAACGCTTGCTGTGTCGCGCGTCAAAATTCCCTGCTTCGAGCGGGGTATTCTCAACTTACGAGAGGGCGATCAGGCGGTTGTCACAGGGGAGTCATTGACCCGTCATTTGATAGTTAAGATTGTGTCAAGGATTTGCAAACCGGGAAAGACCACAGAGGACACAAACATTTGCGTCGTGTAACTCCCGTGTCCTCTATGGCGAAGGGATCTACCAGACTCGGCACGCATTCGCGCTTACCATTGGCTGGCCTGCCTTGCATCCCCAGGCTTTCTGGAACTCAGGCATGTTTTCTACTACGCCATCTACGCGATACTTTCCCGGCGAATGCGGGTCGGTGGTGACCCGGGTACGGGCGAATTCCGGACGCTGCTTCTCGCACCATACCCGCGCGAAGCCGAGGAAGAAACGCTGCTCCGGCGTGAAACCATCAATCTTCTGAGCTTCCTTGCCAGATTTGTCCTCGGCGATCATGTGCTCCAACGCGTTGAATGAAATACGCGCGCCACCGTTGTCCGCCGTATTCTCTCCCAGCGTAAGCCTGCCATTTAACTTGAGATCATCGACAGCCGTGAACCCGCTGTATTCGTCTGCAACACAGCTGGCACGCTTTTCAAACTCTTTGCCATCTTCTTCGGTCCACCAGTCACGCAAGTTTCCCTGCGGATCATATTTGCGTCCTTGATCGTCGAAGCCGTGGGTCAGTTCATGACCGATCACCAGTCCGATGCCGCCGAAGTTCACCGCATCGTCCATCTTCTTATCGAAGAAAGGCGGCTGCAGTATGCCGGCCGGAAAATTGATGTCGTTGAACGACCCGCTGTAATACGCATTCACGGTCGGCGGCGTCATGCCCCACTCTTTGCGGTCGAGCGGTTTGCCGATTTTGTTGATGTCACGCCTGGACTCGAATTCAGTCGCGCGGTAGAAATTCCCCACGAAATCACCGCGAACAATCGTTACAGAACTGTAGTCGCGCCACTTGTCTGGATATCCGATCTTGTTGCGAATTGCCTGCAGCTTGATCTTCGCCTGCTTCTTGGTTTCATCCGTCATCCACGGCAGATTCTGAATGTCGTCATCGAGTGACTTCTCAAGCGCGTCCACCATCTTTAACATGCGCGCCTTTCCGTCTGCCCCGAACGTGAGTTCTACATAGCGTTGCCCTAAGGCTTCGCCGAGAGCGCGGTCCGTGGCCGCCACGCAACGCTTCCATCGTGGCTGAATTTCCTGTTGCCCTGTAAGCGCTTTCCGCAATTTGAAATTCGCGTCGACATAGGGCTGAGATAGCCATGGCGCGGCGGCATCCATTAATTGCCAACTGACGTATGTCTTCAATGAATCCAGCGACTCCGACTCGATGACTGAATTCACCTGCTTGAAAAACTCCGGATTCACGACGTTCAGTTCGGAAAAGCTGGGCACGCCGTCGTCGTTGAAGTAGCGCTCCAGATTAAAATTGGAGGCCAACGACTCCGCTGCTTCCCGGGACATTTTGTGGTCGCGGTTCTTAGGATCGCGGCGCGATGTACGGTCCATCGAGGCTTTGGCGAGATTGGTCTCGATGCGAAGCACGGTCCATGCCGAATCCGCTGCTTGCTGAGGCGTTTGCCCGGAAAGGGTGAAAACCGCCGTTGCGTACTCGATCAGTTGTCGCCGCAATCCCCAGTTTCGCGCGTCGTCTTTCACGTAGAAATCGCGATCCGGCAGCGTCAGCCCACCCTGATCGATGTTAGCGATGACTTGATCCGCGTTGTGCAGATCGGGAGCGGAGTAAAAGTTGAACAGCGGATTCGGGCCGATGATATGCACTCTCGCGACAGCGTCGATCAGCCCCTGTTTATCTTTCACTTCTGCAATCCGATCGAGTTCTGGCTTTAGAGGCTCGATTCCCTTCTGGTTGATCGCGCTCTCATCCATGCAGGATTCGTAATAGTCGCCAATCTTCTGGTCGATTGCGTCGCGGCCTGGTTTGTCCATTGCGGCTTTTTCCAGAATTCCACGACTCGTCGCCAGATTGCTGTCATTGAGCTGCGCAAACGAACCCCAGCGCGGCTGATCGGCCGGAATTTCGGTATTCTTCAGCCAATTCCCACAGGCGTATTGATAAAAATCGGTGCAAGGATCCAGGCTCTTGTCGATGATGTCGACGCTGAAACCGGCCGGCATTTTCGACCCCGAAGTTTGAGCAAAACCAACACAGGCGGCGAGGAGAAGAAACCACACAAGAAAGTGATGAAAGCGCATTTTGACCTCGAGATGAAACGGCGATTGTAAGCCCGAAGGTCATGGACGAACAAGCGTGCGAAAGGTAAGCCCATGACCTTTCTCGGCCAGTCCGACTGTTTGCTCGGCCTCGACAGCGTATAATTTGGCCTTTAGAGATCTCATTCAGAGGTGTTTGTAATGGCTTCGATTGACCTGTCTTCCCCCGCCAATGGCAATGGTCACAGCGTTCCGCAGCCCCGTGCTGACTGGATCGCGCGTCGCAAAGGCCAAAACACGGACGGCAATTTCTCCCAGATGCACTACGCTCGCCACAGCGTAATCACGGAAGAAATGGAATACGTTGCCCGCCGTGAGAAGCTCTCGGCAGAACTGGTACGAGATGAAGTTGCGCGGGGACGAATGATTATTCCGGCGAACATCAATCACCCCGAACTCGAACCCATGTGCATTGGCGTGGCGTCGCTTTGCAAGATCAACTCGAACATCGGCAATTCCGCTGTCACTTCCAACGTCGACGAAGAGCTGAAGAAGCTGCACACCTCGGTTCACTACGGCGCCGACACCGTCATGGACCTCTCGACCGGCGGCAACATCCATGGCATTCGCGAGGCGATCCTCCGTCACTCTCCCGTACCGATCGGCACCGTGCCGATCTACGAAGCCATCTCTCGCGTGAAACGAGTAGAAGACCTCAACGCCGACGTCATGCTGGAAGTGATCGAAGAGCAAGCCGAGCAGGGCGTGGATTACATGACCATTCATGCTGGTGTCCTCATCCAGTTTGTTCCGCTTGTCGCCAGGCGCATCACCGGCATTGTGAGCCGGGGCGGAGCCATTTTGGCGCAGTGGATGACCCACCATCACAAGCAGAATTTTCTCTACGAACGCTTTGACGACATTTGCAAAATTTTCGCCAAGCATGACGTTTCGTTCTCTCTTGGAGATGGTCTTAGGCCAGGCTGTATTGCCGATGCCAGCGACGAAGCTCAGTTCGCCGAACTAAAGACCTTGGGCGAACTCACCAGGAAAGCTTGGGAATCCGATGTGCAAGTGATGATTGAAGGCCCTGGACACATCCCGCTCGACAAGATCAAAGAGCAGGTCGACAAGGAAAAAGAGCTCTGTTACGAAGCGCCTTTCTACACGCTGGGGCCCCTGGTGACCGACATTGCGCCCGGATACGATCACATCACATCGGCGATCGGTGCCGCGATGATCGGCTGGCACGGCGCTGCAATGCTCTGTTACGTCACGCCCAAAGAGCACCTCGGACTGCCAAACGAGAAAGATGTCAAAGATGGAATTATCGCTTACAAGATTGCGGCCCACGCCGCCGATTTAGCCCGTCATCGTCCGGGCGTGCAGGACCGCGACGATGCGTTGAGCTTTGCTCGTTACAAGTTCGACTGGGAGAAACAGTTCGAGTTATCGCTCGATCCAGCAACCGCGCGCGCTATGCACGACGAGACTTTACCTGACGATCACTATAAGGAAGCGGCTTTCTGTTCGATGTGCGGCCCGAAATTCTGCTCGATGAATTACTCGACGAAAGTCGATGAATACAACAAGGAAGTCCACGGACTCGAAAAGAAAGATTACTCAGGATTGGTGGAGAAGCTGGTTAACCTCAAATAGTCGCAGACAGCTTTGGTCAGTGGTCAATTTGATTTTAGGTCCAGCGGCACGCTAACTGGTGCCTGCCGGGTTTGATCACCGGGTGCTGTCGCGGATACCGGTTGATAGGTAGTGACGGTATCCTTCGCGATTGAACTTGTGCGCCCATTCCGCAAAGATTTGCGCATGTTCGAGTGAGCATTCACCGCCGAAATCGCCCCTGCAAAATTGAACCCCAGATCGGACTCTGCCCTGGAAGCTTCAGAAAGCGAAACTTTCCGCTGCAATGGGGAGCTTCGGATTTCTTCTGATTTGCTTCGTACCAGCGTGTTCGCTGATGTCGAGAACCGCTGCACCGTCGCGGCCACCAATAGGACAAGCATTGCTGAAACGGCAACGAGCATGGCCGCCTTCTGAAATATGCGCTCGTCGCCCGCCAGCGCCAAAATTCTGCCGCGACTCCGGGAGATGATCCGTCTTCCGGTCTTGCTGAACTCCATCAATGTCGCAGGCGCGTTTCGAACAGAAGAAGACGTATTCCCGCTGTCAGGAACCGGCGCGAAGTTTTCAGTCCCGTGTAACAGTTTCCAGATTGGCCAATCCGAATCATCGAGTGATTGCGGAGCGGCATCCGTGCCGCATTGCCCGCTCTTGGCAGGTTGGTTGTGTAGAGTTGCAAGGTCGACAGAATCAGAACTCTTTTGGACTTCCGGAACCCCTTGCACAGCAACCCCTCGCGCCCGTGACGGATCGGCAATATCCGTTGAATCCTCGTTCAGCCGATTGTTCGTACCTGAATTTGGCATGATTTTTTCACGCGTCTGGCCATTCAGCGAACGAAGCAAATCCGCACTGCCAAGTGGCGCAAAACGCTGCTATGTTGATGCGTCGCCCGCGAATTGAGTTTCATGCAAAACATTTCTACATTTGCAAACACGCGAGAAGTAGAAAGGTTCCGCCGAGAGCGCGTTTTGTCGTGAAAAAATCCCGGGTAGTGCTACACGAAAACCTGTACGAACCTTAGTGGTTTGTGAGCATCTTCTCAGCCCGTTTCAGCGCTGCCGTGAGCACATCGACTTGTTTCGAGGTTTGTTCGAGATCATGTTTATCAATCGCTTCGTTGATTCCTGGGATCACCACCGCTGTATATCCGGTGTACTTGCCAGGCGCATAGATTGCGTGCCGGAACCACGGACGGTTCGGCAAGCCATCCGGAGTCAACATCGCCCGCTCAGTATTCAGTAAGACTCTGTTCAGTGCTTGCAGGTCTCCGCCCGCATTCATCTGACGCTTGAGCATTTTCGCTCCAGCCTCCCGGAAGCTGGCAGCAGCCCGCGTTGCTTCCGCAAAATTCGGTGGTGCAGTACCGAATTCGCTGTCCGCTTTCTTACGCGCGGTTTCGATGTAGGCCGCAATCTCAGACCCATATTCTTCATAGTCGTAAGGAAGAACATCGGCATTCGCCATCCGCAGTACCTCAAGACCCAGAACTCGAGCCATTTGCTGCTCGTAAACAAAATCAGGATCTGCGAATTTCTTGAACCAGGTGAAATCATCGAATGCCGAGTGATACACGCCGTATGAACCGGTCGAACCGATATCAGTTGAAGGCACTCCCAGATGTTGCAGGAACACCGTATAGTCTGAGCCGCTGCCCAGATCCCCGACGGGCACATCTCCCTTCGTTTGCGCTGCCGGCATTCGCCGTGTGTCGCCGATCGCCTCCGTGGGACTCTGCGTATTCGCAGCTTCGGGTTGGTTTGCCTTTTTCCAATCGTCATAAACCGTGCCGCCCTTCGGGCTGGGCACCGCCTTGGTCACATCACGCACAAACTGCTTCAGGGTTGGAACGGAAGACGATCCAAACTTCGGCCCGGATACCGCAACATCCACATTGAAATATGCTGGGGAATTGACCAGATCTTTCTCGTGTTGCTCACCCCATTCGGTTGAACCCATCAGGCCTTCCTCCTCAGCATCCCAGCTTCCAAATACGATGGTGCGTTTTGGCTTCCAGCCTGATTTCACCAGCTCTCCGATACCATGCACCGCTTCGAGCATCGCAGTTGTGCCACTGTTGGGATCGACCGCCCCGTACACCCAGGCATCGCGGTGGTTGCCCGCAACGACCCATTGGTCGGGCATCTCGCTGCCTTGAATCTTCCCGATCACATCCCAGATGGTTCGAAATTGATAATCCTGCTTGAGATGCATTTTGATCTTCACCGGTCCCGGGCCGATGTGGTACGTGAAAGGCAGCGCACCTTGCCACTCGCGCGGAGTATCCGGACCACCGAGGCGCTCAAGAATTGGCCATGCATCTCCGTAAGACAGTGGAGTTGATGGAATCTTGGGCAATTGTGCCGACTGCTGTGGTGAAATACGCTTCGCGTCGGGAAGAGAAGGTATCGAGGCTATACCTGGCGTAGTCGGATCGCCAGGAAACTCGAACATGAAACCGATCGATCCCCGCTGTACTCCGGTATCCGGCCGCCATGGACCTTGCGGGTACTTGTCGCCGCGACGCCATCCGTCGTCGGCTGGATCCGAGTAAATCAAAACTCCTGCGGCTCCGTGCTCCTGCGCAATGAATACCTTGACGCCCCGAAAATTCTGCCCGTAACGCATCAGCACAATCTTCCCGTGCACATCAACCTTCAATCGCTCCAGTTTCTTGAAATCCTCCGGCGTGCCGTAATTGGCATACACTACCTCGGCCTCTACATCACCCGACGGCGACATCGCATTGTAGGGCGTGATCACCCGAGGGTCCTCTCCCAGCGGATCACCATCGACATGTTCACGGGTCGGTCCGTGCATGCTGACGCCAGAGGGTGTAGTGATATCGATACTGACCTCGGATGGATAGTTGATCCAAACGCGATATTCCACGAGCTCAGTGTCCAATCCCGCATCGCGGAATTTCTGCGCAACATAGTCGGCGGTCGCTTTATCTTCCGGACTTCCTGCCACATGCGGTGCTTGGGTGAGCGTCCGCAGATGTTGCTCGGCCAACTTCGGATCAGGTACGGCGAGAAATTGAGTTTCCCGGGAGTTTTCCTCGGATGAGTCACGAAAGCCAAAGATCGACGTCTGGGAACTCTTGGAGGACGCGAACGCCGGCACATCTCCCCGGTCTATGACTGCAGCAGTCAGAATCAGCGCAGAAATTAAAACGAATGGCAGAGTCTTCATCGATCTCCCGTTCACAAATCGGTCGAGGCCTCACCGAAAAATGTTTGTCATCGATACTAACGCACTCAGGCAGCGCGCGGTTAACCGCCTCTCTTGGAGGTACACTTTCTGTATGCCGGCGCAGAATGCAACCGAACGATTCTCCTCCCGGGTCGCGGATTACGTCCGCTTTCGCCCCGGATATCCTGAAGAAATTCTCGCACTGCTGCGAAAGGAATGCGGTCTCACGAGCGAAACTGTCATCGCCGATATCGCCGCCGGAACGGGCATCTTCACCCGCCTGCTCTTGGAAAACGGCAATAAGGTGTTCGGTATTGAGCCCAATGCCAAGATGCGACAGGCCGGGGAAGAATACTTGCGATCCTATTCTCGCTTCACCAGCCTCGCAGGAACCGCCGAAGCTACGACTCTGCCTTCGGGTGCTGTGGACCTGGTCACCGCTGCCCAAGCCGCGCACTGGTTCGACCGCCAGAAGGCACGCGCCGAGTTCGTAAGGATTCTTAAGCCGTCGGGTTGGACTGTGCTCATCTGGAACGAGCGCCGCACCGGCTCGACCCCTTTTTTACGAGAGTATGAGCAGCTCTTGCTCGAGTACGGCACCGATTATCAGGAAGTCCGGCATGAACGCACGACCGCCGAGATCGCCGCGTTCTTTGCGCCCTCGGCTTTCAGGACACGAGTGTTTGAAATGCCGCAAACCTGCGATTACGCCGGGCTCGAAGGACGGCTCCTGTCCTCTTCGTATATCCCACCACGAGGTCACGCAAAGTTCTCGCCCATGTTGCAGGACCTTCGGCGACTTTTTGACAAGTATCAGAAGCAAGGCCAGGTCGTCCTCGAATACGACACACGCGTGTTTTACGGGCAGCTCGCTGAATAGTCATCGCATGGAGCTCAAATGGCTGAAGAAAAATCATTTCACATGACGCCCGAACAGTTTCGTCAGCATGGCCACGAGATGGTGGACTGGATCGCGGACTACTACACGCGGATTGAATCCTATCCAGTGCTCTCGCGCGCCAAACCCGGAGAAATTCGCGCCGGCTTGCCCGTCGAAGCCCCAATGAAGGGTGAGCTCTTCAGCGCGATTCTTGCGGATATCGAAAAGCTGATCATTCCCGGCATCACGCATTGGCAATCTCCAAATTTCTTCGCTTACTTTTGTGCGAACGCCTCCGGCCCGGGCATTCTTGGAGATCTGCTCTCGTCGGGCCTGGGGGTGCAGGGAATGCTTTGGGCCACGAGCCCCGCATGCACAGAACTTGAAACTCACGTTCTCGACTGGCTCGTGAACATGCTTGCCTTGCCCGATCAGTTCAGCTCGAGCAAAGCAGGTGGCGGCGTAATTCAAGATACCGCCTCCAGCGCATCGCTGTGCGCGCTATTGGCGGCGAGGGAACGCGCTACTAAATTTGCGAGTAACCGGCGTGGCGGCGACGGAAAGCTAGTGGCATATACATCGACCCAAGCACATTCATCCATCGAAAAAGCTGTGCAGATCGCAGGCCTTGGTCTGGACAACCTGCGCTTAATCGAAGTCGATGAAAACTTCGCAATGAAGGCGGATGCCCTCGCGCGGCAGATTGATCAGGATCGTAAGAACGGCCTGGTTCCCTGCTTCGTTTGCGCGACCATCGGTACAACCTCCTCGAACGCGATCGATCCATTGCCCCAGATTGGGCGAATATGCCGCGAGCACGACATCTGGTTCCATGTAGATGCTGCTATGTCCGGCACCGCGGCGTTGTGCCCCGAGTTTCGCCACACGCATAGGGGCGTCGAACTCGCCGACAGCTATGCCTTCAATCCTCACAAATGGATGTTCACTAACTTCGATTGCAATTGCTTTTATGTGGCAGATCGAAAGGCGTTGATCCAGACTCTGAGCATCCTGCCGGAATACCTTCGCAATAAAGCCACAGAGTCTGGTGCGGTATTCGATTATCGCGACTGGCAAATCCCTCTCGGCCGCCGTTTCCGCGCGCTTAAGCTGTGGTTCGTCATCCGGCACTACGGAGTCGAAGGTTTGCAGTATCACGTGCGTCAGCATGTCGAACTGGCGCAGCAGTTCGCAAATTGGGTTCGTACCGACGATCGATTCGAACTCGCCGCGCCCACGCCGCTGAACCTGGTTTGCTTCCGCCATAAAGCCGGCGACGAGGCCAATCAGACAATCATGGATCGCCTCAATCGCAGCGGCGATCTCTATTTGACCCACACTCGCCTAAACGATCGCTTGACCTTGCGTTTTTGCGTGGGCCAGACCAATACGCAAGCCCGGCATGTTGAGAAGGCGTGGAATCGAATTCAGCAGGAAGCGGTAGCACTAGGGAAGGCCGAAGGCGCTTAAGGACGCTTCGTCTGCAATTGAATCGGTTTGTCGGGCTGTGCGGGCGCGGGCGCTTGCGGCTTGAGTGCACCTGGATTCGCGGGAGCCGAGGGATTGACTCCGAAATCCCAAACAAAGGTATTCATCCCTTCCTTGCCCAGCACTTCCACCACTGCATACTCGCCCGGTTCGAGCGCAGCCGTCGGCGTCACTTTAATCCATCCTCCTGTGAGTTCTTGCGCCGTCGTCGCAACCAGGCTCTGTTCCTGGCTGGACTTTCCGATCGGACTGATCTTGATGGTGCCGACGATGCGCTTCCCATTCTTCGTGGTCGCGCGCACGATGTGGAACCGGTCGAACGGCAACTGAGGCTGCTGCGGTTGCTGAGCTTGCGGTGGCGCATCCGGGTCCCGATCGGGCTGCGGGTTTACGTAGATGGATGGCAGGCTGGCGTGGGCCTGAACCGCGGCGTGCAACCCGTCAAGTTCGACGGTCTGTTTCGCGCTGGCAATTGGATTAATGGTGGCCCGCAGAATATTATCTTTGCGGTTCCGGTTCACTTCCCCGCTGCTCTGCGAAAGCTCTACCAGCTGCGGCTGACTCTGAAACGTGTCCAGCAGCATAACAACACCATCTTCGGGCAATCTCAGCCCCGGAGCCACCAGCGGCAATCTGGCCTCATCTGCCGCCCGCTCAGCCGCCAGTTCTTTGTCGAGTTCGACAGCTTCCGGGCTCGGAACTCCTGCCGCACGATCTTTCACCCACTTGTCGGTGGCAGCCCAATCGACGATTGAATTCGGCAATTCCTCCCATTCATTGCGTTCGGCGCTCAGATATCGAACCCGATCGCCTTTCACTTCCCACTGCGTGGCTAACTGGTACGAGCCGTCTTTGAGAATCAGGCGTTTTGCGAGCTGCTGAGCGGGAGCGGTGGAGATCAAAGTGCACAAACAACTGAATGCGAAAAGGGCTAATAGCGTCTTTGCGGCTTTAGCGGACAACATGAATACGGATCCCAATCTTGAGATTCTTCCACAACCGATCGGCGGTATAAACAGGCGCCTTCATAACGATACCCAATGCTAAACACGCCCGATCACCCAGTGAAAGTCCGAACTGGCGTGTTTCCGTAATGAGTCCTCCGGCAATTCTTGCTTGCTCTTGGTCGAAATCGACGGACTGGCGAAGCGGCGCTAGGATCGCCTGCCAGGCATCTTCCGGTTTGATTCCTAACGCCACCAGCTTACTCTGAACCTCAGCCAGATTTACCGTGCTGCTGACGGAATTGGTCAACAATTCGGGCGTTAATTTCTCCGCACCCGGCTCTTGATTCAGCAGGGTCAGCAATGCCGAAGCATCTAGCACAACCCTACTCACGCTTCGCGGCCTCACGACGTTCTGCAATTAAATCGCTCACGAGTGAGGTACCTTCCTTTATATGTCGGCGCACGAGTCGCTGGGCTCGTTGGACACGGCGCTTCAGGGTTGAGATGCGTAGTTCGTCGTCCTCAATCCGGAGGACCAATTCATCTCCTGCTTCGATGCCGAGCGACTTGCGAAACGAAGCAGGTATAACGACTCGGCCGTTCTCGTTCACTCGCGCGCGGACTTCCTCATTCATGTCATGCTCTCCAGCTTATGACATATTCTATCATATTGACACTTGCAGATAGGGGTGACAAACAGGGAGGTTGGAAGGTTCCACGGCGGTTCGACTTCACTATCGGGCGACGGATACCATCAGTAGACCTTGGACGCTTTTCCAGTCGTCGGTCGCACGATTGAAGGTTGCATGGCGGCGGGCGTCAGAGAATCGAACGTCGATGAGCGACAGTTTCAGGATTGCGTTATATCTCTGGCTGCCTCCGCCGTCGTTGCCCGCCGAAGCGAACTCTTCGTTAAACAGCACTCCGTCCAGCACATACAGATGTGAGTTCCATTGCATCAGTAGAGCTTGGTTCTTCATCACCGACGCAATGATTCGATCTGAATCGATGGAGTTTGCTGGAAGATATTCGGCCGTGACCGTGATCGGACGACCGTCCTCTAGTAGATGACGCCCCTGAAGCTTGGCGGCCAGATCTTTCAAAAATGCCGGGTCCGCACCCTGAACAATGTCTCCCAGGGACGAGTTCTTGCCGCAGCACACCTCGGAATCGTTAAGGATCGTCTCAAGCGAAGCGGCCAGAACTGCCGCCGAATCACGGGAGGCTGCCGTGCGAACGGGCAAATTTTGAACGTGGGACGCTTGAATCTGGCTTTGAGCGAGTCTGGTGGCGAGAACCAGGGCTAACAAGCAGGCAAAAGGGCGGCTTAGCATATGGGACCTCAAGCTCACCTCATTTTAGAGACGTCACAGCGACGGATATCGTCTCTTCAAAGAGGGTTTCGGTACGGAAGTAATTGATTTTTAGTGCCGTAAGGTGACGGCGCTTTTCCTGTTTTTCTTCCACAACGCTTTCTGGCATAATTGATCGTGCACCCACCCTGCACAAAATTCCAATCACAACCTGAGGCGAGGAAGCGATGTCGGCAAAGTACATCTTTGTGACTGGCGGAGTTGTGTCTTCTTTAGGCAAGGGCTTGGCAGCAGCATCGGTCGGATGCTTGCTCGAGAGCCGTGGCCTGAAGGTCAACCTCATGAAGTTCGACCCGTATCTCAACGTCGATCCGGGCACCATGTCTCCATTCCAGCATGGTGAAGTTTTCGTAACCGACGACGGAGCTGAAACGGACCTCGATCTTGGCCACTACGAGCGCTTCACCCACGCCAGGCTTTCCCGCGACAACAACTGGACCACCGGCCGCATTTACGAGCAAATTATTGCCAAAGAGCGCCGCGGCGACTATCTCGGCAAAACTGTCCAGGTCATCCCTCACGTCACCAACGAAATCAAAGCTGCGATGAAGAAGGTTGCGCAGGATGTTGACGTTTGCATCGTTGAGATCGGCGGCACGGTCGGTGACATCGAGTCTTTGCCCTTCATGGAAGCCATCCGCCAGATGCGCCAGGAACTGGGACGAGAACACACGGTCTTTATCCACGTGACCCTGGTGCCCTTCATCGCGGCGGCACAGGAACTGAAGACCAAACCAACTCAGCACTCGGTAAAAGAACTCCTGAGCATCGGAATTCAGCCAGACATTCTCCTCTGCCGTACCGACCGTTTCCTCTCAAAAGAGATCAAGTCAAAAATCGCTCTGTTCTGTAACGTCGAAGAGGAAGCGGTCATCACGGCGAAGGACGTCGCTTCCATCTACGAAGTCCCGGTCGTCTTCTCCCATGAGGGTGTCGACACTCTCGTCCTTCGATATTTGCGGCTTGAGGCTAAGGATCGCGATCTCGCAAAGTGGGAGGACATCGTTCATCGTGTATACAACCCCAAAGCCGATGTCACGATCGGAATCGTGGGCAAGTATGTTGAGTATGAAGACTCCTACAAATCGCTGAAAGAAGCCTTGGTCCACGGGGCACTCGCCCACAACTTAAAGCTCCATGTGAACTGGATTGAGGCGGAGGGTCTGGAAACCAAAGACCGCTCCTATGAAGAACAACTTGAGGAATATGACGGCATCCTCGTGCCCGGCGGCTTCGGCAAGCGCGGAATCGAAGGGATGTTGAATGCCATCCGCTATGCACGCGAAAATCAGGTGCCTTACTTTGGGATCTGTCTGGGTATGCAGACGGCGTGCATCGAATTTGCGCGGAACGTGTGCGGCCTGGCAGATGCAAACTCCAGCGAGTTCGATCCAGCCACTCCACATCGAGTGATTTACAAATTACGTGAGTTGCGTGGCGTGGAGGAACTTGGCGGCACCATGCGCCTGGGAGCGTGGACCTGCAAGATCGAACCAGGAACGCTGGCCCACCGAATCTATGGCCAGCTCGAAATCAGTGAACGACACCGGCACCGCTATGAGTTCAACCGCGAATATGAAGAAACGCTGGTGGCGGGCGGGCTGAGAATCTCTGGGTCCACGCCGGACGCAACCTACGTCGAGATGGTCGAACTTCCCGATCACCCGCATTTCATCGGATGCCAGTTCCATCCGGAATTTAAATCGAAACCGCTTGAGCCGCATCCATTGTTCAAGACGTTCGTCGGGGCCTCGTACGAGCGTGGCCTGAAACGCCGCGCAGACAAAGCCGCGGCCGAGGTCGAGATGTTTCACCGCCCAGAAAAGATCAGCACCAGATAGACGCCGGTCCAGGTTCCAGTTCCAGCGGCCATTCCGCGGGGTTCCTGAAACTTGAAACTAGAAACTTGAAACTGTCTTTCCAAGTCGAGGGCATCAACATCGGTTCGGGGAACCTTGTTCTCATCGCCGGACCTTGTGTCATTGAGAGCGAAAAACATGCGATCTTCATGGCGGAAGTCATCAAGGGTGTAACCCGATCGCTGAACTTCCCGTTCATTTTTAAAGCTTCTTACGACAAGGCCAATCGCACATCGATACGCAGCTTTCGAGGACCTGGTCTCGCAGAAGGCTTGCGGATCCTGAAAAAAGTTAAGCAGGAAGTCCACGTGCCCGTGCTCACCGATGTGCATCAGGTCTCCGACGTCGGCCAAGTTGCCGAAGTCGCCGACATTCTCCAGATTCCCGCTTTTCTCTGCCGCCAGACCGACCTGGTGGTCGCTGCCGCCATGAGCGAGCGCGTGGTCAACATCAAAAAAGGCCAGTTCGTGTCGCCGTGGGATATGAAACACGTCGTCGAGAAATGCAAAGCCGCGGGAAACGATCGCGTCTTTGTGACCGAGCGAGGGTCCAGCTTCGGATATAACAACCTTGTTGTTGACATGCGCTCTCTCGCTATCATGCGGAAGTTCGCGCCGGTCGTCTTCGATGCGACTCATTCCGTACAACTTCCCTCGGCCACGCACGGCGACGAGGACCAACCGGCAGTCAGCGGAGGGCAACCGGAATTCATTCCAGTCTTGGCGCGCGCCGCCGCTGCCGCCGGGGTGGATGGAATCTTCATGGAAGTCCATGACAATCCCAAAGAAGCCAAGTCCGACGGCGCGAATGCTCTGGAATCCACGAAGCTCCGGGCGGTTTTGAAAGAATTACAGGCCGTGCATAAAGCCGTCGAAGCCTCGCACGCCACACCATAATCGCCACCTCGCTCTTCTGAATCTGCTACCATCCCTCCTCATCTAACAAAACGCTCATGCACGCCCTCGCCACCATCGTCGGTGTCTTTGTCATTCTCGCCGTCCTGCTGGACGCGTTCGAGACGGTCGTGCTGCCCCGCCGCGTCAAGCGCCAGTTTCGCATTACAACGTGGTTTTACCGGCATACCTGGATCCCGTGGCGGCGAATCGCACAATACATCAAAGGTGCGAGCCTGAGAGAAAATTTCCTCGGCTACTTCGGTCCCTTGTCGCTTATTTTTTTGCTGATTTTATGGGCGGCCGGTCTGATCTTCGGCTTCGCGCTCGTGCAGTACGGCGCGGGAGAACATTTTCAGCTAGGCAACGAGAAAATCACCTTTGGTGTCTTGCTGTATAGCAGTGGCGAGACCTTTTTTACTCTCGGCTATGGGGACATTACGCCAACTTCCGCAATCTCACGCGCCCTGGCGGTTCTCGAAGCCGGCATGGGATTCGGTTTTCTCGGCACCGTGATTGGCTATCTTCCGACGATCTACTCCTCGTTCTCGCGCCGCGAGGTTCAGATCTCGCTGCTCGATGCTCATGCCGGCTCGCCCCCAACGGCGGCAGAATTTCTCTCCAGGTTGGCGACGTCGTCCGATCAAGCCGTGCTCAACCAGGTCCTGCGTAATTGGGAGCGCTGGGCGGGCGAGGTTCTGGAGAGCCACATCTCATATCCCCCGCTCAGTTTCTTTCGCTCGCAGCATTTGAATCAATCGTGGTTGGGCGCGCTGACAACGATTTTGGACTCGACATCGCTAATCATCGCCGGGGTCGACGACCTGCGCAAAGAGCAGGCCAAGTTGACCTTTGCGATGGCTCGCCATGCCGCCGTGGATCTGGCGCAGGTCGTAAACGCCAATTACGATTCCACGTTTCCGGACCGCTTGCCAGATGACGATATGGTGCGCCTCAGGCAAGGCCTGTCACAACGCGGCGTGCAATTGAAAACAGGCCCGGAGTTCGAGGAGAAACTCGTCTATCTACGATCCCTGTATGAGCCTTATACGCAATCGATCGCGCGCAACCTGCTGATCACGCTACCGCCTTGGATTCATTCCGAGAAGAAACGGGACAACTGGCAAGCAGGGCCATGGGACCGGCTGATTCAAGCCAAGAGTCTGGCCAGCGGGACGCACAAGGCGGATGCTGGCTTACATATCGAAGACCACTTCTAGCTGAATCACGCTCGCGCTATCGCGTGCTAACATCTTTCGTTCTCATGAAAAAGATTGGAGAAAACGTCGTCCGCATCGAAGCCGAGGCGCTGCGTGCCCTTGCGGACCGCATCGCAGGCCCCATGGCGGAAGCCTTCACCCGCGCGGTTGACATGCTATATGCCTGCAGCGGACGCGTTGTCGTGACCGGCATGGGCAAGAGCGGCATCATCGCTCGCAAAATCGCCGCCACGCTGAATTCGACCGGTACCCCAGCGTTATTCATGCATCCGGTCGAGGCAGTCCATGGTGATTTGGGGATGGTGGTCCGTGGCGATGTCGTGCTGGCACTCTCGGCCAGCGGCGAGACCGAAGAGATCCTCAGATTGCTGGCAACCTTGAAGCGTTTGCAGGTGCCGCTGATCGCCATGACGTGCGATGAGGTCTATTCCGAGAACGGAAACTTGCGTACCGTCTCGACTCTTTCCGCAGCAGCCGACATCGCGCTCGACTGTTCGGTCGCTAAAGAAGCGTGCGCGCTCGGACTTGCGCCAACGGCCTCGACAACGTCCATGCTGGCATTGGGGGACGCGCTCGCGATGGCGCTGGCAGAGAAACGCGGGTTCAAGGAAGAAGATTTCGCAGGGTTGCATCCCGGCGGAAAACTTGGGAAGCGCTTGGCTCGGGTCGAGTCTCTCATGCATACCGGCGACGAAGTCCCGCGAGTCACTCCGCAAACCAAAATGCCCGACGTCATTTATGAGATGTCT
>Ga0209168_10001406_pt1 | contig 18914 bp, 13 predicted proteins | sample Coa_R1_FD_187156 | JGI IMG/M metagenome (GOLD analysis project Ga0209168, IMG submission 187156) | Surface soil microbial communities from Centralia Pennsylvania, which are recovering from an underground coalmine fire - Coalmine... | ecosystem: Environmental > Terrestrial > Soil > Unclassified ... | reverse complement strand
GGCCTCGCGCTGGCTGGTGACGTCGGTGCTGCCGCCGACCCACTCGACGATCTTGCCGTCCCGCTCGATCGGCACGGCGCGCACGTCGTAGTGCCGGTACGAGCCGGACTTGGTGCGGATCCGGTAGCGGTCGTCGAACACCTTCCCGGTCCGGACGCACTCGCGCCAGTCGCGCTCGACCCGCTCCCGGTCCTCGGGGTGGATGGAGTCCAGCCAGCCGTGGCCGATGTAGCTCTCGGCGGACTGCCCGGTGATCCACCGCCACTCCGGTGAGTCTTCCTTCATCGCGCCGTCGGGTCCGGCCACCCAGACGACCTGGGCGCCGCCCTGGACCAGCGAGCGGTAGCGCTCCTCGCTGCGCCGGATCTCCTCTTCGGCGGCGGGCCCGCTGCCCTCGGCCAGGATCAGGCCCACGCCCGAGATCTCCCCGGCCGGGTCGCGCACGGCGAACCAGGACGCGGTGTGACCATGGGGATAGCCGGACTCGGTGACCGGGGTGCCGTCGGCCAGCACCTTGCGCAGCGCGGCCTCGGCCCGGGCGGCCAGCTCCTCGGGCCAGATCTCGGAGGGAAGCTTGTCCGCGTGGTCCGCGCCGGGCTTTCCCGAGATCTCCCCCAGGACAGCGTTCACCCGGCGGAAACGCAGGTCAGGCCCGAAAAATGCAATGCCAACGGGCGCCTGGTGGATCAGCATGTCCACCAGAGCGGAGTCGGACGCATCTCGTTGCCTAGGCACAGAAGTCTCCGTGCTCACAGTGGACACCCACGTACCGCACCGGGGGCTGCCATGGGCGGCTCCTTCCCCGGGATCATCGTTCCCGCTGCCAACCAATTAAGCGTGCCACATCCCGCCTATTGGTGCGGCCTGGAAAGCGGATTCGCGGACAGCGAACGGCGAACTACCACGTACCTCAACCGAGTCCGCGTGTCGCGTTCCGTTTATGAGGCGAAATTACAGCGGGCATGACACCGTAGCATAGCGTCCGCATGTCCAGATCTGAGAGGCTATCAGGGTGAGCCCGCAGCGCCGAAGCAGCCAGACCCCTGGCGGCCCAGACCCCGGCCGACCGGGCTCTGCTGGATCAGGCGGCCCGCGGGGCGCTGACGTTCCGCCGCCCAATGCCCTGTTCGCCGAGATGCTCCGGGCCGCCCGCGAGCTGCTGGCCGTACGCAGCCCGCTGGACGCCGAGCTCATGGTCAGCGAGTTGCTCGGGACGTGGTGGGGTCAGCGGAGCTCCCGTCGGCTGACGACCGTGGAGCAGCTGGTCGGCGAGGGACTGGTCGACTACGCGGCCGGGCAGCGCAGCCCGGCGGCGCTGGCCCTGCTGTCCGGCATCGCGTGCCTCGGCACGCCGCGGCAGGCGGCCAAGGCCGAGCACGCGGCCCTGGAACTGATCGAGAGCGGCGTGCCGTGCCCGGGCTGGGCCGAGCACCTGGGCGCGGTGACCTCGGCCGAGTGTTACATCAACCCCGACCTGCTCGGCGACCAGGACGAGGTCGTCTGCGTGTTCAGTTACGCCGGGGAAGAGCCGCACGCGCTGGTCACCGTGGTGGACTACAACGCCGACGGGATGCTCAGGGACGGCTGGGTGACCTCGCGGGTGGACAAGCTGCTCGACCACTGCCGCGAGGTCAGCGCCCAGCGGGGCGCCGAGGGCCGGCATGCGTTCCGGCAGGTCGAAGCCGGGCACGCCCGGCACATGCTGGAGACCGCGCTGGCCGTGACCGACGGCGCGACCGAGCCGTCGGTGAGCGAGTCGTTCCCCTCCTACCACGCGTTCATCCGGGCCCGGATCCGGGCCCTGCCGCCCTACCGCGGCCGGACCATCTCCGGGGCGACCGGGCCGCGCCGCCAGGCCTGGAGCCGGGACCGGCGGGCCATGCTGGCCGCCGAGTTCCTGGCCTCCGACGAGGCCGAGGACCTGTCGGACAGAGGTGCGGCCTCGCACTGCGCGGACCGGATCATCGACTACGGGTGCGACCGGGACTTCGGCCGCCCGCTGCGGATGAGCCCCACCAAGGTGGAGACGTTCCTGCTCAACTGGCTGCCGCGCAAGGTCATGCTGTCCTTCGCCGAGCAGGACGCGATGCCGCACGTGCTCGCGGCCTGGGTCCGGTGGGCGGGCCGGCGACGCGGGCTCGACGACGCGATGGTGGCCGAGACCCTGGAAGCCGTGTTCAACTCGATGGGCATGTTCGCCGAGGCGTACCGGGATCCGGCGGAGTTCGGGCTGGACTACGTGCTGGTGCGCCGGCTGCTGCCGGACGGGGACCTGGAGGCCCTGCCGCGTCGCGCGTTCGCGTTCCCCGTGCTCGAGGGCTGGCATTCCGGCACCGACCTGAGCAGCCTGGACCCGGCCGACCAGCGGGACCGGCGGGCCCTGCTGGCCGCCGACCACGCCACCCCCGCGCCGGGCGGCGTGGGCCGGCACATCGAGCGGCACCTCGGGCTGGCCGACCGGCTGTGGCGCGGCGACCCGCCCGAGCTGTGGGAGGCCGCCCAGCGACTGCTGGACGCCGGCCAGGACCGGCACCTGGTGCTGCACGCGCTGATGGCCGTGCTCGACCACACCAGCGGCGACGAGGCCGCCCTGGTCGCTGTCCTCCGCGAACTCGACGCCGACGAAGGCTAGCGTCCACGCCCGGATAGGACGGGAACGGGGTGAAACCCCGGTTTGACCGGGGGCGTGCAGGGTGGCCGTTCGGGATAAAGATGTGGGACCGTAGCCGCCGCCGCCCGGGGTTTCTATGACGAAGACGTCGCCGGGGCGGACGGGAACTGAGTCGCAGCCTTGCATCGGGGTCACGGTGCCGTCGGGGTGTTCGATCCAGTGGCGGCCGAGGGCGCCGGGCTGGCCGCCGGACATGCCGAACGCGGGGACGCGGCGGTGGCCGGTCAAGGTGGTGACGGTCATGGCCTCGTTGAACCTGAGCCGGCGGATGCCGCCGTGGCCGCCGTGCCAGCGCCCCGCGCCGCCGCTGCCCGGCCGGATCCGGTAGGACTCGAGCAGCACCGGGTAGCGCCACTCGAGCACCTCGGGGTCGGTCAGCCGGGAGTTGGTCATCTTGGTCTGCACCACGTCGGTGCCGTCGAAGCCGTCGCCCGCGCCCGATCCGCTGGCCACCGTCTCGTAGTACTGGTAGCGGTCGTTGCCGAACGTCACGTTGTTCATCGTGCCGGATCCCTCGGCCATCACCCCGAGCGCCGCGTAGAGGGCGCCGGTGACGATCTGGGAGGTCTCCACGTTGCCCGCGGCGACCGCGGCCGGGTACTCCGGCGAGAGCATGGTGCCGGGCGGGATGATCACGTTCAGCGGCTGCAGGCACCCGGAGTTGAGCGGGATGTCGTCGTCGACCAGGGTGCGGAACACGTAGAGCACCGCGGCCATGGCCACGCTGGACGGCGCGTTGAAGTTGTCCTTGAGCTGGCCGGACGTGCCGGTGAAGTCGATCTCGGCGGTTCTTTGCTGCTGGTTGACTCTTACCGTGACGCTGACCTGGGCGCCGTTGTCGAGTTCGTAGGTGTACGCGCCGTCGTGCAGGGCGGTGATGACCCGGCGCACCGACTCGGCGGCGTTCTCCTGCACGTGGCCCATGTAGGCGCGCACCACGTCCAGCCCGAAGTGATCGACCATGGCGCGCAGTTCCTCGATGCCCTTCTCGTTGGCCGCGATCTGGGCGCGCAGGTCGGCCAGGTTGGTGGCCGGGGCGCGGGAGGGGTACCGGGCGGTCTGGAGCAGGTTGATCGTTTCGTTTTCCTTGAGCCGGCCGTGCTGGACGAGCAGCCAGTTGTCGATCAGCACCCCCTCCTCCTCGACCCGGGTGCTGGCGCTGGGCATGGATCCGGGCGAGATCCCGCCGATCTCGGCGTGGTGCCCGCGCGCGGCCACGTAGAACCAGATCTCGTCGCTCTGGCTTTCGCCGGGTCCTTCGCCGGCCGGGGCGAAGACGGGCGTGACGACCGTGACGTCCGGGATGTGCGTGCCGCCGTGGTAGGGGTCGTTGAGGACGTAGACGTCGCCGCGCCGGATGTCCGGGTTGCGCTGGATCACCATCTTGATCGACTCGCCCATCGAGCCGAGGTGGACCGGCATGTGCGGGGCGTTGGCGATCAGGCCGCCCTGGCTGTCGAAGACCGCGCAGGAGAAGTCGAGGCGCTCCTTGATGTTCACCGAGTGCGCGGTGGACTGCAGGCGCACGCCCATCTGCTCGGCGACCGACATGAACAGGTTGTTGAAGATCTCCAGCATGACCGGGTCGGCTTCGGTGCCGATCGCGGTGGTGCCGGGGCGCGGTTTGGTGCGAGACAGCAGCAGGTCGCCGCGGCCGGTGACCACCGCCTGCCAGCCGGGCTCGACCACCGTGGTGGCCAGGTCCTCGGCGATGATCGCGGGGCCGTCTAGCTTGGCGCCGGGCTCTAGCGTGGCGCGGGGGACGAGATCCACTTCGGCCCAGCCGCCCTGGGTGAACATGCGGACCCGGGTGTTTTCCCGGCTGGGTTTGTGAGCGGGCTGTTCCTCGCCGAGCGTGTCCTGGGCGCCGGTGACCTCGACCGAGACCGCCTCGACGACGATCGTCTTGCCGGGCATCAGGAAGGAGAACCGGCGGGCGTACTCGGCCTCGAACGCGGCGGTCATCTGTTCTAGCGTGCCGAGCGGGACGATCACCGCGGTGTCGGTGCCGTCGTAGCGCAGGTGGGCGCGGTGCGTGGCGCTGATCCGCTGGTCGGGGACGCCCGCGGCATTGACCTCCGCGCGGGCGTCGCGCTCGAGCGGCTGGAGGACCTGGGCGAGGCGGGTGAGCGTGCTGTCGTTCAGCGTTGTTTCGTTCAGGGGGGCCTCGACGGCCTGCTCGCGCATGGCGACGATGTCGGCCAGCCCGATCCCGTAGGCGGACAGCACGCCGGCCAGCGGGTGGATCAGCACCTTGGACATGCCCAGCGCGTCGGCGACGGCGCAGGCGTGCTGGCCGCCCGCGCCGCCGAACACGTTCAGCAGGTACTCGGTGACGTCGTAGCCGCGCTGCACCGAGATCTTCTTGATCGCGTTGGCCATGTTGGCCACGGCGATCGCCACGAAGCCGGCCGCGACCTGCTCGGGCCCGCGGGTGTCGCCTGTTTGTTGCGTGATCTGCTCGCTGAGCTGGGTGAACTGCCCTGTGACCGTGGCTGCATCGAGGGCTTCGTTACCCAGGGGACCGAAAACGTGGGGGAAGTCCCGGGGCTGGATCCGGCCGAGCAGGACGTTGGCGTCGGTCAGGGTGAGCGGGCCGCCGTTGCGGTAGCACGCGGGCCCGGGATCGGCGCCCGCGGAGTCCGGCCCGACCCGGTACCGGCTGCCGTCGAAGTGCAGGACCGAGCCGCCGCCCGCGGCCACGGTGTGGATGGACAGCATCGGGGCCCGCATCCGGACCCCGGCGACCAGCGTCTCGTACTCGCGCTCGAAGGTCCCGGCGTAGTGCGACACGTCGGTCGAGGTGCCGCCCATGTCGAACCCGATGACCTTGGTGAAGCCCGCGTTCTTGGCGGTGCGCGCCATGCCGACGATGCCGCCGGCCGGGCCGGACAGGATCGAGTCCTTGCCGCGGAAGCTGGCCGCGTCGGTCAGGCCGCCGTTGGACTGCATGAACAGCAGCTTGACGGCCTTGAGCTCGGTGGCCACCTCGGACACGTAGCGCTGCAGGATCGGGGACAGGTAGGCGTCCACCACCGTGGTGTCGCCGCGGGAGACCAGCTTCATCAGCGGGCTGGTCCGGTGCGACTCGCTGACCTGGGTGAAGCCGATCTGGCGGGCGAGGCTGGCTATTTTCTGTTCGTGGCTTTGGTACCGGTAGCCGTGCATGGTGACGATGGCGACGGCCCGGAATCCGCTTTGGTAGGCGCTTCGCAGGTCTTGTTTTATTTTGTCTTCGTCGAGCGGGGTGAGGATCTCGCCGTGGGCGCTGATCCGCTCGTCGGCCTCGATCACCCGGTCGTAAAGGACCTCGGGCAGCAGGATCCGGCGGTCGAAGATCCGCGGCCGGTTCTGGTAGGCGATGCGCAGCGCGTCGGCGAAACCTCGGGTGATGACCAGGACGGTGGGCTCGCCCTTGCGCTCGAGCAGCGCGTTGGTAGCCACGGTGGTGCCGAGGCGGACCTGGCTGATGCGGTCGGCGGGGATCTGCTCGCTCGGTGTTACGTCGAGGAGCTGGCGGATGCCGGCTACCGCGGCGTCGCGGTAGGCGCGGGGATTATCGGAGAGCAGCTTGTGCGCGATCAGCCGCCCGCCGGGTGGCCGGGCGACGATGTCGGTGAACGTGCCGCCCCGGTCGATCCAGAATTCCCACTTCTCAGTGTTTCCCCGATTAGGCACGGATGCGGGTGGGGTCCAGGTCACGGAAGGCGGTCTGCACGTCGGCGGCGGTCACCGTGGTCAGGTCCTCGGCGGTGGCCTGCTCGCCCAGCCGCACCACGCGGACGTCGCGGCTGGCGCAGGCCCGCTCGAACAGCGACCGGGCGAACCGGCCGTTGCCCAGCTCGTCGATCCGGCCCATCTCGCATGCGCGCTCGAAGATCTGTCGCAGGACGTGGACGGCGTCCGGCTCGAAGGTGTCCCCGGCCTGTTCGGCCAGCAGGCGGGAGATGTGCACCAGGTCGTCCGGCCGGTAGCTGGGGAAGGTGACCCGGGTGCTGAACCGGGAGGCCAGGCCGGGGTTGCTGCGCAGGAACCGGTCCATGTCGTCCGGATAGCCGGCCAGCACGATGACCAGCCGGTCCCGGTCGTCCTCGGCCCGCTTGAGCAGGGCCTGGACCGCCTCGGCGCCGAACGCGTCGCCGCCGGAGTACCCGTCGTTGTGCAGCGCGTACGCCTCGTCGACGAACAGCACGCCGCCCATGGCCGAGTCGACGAGCCGGTTGGTCTTGATCGCGGTCGAGCCAAGGTGCTCGCCCACCAGGTCGGCCCGGTGCGCCTCGACCACCTCGGGCCGGACCAGCAGGCCCAGGGCGGCGAAGATCCGGCCCAGGATGCGGGCCACCGTGGTCTTGCCGGTGCCGGGCGGCCCGGTGAACACGAAGTGCCGGGCCGGCGGCTGGCTGGTCAGCCCGTGGGTGTCGCGCAGCTTGGCCACGCGCAGCTGGGCGGCGATCGCGCGGACCTGCTGTTTGACGGGTTCCAGGCCGACCAGCTCGTCGAGCTCGGCGATCGCGCCCTCCACGGTGGGCGTGTCCTCGTAGCCGCGGAGGCGGCTGGTCAGTTCCGCGTAGGCCTGCTGCAGGTCCTTGGCCCGGATGGTGATCAGGTCCTCGCGGGACGGGTCCGGCGTGCGGGTCATGATCCGGACGTCGCGGGCCTGCCCCGCCTTCTCCAGCAGGCTGCGGACGAACCGGCCGTTGCCGAGCTCGTCGGCGATCCTTCTCCGGCCGACCTCTTCGAAGGTGCGCCACAGCACCGGCCGCGCGTCCGGGTCGAGGGTCTCGCCGCGCCGGTCGAGCGCCGCCTCGGCCAGGGCGAGGAGCTCCGGCGGCGAGTAGCTCGGGAACTTCAGCCGGGTGGCGAAGCGGGAGGCCAGGCCGGGGTTGGAGGCCAGGAAGCCCTCCATCTGCTTCTCGTACCCGGCCAGGATGATGATCAGGTCCTCGCGGTTGTCCTCGGCCCGCTTGAGCAGGGTCTGGACCGCCTCCACGCCGAACCGGTCGCTCTGCCCGTCGCCCTCGTTGACCAGGCTGTAGGCCTCGTCGATGAACAGCACCCCGCCGAGCGCGGAGTCGACGAGCTCGTTGGTCTTGATCGCGGTCGCGCCCAGGTACTCCCCCACCAGGTCGGCCCGGTGCGCCTCGATGACCTCGGGCATCTCCAGCAGGCCGAAGGCGTAGAAGATCTTGGCCAGCACCCGGGCCACGGTGGTCTTGCCGGTGCCCGGCGGGCCCAGGAAGACGAAGTGGCGCATCGGCTTGTCGGTGGTGACGCCGGCCACGGCCCGCCGCCGGGCGGCCTCGATGGAGGCGGCGATCGAGCGGACCTGCTCCTTGACCGGGGTCAGCCCGATCATCGCGTCGAGCTCGGCCATGGCCTCCTCGACGGAGATCTGCGGGCGGGGACGCGGGGCGGAGGCGGGATGGTCGCGGACGGCGTGTTCGGCGTAGGGCATGGCGGCGGCGCGGGCCGGGACGCTGTAGCCGGGACCGCCCCCTTGTCCGTGTCCTGGTCCTGGTCCGTATCCGTAGCCTTGTCCTGGTCCTTGCCCGTGGCCTTGTCCTGGTCCGCCGGGGAAGCGGGCGGTGGCGGGGGGAGCGCCGGCGGGCATGGGGCGGAGCTGGCCGTTGTTACGGGCCTGGCCCGGGCCGTACATCCGCTCGTCCTGGACGGCCTTGGCCAGCCGCCAGCCGAGGATGGCCAGCGCGATGAGGACGGCCGCGACCACGCCGATGAGCGGCTGGTGCGGCCCGAGCCGGAGCACGATGAAGCCGACCGGTATCGACCAGAGCATGGCCCACGCGGTGCTGCGGCACGGCACGTAGACGCTGGCCAGCCGCTTGGTCGTGGCCGCCCAGGCGATCACGAACGGGAGAACGAGCAGCGGGATGGACCAGGCCCGGAAGACGTGCGCGAAGATCGCGATCGGCAGGACCCAGGTGGCGGTGGCGTAAGCGGCGGCCCGGCCCGGCCGCTTCTGCGCGACCGCGACGGCCGAGGTCAGCAGGGCGAACGGGAGCAGGAACGGCCACAGCACGAGCGCGGCGGCGACCAGCACGATCTTGACCAGCAGGGGTGCCCGGCCTACCCAGCGCATGATCCGGGCAGGCCAGCTTGGCTTGTCTTGCGCGGCGGGCTGGGCCCGGTCCTGTGGCAGCATTCGCTTCTTCGTTCCTAATCCCTGCCTCGCAGCCTCGCCATACTCTGCCCTACGGCCTTGCGGCCCTACGGCCTTGCGGCCCTTTTGCCTTGCGGCCGCACCCCGTTGCCGGACAGTCGTATGTCCTTGTATAGCGCATCACCCAGGTTGGTGACAGCACGCACGTCGATACTGTGGGTGAAAAATCCTCATGGTGGAACCGGGACGGGTGCGCCTGCCGTCCGCCGGCGTGACAGTGTTGGGAGACCGGAGGTTTGGAGGGACGCATGCACAGGATCGAGGCGGAACTGCTCATTCCGGGCCACGGCCAGCCCGTCAGGGACGGCGTGGTGGTGCTGGACGGCGCCCGGATCCACTACGCCGGGCCGGCCGGGACGGCGCCGCCGACCCCAGCCGCCGTGGTCTGGCGGACGGCCGCGGTCATGCCGGGGATGTGGGACTGCCACGGGCACTTCCTCGGCGCCAGGGTCTTCGACCTGGCGCAGCTTCCGCTCGACTCGCTGGCGTTGCGCGGCGCGCGTTCGGCCCGGGACCTGCGGGCCGCGCTGGACGCGGGCATCACCTCGGTGCGCGAGGTGGGCGGGCTGGGCGTGCACCTGGCCCGCGTCGTCGCCGACGGCGTGCTGGACGGTCCGGCCATCTACCCCGCGGGCGCGATCTTGTCCACCACCGGCGGGCACGGCGACCTGCACTCCTTCCCGCTGTCCTGGATATCGTCGTGGACCCGGGAAACCGGCACGATGCGGCTGGCCGACGGCCCGGACGACTGCGCCAAGGCGGTCCGGGAGCAGTTGCGGTCCAACGCGAAGGTGATCAAGGTGTGCGCGTCGGGCGGCGTGCTGTCCGAGGTCGACGACCCGATCCACCAGCAGTTCACGATGGCCGAACTGCGGGCCATCGTGGAGGTGGCGGGGCTGGCCGACCGGGTGGTGGCCGCGCACTGCCACGGCAAGCCGGGCATCATAGCCGCGCTGCGGGCCGGGGTGCGCACCATCGAGCACGGCACCTACCTGGACGACGAGTGCTGCGACGCGATGCGCGAGACCGGGGCGATCCTGGTTCCCACCCGGACGATCGTGGAGGACATACTGGCGTTCGGCTCGGCGGTGCCGCCTTACGCGAGGGTCAAGCTCGAGGCGATCGCCGACATCCACGCGCAGGCCGTGACCCGCGCCTACGAGCACGGGGTCACCATCGCGATGGGCACCGACATCGGCCTGACCGGCCCTGACCGGCCCAACTCGTGGGGCCAGAACGGCTCCGAGCCCGGTTACCTGGTCAAGCTGGGCCTGACGCCGCTGGAGGCGATCGAGGCCGCCACCGCGACCGCGCCGCTGACCCTCGGGCCGCAGGCGCCGCGCAGCGGGCGGCTCGCCGAGGGCTACGACGCCGACGTGATCACCCTGGACGCCGACCCGCTGGCCGACATCGGCGTGCTGGCCGACCCGTCTCGTATCACTGGCGTCTGGACCCTGGGGCGGCAGGTGAAGGGCGCCGCGGCGGCGTAGGTTCGCGCGGCGTGTGCTGGGGCGCGGCGTGGCGGCGTGGCGGGGTGGTGCGGTGGGGCGGCGCGGTGGCGCCTGAGGGCCTCTGCGGGCACTCCCGCCCTACCTGCCTCTCTGTCACCACGTGCCACACTCACCGGCGGACGCCCAACTACGTCGTTGCCACAACCACGTAGTCCTGACTACGACGTTGCCACAACGATGTAGTTGCCAACACGCCCGTGGGCGGACTGCCTGGTTCAGACGGGGCGGGTGAGGTCGATCTCGTCGTGCAGGGGGATGCCGTAGTCGCCGACCCTCGGGATCTGGGGTTTGCGCTGCCGGGACTGGTCGACCGCGCCGGGCCGGAGCTCGGCCATCCGGAAGCCGCGGCGCTGGTAGAAGCGCAGCGCGTCGATGTTGTCGTTGGTGGTGGTGAGGCGGATCTCGCGGCAGCCGAAGCGGCGGGCCTTGCCCACGGCGGCTTCGATGAGCATGGTCCCGATCCCGGCGCGGCGGTCGATGGCGTTGAGCGTGACGATCTCGAGCATGCTGCCGACCAGCTGATAGGTGAGCAGGCCGGCGACCCGGCGGGAGCGTTCGGCGATGAAGCCGCCCAGCTCGGCGGGCCGCAGGTTGCTGCCGTGGACCGCCACCACCTCCGAGCCCCACAGCTCGGTGACGAGCCAGGCCAGCATCGGGCGATCTCCCTCGTCGATGGGCCTGATCCGGATCTCCGGCTCCTTCACGCCGCGATGTTACAAGGCCCGTCCGGTGGGCAGGGGCCGGTGATGACTGTACTGAGAGCTGTTGCGCGCCCCATGCTGGCGGCCATTTTCCTCATCGAGGGCTATAAGAGTCTCCGCGAGCCGGAACGCGTGGTGCCGGCCGCTGAGCCGGTGGTCCGCTTGCTCAGCGAACGGGTGCCGGCCGTCCCGGCCAACACCAAGCAGGCGGTGCGCGTCAACGGCGCCGTCCAGCTGGTAGCGGGCTCGCTGCTGGCCATCGGCCGGCTGCCGCGGACCTCCGCGCTCGCGATCGCCGCGACCCTGGTGCCTACCACCGCGGCCGGGCACCGCTTCTGGGAAGCCGAACAGGACGCGGACCGACGGCAGCAGCAAATCCAGTTCCTGAAGAACCTCGCCATGTTCGGCGGCCTGCTGATCGCCGGGGCGGACACCGAGGGCAACCCGTCGCTCGCCTGGCGGACGCGGCACGCGGCCCGGGCGACCCAGCGCGCGACTCGTTCCACGCGGCGCCAGGCCGCCCGGATGGCCCGGACCGCGAAGGTCTCGGGCCAGGCCGGAGCCAAGGTGGGCAAGCTCAGCCGCTAGCCGTCCCGGTAGCCGCGGGTCCGTCGCCGAGGCTGGCGCGCAGGGCGGCGATGAGCCACTCGAAGGCGGGCACCGTGGGCGGGAAGGGCGGCTGGCCGTTCAGGATGCCGAGCAGCTGCCAGTAGCGCTCGACCCGGGCGTCGGTGAAGGTTTCCAGCTGCCGCAGGGTAGCCGGGCGGGCGCTCGCGGGGACGAGGCGGTCCAGAACGGCCTGGCCCTCGGGTGAACCGGGGGCGATCCCGGCGGCCAGGGCCTGGCCGGCGAGATCCTGGACGGACTGGTAGTCCGGGGCGTCCGGCTGGCCGGGTTGCTGGCCGGCTTCATGGCGGGGTTGCTGGCCGGCTTGGGCCATGGTCCGGGTTCGCTCGCGGAAGCCGGGGTCGGCGATCAGCTCGGCGAGCTCGATCCAGGCGTCGACCTGTTCGGGGGTCGGGTCGTCCGGCAGGTCGGCGGGGAGCTGGCGCATCCGGCGGGCGAGGCCGGCGCCGGGCGCGCCGGGGTCGGTGCCGGCGAAGACGCCGTCCACGAAGTCGTCGATCAGCTGCTGCCGCTCCTGGGCGGACAGCCGGGCCAGCTTGTGCATGAGCAGGGTCTCCTCGATCGTGTTGCCGCGGGTGGCGACGGTCTTGAGCACCGCCCGGCGCAGCCGCAGGATGCGGATCTGATCGTCCAGCACGGCGACGTGCGCGGCCGCGACCTGCGCCACGGTGGTGGCCCGGGCCAGCACGGCCCGCACCACCTCCAGGCCCAGGCCCAGCTCGCGCAGCGTCTGGACCAGGTCGAGGCGGGCCACCGCCTCGGCGTCGTACAGGCGGTAGCCGGTCGCGGACCGGCCGGCCGGCGGGACCAGTCCGGCGTCGGACCAGAACCGGATCGTCCGGGAGGTCACGCCGGTCCGCTCGGCCAGCTGGCCGATGGTGAACCGCTCGGCGTCGGTGCTCATGGCACGACTGTGCACCTTCCAGCCGCTGGAAGCTCAACTTGTTTAGCGGCGGGACCAGCGGCCGACGTAGCGGGCGCGGCTGGGCGGGCGGCCGGGGAGGCTTTCCCGGGCTCGCGGACGGTCCTCGGCTTGCGGGCCGTCCTGGGCTTGCGGGCCGTCTTGGGCTCGCGGGCGGTGCTGGGCTCGCGGGCCGTCCTGGGTTCGCAGGCCGTCCAGGGCGATGGCGACCAGGCGGGCGCGGACGTTGCGCTCCTCGTCCGGGTCGACGGGATCCGGGGGGCGCCGGCTGAACTGCTCGATCAGCCAGGTGACGTCCAGCGCGGTGACGTCGGCCCGCAGGCTGCCGTCGCGGTGGGCGCGGGCGACGAGCTCGGCCTGGCGGGCCATGACGCGGCGGGCGACGGCGCGCATCTCGGCGGTGGTCTCGATCTGGCCGGCCAGCGCGGCGAGGGCCCCGCTGCGCAGGTCGACGCAGGCCCGGACGTAGCCGGCCAGGCCGGTCCACGGGTCGCCGGCCGCCAGCGCGTCGTCTGCCGCCCGCAGCGACTGCTCCATGGCCAGCACGCACAGCCGCTGCAGCAGCTCGGTCTTGCTGCCGTAGCGGCGGTACAGCGTGCCGATGCCGACCCCGGCGCGGTCCGCGACGGCCGAGACCGGCGCGTCCGCGCCCAGGGCGCTGAACACGTCCCGGGCGGCCTCCAGGACGACCAGGTCGTTGCGCCGGGCCTCGGCCTGCCGGCCATGGACCGAATCCGGGCGCAGGGAGCGGGCGGTCACCGGGTCAGCCTACCCTTATTCGGAGCGAAAGATTCCGGTAAGATATCTGGAGTCGGAAGGAATCGCTCCGGTTAGGTCTGGGGAGGCGCGGTCGTGCGTGCGGTGATAATGCGGGAGTTCGGGCCGCCGGAGGTGCTCGAGCCCGCCGAGGTGGACGAGGTCCGGGCCGGGCCGGGCGAGGTGGTCATCGAGGCGGAGTTCGCCAACGTGACGTTCGTCGAGACCCAGATCCGGGCGGGGCGGGCGCCGCACCCGTCGATGCTCCCGGCGCTGCCGGTGATCCTGGGCAACGGGACCGGCGGGACGGCGGGCGGCCGGCGCGTGGTGGCCAGCCTGACCGGTACCGGCGGCTACGCCGAGCGGGTGGCGGTGGACGCGGGGCGGCTGATCGAGGTGCCGGACGGGGTATCGCTGCGGGACGCGGTGGCGTTGCTGGCCGATGGCCGCACGGCGCTCAGCCTGGTGCGCCGGGCCGGACTGACGCCGGGTGAGACGGTGCTGGTCGAGGCGGCGGGCGGCGGGGTGGGGACGCTGCTGGTGCAGCTGGCGCGGCGGGCCGGCGCCCGGGTGGTGGCGCTGGCCGGGTCGCCGGGCAAGCTGGATCTGGCCCGCGACCTGGGTGCCGAGGTGGCGGTCGATTACCGCCGCGAGGACTGGCCAGGCCAGGTGGGCGAGGTGGATGTGGTCTTCGACGGCGTCGGCGGGGAGGTGGGCCTGGCGGCGTTCGGGCTGCTGGGCGCGGGCGGCCGGTTCTACCCGTTCGGCATGGCCAGCGGGAGCTTCGCGCCGGTCACGCCCGAACTCGCCGAGTCGCGGCGGATCACGCTGCTGCGCGGCGGGCCGGCCAACGCCGAGGAGTCGGTCGCGCTGAGCCGCGCGGCGCTGGCCGAGGCGGCGGCGGGCCGCCTGCGGCCGGTCATCGGCCAGGAGTACGAGCTGGCCCAGGCCTCGGCCGCGCACGCGGCGATCGAGGCCCGGGCCACGGTCGGCAAGACGCTGCTCACCGTGCCGCGCTGAGCGGCTCGCGGTATGGCGCCCTCGGCGATCAGCCCAGGGCGCGGAAGAAGTCCCGGACGTCGGCGGCCAGCAGGTCCGGGGCCTCCAGGGCGGCGAAGTGCCCGCCACGGTCGAACTCCGACCAGCGCACCACGTTGTGGATCTTGTCCGCGAAGCGGCGGATGGTGGTGTCGGTGGTGAAGACGGCCACCGCGGTGGGCACCGTTCCGCGTTCCCTGGGCACCCACATGGCCGGGTCGTTGAACCGCTCGTAATAGGTGTGCGCGGCCGAGCCGGCCGTGCCGGTGAACCAGTAGACGCTGACGTCGGTCAGGATCGTGTCCCGGTCCACGGCGTCCTCGGGCAGCTTGGCCGCCGGGTCGGTCCAGTCCTGGAACTTCTCCACGATCCAGGCCAGCAGGCCGGCCGGGGAGTCGGTCAGCGCGTGCGCGATCGTCTGCGGCCGGGTGCCCTGCAGCTGCATGTACGCCCCGGAACGTTCCTGCCACTGCTGCATGGCGGCGAGGCGGGCGCGTTCGGCGTCGGTCAGGGCGGCCATGTCGGCCGGATCGCCGGTCGGGAAGGAGACCAGCGCGTTGACGTGCACGCCGATGATCCGGTCGGGTGCCGCGCGGCCCATCAGCGGGGCGAGGAACGCGCCGACGTCCCCGCCCTGCACGCCGTAGCGGCGGTAGCCGAGCCGGTCCATCAGCTCGACCAGCGCGGCCGCGGCGCGGCCGTCGGTCCAGCCGGTCTCGGTCAGCGGCCCGGAGAACCCGTAGCCGGGCAGCGACGGGATGACCAGGTGGAACGCGTCGGCCGGGTCGCCGCCGTGCGCGGCCGGGTCGGTGAGCGGGCCGATCAGGCCGGTGAACTCCACGATCGAGCCCGGCCAGCCGTGCAGGAGGAGCAGCGGGGTGGCGCCGGGCTCGGCGGAGCGGACGTGCAGGAAGTGCAGCGGCACCCCGTCGATGGTGGTCACGAACTGGGGATAGGCGTTGAGCGCCGCCTCATGGGCCCGCCAGTCGTACCCGGTGGCCCAGTAGGTGGCCAGGTCACGCAGGTAGGCGGCGGGAACCCCGCGCTCCCAGCCGGTGCCGGGCAGGTCGGTGGTCCACCGGGTCCGGGTCAGCCGCTCGCGCAGGTCATCGAGGTCGGCCTGCGGGACGCTGATCCGGTACGGACGGATGCTGGTATCGGTTCCCTGGGCTGAGGTGATGTCGCTGTTCGTCATGTACCCGAGGCTAGGGAGCAATGGTGTCAGCTTCTGGCACCAATGAGCGGCAGACTTGATGACATGCTCGAGACCTCGGCCCGGCTCCTCCGCCTGCTGGCGCTGCTGCAGTCCCGCCGGGACTGGACCGGCACCGAACTGGCCGGCCGGCTCGGCGTCGGCCTGCGGACCCTGCGCCGCGACATCGACCGGCTGCGCGACCTGGGCTACCCGGTCGACGCCACGCCGGGGGTGGGGGGCGGCTACCGGCTCGGGGTCGGGGCCGCGCTGCCGCCGTTGCTGCTGGACGACGAGGAGGCGGTGGCCGTGGCGATCAGCCTGCACACGGCGACGACCGGGAGCGTGGCCGGGCTGGAGGAGACGGCGCTGCGGGCGCTGACCAAGCTGCAGCAGACGCTGCCGTCCCGGCTCCGGCACCGGATCAGCGCCTTCCACGCTACGACGGTGGCGCTGACGCATCCCGGGACGGGTCCGGCGGCGGAGCGGGTCGATCCCGACCTGCTGACCGCGCTCGCGGCGGCCTGCCGGGACCAGCGGCGGCTGCGGCTGCGGTATCCGGGCCGCGACGGGGTGAGCACCCGGGAGGTCGAGCCGCACCGGCTGGTGCACACACCGCGCCGCTGGTACCTGGTGGCCTGGGACCTGAGCCGCGGTGACTGGCGGACGTTCCGGATCGACCGCATCGAGGGCCCGCCGGGCCCGCCCGGGGCCCGGTTCACCCCGCGGCCGCTCCCCGCGCAGGACGTGGCCGCCTACGTCGCGCAGTCGATCGCCTCGGCCCCGTACCGGTACCAGGCCCGCATCCTGTTCCGGGCACCGCTGGCCCAGGTCGCGGGGCGCACCTCCGCCGCCGCGGGCCGGCTGGAAGCGGCCGGCCCGGACGCCTGCATCCTGCACACCGGGTCGAACTCACTGGACGAACTGGCCCTGTACGTCGGGCTCAAGGGCTTCGACTTCCAGGTCCTCGACCCGCCCGAGCTCATCGGAGTGCTTCGGGCCTTGTCCGGACGGCTGGGCCGGGGGGCGGAGACCTCCCTAGCTGAAGGGATCCAGTAGGCGCACCCCGGTTGAGATGACGTCGGCGGCATTGCGCGTGACCAGGGTCCAGCCATGGACCAGCGCGGTGGCCGCCATCAGGCCGTCGATCACCGGAACGGGATCAGGGACGTTGAGGCGTCCCCACGCCTCGGCCACGTCGGCGGTAATGGGAACGACGCGGTCGTGGTATTCCGAGGTCAGCCTGGAAAGCCAGCGTTCGAAGATCTCGGCTTGCGCCGGGTCTCGCCTGGCCAGCCGCTCGATGCCCTGCCGGATCTCGCCGACGACCAAGACGCTCAGGAACAGCTGATCCGCGGGGACCGAGGAGAACCAGGCAACGACACCGGGAGCAGGCGTCGTCTTACGGATCTCGGACACCACGTTGGTGTCCAGCAGGAAGCTCACTCGCCCGCGTCCAGGTCAATGACTCGTGCAGGTCCTGCTGGCCGGCTGATCTCCAGGTCAACGTCGGGAGCGGACCGCAGGAAGGCCTTGAAGTCCGCCGTCCCACTGCGCAGCCGCCGGTACTCCCCGATGCCGACCACCACGGCGACTTCTTCGCCGTGCCTGGTAACGACCTGCGGTCCCTCGGTCTCGACCGACCTGATCAGCTCGCTGAATCGCTGTTTGGCTTCCTGCAGCTGCCAGTGTCTGTCCATCGAACCTCACCTTCTATCTAGACAGACTAGACAGATATCAGGTCGCGGTCAAGGAGGGAGGTCAGGTATAGCTGTGGGCGGGGTCGGGGTAGTGCTGGGCGGCGACCTCGGTGACGTAGCGGCGGGCGGCCTCGAGCAGGGTGCCGCGGACGTCGGCGTAGCGCTTGACGAAACGCGGGAGCCGCCCTGCGGTCAGGCCGGCCATGTCCTGCCAGACCATGATCTGGGCGTCGCAGTCCGGGCCGGCGCCGATGCCGACCGTGGGGATGCGCAGCGCGGCCGAGACCTGACGGCCGAGGTCGGCGGGCACCGATTCCAGGACGACCGCGAACGCCCCGGCGCGCTCCAGGGCCCGCGCGTCGGCCAGCAGTTCCTGCCCGGCGTCGCCGCGGCCCTGGACCCGGCGCATCCCGCCGAGCACGTTGACGCTCTGCGGGGTCAGCCCGAGATGGCCCATCACCGGGATGCCCGCCCCGGTCAGCGCCTCGACCTGGGGCAGCACCCGGCGGCCGCCCTCCAGCTTGACCGCCTGCGCGCCGCCCTCCTTCAGGTGCCGCACCGCGCTGGCCAGCGCGGCCTGCGGCCCGGCCTGGTAGCTGCCGAACGGCAGGTCGGCCACGACCAGCGCCGTTTTCGTCCCGCGCACCACCGCCTGGACCATCGGGACCAGCTGGTCCATGGTCACCGGCAGCGTGTCGGGATGACCGAGCACCATCTCGGCGCTGGTGTCGCCGACCAGCAGCGCGCGCACCCCGGCCTGTTCGAACACCGCGGCCGTGAGCGTGTCGTAACTGGTGAGCATGGACCATCGCTCACCCCGGTCGGTGGCCGCCTGGAGGTCACGGATGGTGATCCGCCGGTCGTCCGGCCACGCCGTCGCAGTGGACATGGCAGTTCCCTTCTGGTCGCCACCACCATGGTTGGCGCCACTGCCATGATCACACGTGCCGTACGGCTGGCATCTGGTCAGATGCGGCGGAGGACGGCTACTACTTTGCCGACGATGGTGGCGTTGTCGGCCAGGATCGGCGGGTAGGCCGGGTTGTGCGGGATCAGCCAGACGTGGCCGTCGCGCTTCCTGAACGTCTTGACCGTGGCCTCGCGGTCGGCCGACGTGTCGCTCTCGACCATGGCCGCGACGATGTCGCCGTTCTCGATGTCGGACTCGCGGCGGACGACGACCCAGTCCCCGTCGGTGATCGCGGCGTCGATCATCGAGTCGCCGACGACCTTGAGCACGATGAGCTCGCCCTCGCCGACCAGCTGGCGGGGCAGCAGGAAGACGTCCTCGATGTTCTGGTCGGCGAGGATGGGGACGCCGGCCGCGACCTGCCCGACCAGCGGGACCTGGGCCAGGCCGGGCGCGCCCAGCCCGGATGCGCCCAGCCCGGACGTGCCCGGCCCGGACGTACGGAGCGCGGCGGTGCGCGGGCGGCGCGCCTCGCGGCTCAGGTAGCCCTCTTGCTCCAGGACGTCGAGCTGGTAGGCGACGCTCGACGTGCTGGCCAGGCCGACGGCCTGGCCGATCTCCCGCATGCTGGGGGCGTAGCCGTTGCGCCGCACGGAGTCGTCGATGGTGTCGACGATCTGACGTCGGCGCGGGATCAGTCCCCGGCCC
>Ga0209168_10001405_pt1 | contig 18942 bp, 13 predicted proteins | sample Coa_R1_FD_187156 | JGI IMG/M metagenome (GOLD analysis project Ga0209168, IMG submission 187156) | Surface soil microbial communities from Centralia Pennsylvania, which are recovering from an underground coalmine fire - Coalmine... | ecosystem: Environmental > Terrestrial > Soil > Unclassified ... | reverse complement strand
TGCCGGAGCTGCCGGCCGCGAGTTGTTTGATATCGCGAGGGTAGATCCGCTGCGCGTGTATACGAGTGTCCCGCAGGCCTACGCGCCATTCATTCGGACGGGCGAGTCGACAACGGTAACGCTGCAAGAGTTTCCCGGACAAAAATTCTCGGCCAAGGTCGCCCGGACCGCGGAGGCGATCGATCCTAACACCCGCACGTTGCTGACGGAAGTGGATGTTCCGAATAAAGATGGACGACTGCTACCGGGATCGTTCGGTGAAGTGCACTTTGCGGTGGGATCGAACGTGAACAAGGTGACGGTTCCGGTCAATGCCATGCTCTTTCGCTCGCAGGGTGCACAAGTGGCAGTGGTTGGTTCCGACAAGAAGATCCAACTGCGCTCAATCAGCATTGGCAAGGACTACGGAACGACACTTGAGATTCTGGCTGGAGTGACGACGGAAGACCAGGTTGTGATCAATCCTCCGGACTCTCTCGAAGCAGGGCAGCAGGTGAACCTTGCACCGCCTTCGCCGGGCCAGGGAGCGAATCAGTCGGCACAGCAGCCAACATCTCCGCAGAGCACGCAGCAAGAGGAAAATTCGCCGGAGAAGCAGCAGCAGGATATGCAGGGCCAGCCCGGACAGCAAGACCAGCAGCAGAATAAACCCGCCAGTCACAAGGGAAGCAAGCAGTGAAGAACGGCACTCTGGCGGCGCTTTCGCTGTTGCTTGTGCTGGCAGGTTGCACCGTCGGCCCGCGTTATGCCCGGCCTTCCGCTCCAACTCCGGCTCCGGATGCGTGGAAGACGCAGCCGCCTTGGGAGCAGGCCGCACCCAAGGATGCAATTCCCAAGGGCGCATGGTGGGAAGTGTTTCAGGATCCGACGCTGAATGCCTACGAGCAGCAACTGCTGCAAGCCAATCAGTCGTTGATCGCGGCACGGGACAGATTGAACCAGGCGCGGTCGCTGGCGCGGGTTGCCACCGCCGACTTCTTTCCACAAGTTTCGGCAGATCCTTCGGGAGTTCGCGAGCGCGGGTCTGGAAACCGTCCTTTAAACGGAGCTGCGCCGGTCCTCACAGCGAACGGCATGCAGTCGGTGAGGCCTTACACACAAAGCGTCTACTCGATTCCGTTCTCGGTGAATTATGAGGCCGATCTATTCGGACGGGTTCGACGGAATGTGGAAGCATCCAATGCTTCCCTGCAATCGAGCGCGGCTGACTTGGGGAACGTGCAACTGGTCTTAACGGCTGAACTGGCGGCCGATTACTTTACCCTACGCGAGTTGGACGCGGAATATCAGGTAGTCGAGGAGTCGGCTACGGACCAGCGCAAAGCTCTGGACCTTCTGAACAACCGCCATGCGGGCGGAGTTGCTAGCGGGCTCGAAGTTGCGCAACAGGCGACAGTTCTGGATTCCACGATTTCGCAGGCTGCATTGGTAGAGCAATCGCGCGCGCAATACGAGCATGCAATTGCGGTGCTGGTCGGGCAATCGGCGTCGGCATTCAGTGTTCCTGTGGCAACGCTCAAAACGAATCCGCCGCCAGTTCCTCTCGGAGTTCCGTCGGATGTATTGGAGCGACGACCTGATATCGCCACCTACGAGCGCGATATGGCGTATGCGAATGCGCAGGTCGGACTAGCGCGCACGGCCTTCTATCCGCACATCACGCTGAGCGGATCCGCAGGACTGGAAAGCGCAGCCCTCGGTTCATTGTTCAACGCTTCCAGCCTTTTCTGGTCACTGGGCGGCGACGCGTTGCAGCCTATTCTGCAAGGTGGGCGCAATCGAGCGAATCTCGCGGCGGCCCAGGCATCTTATGACCAAGCGGTTGCGAATTATCGTCAAACGGTGCTGACTGCGTTTCAGCAGGTAGAAGACGGAATCAGCAATCTGAGTACTCTTTCGCAGGCGCTCTCGACACAGTCAGCGGCGGTCGAGGACGCGCGGAAAGCCCTGGAGATAGCGAACAACCGATACGTCGGCGGGGTCACGAATTATCTGGACGTGATCACCGCGCAGACCACATTGCTCAGCAACCAGCGACTAGAGACACAGTTGCTTGGGCAGAGGCTGGTCAACACGGTCTATCTGGTGAAGGCGTTGGGCGGCGGCTGGGATATCGCGCAGATCAAAAACGAGCCGGTTCATCCGAATCCGGGACAGATTCTTCAGCAATAGTTCGCTCCTGATTTATTCGATGAGCTTCGCTGGCTCTTGTATGGCGTGGGCGACATCGCTCAGGAATTTGGCGGCGCGCGCGCCGTCGGCTACGCGATGATCGCAGGAAACTGTTACCGTCATCATGGGGCGAACTGCGGGCTTTCCGTCTAGTGCCACCACACGATCGGAGATGCCGCCCACCGCGAGAATTGCGGCCTGCGGGGGCGTAATGATCGCGCTGAACTGATCGACCTGATACATACCCAAGTTGCTGATGGTGAAAGTAGCGTCGGCGATGTCCGCGGGGCGCAACTTCCCAGCTTGAGCACGTTCGGCCAAATCGCGCCGCTGAATTGCAATTTCCGGAAGACTTGCCGTGTGCGAATTGTGGATCACGGCGGCTACGACTCCGTCGCTCACAGCGATGGCCACGCCCATATTGACATGGTCGTGCAGATGAATGCCCTCTGCGCTCCAACTCGCGTTCAAGCGCGGATGTTTCAGCAGAACGCGCGAGATCAGGGCTACCAGCAGATCGGTATGTGTAATGCGGATCTTGTGGGACGACTCGATTGTGGACAGACTATGATCCCGATATTGATTCAGAGCACCGGCATCGATTTCGCGAGTCACGAAGAAGTGCGGAACACTCGTCCAGCTCTGCGTCGTGCGTTCGGCCATAATGCGGCCGAGTGATGTAGGAACCTCGATATTCGACGACGAACCAGATGTTGAGGGCGCGGCGGCCGGCACTGCTGCGCCAGCCTGCACATCCGACGCGAGAATCTCTCCGCCCGGACCGGTGCCGTGAATTGTCGCAATGTCGACCCCCAATTCCTTGGCGAGACGGCGGGCCTTCGGAGAAATCTTCGTGGCCGAGGCCGTAGATGGCGAAGAAATCAAGGACTGTTGCGGCTTCGGCGCTGCGTGCTCAGCCTTGGCATGAGATCCGGCCCTGGCCGCCGGAGCTTGAGGCTCGGTGTCCTCGGGGGGAACTTCGCCTGGCGAGACGATCCAGGCGATGGTTTGTCCCACAGGGATGTCGGCGCCCTCAGCTGCTTTGATTCCTGCTAACACGCCATCTGCCGGAGCCTCGACTTCTACGACTGCTTTGTCGGTTTCTATTTCGAGAAGGGGCTCTCCTTTGGAAACACGATCCCCTTCTTTCTTCCGCCAAGCGAGAAGCTTGCCGGTTTCCTGCGCCATCTCGAGTGCGGGCATTACAACGCTGAAGGCCATAGTCGTTTGTTGGGGAGGGCCGATCGTTCTTAGCGAACTATGGCCTTCAGTCCGAAACTCCTACGCGTTCAGTTTTTGCGCTGGCTTCGATCATATCGAGCACGCGCGAACTGGCAGGAGCTTCGCTTTCTCTGGTTGCCGGTAAAGGACCGTTGACGGTGAAGTAGTGCGCACCAGCGACCAACAATTCTTCGGCCGGGAAGCGAGTAATCACTTCATGCCCGGTTGGGGTGACCACGATTTCTTCCTCGATACGTGCCGCGCTCCAACCGTCGGTCGAAGGCCAGAATGTTTCAAGCGCGAAAACCATTCCCGGTTTGATCTCGACTGGATGTTCGAAAGAAACGAGCCGGCTGATCACTGGCTTTTCCCAGATGGCAAGGCCAATGCCGTGTCCATATTGCAAGGCAAACGCGGCCTCTTCGTCGGGGAAACCGAAGTCTTGCGCTTTAGGCCACACTGCGGCGATTTCTGCCGTGGTGCGCCCGGGACGGACGAGCTCGATGGCAGCGTCGAGATAATCTCGGCAGCGCTTGTATGCGTCCACCATGGCATGCGACGCGTAACCGACGGTAAAGCAGCGGTAGTAGCAGGTGCGATATCCCATGTAGGAATGCAGAATGTCGTAGTACACGGGATCGCCGGGCCGGAGAACGCGATCAGAAAAAACGTGCGGATGCGGGTTGCAGCGCTCGCCGGAAATGGCGTTCACGGCTTCGACGTATTCCGAGCCGAGATCGTATAAGACTTTGCTGACGAGTCCGACGGCTTCGTTCTCGCGTAATCCGGGCTTCATGGCGCGATAGAGTTCATCGTATGCGGCATCGACCATCATTGCCGAAGTATTGAGCAGAGATATTTCATCCTGCGTCTTGATGACGCGGGCTTCCGACATTAGTGCCTGGCCGTCGACAACCTCGATGCCCTCTTTTTGCAGCGCGAACAGCACTGGCAGTTCGACGATGTCGATTCCGACTGGCTCTTTGTGCAGGCCACGTTTTTCCAGCTCGATGCGAATTTTCCTGGCGACGTTTTCGGCGCGGCCCATTTCCGGCGTCATCGCACCACGCAGCACAGAGATTCCAGAGTGGGAACGACCGTCGAGCCACGGGCAATTCAGTTGATGGTGTTTCGCTGCGGAGCCGAAGTCCCAGAGGATGGGCTCGTCATTCTGCGGAAGCAACGTGAAGCGGTTGGCTTTGTCTTGCGCCCACGTGCCGATGTGCGTCGCCGTGATGTAGCGGACGTTGTTCATATCGAAGCAGAGCAACGATCCCATCGACGACTTCTTGAGAAGATCTTTCGCCTTCTGCAGGCGTTCGCGGCGGAGCCGGTCGAAGTCGATCCGATTCTCCCAATCAACTGCCATCGTGCCGTGCGTTTTGAGTGCCATGATCAAACTCCTAGCTTCTAGCTTCTAGCTTTTAGCTTTTAGCTTTTAGCTTTTAGCTTGGACCCGTACCTAGTTCTTCTTACCGCGTACGAGCCTCCGTATCATAAGCGCGAGAATCGAGCCAACGAAGAAAACCGCCAAAACAACCGATGCCGTGCTGCTCATAGGTTGTTGCCCCTTAGGCCCCTAGCTCAAGGCCTGAACCTACGACGGCTTACACATCGACTTCGCTGCATCGAAAACGGTTTGCTCTGTAGGCACGGTCACGTCTTCCAGTGGCGGAGAGAACGGGATCGGAACGTGCATCGCGCCCATTCGCTTCACGGGAGCATCGAGGTCGTAGAACGCACCTTCGGCGATCACGGCCGCAAGTTCGGCTGCGACCCCATAACGGCCGTAGCCTTCATCCATGATAATCACGCGCGAAGTTTTCTTGACTGAGTCGATCAGCGTTTTTTCATCGAGTGGCCATGTGGTTCGCGGATCGACAACTTCAGCGCTGATCCCCTCTTTTTCGAGAAGAGCGGCTGCACCGAGAGCGACCTGCACCATGCTGCTGGTCGCCACGAGGGTGATGTCGTCGCCCTCGCGCTTTACGTCGGCGACACCGAGAGGGATCGTGTAACCCTCTGCCGGGACGGGCCCCTTCAGCTTGTACATCATCTTGTCTTCGAAGAAGACCACCGGATTCTCGTCACGGATCGCCGTCTTCAGAAGACCCTTGGCATCGTACGGCGTCGAGGGCAGAACTACTTTGAGGCCCGGAACATGACTGAACCAGGCATGCAGCGATTGCGAATGCTGAGCCGCCGAGCGGCGGGTCGCGCCCAGAGTAGTCCGCATCACCATCGGAACTTTCCAGTGGCCTCCGGACATATAGTGCGCTTTTGCAGCCTGATTGACCATCTGGTCCATGGTGAGGGTGAGAAAGTCGCCGAACATAATATCGACGACCGGCCGCAGCCCGGCCATGGCGGCGCCTACACCCATTCCACTGAAGCCGGCTTCAGAAATGGGAGTGTCCAAGACGCGTTCGGCGCCGAATTCTTCGACGAGTCCGGAGAGAACCTTGAAGGGAGTTCCAGCTTCGGCAACGTCTTCTCCAAAAATGCAGACACTCGAATCGCGGCGCATCTCTTCCGCCAAGGCTTCGCGGACTGCCTGCGCAAATGTTAGTTCGCGTTCAGGCATAGATATCCTCGCTCACCTGGTCGACGCTGGGATAAGGCGCGTTGATGGCGAACTTCACCGCGGACTCCATTTCGCCGCGTGCTTCTGTGGTGATGCGTTCCAGCTCAGATGGGTCTGCGCAATCATGCTCGGTCAGCCATTTCGCATGCAACTTGATAGGATCGCGCTCGGTCTTCCAGTGCTGCTCTTCCGTCTTCGAGCGGTAGTATTCGCGGTTGATATCACCGACGTGATGTCCGCTGTAGCGATAGGTGTCTGCTTGCAGGAAGGCTGGTCCTTGTCCGGCGCGGGCCCGCTTGACCAACTTTTCCGCGGCGGCGTTTACTGCGCGAACATCCTGCCCGTCAACCACGGCTGACTCGATGCCAAAGGCCGCAGCGCGTCCGAGGATTGTTCCGGCGGTTGTTTCGCTGTAGTGTGTGTACTCGTTATAAAGATTGTTTTCGCAGACGTAGATCACGGGCAGCTTCCAGAGTTGGGCCAGGTTCATCACTTCGTAGAGTGATCCTTGGCCTAGAGCACCCTCCCCAAAGAAACAAACGGCAACGCGTCCATTGTCCAGACGCTTCGAGGCGAATGCCGCGCCCGTAGCGATTCCTACACTGCCGCCCACGATTGCATTTGCACCCAAGTTTCCGGTGGCGGGATCAGCAATGTGCATGGAACCGCCCTTACCGCGACAGTATCCAGCTTCCTTGCCCAACAACTCCGCGAACATGCGATCGGGAGAGGCACCTTTGGCCAGGCAGTGTCCGTGACCGCGATGCGTGCTCGTGATGTAGTCATCAATATGGAGCGCTTCGCAAATGCCAACGGCAACGGCTTCTTCTCCGCTGTAGAGGTGTGCCAGGCCGGGCATCAGCGCGCGCGTATAGAGTTCGTTCACTTGCTCTTCGAACAGGCGGATGCGGACCATCTGCCGATACGCGCGCACCCATTTCTCTTTCTCGTTCACCGTCTTGTTGTTCACCGTCTCAGAACTCACCTGCGGTTTGGAGGTCACCGTGGTCACTGCTTTTTTCCCCCTGCCGTAACGGGCGTGGTCACGCCGGACATGGCAGCGAGCACGTCGAACATGCAGGCGAAATCGTATTTCGTCCACCCCATACCGCGAGCGGCGGTCAGGAACTCATTGCTGACAGCCGTCGTTGGAAGCGGAACATCGAGCTGGCGGCCGAGGTCCATGGCGAGGACCATATCTTTCTGCATCATATTGACATCGAACCACGCCTCTTCCGGCTGTTGCAGCACGAAAGGTCCGCGGTACTGAATCATGGGAGACGCGATGGCGCTGTGAGTCAGCACATCGACTGCGACGTCGCGAGCGATACCACTCTTCTCCGCCAGCAACACGCCCTCTGAAAACGCCAGCATTTGCACAGCAAGGCTGAGATTAGTCGCGATCTTCATCGAGAGCGCCAAGCCGTTATCACCGACGTACGTCACTTTCGGGCCGATGTCGAGCAACAGAGTCTTGATCCTTTCAAAGGTTCCCTTTCGACCTCCAACCATCACTGACAGCTTGCCTTGTTGCAAAGTGATGACGCTGCCGGAGACGGGGGAATCCACCATATCGGCCCCAAGCGCGCGGACTTTGGCAGCCAACGCACGGCTCACGGCAGGACTAACCGTACTCATGTCGATAAGAATCTTGCCGGCCGTCAATCCGGCGAGCAAACCATCGGGCCCTTCGGAGATCGATTGAATGGCAGCAGCATTCGTGACCATGGCAAAGGTGTAGTCCGATGCACTGGCGACTGCCCGTGGCGAGTCGGCCCAGATCATCCCTTTATCGACCAGCGCCTGCCCCTTGGAGCGTGTGCGGTTATAACCGGTCACTGTGTGACCTTTGCTGAGCAGCCGGTCGACCATGTTGCTGCCCATGACACCCAATCCTATGAATCCGACGTTCGCCAAATCGATTGCCTCCGAACTACAGCTGGGAACTAACTTCTTAATGAGAATTCTGTTTGCCGGGAAGGCGTTTCGCCGCCGGCGCTTTGCTGTCATCGCTCACCTGCGATAAATGCGCTCGCATCGCCTGACGAGCCTTCTCGGCATCGTGCTTCTCGACAGCTTCAAGAATGCGCTTGTGATGCACCTGGCCGCGGTCGGGGCCTCCGGGTACGCGGAAAATGCGTAACCGCTGTTCGCGCAGCAGCCCAACGATCGAGTCCAGCAAAGAAAGGATCAGGGGATTGGCCGCTCCCTCGGCGAGTGCAAGGTGAAAATCAAGATCGGCTTCGATATAAGCCTCTGGATCCTGGCGAGCACGGTCCATGACGCCAACGGCTTCGCGCATGGTGGCGAGTTCCGGCTCCTGGATTCGCGTCGCGGCCAGCGCAGCGATCTCAGGCTCAAGGATCGCGCGAACTTCGGCCAAATGATTGGACCCTTCCGGCTGGCCAATCTTTACCATGAGGTCCAGCGATTGGCGCACGGCTTGCGTCGTGCCATCGGTGATGAACGTTCCTTTTCCGGAGTACGCCTCGACGAGTCCTTTTTCGCGAAGGGCTTTCACGGCTTCGCGCACTGCGGTGCGGCTCACGCCGAACCTTTGCGCCAGTTCGCGCTCGGCGGGCAGTTGATCACCGGCCTTCAAATCACCCTTAACGATGGATTCTTCGATTTGCTGAACGATTTGCTCGTAGAGCCGCGAGGTTCGAACCAGTTTGTACACGAGCCTGTCCCCTGCAGGAATTACGGAAAAACCGGCGACCGCAGCGCCGATGGTCCGGCTACTATACCGCATATCCGCGGGATGGAGACGAGCAACTTCGAAGTTAGTCATGGCACGTGGTATGGTGGTATGACCAATCCATCTTACCAGATCCAACTAATCGTGCAAGCGTAATTGTGTCCGCTTAGGGACTTGTTTGAACAACTCTGGGGAAGTAGGCTTCCCTAGACAATCCACAGCAAACCTGAATTTCCTTGACAGTGTTTCTTGGATAGTGGTATGGCTGTCGGACCAGAAAGTGAGGGGTTCTATGGTATCCGGTACGATCCTGTCCCATGACGGACGGTTCACCTCGGCTGTTCACGCGCTGCTTGTCATCCTTGCCGTCTGGTTTTGCTCGCTAGCTGCCGTCGGCCAGTCGACGTCAGGACGGATTCTAGGAACTCTCACAGATCAGAGTGGCGCCGCAGTCGGCGGAGCCACGGTTGCGGTGACCGATGTACAACGCGGTACGACGCGCACCGTGTCGACCGATGAGACCGGAAGCTATGCCGTTGCTGACCTCCCCCCTGGAACATACAAGATTCGAATCGAGGCAAAGGGCTTCAAGGCAGTAGAGCGACCGAACGTGCAGATCGAGGTCGCGAGCGACGTCCGCGCCGACTTCTCGTTGCAGCCGGGACAAGTCAACGAAATCCTGACGATCACGGAAGAGGTGCCTCTCTTGAATACCACGTCAGCAACGTTGGGCGGCACACTCAGCAATCAGGAAATTAACGACCTTCCCCTGAATGGCCGCAATTATGAGAACCTGCTGCAATTACGTCCGGGGATCATGCGCTATCCCGGGGGCGGATTTTCAACCACGAGTTCGAACGGTCTCCGTGCCGAGGATAACGCGTACTTCATCGAAGGGCTCTTCAACAGTGAGCCATATTCCGGACAGGCCATCGTTAATGGAGCGGGCATAGCAGGTGATTCCGCGACTATCCTTCCAATTGACTCGATCCAGGAATTCAACCTTCAGCAGAATCCACCGGCAGAATACGGTTGGAAGCCGGGCTCGGTGGTAAACGTCGGTTTGAAATCCGGCACAAACACCATTCATGGGAGCGCTTTCGGTTTTGGGCGCGATGGCGCAATGGATGCACGCAACTTCTTCAATGCGGCGCCGAGTCCGAAATTGACACGCACTCTTGAACAGTTCGGCGGCAGCCTAGGCGGCGCGCTGATCAAGGACAAAGCATTCTTCTTCGGTGCGTATGAAGGACAACGCTACAACGTGGGCAATTCATTCGGCGGCGTGACGAGTCCGTCGATGGCTTCTATCACACTGCCAGCCGGCACAAGCTCGAACTGCATCGCAGCAGCACTAAGTACCGTCGACTGTGCCGATAGTATTCCCAACGCAATTTCGGATCTTCAAGCGAACAATGTTCCAGTCAACGCAGCCAGCCTGAAGATCGCGGGCTGTGCAATGTCCGGGGGTTCCGTAACCTGCGATGGGTCCGGATTTCCTTTGAACAACACGCAAGGCATCAACATCACGAACGGATTTAACAACAACGTCCATGTCGACAATCTGGTCGCAAAACTGGATTTCACACTCAGCGACCGAAACAGCATCAGCGGTACCTATTTCTTTGGAAACAACTCCGGTACGGTTGAAGATTTTCCAGAACTACAGCAGAAATGGCTTTCCAAGATTCACACGCGTGCTCAAGTGATCGGAGGCAACTGGATCTATACGCCGGGAGCGCGTTGGGTAAACGAAGCACGGGTGGGATACAACCGCCTCTATCAGCCGACTTTGCCCGGCGATCTCAATACTCCCGCATCCGCTTATGGTTTGAATACGGGAGTGACTGGGCCGAACACCGGGGGTCTCCCGCGCATCGGTTTTGGCGGATACTTCTTCCCGGGCCTCGGCGGCTTCAAATGGCCGAAATTCCAGGGTCCGGATTCGATCACGCAGTTCATCGATCATGTGTCGTACACCGCCGGGAAGCACTCCGTGAAGTTCGGCGGTGAAATGCACTACGACCGCGTGAATAACGCTGCTTATGGGAACGCTCGTGGCAGCATCACGTTCCTGGGTGGTGTGGCGATTGGTACGGGCGCGGGATCGACTCCCCTTGAAGACTTCTTCGCTGGCTTACCTTTTAAATCGTCCGTTGAAGTCGGAGATCCCTCGCTACAGCTCCACAATTGGCAATATGCGGGATTTCTGCAGGATGACTGGCGCATCACTAAGAATCTGACACTTAATTTTGGCGTGCGCTATGAGTTCAGTACGGTTCCGCAGGAAGCTCACAACCGCTTGGGGAATTTCGATCCGAACGTCGGTCTTGTGCAGGTTGGACACCAGATCAGCAGCCTGTACAACCCTGATCACAAGAACTTTGGTCCGAGGGCGGGTTTCGCGTGGGACATCCTCGGCAATGGCAGAACCGTGCTGCGCGGTGGTGGCGGACTGATTTATGAAACGGTGAACTGGCAGTCTTTTATTGCGTTCAACAACGCGTTCGGGCCGGGAAGCGTTCCAACGGGAGCGCCCATCGATAGCGCTGGCACGACTTCCGGAGGAACCATCACGACCGGGAACGTCACCGTCAAGAACTTCCTGAATCCCGCTCCATGGGACTCGGCGACAGCCCCGCTTTATGGCAGCAGCACGATCGATTGCTCCGCCAGCCCCTGTCCCGTCATGACGGTGGATCGTAATCTGACGACGCCATACGTCTGGAACTGGACGCTCAACCTACAGCATGCATTCACGCAGAATCTGTCCATCGAGGCCGCGTACGTCGGCAATCATGGATCGAACCTGACAGGGATTCGCGACATCAATCAGCCCACAGTGGGCTCCGGATGGGGGACAGGTCCGACTGGCGAACTTACGCTGTGTTTGCAAAGCGCCCCCGCGTACAACAACTGCGTGGTGAACAATAACGGTGGCGAAACCACGAATCAGCCCTTCAACTCCAAGTTTCCTTACCTGTCGAACATCTTCCAGATGGGCAATGTCTACCGATCAAATTACGAAGGACTGCAAGTCACTGTGAATGCGCGGAACTACCACGGCTTAAACATGGTTGCCGGGTATACATACTCACATGCGCTGGACAACGTGGCGGCCAATTGGGACTTCGGCTATGGATCGGGTCTGCCGCAGAATGCTCACAACCTGGCCGCCGAATACGCCAATAGCGACTTCGACATCCGGCACAGGCTGACACTGTCACTCACTTATGCGATCCCGGGCCGCAAAGGATACGGGCAAATGCTGGATGGCTGGGAAATCAATTCCATCATCAGCCTGCAGAGCCCCCAATATTGGGGACCGATGGATGAGGGAACGGACGCGGCTGGAGTTGGTCCCCTACCAGTAAGTCCGCCAGCGAACACGCCGATACGGTGGAGTTTCTATCGTGCGGGGACCGCATCTCGAGGAAATCCATCTGATTTCAAATCCGGCAAGGGAACAGGCATCCCCTATTTCTCAGTGGGACAGGGCAACATACCCGGGTCGTGCACGGCCTCTGCATTGGCTGCGGATGGTGGAACCCCGGGAGCGGAAACTGCAGCTCTAAATTTGTTCGGCTGTTATGCGCAGGGTAATTCAGTCATGATGGCGCCACCTCTCGGGCAATTCGGAAATATGAGCCGCAATATGTTTCCGGATTCCGGCTTCAGGAATTTTGATTTCTCGCTGGGGAAAAACTTCCATTTTGGCGAGCGCTACCGCCTGCAGTTCCGGGCTGAGTTCTTCAACATCTTCAACCACCCGAACTTTGCTAACCCCTATGGAGGACAGAACGGCTTCGGTCTGAACGATCCATCGGTACAGCCATTCGGTTGCGGCTGCGCAACGCCCGACGTAGCGGCGGCAAATCCAGCCGTCGGATCGGGCGGCCCACGGTCGATTCAACTTGGGGCGAAGTTTGTTTTCTAGTTAGATTCGTGAGGGAAACATTTTGGGCCGGACTCATTCCGTCCGGCCTTTTTAGTCAGTATTCGAGAACAACCGGAGGTGGGAAAGCGGCAATCATGGACGGAAATCGACTTTTGTTTTCAGCGTTAGTTTTTGGGATGGCGTTTGTGCCGCTTATCGTGTGGGGCCAGGAACACCGGGAGCGGACCATCGATGAGATCAAGGTGGAAGCCGTTCACCGCGCGGAAGTCGGACAATACCCGCTGATCGGACTGGATCCAGCTGATGTGAAGGAGGCGTTCGAAAGCATCCACACAGCGGATAAAGATGAGTGGGCGGCAGGCTTCATGAAGGTCGCCGACCGCTATTTCAACGAAGCGAAGTCGCTGGAGAAATCTGACCCGACGAAGGCCAATGCCGACTACATTCGTGCGTGGCGCCTGTATTCCTTCGGACGCTGGCCGATTCCGGCCTCTCCGGGCAAGCAGCGCTCATATGAGAAGGCAATCGAGGCATTCCTGGATCACGCGAAGTTCTTCGATCCTCCGCTTGAAGTTGTGCACATTCCATTTGAAGGCAAGGAGATCGTCGGCTACCTGCGGCTGCCCAAGAATGCGACAGGACCAGTGCCGCTGGTTATCGCCGTGAACGGGCTCGACAGCCGGAAGGAAGATTTGACCGAGAGTTTCGGAGCTATTTTGCCCTTTGGTATTGGATTTCTTGCGGTCGATGGTCCGGGCACGGGGCAGGCACCGATCAAAGTCAGCGAGACTTCCGAACGCATGCTGTCGAAGGTGATTGACTATGCGCAGTCACGTCCGGAAATCGACAAGAACCGTATCGCGCTGCACGGGGTGAGTTGGGGCGCATATTGGGCGACGAAGATGGCGATTGTCGAGCGGGGGCGGTTACGCGGGGCAAGTGCACAATCACCACCCATCGATGGGTTCTTCCAGAAAGATTTTCTGATGAATCATCTGCTCGGAAACCGCGAGTATCTCTTCGACCAGGTGCCGGCCCTGATGAACATTCTGGAAGGCGTACACACGCTTGATGAAATGGGCGACTACCTGCCCAAGATGTCGCTGGTGCAACAAGGATTGCTTGGCAAGCCGATGGCTCCGATGCTCGTGATCGCCGGAGTGCTCGATACACAAGTACCAATTGCGGACGATTATCTTCTGCTCAGCAAAGGCGACGTGCCGAAGGATGCGTGGATCAATCCGCGTGGCGGACATCTGGGCCGGCAGGTGGGTGTCTGGCCTGATCCGCTGATCTTCAAGCAGGTCATTATTCCATGGCTCGTGAAAACACTTGAAGCGCCGCCATCCGAACCGAAGGCGAAATGACGACACCGACCGTAAGCCCACAGATTGAGACGCCAGGCCGAAAACGCTGGTATTCATCGCTGTGGGTGCAGGTCAGCGTTGGAATTCTGCTGGCGATTCTATTCGGCTACCTGAGCCCGGCACGTGCCGTCGCCATGAAGCCACTAGGAGACGCTTTCATCCGACTGATCACGATGATCATCACGGTGATGATTTTCTGCACTGTGGTCACGGGAATTGCCGGCATGCGCGATTTGCGCAAGGTAGGCCGCGTGGGAGGAAAGGCGCTTCTCTACTTTGAAGTCATTTCGACTCTGGCTTTAGTCGTGGGACTGATCGTTGGGAATGTCGTGCATCCGGGTAGCGGGTTCAATGCCAACGTCGCAACGCTCGATGCGAAAGCAGTGGCGGACTATGCGGGGCAGGCGAAGGCGCAAACGGTAACCGATTTCCTGATGCACATCATCCCGACCACAATCGTGGACGCATTCGCCAAAGGTGACATCCTCGAGGTGGTGCTGGTTTCGATCTTGTTCGGGTCCGCCGTGTCAGCTGCGGGTGCATACGCCAAGCCTTTGGTCGAGATCCTGGAGTCGCTCACCAAAGTCGTATTCCGAATGGTGGACATTGTGATGCGTTTCGCTCCCATCGGCGCGTTCGGAGCGATGGCGTTTACGATCGGGAAATATGGGCTGTCGTCGCTGGGTCCGCTGTTAAAGCTGATTGCATCGTTTTGGACAACGTCAATTCTGTTCGTGGTGGTAGTCTTTGGCGCGGTGGCATGGATGGCGGGATTCAGCTTGTTTAAGTTTCTCGTCCATATCAAAGAAGAGATTCTGCTGGTGCTGGCTACGAGTTCGTCGGAGACAGCGATTCCAACGTTGATGGAGAAACTTGAAGGCTTGGGTTGCTCACGTTCATTGGTGGGCCTGATCGTGCCAACCGGGTACACGTTTAACACCGATGGCAGTGCCTTGTACATGACTCTGGCCGCGCTCTTCGTGGCGCAAGCGACAAACACGCACCTTACATTTCTGCAACAGATGTCGATTTTCTCGGTTGCAGTTCTTACCTCGAAGGGCGCGAGTGGCGTGCAAGGAGCATCATTCATCGCGCTGGTCGGAACTTTGAGTGTGATTCCGACGATCCCTGTGGCCGGCATGGCATTGATCCTCGGAATCGATCGCTTCATGAGCATGTTCCGTGCTCTGGTCAATATGATCGGCAACGGAGTCGCTACGTTGGTGGTGGCGCGCTGGGAGAATGAACTAGGGCGGGATACGCTGCAGCGGAATCTGGCGTGAGGTTTTGCACTTCATCAAAAGTCTTTGTACTCTCACTCCATGACAACCAAAATCGCACTCGTAACCGGCGCGAATGGCGGACTGGGAACTACCGTGACCAAGGCCTTGCTCGATGCGGGATTCCTCGTCACCGGGCTCGCTCCCAGGATTACACCGCACGATTTCGATCATCCACATTTCACCGCGCTGCCGGCTTCTCTGAATAGTCTGGATGAGGCAAAGAGGGCTGTCGCAACGGTCGTCGCGCACTTTGGCAAGATCGATTTACTTGCACACACCGTTGGCGGATTTGCCGGAGGGCAGTCTGTGGCCGACACCGACGACGCCACCTTCCAGCGCATGTTCGATATGAATCTGAATAGCAGCTTTCATATATTACGGGCCGTGATTCCTCATATGCGTGCGGCTCGAGCCGGGCGAATCGTGGCGATTGGCAGCCGCGCCGCGGAGAGTCCGGGAGCAATGGTCGGCGCTTATAGTGCGTCCAAAGCTGCTCTGGTTTCGCTGGTCCGCACGGTGGCCGTCGAGAACAAGAGTGTCGGGATTACGGCTAATGTAATTCTGCCGGGGACCATTGACACTGCCGCCAATCGTGCAGCCATGCCGGAAGCCGATGTTACACAATGGGTAAAGCCCGAATCGATCGCCAGTCTCATTGTTTGGCTCGCGAGCGACGACGCAAAAGACGTAACAGGTACGGCGATTCCTGTATACGGACAGGGCCTTTAGCCGGAGCACGTAACCCTTTCGTAACCCTCCACAGTGCACAATTTTTGTTGCACGTTAACACTCTTGAAATATCTTCCATGTAACCTGTATTCAGGAGAGAACCCATGGGATCAGCCCGGATTGCGAAGTCCTTGCCGCTGCAGGTGGCTGCGGTGTGCTATCGGCGACGAGGCACGGCAATCGAGTTCCTGCTGGTCAACACGAACGGCGGCAACAAGTGGACATTCCCCAAGGGATCGACCGACCCGCGGCTTTCGCATAGTCAGGCAGCCGAGCGCGAAGCGGCAGAAGAAGCTGGTGCGATCGGTACGATTGAGCCCCGCCACTTTCATCTCTACATTCATTCCAAGGGCGTGTTCTGGCAGCCCAGCGGCGTGCAGGAGTTCGTGGTCAAAGCCTTTCTGATGGAAATCCATCAGATGCGGAAGCCGGATGAAAATAATCGCAAGCCTACGTGGTTTAGTCCGGAGGAAGCGAAGCGACGCCTGGCCAAGGGCCGCGAAGTAAAGTATTTTCACGAATTGGAGGCTGTGATTGATCGCGCTCTCGAGCGCATCCAGTTTCACAGCGAGTTATGGGGATCGTACCCCGGAGTCCGAAGAGCGGTAGCGGCCCGGGAACCTCTGGCGGAAGCTGTCTGGCCGTAATTGCTGACTTGAGCTTGCCGTTTTGGAGCTTTGACTCTGACCTGAAGCGCGGGTACACCTGTAGATTCGCTTCAGCTCTCTTTGGCAGGCGTGATTGTGATGTTGCGGAAGGAAACGTGTCCAGCTTCACTACCCTGTAAATAAATGGGGCCGGGTGATCCTTCGTGGCTGTCCAAAGCACCGCCCGTAATACCCGGAATTTCCTGCTTATCAATGATCGTTTGACCGTTTAGTACGACTGTGACCTGTCGTCCGACGAGGGTGACGTCGTAAGTCTGCCACTCTCCCGGGCGGCGTGGCTGCTCCGGGGACGGGGCAAGAAATCCATAAACCCCGCCGGTGCGCATCGTTGGGCCTTCCGGATCAACATCATTTTCAATTTGGAGTTCATATCGTCCACGCAAGTAGACGCCGCTGTTTGCTCCGGCAGCGGAATTGAATTCAATGTGCAACTTGAAATCGGTGAACTTATCCGTACTGATCAGTTCCGGTCCATGCCCCGGACTGACGAGGATTCCGTTTTCTACCGTCCACTTGGCGGCCGCATTGGGGTCGCTCATGGTCCATCCGTTGAGATCTTTGCCGTCGAACAGCTGCACCGATTTCCCCCATTTTGGCGCGCGGTCTCTCTGGAGGCTCGGCGCGCGCACGCCTGTCCACTGCCATGGGGTACCATCGGGCCCGGTGGTGGTTCCAACGAGCCGGTCACCGGAGAGCTTACCTTCAAAGACCATGTCGTCTTTTCTGTCTTCTTCCTCTTTCGGAGAAACGAACAGAATGTGTCCGTTTGAGATTTCGACCTTCGGAAGCGGGCGCGGGTGTCCCCAGCGACTTGTCATTCGCGCTTGGAATTGTGCGCCTTCTTCCGTGATTTCGAGCCACGACGGAGCTTCCTTCTGCGGCGTCTTCAAGGTCAGATCCCAACGTCCGAGAAATGACTTGTCCGAGTTGCTGGCCTGCGCAGAGATTTTGTTGACGAGATAGGTCTGGGTCAAGAGGAAGAGAACTGCGTTCACTAGGATGAATATGCTTCGCCGAGTCATATCTATGCGAGTCCCTAATCGCGGAGACAGTTTACTGCAGAGGGAGGCTCTCGATCTCGCGGGTAGCCGCGACTTGTATTCCTTCATATGAGCGAGGTGACCTCACGGACCCGTACATCGGTTACCGATTACTCCCGCCTCTGCCCCTGTTACGATAATTCCAGACCATGATTCAGCTTTCCGGCGCCGGAAAACGCTTCGGCCACAAACTTCTATTCGAAAATGTCGACTGGCTGATCACCAACCGCGACCATATCGGTCTGGTCGGCGGCAACGGCACGGGGAAGTCCACGCTCATGAAAATCCTGGCGGGCATGGACACGTTCGACTATGGCTCGCTCGTAGTCGCCAAAGGGACGTCAGCCGGATACCTTCCGCAAGATGGCCTGACCCTCTCGGGACGAACGGTTTTCGCCGAATGTATGTCGGTGTTTGACGATGTGCGCGCGATGGAACAGGAACTCGAATCGTTGATGCACAGCATGGCGGAGATCGACCACACCAGCTCGCAATATGCGGCGGTCGCCGATCGGTATCAGCGGGTCGAACATGAATTCCGGGCGCGCGATGGGTACTCCATTGAGGCCGAAGTTGGCCGCGTCTTAATGGGGTTGGGTTTTACCAAAGAAGACTGGCAGCGGCAGACGGACGAGTTTTCCGGCGGATGGCAGATGCGACTCGCGCTGGCCAAGCTACTACTACAGAAGCCGAATCTGTTGCTGCTTGACGAACCCACGAACCATCTCGATCTCGAAGCCCGCAACTGGTTGGAAGAGTATCTGCACGATTATCCGTTCGCGTTTGTGTTGATTTCGCATGACCGGTACTTTCTCGACATAACCGTCGATAAGATTGCCGAGATCTGGAACAAGCGTTTCTGGTTTTACACCGGCAACTACGACAAATTTCTCGCGCAAAAGACTCAACGCAACGAGCAAATGCAGGCCGCTTACAAGAATCAGCGCGACCGAATAGAGCAGTTAGAAGTCTTCATTAACCGCTTCCGCTATCAGGCGACAAAAGCCAAACAGGTGCAGAGCCGCATCAAGGAACTCGAAAAGATCGAACGGATCGAGATTCCGCCGGAGGAGAAGACTATCCACTTTTCGTTCCCGCAACCCAAGGCCAGCGGACGGATCGTGGCGGAGTTTGAGGGGGTGGCAAAGGCGTACCAGAAGAATGGGACGCGCAAGGAAGTTTTCCGTGACGTCAGCTTCATGATCGATCGCGGGGATCGCATTGCGCTGGTCGGCGTGAATGGCGCGGGTAAATCGACCCTGATCAAATTGCTTGCCGGGAC
>Ga0209168_10001403_pt1 | contig 18953 bp, 17 predicted proteins | sample Coa_R1_FD_187156 | JGI IMG/M metagenome (GOLD analysis project Ga0209168, IMG submission 187156) | Surface soil microbial communities from Centralia Pennsylvania, which are recovering from an underground coalmine fire - Coalmine... | ecosystem: Environmental > Terrestrial > Soil > Unclassified ... | reverse complement strand
CGAAGAGAAGCAATTTTAGGCGGTCGGCCACGGCGTTGACCTGCGGCTGCTCCACAATGGGAACCGGCTCGGGAGCCGCCGCGGGCGCTGGCGCAGCGGCGGCAGGCGCAGGCGGAGCAGCGCCCTGTTTGCTTTCGAGTTCGTGCACCCGGGCTTCGAGATCGCGGATGCGGTCCAGCAACTGTTTCGTCGTGTCGTCCTGGCTGGGTGTGGCGTTCTGTGCCTGGACTGTAGTTGCACCGGCCAGGCAACACGCCAGGGCGATTGCCAGGCTGGGCCGCGCGACGTTTTTCAAAGAAATCTTTGGCATAGAAGATCTCCAAATTGGTATGACGCGAATTCCGGCGCTTCGATTGCTCTTGGTGGTTTATCGGCAGAAGGCAATTCGGCTTGAGGCAGAAACGCGCTGCGGTGAGTTCTGAGTCCGCTCAAAGATTGCAAGTTTCTAATGAGAACCGTTTGGAGGAACTGCCGCTACCTTACGGAAGGACGGCAGGCATGAGGCACGCGAAAATGATCCATAAGGTGGAGTCTCATGTTGTCATTCTGAGCGAAGCGAAGAATCTCTCTTCGATTTACGTTTGGGCAAAAAACCAAGAGAGATTCTTCGCTTCGCTCAGAATGACAGCGTTTTGAGAAGTGACGCTCTGCCGTTCATTTCGATTCCGCGGATAATTCATCCAGCAAGGCTGCGGCGGTGGTCAAATTGTCCACGCCGAAGACCAACAGCACTTCGTTCGATCCCGGCTCGATCCCACAGTAGGAATAATCGATGTTGATCTTGCCCTTGCCGAGCTGCGACGCGGCGCGGCCCAACTCTCCCGGGCGGTTCGGTACGCGGATTACGGCGACGTCCGACTCCTCAAAGTTCATGCGCAGCGTTCCCAGCATGGACTTGGCGGCGGCTCGATTGTCCACCACGAAGCGCACCAGGCTCTCGCGCTCTTCGACAAACGATTGAAACGCCAGAACGTTGATTCCGCGTTCGGCCAGGCCGAGAAAGCATCTCCCCAGAGCGCCCGGTTTATCTTCAATCGTCACGGTGAATTCCGTTGCTTTCGCCATGCCCGTTGAGTTCCTTTCTGCTCAGAACATCGCCATCGCTGTTGCGGTGCGACTCCATCGCGTGGAGACGCGGGGAAAATACAAAAATGAATTTACCACGTTTTGCGGAGCGCGTATGAGAAGCCGGATTTTTGCGCCTGCGTCCCGGCCAGTTGTGCCAAACGGCGATCTACAGGCACAATCTGCAGGATGGCCAAGGAGATCCCATGGATTATGTGAACCTCGGAAGGACCGGACTGAAAGTTTCGCGCATTTGTCTCGGATGCATGACGTACGGAGAGCCGGTCACGGGCCCTGCCAAGCCGGGGAGCCATGCGTGGGCCCTGAATGAAGCGGAGAGCCAGCCGTTCCTGCGCCAGGCGCTGGATCTCGGAATTAATTTTTTTGACACCGCCAACGTGTACTCGCACGGGGAAAGCGAAAAAGTTGTGGGGCGATTTCTGAAAGCCAATACCCGGCGCGAGAGCATGGTCATCGCCACCAAACTGAATGGCGTGATGCGCGAAGATCCCAACGGCCGGGGCCTCTCGCGGAAGGCCGTCTTCTTCGAGCTCGATGAAAGCCTGCGCCGCCTGCAGACTGACTATGTGGACCTGTATCAGATTCATCGCTGGGATTACGAAACGCCGATCGAGGAAACGCTCGACGCGCTGAACGACGCGGTGAAATCGGGCAAGGTGCGATACATCGGCGCATCTTCCATGCATGCGTGGCAATTCACCAAAGCCCTGTATCTTTCACAAATGCACGGCTGGGCACGCTTCGTTTCCATGCAGAATCATTACAATCTGCTGTATCGCGAAGAGGAACGGGAGATGATCCCGCTCTGCCAGTCCGAAGGGATCGGCATTATTCCCTGGAGCCCGTTGGCGCGCGGACGCCTGGCGCGGCCCGCCGAGGCGGAAAGCACCAAGCGCCACGAAACCGATCAGGTCTCCAAACGGATGTACTCTCCGACGGAAAAGACGGACCGCCTGGTGATGGATCGCGTCGGGCAGATCGCCGAGCGCCGCGGCGTTTCGCGCGCCCAGGTGGCGCTGGCGTGGATGCTCGGCAAGCCGGAGATCACCGCGCCGATTGTCGGCGCGACGAAGCCGCACCATCTTTCCGACGCTGTTGCGGCGCTTTCGCTGCGGCTGTCTCCCGAAGAAGTCGCCTCGCTCGAGGAGCCGTACGTTCCTCACCCGATCCTGGGATTCAAGTAGCGCCTCGCCGCTGACAACCCCGGTTCCACCGATCAGTTGTAGACCCTCGCCTCTGAAGAGGCGAGCTACAATTTTGCCGCCGCGAGTTGGCCGATGAGGCTTTGGATCCGTGTCCCGAACCGGGTCCGCGTTCACGTCAATCGCAGATTGGGTTCGGCGTTCAAGTCGGGGGAAGCCAAGTCTCCGGCGAGCAGGTGGGGATAGGCGGCCGCGGCAATCATCGCAGCGTTGTCCGTGGAGAGCGCGCGGCTGGGAAAAAAAACACTGACGCCTGCTGCCGCGGCTTTAGACTCGAAGCTTTGACGCAATTCGGAGTTCGCCGCAACTCCGCCGGAGACGAGCACGGTGCGCGAACCCGTGTCCGCCGCCGCTTCCAGAGTGCGCGTCACCAGATCTTTCACCACCGCGGACTGAAATCTGGAAATCAGCGCCAGCGTGCGCGGACTGCATAGCGGCAGCAGATCGGCAGCTTTCCTCCGGCCTTCCTGTAGGGCTTTTTTGCGCGCTTCGATTTCCTCCGCGAATTCAGGATGGGACTTCACGTAGTAGAGGACGGCGGTTTTCACTCCGCTGAAACTGAAATCGTAGGGATTGCCTTTTATTTTTACCGGGCCAAACCTCAGCGTGTCTTTTTCCTTGAAACTTGCGACGGAAGCGGCGGCTTTAGCGGCAATTTGATCGATGATCGGGCCGCCGGGATATCCGAGAGCGAGTAGCCGCGCCACTTTGTCGTAGGCTTCGCCAGCGGCGTCGTCGCGCGTGCCGCCGAGGCGCCGGAAAGCGAACCCGCCCGCTTCTCCATGCCCATTCCCTGCCGCGGACTGCACGTGATAAAGCAGCGTGTGACCGCCGGAAACGATCAGGCAAACCGCCGGCAGCTCCGGAATTTTGCCCCCCGATTTCCCGCCAATGTGCGCCTCTAGGAACACCGCGTGGACGTGGCCTTCAAGATGGTTCACCGGGACCAGCGGCTTGCCGAGCTCGGTGGCCAGCACCCGGCCGTAGGTGACTCCCACGAGCAGCGAACCGACCAAGCCCGGGCCCTGCGTGACGCCGACGGCATCGATGTCCTTCAAATCAAGTCCAGCCTGGACCAGGGCTTCGCGAACGACGGGAACAATTTTCCGCAGGTGTTCGCGCGAGGCGAGTTCGGGCACCACGCCGCCGTACTTGCTGTGAATGTCCAGCTGGGAAGAGACCACGCTGGATAAAATTTCACGCCCGTCCACCACCACGGCGGCAGCCGTTTCATCACACGAAGATTCGATTCCCAGAATGCGCGTTGGCATGTTTGGAGTGTCCGAAGTAAAACTGAATTTTAGCACAGGGGGAGTCCGGCACACTTCACGTGCTGCTCTTAAACTCAGACTTTGTCATTCTGAGCGAAGCGAAGAATCTCTCTTCGATCGAAGTGTAGGCAAGAACCTCGGAGAGATTCTTCGCTTCGCCTCGGCGCGAGCCTTCGGTGCGAGCGCTCAGAATGACAAACATTGCATTTTTTGAATCGCTACCACAAACGATGGATTGACACCGCGCGCGAGCGCCACGTAAGGTGGCTACAGAATTCAAAACCTATGGCCGACAAACCGAAGCGTGTTCGCAAAGCCGTTCTCCCCGCCGCAGGACTGGGCACCCGATTTTTACCGGCGACTAAAGCGCAGCCGAAGGAAATGCTGCCGGTGGTCGACAAACCTCTCATCCAATACGTCGTCGAGGAATGCGTCGCCTCGGGCATTGACAACATCATTATCGTCACCGGCCGGGGCAAGAACGCCATCGAAGATCACTTCGATTCTTCGCCGGAACTGGAAAGCTTTCTCGAAGAGAAAGGCAAATCCGACCTGGCGAAACTGGTGCGCGAGATCGGCCACATGGTGCACTTCAGCTACACGCGGCAGAAAGAGCCGCTCGGACTGGGGCACGCGGTGCTGGTCGCCAAGGAACTGGTTGGAAACGAACCCTTCGCCGTCTTGCTGGGCGATGTAATTATTCCGGGCCTGAATCCCGCGACCAAGCAACTGGTCGAAGCCTACGAGAGTTCCGGCCAGGGCGCCATCGCGGTCGAGGAGGTGCCCCGGGAAAAGACCAGCCTCTACGGTATCGTCGACGTGGAGCAGAAGAACGGCGCCGGCGCGAACAATCGCGTCCTGAAAATTCGCGACCTGGTTGAGAAGCCCAGCCCGGCCGAGGCGCCGTCGACGCTGGCTGTGACCGGACGCTACGTCCTGCCGCCGGAAATCTTCGACTGCCTGGAACGCACCAAGCCGGGACGCGGCGGCGAGATTCAATTGACTGACGCGCTTCGCCTTTTGGCGCAGGAACGTGGGCTGCTCGCCTACGTGTACGAAGGCAAATCGTATGACGCGGGAGACAAACTTGGGTTCCTGAAGGCTACCGTTGAAATCGGGCTGGAAAATCAGGAGTTCGGGAAGGATTTCCGGGAATACCTGCGCGCGCTGAAACTGTAGCAAGATTTATAATCGAGTCCCGCGTGAACGCTGCAAAAACCGCACAGGCAAGAGTGCCGGTGCTACTTCTCCTTCGCGCCGCTACCCGCTTTCTTCGATTCTTTCGCGGCCGGTTTTGATTCCGGCTTCTCTGATTTTTCCGACTTTTCGGACTTCTCCGCCTTTTCGGATTTCTCACCCTTTTCCGATTTTCCGCTGTCTCCGCCCGTGGTCTTGCGCCCGTAGTCGGTGACGTACCAGCCGGACCCTTTGAACTGGATCGCCGGCGCGGTGATGACCGATTCGACCTTGCCGCCGCAGTGCGGGCACTTCTTCAGGTGCGGCCCGTTCAGGTTTTCGATCTTATCGGTATGGCGCTTGCACTTCAGGCACGCGTATTCGTAGAGCGGCAATGCAGGTCTCCTTCAAAGTCCAAATGGAATCTTTTATCTTAACACGACAGAGGGTGCAACCCGGCGTGCAGGAATCGCCGGCGCCGGCATGGGCAAATTTTACGCTGTGTAAGGTCACGACCGGCGCGCCCCGCGTGCGTGCTAAAATCGCAGCCCTGAGGAACGCACCATGACGGAAGGACATGACAACTCACAAACCGGATGCCTCTACCTGGTCGCGACTCCGATCGGCAACCTTGAGGATATTACGCTGCGGGCGCTGCGCGTGCTGAAAGAAGCGGACTTGATCGCCTGCGAAGACACGCGGCAGACGCAGAAATTGCTGCAGCACTATGCCATTCACAAAGAGATGGTTAGCTACCACGCGCACAACGAGCTGACGCGCGCTCCGGAACTGGTGATTCAGCTGGAAGAAGGCGCGCAAGTGGCCCTCGTGAGCGACGCCGGCACGCCGGTGGTTTCGGATCCGGGCCACCGGCTGGTGGTGCTGTGCCTGCGGCACCATATTCCAGTGGTGCCGATTCCCGGGCCGTCCGCATTCGTGGCGGCACTGGCTGCGTCGGGGATGCCGACGGACGAATTTTTGTTTGTGGGATTTTTACCGCCAAGGGCGGGCGCGCGCAGGAAGAAGCTGGACGCGTTGCGGTCCGAACCGCGGCCGCTGGTGCTGTACGAAGCGCCGCACCGGCTGGCCGAAACGCTGGCGGACGCCGCGGAAATTCTGGGGGCGCGGCACGCGGTGGTGGCGCGCGAAGTCACCAAGATCCACGAAGAATTTCTGCGTGGACCTCTCGGCGAATTGCGGGACGCCGCCCGGCAGCGCGCGCCTCGCGGGGAAATCACACTGTTGATCGGACCTGCGGTTGAGGGCGAGGCGCAGGCGGCGCCATCCGTATCCCTGAAGCAGCGCGTCGCGCAACTGGAAACGGAATCGGGGCTGGATCGCAAAGCGGCGCTGAAACAGGCCGCCCGCGAGCGCGGGCTGGGCAAGCGTGAAGCGTACAAGCAGCTGCTGCTAGAGCGGTGAGTTTGGTGGGGCAGGCTTCAGCCTGCCCGGTTTAGACGTTCGTGCCTGCAGAATTCGAGCCGTTCTCTCAGAAAACAAACAGGCTGAAGCCTGTTCTACTTGATGGATTCCGGCGCGAACATGCGGTTGAAACGCGGGCCGGTGAATTCCACTCCCACAATGGTTTCCTGCGGCGTGTTCCCGGCTTTGATGTGAACGATGCGGCCCTGCGTGGTAAACTGCGCGTCTTCGCGCGCCGCGCCGGCTGCGGTGGGAATCTGGATTTCCAGTTGATAGCCGCGATTCAGATGCAGGCGGGTGATAATCGCCGCGCCGCCGCGGCACAGGTCTTCGCTGAACGTGCGCTCCTCGAAGGAAGAGCCGGCATGATCGATGCCGCGAATCACCAGCGGTAGGTGGACGGCGACGCGGCGTTCCCGTCGGCGCTCGAGGGCTGGGGCCGAAGCGCTGGCAGCGGTCATGCGGTACCTCCTTAAGCTACAGTCCGGCTCAAGCCACAGTCTGGGCAAAAAAAGCGTCCACGCGATCCAGAATTTCAACGGGCGTGCGCGAAGTGTGAACGTTTCTGCGCAGCTCGGCGCCATTGCGCACGCCGTGCGTGAAATAGCACGCGAACTGTTTCATTTTACCGATGGCGTCGGGCCATTCGGTGTCGACCAGATTCCGGAAATACGCGGAGAGCAATTGATAGCGGTCCCACTCGCTCGGTTCGTCGTAGGAACCGGTGGCGGCGAACTGCGCGATCTGGCGGAAAATCCACGGATTATTGGAAGCGGCGCGGCCAATCATCACGGCGTCGCAGCCGGTTTCGCTGAGCATGCGCATGGCGTCCTGCGGCGAATTGATATCGCCGTTGCCGATCACCGGCATGCGCACGGCGCGCTTGACGTCACGAATCACGTTCCAATTGGCGCGCCCGGTGTAGCCCTGCTCGCGCGTGCGCGGATGAACCGCGATGCCTTCGACGCCGATCTGCTCGGCGAGTCGCGCGACTTCCACGGCCACGATACTGCGGTCGTCCCAGCCGGCGCGGATCTTGATGGTCATCGGAATTTTTACCGCGTTGCGGACCGCGCGCAGAACTTGTTCTAGGCTTTTCAAATCGCGCAGCAATCCCGAGCCGCCGCACTTGACCACCTTTCGCGCGGGACAGCCAAGATTCACGTCGACGATATCAAAACCGAGCTGTTCGACCATACCGGCGGCACGGCCCATCACGTCGGGCTCGGCTCCGAACAGCTGTCCAGTGATCGGGTTCTCGTCCGGCGCGAAGAACAAGTAGCGCGACGTGCGCGCCGAATTGCGCGTGATGCATTCGGCGCTGGTGAATTCCGTCATGATCAGGCCGCAGCCGCCGAGGCCGCGAATCATGCGGCGAAAAACCGTGTCCGTGACTCCCGCCATGGGCGCGAGAACCGTGCCTGGTGAAATTTGGTGATCGCGAATGGAGAAAGACTGGTGAAACATGGGACTAGAGTAATCTTTCGTCGAGATTTGGAGTGGGCAATTCTGCAACAGGAGATTCCGGAGCGTCAACCGTAGTCGCGGACGGGGCGGCGGCTGTGGCGGGTGGCGTCGCGGGTGGCGGAGTAGGAACCGCCAGTGGAGCGCGGGCGGTCCTCTCGGCGGTAGCCCATCCGCGCGAGCCGTGTGAAGACAGGTGCGCGGCAAGAGCCTCGGGCGAACCGTCGAAAAAACCTTCCACGATTTTCCGCACCGCTTGCAGACGGGCCTCCTCGGCGCTTAGACGCGGCTGGTAGCGGAAGGCGCGGCCCACCTTGCGGCGGGTCACGATGCCCTTCTGCTCCAGCCTGTCCATAATGGTCAGCACCGTGGTGTACGCGCGCGGGCGCGACGCGGCCAGCGCGCGATGAATTTCGCGCACCGTGCTTTCGCCGGTGGGCCAGAGCACGCTGAGACATTCGAGCTCCAGCGGCGCCAGATCCAATATCGAATGTCGCGGACCTGCTGCGCGCGCTATAGGTTGTTCCGTGGATTGGGCCGTGGGTTCCACCGCGTTCGTCGTTTTCTCCGGATGTGCCGCCCCTTACGGGGCTTCGATCTTGCTTGCGCTTTGTTCCCACCGCTTCCGCGGTGGGCTACGTTGTTTCGTCCCTCCGGGACTTTCGAAGGGTTACTGCTGCGGCGGCTCGGTGTTTCCAGCGGCGGTGTTTCCGCCGGCGGTGTTTCCGGCCGCCGTTTTTGCCGGCCGATTTTTTTCCGCGGACTCCGGCGGCGCACCTGCTAGAAAACGCTCGGTGCGCAGAATGCGCCGTTCTAGCGCTCCGTTATACGCGGTCCAATTCCCTTCGCCCTGATCGGACTCCAGCGCGGAGCGCATGGCCGCCATCTTGGAATCCAGATCGTCGAGGTAGTGCAGCATCAGCGCTTCGCGGAACATCGGCAGTTTCGGCGAGCCGAATTCGTATTTTCCGTGATGCGACACCAGCATGTGCTGCACCAGGGTTTTCAGCGCCGGGGGAAAGCCGTCGATGGCGTCGATGGCCTTGGTCACCGACTCGTACTCCAGCAGGATGTGTCCCAGAAGCTGTCCCTCGTCCGTGTAGCCGAGCGAGCGCTCGTAGCTCAACTCTTCCAGCTTTCCAACGTCATGCAGAACCGCGCCGGTGAGCAGCAGGTCGGCATTGGCTTCGGGATAGTGGCTGAGTACCACGCGGCAAAGATCGCACAGGCTGAGAACATGTTCGAGCAGGCCCCCGTAAAAGGCGTGATGCATCACTTTGGCCGCCGGCGCACGCTTCAGGCGCGGAACGATTTCGGGATCCTGCACCACGCGGTCCAGCAGTTTGCGGAGCCAGGGATTGCCGACTGATGCGACTACCTGCAACAGCCGGGCGTACATCTCGTCCACGTTTTCCCGGGTATGGGCGAAAAAATCGGCGGGATCGACTTCGCTTTCCTCGGCGCGGCGGATTTTGTCGATGGCCAGCTGCAATTTGTTGCGGTAATTTTCGACGCGCGCCTGCACTTTCACATAGTCATTGCATTCAAACGACGATGCCATCTGGTCGAAGCGGTCCCACATGCGGGCCTCGACGCGCCCCGTGGAATCGCCCAGCTCCAGGCGCAGGTAGGACTTGCCTTCGCGCGTGGCGCGAACTTCCTTTACACAGACAAGAAAGTGGGTGGTAACGGTCTGGCCGTCCTGGAGAGTAGCGACGAAGTTCTGCTTCATGTGCCCGGATTTCTTCTTCGGGGGAGGATTCCAAATTTCTTGCCGCCCTTTTTGGAATCGTCCTTGTCGGGGGTGGCCGCGACTTCCTCGATCGGTTCGGCCTTCACGGCGGCCGTGTCCACATAGCCCGGCTTGATCTGCAGGTAGCTGTCTTCGCGCAGCGTTTTCAAGTACTCGCGCAGGGCCGGTTCCATATTCTGCTCGTAGAGTTTGTTGGTGATTTCGGGTTCGACCTTGTCCAGCGTCTGCTCGCCCGCATCGTAGCGCTCTACCACTTGCAGGATTTCAAATCCTGTTTTCGTCTCCATCACATCGGTCATCTGATTGCGATTCAGCGCGAAAACTTTTTCGGCGATCTTGGGGTCCAGCTGCGAGCGCTGGAACGAGCCGAGCTCGCCGGACTGCTGGGCCGTGGGGCTGTCCGAATAGTGCTTGGCCATCTCGCCAAAGTCATCGCCGTTGTTCAGGACGCGGTTGCGCAATCCCTCGGCCTTTTTTTGCAGCGCGGGAATATCGGCCGCCGGTTTATTTTCGGTGGAGACAAAGATTTCGCGCAGCACCACCGTTTCCGGCCGGACAAAATCGTTCTTGTGAGCGTTGTAATATTTGACTACGTCCTCGTGGCTGACGATGATCTTCGAGCCGACTTCCTTGCGGATCAAGTCCTGCGTCAGCAACTGGTCGCGCAGCTGGCTCTTGAAATCCTCGAAATCCTGGCCGCTCTTGGTGACTTCGGCCTCCAGCGCTTCCATGCTGGGCAGCTTGTTCTGCACGCGAATGGAGTCCAGCCGCTTGATCACTTCGGTGTCAACGTTGATCCCGCTGTCCTTGGCCCGCTGCGTCATCAGCGATTGATCGATCAAATCGCGCAGCAGATCCTTGTCCTTCAAGTTCACTTGCTCGCGGACTTGTTCCGGCGTGCATTTCGCGCAGGATTCCTGCGCTTCGCTCTCGAGAGATTTCCGGGCTTTTTCCAGATCCTCCCGGGTGATGATCTCGTTGTTGACGCGGGCGACGATTTCCTCGACTACGGTGCCCTTATTCTGCGCGCCTGCGGGAACGCTGAGGCCCGCGAAAATCAGGGGAAAGATCAGCCACTTGCCTGGTTTCATCATAGAAATTGCCATAAAAATGCCCGTTATGCAGTTTATCGCTTCGTTTCCAGCGGAAGCAACACGTTTCTGACGCTTTCGGCGACGCGCCCGCGGCGGTCCAGGCGGATCCACAGAGTGCCGCTGGGATCCAGGCGCAGGCCTTCTTTCTGCGAGCGAATGAATTTCACCAGATTTTCCGGCGAGAGCGGCGTCTCCGGATGGAACTTGATGGCCACTTCGTTGGCGCGGCGTTCGATGGATGAGATCAGCACGCGCTCCGCGAGGCCTTTCAGCAGCGCGTAGTCCAACAGGTTACCGACGGCCGGAGGCGGCGCGCCGAAGCGGTCGGTGAGTTCGTTGTGAACCTCTTCCCTTTCGGCATCGCTGGTGATTCCGGCGATGCGCTTGTACGTCCGCAAGCGAAGATTCTCGTTCGGGATGTACTCCTCTGGGATGCGGATATCGAGCCCGAGGTTGATCGTGGCGCGCATCTCGGGCTTCACTTCTTCGCCCTTCAGCGTGGAGACGGCGCGCTCCAGCATCTGCACGTAGAGATCGAAACCGATCGCGTTGATGTGACCGTGCTGCTGGCCGCCCAGCAGGTTTCCGGCGCCGCGCAGTTCCAGATCGAGCGCAGCCACGCGGAATCCCGCGCCGAGTGCGCTGAATTCCTTCAGCGCGGCGAGGCGGCGCGTGGCCAGCGGCGTGAGGGAGACATCTTCCGGAACCAGCAAGTAGGCGTAGGCGCGCTGGTTCGATCGGCCCACCCGGCCGCGGAGTTGGTACAACTCGGAAAGGCCGAAGCGGTCGGCGCGATTGATGAGGATCGTGTTGGCGCGCGGGATATCCAACCCGTTCTCGACAATCGTCGTGCAGACCAGAACGTCAGCCTCACCGCGGACGAATTTGAACATCACCGATTCGAGTTCCTTCTCATGCAACTGCCCGTGCCCGACGACCACGCGCACTTTCGGCACCAGTTTGTTCACCAGATCGGCGATTGCGTAGATGGATTCGACGCGGTTGTGCACCAGAAAGACCTGGCCGTGCCGGGACAATTCCTCTTCGATGGCGCGGCGAATCAGCGATTCGGAAAACGGTGAGACCACCGTCTGAATGGCCAGCCGGTCTTTCGGCGGCGTTTCGATCACGCTCATATCCCGCAAGCCGACCAGCGACATGTTTAGCGTGCGCGGGATGGGAGTTGCGGACAGCGTTAGTACATCGACGTTCAGCTTCAATTCTTTCAGGCGCTCCTTGTGGGCCACACCGAAGCGTTGCTCCTCGTCGACGATCAGCAGGCCGAGGTCGTGAAATTTCACGTCCTTGGAGAGCAGGCGATGCGTTCCGATCACGATGTCCAATTGCCCGGTCTCCACGCCCGTGAGAACAGCCTTCTGTTCGCGAGTCGTGCGGAAACGGCTGAGCAGTTCGACCTTCACAGGAAACGCGGCGAAGCGGTGGCGGAAGGTTTCAAAATGCTGATAGGCCAGCACCGTGGTGGGGGCCAGCACGGCCACTTGCTTGGAATCCGAAACCGCCTTGAACGCGGCGCGCATGGCGACTTCCGTTTTGCCGTAGCCCACGTCGCCGCAAAGCAGGCGGTCCATGGGCTGGCCCCGCTCCATGTCACGCTTCACGTCGGCGATGGCAATGGCCTGGTCCGGCGTTTCGTCAAACTCAAAGGCGTCTTCAAATTCGCGCTGGAACGCGCCGTCCGGTGAGTAGGCGAAACCCTCTCCGGCCTTCCGTCCGGCGTACAGCTTCAATAATTTCTCAGCCATATCTTCGACCGATTTTTTCACGCGCGCTTTACGCGCCGTCCAGGTGCTGCCGCCAAGTTTGTCGAGGACCGGCTTGGCACCCTCGACGGCGCGATAGCTCTGCACCAGGTCCAGGCGCTCGAGCGGAACATAAAGGCGCGCGTCATCCGCATAGCGCAGTCGCATGAATTCGCCGCGAGCCCCGCCGTTCTCAATCTGGTGCAAGCCCTCGAACTGGCCAATGCCGTGATCGACGTGAACGACGTAATCGCCCGGTTTCAGCTCTGAAAAATCGCTGAAGAAGCTGGCGGTTTTCGGGCGGCGCCGGGTCGCGCCCTGAAACATCGATTCAAAAACATCGCCGGTGCCGAAGATGGCCACGCGCGCGTCAAGAAACACCACGCCATCCGTGAATGGCGCGCGGCACAACACCACCGCCGGAACACTGCCGGCCGAGGAATCCTCAGCGAGGCGAGCGCTGGTGGCGTTTTCTTCGAGCTCGCCGAGGCGAAATGGAACTTCGTACTCGTGGCACAGATCGGCGAAGCGTTCCAGTTCGCCGAGGCTCTCCGCTCCGAGCAGGACGCGCTCGCCCGCGGCGATGCGGTTGCGGGCCTCCTCCATGAACGCCGGCACGTCCCCGTGAAAGCGCGTGGTCGATTGCGTTTGAATCGTGCGGGTTTCGGAAGCTTCCCGCGCCACGCCGAGGAATTCCAATTCCAGACGGGCATGGCGCGCGAACTGGGCGTCCCAATCATCGGTAAAGTAATACGAGGAAAGCATGTCGAGCGACGCGCTCCCGCCGGCTTCCAGATTTTCCGTCGCGCCTTCCAGAAATGCGCGGGAAGCCTCGGCAATCGCGGCGGGCTCGTCCAACAGGATCACCGTGTCCTCATGCAAATCGAATAGAGAGTGCCCGCGAGCCGCGCGTTCCGCGCCCGCGGAATTTCCGTTCCCGCCACCGAACGCCATTCCAGCCTGCTCGACAAGCGGCGGCAGCGTTACGCGCTCGATGGGGCGTACGGATCGCTGAGTGTTGGGGTCGAATTCACGCAGAGATTCGACGGAATCGCCGAATAATTCGAGGCGCACCGGGCGCTCGGCTTCGGCGGGAAAAATATCGACGATCCCCCCGCGCACCGTGAACTGCCCGGGCATTTCCACCATGTCATGCGCTTCGTAGCCGACGAGGCGCAGATGCGCGACCAACTCGTCGAGGGACACGTTTTCATCGCGCGCCAGCGTGCGCGCCTGCTCCGCGTAGTGCGCCGCATCGGCCAGGCGCATGCGCGCCGCGGCAATCGGAACCACCACGATGCGCGCTTGTCCGGTGGCATATCGCCACAGCGTCACCGCGCGATTTTCCAGAATCTCAGCGTGCGGCGCCGCGTCTTGCCACGGAAGGACGTCCATCGCCGGCAGAACGGTAACCTCCGTGGCTTCCTGCCCGGCCAATGCGGTGTAGAAAAATTGCAGGGACGCGGCGAACACTTCCGCGCGCGCATTGGATTCGACGAGCACCACCACGGGGCGGCGCAGCTCCGTCGCGACGATCGCCGCAATCAAAGCTTTCGCCGTGTCGGTGAGGCCCGCGATCCGTTCGCGCGCGGCCCCTTTCCGGAGTTCGGCGATCGCGGACTCCAGCGCGGGGTTCCGGCCCACGGGCGCCAGAGTTTCCGAAACCGATGACAGGATCATGATTTGGTATGGGCGTCGCGTGACGCGGCAGGAGAGCCCGCGCCGGCATTGCGGATTCGGTTTACGAGATTGGTGGTGGAATATCCGGAGGCCAGCGGAATGGAAACCACCCGGCCGCCGGCGGCTTCCACTTCTTCGCGCCCGGCAACCTGCTCGGGCGCCCAATCCGCGCCTTTCACTAGAATGCTGGGAAGCACGCGGGCAATCAATTCGCGCGGCGTCGGCTCATCGAAAATGGTCACGTAGTCCACGGAGGCGAGCGCGGCCATGACCTCTGCGCGGTCCTGCTCGGGAACCAGGGGCCGTTCGGGTCCCTTATTGCCGCGAACGCTGCGGTCGCTATTGATAGCTACGATCAGAAGGTCGCCGAGGGCGCGGGCTTCGGCCAGGCAGCGCACATGACCGGGGTGGATGAGGTCGAAACAGCCGTTGGTAAACACAACTCGGCGGCCGCCGCGCTTTTCGCGGGCGCTCACTTGAACCAACTCTTCCTGCGAAACAATTTTCCCCATGGAAAACGCAGCACGCGAAACTTATTTGCCGCAGGCTGCGAGAAACACCACTCATACTATCACGCGAGAGGCGGCACAGACTCCACAGGCTGCGGGAAAATGCCTTGTTTTGTCATTCTGAGCGAAGCGAAGAATCTCTCTTCGATCTAGGCACAAGAACAAACAAGAGAGATTCTTCGCTTCGCTCAGAATGACAACGTTTTGAGTTGCCGCAGCCTAATCCGTCTACAGGGTTTCGGCGGTACGAGATGAATTTTCGGGTTAGAGTAGGGCCGAGAGATTTCATGCGAATCCCCCGGATGGCTTACACGCTCGTTCTCCTTTTCGCCGCGCTGGGCGCCGCCCGCGCCGATGACCTCAAACTAAAAATCATCGCGCTGAATGATTTGCACGGAAATCTGCAATCGCCCGGAAAATTCAGGGCCAAAGGAAAATCGCCGAACGTCGACGCCGGCGGCATAGACTATCTCGCGGGCTACGTCGCTCAACTGAAGCGCGAGAATCCAAACCACGTCGTTGTAGCGGCCGGAGATCTGATCGGCGCGAGCGCACTCGTCTCCGCGCTGTTCCATGATGAAGACACCGTCGAGGCGTTGAACCGGGTGGGCCTGGAATTCAGCTCGGTCGGCAATCATGAATTCGACAAGGGCAAGCGCGAACTTCTGCGCATGCAGTCGGGCGGCTGCTCAACCGAGGACCAGAACACCTGCCAGGGCGCCGCTAGCGGAACGCCGGTCCCATTCGAGGGCGCCAAGTTTCATTACCTCGCCGCCAATGTTTTCGATACTGCCGCGCACCGCACGCTGTTTCCGGCCTACGCAATCAAGAACTATGAAGGCGTACGGGTTGCGTTCATCGGCCTGACGTTGCGGGAAACGCCGACCATCGTGACGCCCAGCGGCGTCGCCGGATTGCGATTCGATGACGAAGCAAGCACGATCAACGCAGTGATTCAGAGGCTGCGCAAGCAAGGCGTTGCAAATTTCGTGGTCCTCATCCACCAAGGCGGCCGGCAAACTCCGGCGGGCACGCTCGACATTAATGCCTGCGAGGGCGATCTGGCAGGTACGCCGATCGAATCCATCGTCCGGCGGCTGGATGACCACGTGGATCTCGTGATTTCCGGGCACACGCACCAACCCTACATCTGCCAACTGCCGAACCGCGCCGGCCGCAAAATTTATGTCACCAGCGCCAGCGCCTATGGACGAGTGCTGACGGACATCGATGTGCGGATCGACCGGAACACACGGCGTGTTACGGATGTCTCCGCAAAAAATATCCTGGTGGAGCGCACCACGGCGAGCGGCGTGATTCCAGACGCCACTCTGAAGAGCCTCGTTGATCACTATGCCGCGCTGGCGGCGCCGATTGCCAATCGAGTGGTTGGATCGGTGACGGCGGAGATTTCCAGGACGCCCAACTTCGCCGGCGAGGCCGCGCTCGGAGATGTAATCGCCGATGCCCAGTTAGCCGCTACGCAAGCTGCGGGCTCGGGCGGCGCGGTCGTATCGTTCATGAACGAGGGCGGGATCCGCGCGGACATCCCCTACGTCCCAGTTTCACCCGCCGCGGAAAATGGAGCTAAAAAAGGGGAGGTCACCTACAACGAACTTTTCACCGTGCAGCCGTTCGGCAACAGCCTGGTGACCATGACGCTCACCGGCGCGCAGATCAAGATACTGCTCGAGGAACAGTTCAAGGGTTGCTCCCTCGGCGCTCCGTCCAACGCAGTGGCACCTCCCGAAACCGACCGGCCCCTGCAAGTGTCCGACGGTTTCACGTACACGTGGAGCCCCGGCGGCGCGGTGTGCGCAAAAGTCGACGCCGGCAGCATTAAAATTCATCGCGCCGCAGTCGAACCTTCGGCCAAATACCGCGTGACCGTCAATAGCTTCCTGGCCGATGGCGGCGATCAATTCTGGATATTGCAACAAGGGACCGTGCGTCTCGGCGGCCCGCAAGACATCGACGCGATGCTGAGCTATTTTGAGAAACACCAGCCCTTGGCACCCGGCGACCCGCACCGAATTACAGTGGAACCATAAAACCGTTTCCGCCAAGACCACGGAAGAAACCTCGTTTCAACCGCAGTTTACCGCCTGCCAAACAGGTTCATCGGTGAGCCCCGTTGGCTCGCGGCGCGGCCCGAGTTTACGCCGAATTAACTTGCATTTGAGACCTGCCTCGCGGATGCTCTCGCTGGTTCAGTTCCATGTTCTTGTGAATTGATGGAGAAACGGCACAAATCCCGCTGCGTCTATGTTTGCGCGGGGATGTGGCCGGACCGCTCAGCGTTCGCGGCGAAGCTTTGTTTCAGGAGGCGGCACGATGTGGGAAGCGATGGAACAATTGGGATGGGTGAAGACGCTGAGCAGCACCGGATGGATGTATGCGAGCGTCTCGGTGATCCACTACTTGACGATGTTTTGGTTCATCGGCTCGATGGCCGTGGTGGACCTGCGCGTGATGGGCGTCGCCGCCAAAAACCGGAATCTCTCGGAACTTTCGTCGCAAATTTTTCCCTGGGCATGGACAGGAATGGTGCTGGCCATCATCTCAGGATTTTTCATGTTCCTGACGGACGCGGGAGACTGGGCGCCGGATCCGGTGTTTCACGTAAAGCTGGGAATGATCATCATTTCCATCGTGTTCGCCATCCTGGTGCAGCGGGGCGCGCCGAAGTGGTCGGAACTGCCGGAAATTCCAACTTCGGCAAAGGTGATCGCCACCATCGCGCTGCTGCTTTGGATTCTAACCATTCTGAGCGCGTCGGAAATCCCGGCCATGGAAGGCCTCGGGTAAAAAATCCGGCACGCCGCACGGGTAACGGTTCCAGGGAAGCCACGACTCCAAGAGAAGAATCGAGAGAGGACGCCCGACATGTACGGAATACTTCAGGCTTACGCAAAATGGCTGGAGAGCACTCCCTGGGGAACCGGAGTGCGCACGTCGCTGTGGGCCTATCCATTCACCCAACTCGTTCACTTCACCGGACTGTCCATCTGGATCGGGACCAACCTGGCTCTCGACTTGCGCCTGCTGGGAATTGGCAAGAACCGCGAAACCGCCGCGCAGCTCCGCGACGATCTGTTCGTGTGGAACTGGATCGGTTTCTGCATCGTTGTAACCGGCGGGTTCCTGCTTTTTTCCTCCACCGCGACGACCTTTCTCGTCAACATCGCCTTTGAATGGAAGCTGGGCTTTTTTGTTCCTTGCGCGCTGCTCTGGCACATCTTCGTGCAATGGAAAGCGCGGGATTGGGGAGCGACTTCCGACACTCCGGCCATCGCGAAACTATCCGGCCTGGCGGAAATTCTACTTTGGGTGTGCGTAATTACTGCGGCGGTGGAAATTCCCAACCACTAGCCCCGCGGCGGCTCCGGCATGTCGTGGCGCGGATCATTTTTCTTTTGCGCCGGAAACGGATTTCTTCAGTTCCGCGTAAATGTCGTCCGAGTACGCTCCGTGCGCCTGCCAAACCACGTGCCCGTCCGCCGTGGCGACGATCAGATACGGATCGTCAGGCGAGGACATGCTTACCAACTTCTTCCACTCGTCCTCCTTGGCGTACAGAGGCAGGTAGTGAGAAAGCTCGTCGGCCGGGACGTCCTTGCGCATACCGTGCAGGATCATCGGGCGAACCAGCGACGGCGCACTTTGCAGCACCGGCAAAATGTAATAGCCCACGCGGGGTTCGGCGCGAAAGTCCGCGGCGATTTTTTTGTCCCAAACCTGGCATAGATCTCCGCTTCTATGTGAGAACCCGACGACCAGGATCAGAACTTCGTGCCCGCCAGACCCAGGAAGAGAAACCTCAGAGTTATCGAGAGCTTTCGCCTTGACGGCTGGAATCGATTGTGCGAATGCCGGCGCCGCGGCAAGACACGCTATCAAGAAAAATTTCAGTAATGCCATCATGATCGAAGATGAGCGTTCACTCGCCCCGGCGGTTTCTCTGTTTCGCGGCATAGACACTTGGAACCCGGATTTAACCAATAGGTTGGCTTTCCCTCCCGGCTTTATTCTCGGGTAATCAATTCGAGTGGGTTTCGCGAGATCACCGGGGCCGACTTCCCTTTTCTGATATACTTCCGCGGAGGTTTCCGGCTGCGAGGCTGCTTTCCCCGCATCCTGGGAATTCTTCGGCGCCGGGTTCTCTACCAGGCTCTGCCCTATTCATCGAGGCATCGGATGCGGAATATCGCGATCGTGGGTGGAGGGCCGGCCGGCGCCATGTGCGGAGAGCGGCTGGCGCGGTCCGGCTACGACGTCACGATTTACGACGAGCACCTGGCCTGGGAAAAACCGTGCGGCGGCGGCCTGACCCACAAAGCGATCCAAGCCTATCCTTTTCTTCTCAGCGGTCCGCATCCCAAAAAACTGATCCGCAGCATAGAGCTGATCTCCAGCAAGGGCAATCGAGCCCTGTTGGCGCTCGACCAGCCCATCGTGATTTATTCCCGCACGGTGCTGAACGGGCTGCTGCTGGATCGCGCCGAAGCCGCCGGCTGCCGCGTGGTTCGCTCGCGC